>OBXZ01000242.1_pt1 | contig 68165 bp, 59 predicted proteins | sample 1538171 | NCBI WGS metagenome assembly OBXZ01 (sample SAMEA2580161, study PRJEB22360) | human gut metagenome | biome: human gut; feature: human-associated habitat; material: faeces | place: Denmark | collected 2008/2010
GCGAGCCGTTGAGGCGAGCCGTTGAGGCGAGCCGTTGAGGCGAGCCGTTGAGGCGAGCCGTTGAGGCGCTTCATTATTTGAATCTTCGGCAAAGCCGAAGACCAGCGATACCGTCACCTCTTCACCTTCAGGAAAAGGAACAGCACTCTCCGGACGATCTTCACATCCGCTCAGTCCTCCAAGAAAGATCACTCCTCCCAAGAGCATTAACCATTTATTCTTCCAAATCTGTTTCATAAAACCACATCTTATTTAATTGTTCTATTTTTACCTGTCTTCTTTCTTTATGCAAAAGATACCATCATGTGATATCTCTGCCATCACAAATATTTTTTCATATCATCACTTTAACCTATCATCTCTTCATAGTCCGGAATAACAGAAAACAGATCGTCCCGCTTCGTGCATCTTCTGATACACGAAGCGGGACGGAAAACAAACACAAAAATAAATACTTCTAAAGGTAATCCTCAGCTCTTTTCTACTTAACGATCAGTTCTTTTCTATTTCACGATCACCTCTTTCTATTTCACGATCAGCCATTCCCCTAGGTTGCGTTGTTCAGCATCAAAAGAGACACCGACCTTCACCGGTTGCCTGCCGTCCGAGGTGTAAGGCAGCAGATAGCCCTTCTCGTCAATCTGGCGTAGAGCCTGTTCTGCGCTGCCGTCCAGTTTAAACTCAAAAACATATATATAGTCCGGAGTTTTCACCACAGCATCGGCACGCCCCCGCGCGGTACGCACCTCAGCGCCCGTAAACTGCCCCATCAGCTTGAACACAAGATAAAAAACAACCTGATAATGACGCTCCGTCTTGGCATTCAACTCGTAAGGGAAATCCGCGAAAAAGCAACGAAGACGCTCCAAAAAGGACTCCACATCACCACTCCTCAGCTCACGGACAAATTTACCGATATAAAAAGCGGTATCCGTAGAGGCAACGGGGGTATAAAAGGGAGCAACGAAGTTGAGGAAACCATACTTGACCTCTTCATTGGGAAACCCGAGCGTATACAGCCCGAACTGAGAATCATACTTCTTGATGGTCAGATAACCGCTTTGGTAAATCATGGGAACGGGGTTGTGTATGTCGGCACGGTCATCGCTTAAGGAAGCGGAGCTGACCTCGATACCGTCCAAGTCGCGCAGGTCAAAATCAGTCTTACGCAACATATCGGCCAGGAAAGTAGGCGTACCGCTCGCAAACCAGGCATTCTCAAAAAGACCCGTCGAGAGCGTATTCAGCACACTGAAAGGATTGAACATCCCCTCCCAGTTGCGATAGTTGAAGTGATAACCGTCATATCGGCGGGTAAGCTTTTCCATCGTTTCCTCGTACGTCAGTCCGTTCGCACAGGCAAGGGACTGCAGTTCAGGAGCGAAGACGGCTTCTATCTCAGCACGGATCATGCCGCACAGGGTAGTATAAGCCGGATGAAGGCTGATGTCCTGCAACTGGTTCAGATTACTGAAAATGCCCATCTGGGCAAACTTGGTCACTCCCGTGATAAAGACAAACTGCAAATAGGCGTCCGCATCCTTCAACACGGTATAGAATGCCATCAGCGTTTCACGAAACTCGTATTGCAACTCCGGATTGTCAAAAGAGCGCAGCATCGGCTTGTCGTATTCGTCAATCAGTACCACGACCCGTCGCCCCGTCTGTTCGTAAGCACGACGGATCACAGTCATGAAACGGATGGAGCAGCTCCGGTTGATTTCCGTTACGCCATATGTACTCTCCCAAGACTGAAGCTGGCTTTCCAAAAAATTCACCAGACACTCTTTTCTGTCATATTTCTCTGCATTGAGATCCAGATGCAGCACCGGATAGGTGAACCAGTCCTGCTCCAATTCTCCGATGGCAAGACCCTCGAACAACTCCTTTTTTCCGAGGAAGTAAGCCTCCAAAGTAGAGAGCAGCAGACTCTTCCCAAACCTCCGGGGACGGCTCAGAAAGTAAGGTTTCCCCAGTTTCACGAGTCGGTAAACCAATTCCGTTTTATCCACATAGAGGTAACCCTCTGTACGGAGTTTCTCAAAACTTTGTATTCCAATCGGAAGTTTACGAGAGATCATAGAATCTACATTCATATCCACTTTATTTTTAGATCATCGCTATTATGCACAAAGATCGAAATTGTTTTCCGTTATTCCAGTATGTCAAAGATCGAAATTGATTCCTCTGTCAGTCCTTTTCCTGTATGCAACGCAAAGGAAGCATCTCTTTCAAAACCCCTTTATCATTAATTCCATTGACACCTGTCCGTTGATCAGATGCCGTAGAAACCAACTGTAAATGCTTCGCCTGATAAGTATTACCATTTTTAACACTATTACAGCACCACATAAAATCGAAATAACCTATCTGGACAAACGCTTTGCCACCATAATATCCACACAATCGGAAATAGGTAGTCTTCGACTGATCTGTCTTATCATATCTCAATACAAACCCCTTATCGGCTCCTTGCGTATTATAATTACTCATATTCATATTATTAGTCGACTTATCCGGCAACTCCCCGCTATAATTCTCAGGACTGAACAAAGAGTAATACTCCTCCGCCTTCGCTACCCGCCATCCGGCCGGACACGGATCATGCACAGTCTTAACGGTAGCCCAGGCACCGGATATCGAGCTGGTGACATCCCCCGTGAACCAATACTCACCCGACGGTTTATAGGCAGTCAAAGGATTCCGGTATGCCGTCTGATAACTAGCTTGTCCGCTGAATGCCGGATCGAATGGTAAAAACTTCACCCCGTCCGACCCATATAAACTCATGATACCCACTATCGGCTCCGTTATCTTTGCCGGTAAATTCACCGTTTTAATCGGCTTATTCGAATAACTGCTCGGATACGGGTCTTTTCTCCCCCACTGATATTGAAAGCCATGCGCTTTAAACTTCTCTACATCCAAAGTGGGAGCCTTTGCATACCCTGCCATCGCCCCCAAATCCCGGTCCATCATCGGCCGTTGATCCGAATGGTTGCCATACGTAAACTTCAGTTTTCTTTTAGTCAACGGTTCCTGCACATCCACATTACCCGTAGCGTCCGGATGATAGTCCGTCACCCACACATGCCAGCTCCACAGTATGTTATCACTACTATCATAAGCCGCAATCACACCGCTTCCGCCCGTCGTGCCCGGAGCCACCCGGCAATAAATGCGGCATTGCCCCTTATCGGTAACGGGATTCTGTCCCACTGCCTTTCCATCCGTACGCTTGATGTCTACAATGTTCGTATGGTCCTCAGCAGAGTTGACGATACCCATCACCGGCTCGCCGATGTCCCCGTCCTCTTTCGTCTGCCAGAGAAGTTTCACCTTAACGATGCCTCCCCCTTGGCACCAGCCCTTCAAGGTTTCATTCGTTTTCTCTGTTCCGTCACTCTGATAAGCCAACGGGTCGAAGCAGAAACCTCCACCGGGAGCCACCATAAAGCAATTGGCCGTCGGAACCGGATTGTCATTGTTCTCCGGAGCGGGCACGGGATCGATGTAGGTCACACGTTTGTCATTCGTCGGGATACCCGTATGGCTAAAACTCACCGCATAGCTGTACTCCGTATTATTGTTCAGGCTGAAATCCGAGGACGTTTTCCCGCCGATGTACACACGATAATCCAGTTTCTTTTTGGGATCCGTGGTATTCACGGCTACAAAGTTCAGAAAAGAGCTTCCCTTCGGTGCATTCGCTTTCGTGCGCTGCAGATCGGAGTTTGCCGCAGGAGATTCGCCGCGTACATTGGCCGGGATCCAGCAAGAATAAGAATTGCCTTTACTCATATCGATCTCTACTGTATGAAACTGGTCCAGAATAGAGGGATAAGTGCCATTCGAGTCTGCTGTGGGAACCAGCGTATAGTTCAACGGGACGCTCTGCAACAGGACTTGTTTCAGTTCATAACCGCTCACGGTGTAGTTCCAGTTCACCGTCAGTCGTGCAGCCAGGCGTTTCAGCAACAGGCGGGTATCATAACTGCCCTCCGGACTCTGAATGACAGCCTTACCGTCAGTCCCCGTCACCACGTTTACATGTTCCAGATGGAGCACATAAGGCATGGCGTCGATAGCGTTTGCTGTCGAAGGATCGATCTGATTGATTATCGAAGCATCTATATCCATACTCTTTACCCCCTTTGTACTTTCTGTATCTTCCAGATTCTTGCCAACTAAAGTTTTTACCACATCCTTGTTTCCACGTGCCACCACCAGCAATTGACAGTCATTCATCACATTCAGCGTCACATCCAGGTGGGTGCCGAGTTCTACAGTGCCATAACTTTTACCAGTCTGATAGGTCCCGTTTCTATCGTATTGGAGTATCTCCAGATTATACAGCTTAGTGGGAACGGCCGGGACGCCACGGGTAACTGCGTCCACTGCCTGAGTTACATCAAAAGCGGCAGCACCTGTTTTTAACGGCGAGCCGTTGAGGCGAGCCGTTGAGGCGAGCCGTTGAGGCGAGCCGTTGAGGCGAGCCGTTGAGGCGAGCCGTTGAGGCGCTTCATTATTTGAATCTTCGGCAAAGCCGAAGACCAGCGATACCGTCACCTCTTCACCTTCAGGAAAAGGAACAGTACCCTCCGGACGATCTTCACATCCACTCAACCCTCCAAGAAGCGTCATGCCTCCCAAGAGCATTAACCATTTATTCTTCCAAGTCTGTTTCATATCATTATTATTCTTGTACACATCGAAACGGATAAGGCTCACCGATCATTCCCCAAGCATTATTCGGAGTACTCAATTCTCCTGCTGCTATTTTTGTATAATATATCCGGTAATTATTGCCATTCTTTGCTATCGTATTCGTTCCTTCGTATCCGGCTGCACTTCCATTAAATATCAATTTTCCATCGCTAAAGGATCGGTATGCCGTAACCGGAAACCAGGCTGTATTATCTTCTGTACGAGGAGAGGGCACACCATTCCCACCGGATACATTATACAGACGTCCACCCCGATCGTGTGTACTACCATTTTCCACAAACGTTCCATTCACATTAAACCAATATGCCTGGCTCTTGCCCCAGCCATTATACACTGTTTGATGGGGAATCTTCCATCCTGCCGGACAAGGGTCATAAAGAGTTTTAGAGTTATTATACAAATACTGATAGTCCGCAGTAGTTTCATTCAAACTATACCAAGAGCATTTGCTTTGGTTCTGATCGCTGCTCGAACCTGTTATAATATGGTCGGGATGTTCAATGACATATTGCAGCGTATTACCATTTACTAATGTAATATTGGAGTAAGCGACCTTTCCTAGTTGTACCCCTCGTCCTTCTCCATCATAAATAACATTGAGTTCATTCGCCGTTCCGTCTGTCGACCCCAAGAACGGATCCTTGCGTCCCCAATAGTACAAATAGCCTATCCGCCTTGCAAATTCCAGCAATGAAGCATTCTCACCGGGAAATCCTCCGGCAGTCGCGCACAGGTTTCGGTCCATAACCACCTTCCCGACATGCGTTCCACCACTTTTGAAAGCCGCAGTGGCATATTGATGCACGCTTCCGTTCTGTGTCATCTGTTGTGCCTGGGCATAAGTGACAGAGGAAGTAATCCCCTGCGGTACATAATCGGTTATCCAGAGATGCCAGCTCCATACTATTTTACTACCGGAATAGGCGGCAATCAAGGCATTTCCTCCTTTGCTCACCGGCACTTTGACGTGGATACGGGCTTTTTGCAAATCACCTCCGTCAGTGATACGCGCCAGATTCGAATGGTCGTCTCCACTGATGGCATACCCCATCACCAAATCGCCCGATGTAGCATCATCTTTCGTCTGCCAGACCAACTTAACATCCGTTATTTTTTTGTTATCGGCCAGCGTCGAACCATCCGTCAGATGTGTATTCCAACCACTCAGCGAAACATTGTAACCATTCATCTTCGCTTCATGCTTATACGGATTAAAACAGATATTCGTACCGGGTTTCATCATGAAGCAGTTGGATGTCTCCACCAGATTGGTGCTTTGCACCGGACTTTGGTCCAGCAGTTGAATGCGTTTATCCGTCTGGTAAGCCGTCGATTTGACGGAAAGTTTCCACGTGTAATCCTTGTTTTCATAGAGGTTGAAGTCCGTTGATTCCTGTCCGCCCAAGTAAGCACGATAATAGAGCCGTTCTTTCTTGACGGCATTGTCCACCACCAGTTCTACATACGATGCGGCGGTGGGGGCATTCTCTTTTGTACGGTAATAAGGTGAAGTGGCCTTCGCCGAAGTGCCGCGCACGTTGGCAGGTATCCACACGGTCTTCTTTCCCGCCGCCAACTCTGAGGCATTCGTCAGCCGATAGTAATCGATAAACTCAACTACTTCGGACGGATAGGTCATACCCCACTGCGTCTCCACCGGTGATGCAAGCAACCGGAAGGCTGCGGGGACCTGGCAAAGCTTCACCTCTTTCAGGGCATAACCTGCGTTTTTCAGCGCAGCATCTATTTCCCAGTTCACCGTCAGCCGTGTTGCCAGCCGCCTGAGCAGCAGACGGGCGTCATAGCTCCCGTCCGGACTTTGAAGTTTACCATCGCTCGTCACGTTCACGCACGGCAGATGGAGCATATAAGGCATCTTGTTGATATCATCCTGCGTAAAACCTTCGGCGGGAATCGTCTTTTTGAAAAGATCGGCGTCCATCACCTGTTGTTGCACATTGGCGAGGCTGCCGCCGATACTCGGGGTCGTATTTCCTTTCCCGCAGACAATCACCACCAACTGGCAGTTCGTGGCCGGTGTCAATGTCACCAGGGTAGAGAAATCCGTTCCCGCAGTGATCTGCTCTTTGGATTGCACACTGCCCATCAGCGTCCCGTCAGCCTTATATTGCATCAAATAGAACTGGTACAGCGCATCCGGATGACTCGGTTCCGTTGCACGGGTCCGCACGGCAGGCACCGGCCGGGCAGTGAACGCACCGTCCTGCCCGGAATCACTCCCCCGTGTGTCGGCAGAGGCAGGAAGGTTATACCCGTCCTCTTCATCGGCAAAGCCGAAACACAGGGATACCTCCACGGGCTTCGTGTCGGCATCGACCGGCACGACATCCGCCCGCTCTTCACAAGCCGCTATGCCCAACAGGCAGACAAGCACCGGTAGCTTCCACAGATTTTTAGAAGTATGTTTCATATTGGTATGTTTGTTTTAAGTTCACCACAGATTACACGGATTTTCACTGATTAATTATTTATATTCCGATTAATTATTTATATTTCACTGATAATCAAGCTCAATCGAATCAAAGATTCGGTGTTGATCTGTGAAAATCGGTGTAATCTGTGGTGAATCAAGTTCATTTCTGTCTTTTATTTGAAAACTACATTGTTCACCGGAAGCACCTCCACAGCATCAAACATCACTACGTTACCGTCCGTGATCGTCACACGCACATCGGCGCTGTTGGCGCCACTGATATTGACGGTGAGGTTATAAAGGTAATCTCTGCGGATGTTGTAGTCAGTCATCAGGTTGCCGCCCAAATGCAGGAGATAGTTCACGCCGATAGAGTCTTTTGCGCCCGCATACACATATTTACCCGACAGCTTGATGTACGTGCAGTAGTCCAATTTTCCGTCCGGCCCTTTAGCCGAAATGCTCTTTTCCATAAACGAGGCGGCTGTCCCCATTCCCCGTAAGTTTTCCGGCATATAGAATCTGCAAGAAGAAGACGGACTCAAATCAGTAGTGATCTGAGTTCCGTCTGTGGATGTAATAGCCGTAGAACCATCCTTATCCGCAGGATACTTATCTTTAATACTTCCGCCTCCCCGCGTATAGAGCGCCATATTCGCGGGTACATTGTAGAGGGAGACGGACTTGACGACAAGGTTACTCCGATTATCTTTGGCTGTCAGATCTCCCTTTTTATTCCAGGACAAGGAAATCGTGGCGTAAGCCCGCCGCAAAGGAACCACCAGCGGTATTACACCCTGTTTATTAAGATCGGGCGTATATTCCAGCGGCCCCGATGTCAACAGGGACGGCTGGTTGGTATAACCGGAAAAGGCCACCGTTTTCGCCTTCAGTTCCGCTTCGGTTCCGGTGAAGTCTTTCAAGAACGACTCTTCCGCATTGGCAATGACATAGAAGCGACTCTTCGTTTGGGTGAAAGTAGTTTCGCCGGTTGTAATCTCAATCGTCGGAGGAGGATTCTTCCCAACCGGATCATCCGGAACCGTAAAAAAAGCTTTGTTCTTCAGCGTTGACTTTCCGCTCTCGGTGACGTATTGCAGCACCCAGATCCGGTTAACAGTGATCTGGTTAATCGTTCCGCGGGTATCCACCGTCAGCGCCGGAGGCAGTTTCAGAACTAATCGAAACTCCTCGGAAGTCTCTACGGATTCCTCGCTGCATCCCGCCAGCAAGCCGGAAACCGTCCATAGGACGGAAACCGCCAGCAGGCAACCGAGTGCCCATTTACCCGTCCATCGTCGTATGTATTGTCTTTTTGCCATTCTGTTTTGATCTGATTCTAAATATGATAATTGTATATGAATATGCCGGTTATTTTCCCATTTCATCCGAATCGAGCGTTACGGTCGATTCATATTCGCCTATCGCCAACGTCAAGTCAGCGGGGTCGAGTATGCCGTAGAAAGTCAGTGTAAAGGCGAACATATAGGTCATACCCGGCAGCAACACCTTCTGGATCTCCGCCGGATAAGTATTGGTCGTTTTTCTACTTACACCGTTATCATTATAGCCTACCGTCAGGTTCACTTTAAAAGAAATCATAGCCGAACCGTCTACCGGAAGCACCACAACCGGTGTACTTTCTCGTGAAGTCTTTATATCATGGGATGCTGTATTATTCGTGAATCCGGTGAAGGACTGAGTAGTGGCAAACGTTTCATTCGCCACTGTCCCCCAAGCAGTACTGCCCAACGTGTAAGGCAACGACGCCCGGAGTCCTCCCATCTCGAAGGAGTTCACCACCAGACTGGTAGGAGTAACCGGCTGAAAGTCACCTGCCTTCACACTCACTTTAATCTGTGCTCCCAAGCGTTTAAAGGGAGCCGGCAGCACTACGTCCATCATGTTTTCTCCCGTTTGGTTGGGTTGCACCACAATCCCTTTCAGGCTGGTGTACATAAAGTCTTTTCCGTTCGACACCTGAATCGTACCGTCCGTTTTCAGTTCGGGCACTTCCGTCGAAGAGTTGTACGATACCAGGTAAAGGTCGTACGTTCCGCGATACAGATAGAGTTCGCCCGTAGCCACTCCACCCTTTACCGTATATACTTTATGATCCAGCGGTTCCGTCGTCGTGGTAGACGCACCTGCGGGGAAAGCATAGATACAGAAAGTCTTTCCATCCGCCATATCCGTTGCCGCGTCGGCACGGGTCGAAGCCTCGTCCGCCTCCGCCCGGTAAAGAGAGAAGCGGAGCGATACCGGATCTCCCTCCTCCGTGCCGGGTTCCCCGGGAGCCTGTTCCGAACATCCTGTCAGTCCCGGCGCTCCCAGCAAGCAAAGGCAACACCCTATCCAAAGTTTCAGTCTTTTATTCATCGTTTCTTGTTTTAGTTCACCACAGAGTACACAGAGTAACGCGAAGTGGATCGTTTTCCACTAAATCCCGATACTCGTGTTCTGGTTCGCATCGTTCTTCCAGTCCTCTATCTGTACCGAGCTCAGCTTACCTCCCATTTTGTCCACCGTAATCAGATAGACATAATGCTTTCCCGCCTCCCACTGCGCTGTCACCGATTGGGTTTCAAACGCATGCGCTTTCGCGGCAGCTTCTCCGTCCACACATACCTTGAGCCGGAACGAGAGCACCGTTTCTTCTTTCGCCATCGGCGCCACGAGGCAGGTCACGTTCGGTCCTTTCTGGTTTTCTTTCAGCTTCAACTCCACGCCACTCGCCTGCGCCAGTGTCAGTGTCGAAATATCCGACAGACTGTTCAGCAATCCGCTTTTCAGGTTCATCGTCCCGATGCCTGTCCGCAGACGGTTGGTTCCGCTCAGCACATCCACCTGTATCAGCTTTAGCGCTTCGGTGGCCGAAGCCGACTTCACGATACGGAAACTGACTTTGGCCAACGCATGCTTCATCTTGAAGCTGACGGTTCTCGAGGAAAGTGTTGCCGTGACGGGGGCTTTCCCCGTATCCGTACCCACACCGTAGAGATAATCGGCCTGCCCGGTAGCGAGAAAATCAGTCAATGACGACGGAAGGTTCACCGCCGTCGTATGTTCACCGTCACCGGACGCTTGGATGGCTGCGGGAGGATAATAGGCGTATAGCAAGGCATCACCCGAAGTGCTGTTCATGATCGTCTGCTTGTCCGGAGTCCAGACTCCTTCTTTCAAGGAGAATGTCATCAGTGGATTGTCTCCATACGCCGCATGTGGACTGGTAGCTGATGCGGTAGTGGTGGCATACACGTCCACCTCGGTGATAGCGGTTGCTTCCGCACGGGTGACGCTCTCCTCTCCCTCCACTTCGATCCGCTGCAATTCCAGTGCGCCTTCATCGGTGGCGAATCCGTCGTCCGAGGCGCATGAAGCCGTCAGGCATATCCCCGCTCCGAGGGCAAGCGCCATGTAGAGGCGATTCGCCGGCTTCTTCATTCGATTGTATTTTTGTAGGTTCATATCTGTTTTCGTATCTGTTTTTCATTAAGTGGCGTTTCCCGCGTCCTGCTCCGTTGTCTCTACGAATCGTTCTACGGTGATACCGTTCAGGATCAATTCATTGGTGGACGTAAAGTTATACTGGTAGTTGTATCCGGCTTTCAAGATATGGGCCGCCTTCTCGGTGTAGCTCTTCTCCGTTTCACCGGTGTCGCCGGCCTTCACCTTGATCACAAACGTTCGGGAGCCGGGCTTGACAATGGCCACATACGTATGCTGCTGAGAGGAAGTTCCCGCTGCCGAGGCGCTATAGGCGTTGATCGTCTGCGATTCAGAGGCACCGGTGGCAATCCCCGTACCCTCCAGGCTTGCCGTGCCGGGAAGCTTCTTGTCACTATCACTATTTCCATACTTCACCACCAGGGTCACCTTCGCCGCTGCCGGAGCGAACGAGAACGTAGCCTTATTGCCATCGAGTACTCCTGTAGCCGTCAGCCGGTTGCTTTGCCAGAAATTGATGGCTGTGTGCTGATCGGCTAGAATCCGGGTGAACGCCGTAGGATACGAAGCCGTAAACGTTTCACTACCGGTGGTGGTGAGCGCTGTTTGTCCGCTTGCGGGTTGCCAGGTGCCGGTTGTGCCGGTGACCACCCGTTGGTAGTCGGCAGTTTTCGTGCCGTCCGTAATCCGGATGACATCACCCGCTACAAATTCACTTTTATCATAATCACCGGCATGCGAGTCTGCCGCCGCACGGGTAGCGGGATTCCCCACCTCCGCCGATACTTCCAACGGACGGGGCAAAGCATCCTCTTGCGAGCAGGCGGCCAGCAGAACCGGGAAGAACAGGCAGAGAGCCGCCCCGGATACCGATAGGATTCTATTCTTTTTCTTTTTCATGGGGTTACATCAAACTAATATTACATCAACTAATATTACATCAAACTAAGTTACATCAACTTAAGGTTCCTGTATGCGAATCCCCGCTTTGCCACTCTTTGATCTCCTGACCGGTGGGAACCAGCACATCATTTTTCAGGGTGAGCGTATAGGTGTAGTGACTGTTCGCCGCCCTTGCGCAAATAAGGGTGATGTCATAGACCACTCCGTTAGCATCCGTCACCGATACCTGTATCAACTGCTGGGAAGTAAGCGGGGCGATAATGCCATGCCAGGTATATTTCGCATCGCCTGTATCGCCGGGGTGATACAGGTAGACGGTTTCATCCTTGCTTGCTCCTCCGGAGTAAAGCCCCTTCCCGGTTACGGTCATACTCGTAAAATCCTTGGACAGTGTGTTCTTTCCCGAAAATTTCAGGGTCAGCTTCACGCCTTTGTGCACAAAGGCGCTTTCGCCTGTAAAGGAGAGGGTTCCGTCACGGCCGATCGTCACCTTCTCAGGGGTCTCCAGCAGATTGCTCAGGCGGTAGTCCTCACCTCCCGCCTTTCGCTGGTCGGCACGGATACCCGAGTATTCGATAGGGTAACTCGCCTGGTAGGTGGCACCGGACTCAACGAGCAGCTCCGTACCCGTCACCGAAGGTTTCCACTCGCCCGTACTGTTGCCGGAAGAAGCGGAGTTCAATGTATAGTCCACCGGAGTGGATGACGAGCCGTTCCGCGAGCGGATGATACGGATTTTGTCACCTGCGGCAAAGGTGCTGCGGTCGTAACCGTTGTCGGCTGCCACGGCACGGGTCCCGGCTGCCACGGCCGCCCGGGTCTCAGACTCCCGGCCTTCACCGGAAGCGCAGATCGCGGCGGACACCGTAAGCGGAGTCCCTTCGGGCAACGAAGGGGTCAGCGCATTGTCCGAACAGCCTGCGGTAAGCAGCAGGCAGCCTAAAACCGTTTGGTATAATCTATCTGTTTTCATACTGAATCATTCATTCTGAATCATTTGTCATTTGTCATTCTGAATCATTTGTCATTCTGAACCATTTATTGTTCTGAATCATTTGTTTCATTGCCAGCCGGGATTTACGTCACTGCTCTCCTCGGAAACTTCCGTCCACCCTTTTATATCGACAGGTTGCAGGCTGATTCCCCGTTCGCCGAGCGTCAAGGTATAGACGTAGCGGTATCCTTTCTGCCATGCCGGGTTGAAGGCATCGGTCGAGAGGGTAAGATCCCGTTCGGTAGCGTCCGAGCTTTGTTCACCCAGTGTCAGCGTCAACGTCACCTGCGTGCCCGAAGCCGCCTCAGCCTTCGGAGCCACCAGCCCGTAGGCCACTGTAACGGGACCCGAGGTGCCGACCTGTTGCGGACGGGCCGATGGGGTAAAAGAGATTTCACCCACCGCGTCCAGTCCGGACAAAGCGCCATCCGTCAGGGACATCGTGCCGGCCGATCCGGATCCGGAAGCAGTCGTGCAGAAGAAAGGAGTAGCGCCGCCCGCTGCCGTAAGCTTAATCTTCTTTACATAATCGTATGTCGGATCCGGGGTGCGGTCGTTCGCGTTCTGAATGCGGAACACGACTTGCGACAAGGCGTGTTGCAGATAGAGGGTCGGCGAAGCAGACAGGCTGTTGGCGGTAACCGCCGTAGCCGAACCCACGGGAGCGCTGCCGGAACCGTAAAGATAATCGGCGGTAGAGCAGTCGTAGGTATTTCCTCCGTCGAAGGTTTGCCCGGCAGGCACGCTGACGGGGAGAGCAGGCAAGACAGTACTGCTGCTGCCACCGCTGCCACTGCCGCTACCACTGTTGCCTCCGCTACCACTGCCGCCATCGCTCTTCAAGGCTGTCGTGGCGGGTGCCCAGGCATAGACCGTTGCTTTTGCGAGGCTGACGTAGGTAGAAGGAGTGCTCGTCCAATTGGTACCGGAGGCCGCTTTCGTGAAGGTCGCTCCCCCGGCGTTGCTGCCCGGATAGAGACTGCCGTCCGCAGCGGCGAGGTAGATGCCAATGGTGCTGATCCGGTCTGCACCCGTACCAACATCGTTGATCATGCTACGGGTGGAGGCGAGCGTGGCACCGGCATGAACACCGGGCTGCAAGAGGACGGCATCGCCGTCGGTGAGAACGGAGTTCTCACCGGAACAGGCTATGCAAAACAGGGATGCGGTCCCAAGGAGCAAAAGAATGAATACGTTCTTCATCTATTATCTTGTTGAGTTTTTCTTCTATCACTTTATATCCAGATCTGTGCTTGAAGCAACCGTTGTCCATTGTGTCACGGTCACACTCGAAATGACAAGTTCGGAACCACTGAGCTTGACGGTGTACAGGTAATTCTCTCCGGCCTCCCATGCACTGTTGCTACCAGGCAGGGCGACTTTATAATCCTGGTTGTCAATCGTCAGCGTAGCTTCCACGGTCGACTTATCGGCCGTGCTTTCAGGCAGGACGAGGATACTGGCTTTCCTGGCGTTATTTTTGGCGGTGGTTGCAGCAGAAGCATCGCTACTCGCTGCTTTGGGCAACATATAGTTTGCTATATCACGTGTATAGGTCACTGCCGCCGGAGAGCTACCCACAGTGATCGTACCATCCTTAATTTTCATGGTAGGGCTAGCTCCATTATTTAATATAGTTGTACCTCCACTTTTATTGGCTAATACCAGTTTGGTGAATGTACCGGTATTTTTATAGGTATGATCCGCATATACCCGGAAGCTGACCATCGCAAGGGCATGCTTCATGACGAGCGTCACCTGTCCGGTTTTATTCGTATCACCGTTTTTATAGCTGGCTTTCACTCCGGTACTTCCCTGATCGGCATACATATAGTCCACCTCTCCGGAGGCTGCGAGAATCTTATCTTTTGTACTGGTTTGACTGTCCGAATTGTCAGTGGATTGAAAGTCGATCTTGGCGTTAGCACTTCTAGTAGACCCCGGAAATACAGAGATATTGATCGTGGAATTATCAGTGTATTCACCACTCGAATCACTGGCCTTCAGCACAGTACTACCACTCTGAAATTCACCATTACTACCCGGTTGATACGCCGGATAATGCGCATAGATCGTAGCCTCTTCCGCCGAAAGATAGATTTTATCGGTCGCGCTGCCCCATGCCGAAGAGCTGTAAGTGTACAACCCATAGTTATTCGTTGTCTTATTCGTCGTTGTGCTGTTGGCATACACCGCGATGCTTCCTAATGCCTTCCCTACAGCCGATGCATCCGAGCCGGCATCTATCGCGCCGCGTGTCAACACCACCTGTGGCGACACCTGCAATTCCGCCACCCCGGTATCCTGTCCTTCGGGCAAGATGCTTTCACCGCATCCGACAGCCAACAGCAATGCCGGAAAAGCCATAAGCCAATGATATTTCGTTTGGTTAATCATCATGTTCGTTTTATCTTTTTTTAAATTCATGTATCTAATCCGCATCCAGAGTGCCGTCAACAGTCACCGGAGCCCACGCCTGCACCGTTACCGAAGTGATTCCCAGTTCATGGTCGCCGATGTTCAGCGTCACTACATGTGACATGCCCGCCTGCAACGGATTTTTCCCGCTTGCGTTGGAATCACCGAACGTAAGCGACACATTATCGAATGTACCTATTGATGTTTCTACTTTCAGCGTATACGTGTTGCTTCCGCCTCCATTGCCATTGCTTCCGCCGGCTTCCAACGGAGGGAGTAAAAGTTGCCCCACAGATACCGGAGTCTGGCCGGTCACTTCCGTTCCTTGCCCGGCTCCGTTGGTTCCGTTCTGCGTAAGATCCACCGTCAGTCCCTGGGGATGTTCGGTTGTGGTGGAGAACGTCACCTCTCCCGTAGCCAGCTTCAACGAGGCAAGCGGTTTCGCCTCCTTCACCGTGATACTCTTCACCCATACCGACACCCCGTTTTGAAGTGTCTTCTTCGCTTGAAAAGAGAGTTGCGTCAATTGATGGTCGAATACCAGTGAAGGAAAGTGCCCGTCCGCCCAGCGGTTTCCCTGTATCTGAGAAGCGTAAAGCAGATCGGTCTGCCCTGTGAGTACAAAGGAAACCGTACCGGCATAAGTGCCCGTTCCACTGCCCGAAGCGGCTTTATCCGGCTCGGCATAGGGGGCGTAGCTTACCAGATAGAGCCAAGCTCCCCAACGGGGATAAATGGGCGCATCCTTACCGGCATTGCCCCAACTGACTTCACCGTTGGTCCCGACAGTTCCTTTCCAGACACCCTCTTCGGCGGCAACCACCGGAGTGGTGTAGTCTCCCCCGGTTCGGGAAAATACCATGGCGGCCTCAAACTCCGCCTGAGGCTTGCTGCCTGCCGAGACCGCCGCCCTCGACGATACATCGCCCTCCAGAGCGGAAAGCTCCACCGGAACCTCCTCCTCACCCATCAGCGAGGAACGGTCCGCGTCGGAGCAACCTGCCAGGAAAGCTCCCGGCAGGCAGAAAAAGACAAAAAGCGAAATATGGCGTTTCATGATCATGGCAGACATTTTATGTGAATCAGTTCAGATCGGCATGGCCGGCATCACCCGCTACCCAGTCGGTTACAGTGGCGGTTACGGTCATCTTCGTAGCATCCTCCGGAGTCAGAGGCTCGGTCACGTTCAGGGTGATCAGGTGTGACTTACCGGCCTCGGTAGACAGGTCTGTTGTATTATCCTGCTTTTTGATTGTCACATTACTGAAAGTGATATCAGTGCCTCCCACAGAGATCACCGCATCGATCACGACTTGGCCCGAAGCCTGGATCATCAACGGATTACCTACCCGCACAGCATCTGCACCCAGCGCCACACTGGAAATACCACCCACATTCATCACAGCGGCATCCGTCCACTTGCTCACACCGGCCTTACCCGAAGCCGGAGCTACGTTGACCTCTGCAGGCACCTGTGCGTCCTGCACGCTGATTTTCTTTAAGCTGATGGTTTTATCGGTCCATTCGCCACCACTTGCCTGAGTGGTGAGCTTCATCTCAAAGTTGAGCTGGGTGGTCAGGTGCTTGAACGTAAGTTCAGGTTTCTGTTGACTACTGCTGCTACCGGCCTCCGCCGCGTCGGCAAGCATCACGTCCTGCTCCCCGTCTGTTTGGGGAATCGTCACCGTTGTACCGCTAACCGTTCCCGCAGGAGCCACAGCCGCCAGCCAAGACTTCGTGCTGGCAGTCGTATGGTAATAAAGAATCGGGTTGAGTGACACCGTGGCCTTAGAACCCGCCTTGAAAGAGGCGGTGGAAACCGTGGCACGGGTTGTCAGTTTGTTCTGTCCGCCGTCTTCCTTCACTTCATTGGCAAGCACCGGAGAAAACTTAGTCCAATCAGCAGCCTGATCACCGTCAGCCACCAGCACCGTAGCCGTCACATCACTGCCTACGCCCACCGCCGCGCGGGTCTTCACCATGCCCTGCACGCTTTGCGACACTTGGATAGGAGTCGCGTTCACCGGATTCTCGGGCAAAAGGTCATTGTCATTGCTTGAGCAGCTTGCCAGCAAAAGGGCCATAGCCGCCACACTTAGTTTCGTTTTCATTGTTTTCTAAAAGTTTTATAGTTAATAAATATGTCTATTGTTCTGTTTCGGCAGACCGATTGTCCACCAGTTCCCCACTGCCGGAGTCGCCCTCCTGCCACCGTCCGACCGTAGCGACAGCTACAATCTCCACCGGATCGGGAATGACGGGATCGGGAAGTTCCACCCGGACGGTATAAGCCGTTCCGCCTTCCCCCTCCCCGCCTTCGAACCGTACGGGAAGGGCACGGTATTCGCGGTCGTGTGTCCGGTCATCGTCTACCGAAAGCACCAGATCGATGGTCAGCGTAGCGGAAGGCTGCACCAGCACATAGCCCGGCAGCGTCAGCTTGTTGCCATCAAACGGAAGGCCCTCCGCCTCTTCGCCCGCTTCATAAACGGGCACGCTCACCGTGCGCTCACCCGGTAAGAGCGACTCTTCGGCCAAGGAGAGGGTCACCTCGTCCGTCAGTCCGTTCAGATGGAGCGACCGCACACGGAGCGCCCCGGTATCTTCGGCCTCTACCGTGAGTGTAAAGATCAGTTGCGTCAGCAAGTGCCGATACAGGAGCGATTGGCTGTCGGACTCCCCGAAAGGAGCGGAAAGCGATCCGTTCTGTTCGCCCGTCAGCATCAGGTCTTCTTCTCCCGTCAGGCGGTAAGTCAGCCGCCCGTCAGCCGTCAGCGGTGCCGGAGGATAGTATCCCCGCAGATAGAGCGCCGAGCCGTCCGACGGATAGTAGCGTTCGGGCATCAGGCGGATCTCGTTGTCCGTGGCAATGCCGTCCCAGCTCCCGTCGTACTGTCCCGTACGTACACCGTAAGCGACACACACCGGGGTATCGCCGAAAACGTCCACCGTCGCACGGGTACGGATACCCGTAAAGAGACGGATGGGAACCGGCTCCGGTTCCGGACGCGGTTCGAGCGAGCGCTCCGTACACGAGAAGAGAAGCTGGGAAAGAAAGGCAGCTTTCAGTATGTATTTCAGTTTGAGTATCATATTCCCATTGTATTTCTAAAACCTATATCCCAGCCCCAGGTTGATCCCCGTCAGACCCCAACGGACGAAGGAGGCCGGATGGTGATAGTATGCATGGGGAGGTTCGTTATCATAAGCCTTGGCGGACGAATGGAGGTATCCCCCGCGCACTCCCGCCTCGATGCCCCAATGACGGGACAGGGGGACATACACGCCTGCGGAGAGTCCCGCATGCCGGTAACGTCCGGTGCGGCTTCTGCCTGTGGCGTCCGTATCGCCTGCTGGCGAGGGACGGTAATCGAAATCGCCCGACTGACCGTAGACACCCAGATAGAACCAACGGTAACGCCCGTCACCTTTCAGCCACAAACGGGGTTCGAGGCTGTAGCCGGAGACGCCCCAGAAACGGTGATCGCGCCCGCCTTTCCAGTCTGAATACGCCGCAGAGGCCATCACAGACCAACGGCGGGCAAAGTGAAGCTCCAGCGCCAGGTTGGGCCTGAAAGCTCCCAGGCGGCCTTCCGCCGTCAGCCCCGACCAGTCGGCAAGGTTCGTCTTCAGGGAGAAGACCATCCGACGCGGATTTTCTGCTCCCGACCCCGCAACCGTACCGGGATGACCGGCCGGACCGACCGGTACAAAAAGAATGGGGGGCGGGCACGGGCGGTTGTCCGGAGCAGATGGGACCGCAGGAGGCAAAAGCGGATATCGGGAGGCATACATGCCATAGTTGCGGCGGGCGGCGGATAAAGTATCCGCACCCGCAGGCTCGCGCAGGCAGACAATCACCACGTCGCGCTCTTCGCCGGGATAGCAAACGGCATGGTTGTGAGTCACGAAATACTCCTCTTTCATGCCCTTGCGGGTGATCAGTTCGGACTTCACACGGCTGCTACGCACATAGGCCAGCCAAAGATTGTCGTGTACGCTCCCGCCCGAAGTGCAATGACCGTCTACATAGATACGCATCTTCCCGTCGGCGATAGGGCCACGGAAAGAAGAGACGGCGGCAAACAGGCGTTTCAGCTCGTGATTGTTGCCTTGATAGTCGGCATACAGAACGTCACGCCCCTGTACAAAACGGAACGTGTGCAACGAATCGCAGTCCGAAACCGCACGTGTGCCGACACCCCGACCGCAGACCGGTGCGGAGAGCAAAAGGATATATCCGAGCAGCAGTAAAATTCTGTTCATGGCGGCAATCTCTAAAAAACGGTTTACAAACAAAGTTCTGTCAAATGGATTTCACTGAATATGCTGCGCATCATCTGGTTGACAACCCCCATACGGGAGGCCACCGACCCATAACGGCCATAGACACGCTGCTCGTCTACATCCGGAGAAACCGGACACACCCCCTCGTGCAGGATCAGCAACAAGGACAGCAGGTCGATGGAGCCCAAAGGCTTGCACAGTTCATAAGAAACGGGACTATCGGGAGATTCCGGGCATATACAGCGAATCAGCCCTCCACGCTCCAACAGGGGAAGGAGGACAGAAACATTCCGGAAAGCGCAATCGGAAGAATCAGGAGGACAAGATATGCCGGCATCACGGTAATAGATGTAACGAAGCACCCTGATAGCCTCCTGGGTTAAAATTGTAAGCATAACTTTTTGTTTTGTTTGTGAAGACCGTTACTTTGTAGGTAACGGCATTTAACAAATATCTGAAACAGACAGCGTTCTAAACCGAATAATTAGATTTAAACAATAAAAGGCATCCGATGATGGCAATAAAATGTTCATCCACGTTAAATTACACCAACGTGGACAACCCTTCTTATTGCTTTTTTAAGAGAAAATAGGGAAAACTAATGCTAAGCATGCATCTTTTTTAAAATTAATTATCTTTTTATTGAAAAACTTGCCTTTTTATTTGTTTGTGTGAAAAATAATGTCCAATTTTGCAGCAATAAAGCGATGCCGTTACCTACAAAGTAACAGACCACCTAACCTACTGATTATAAGCGTAATACCTTCAATACATTCTACCTTCAAACCGCATTCAGCACATAGTTGAGTATCTTCCTGTTTGTCCGGTCTACTTCCTTATCACCGAAAGGTTTCAGGTAAGTTTCCGTAACTTTCACCGAAGAGTGTCCCAGCCCACGGCTGATCACTCCCACGGGCGTCTCCTGATGAAAGGCAATCGTGGCCCACGTGTGACGCGCGGTGTATGAACTGAGCCTGCCGCCCAATCTCAAATCCACCGACACCCGTTCCAGCCGGCGGTTCAGGTTGCGCAGTTCACATTGATATTCCTGATAAGGAGTCATCACCTTCTCCTGCCGACGTTTCCCGGTACGGGGTTGTCCCAGGATGGGCAGCAGGTAGCTCGGATGATCGTTCTCCGCCATCCTCCGGTTGATGATGTCCATCGCCTCACGGGGCACGGTAATGCTGACCTCCTGCCCCGTCTTATGCCGGCAGTAGGTCAGCACCCCCTTGTCAAGATTGCTCCTGCGCAGGTGTGCCAGATCGACAAACGGGATGCCCCGCAGCATAAACATCAGCACAAACCAGTCCACAGCCTTCGCCGAGGCCGATTCATCCGGACACCCCGACATGCGGATCATACGCCCCACCGTGCGGGCATCCACGGCACGCTTCACGTCGGAGCGCGTACCGGTGTATACCTTATCGAAAAGCCCGGTCACATATCCCGGACGCCCCTTCATCCCCCGGTTGTAGCCCGCACGCAGGGCACGCATGTAAGTAGACACCGTGTTCCAGCTAAGCCCCCGGCCAAGCAGCAGAAATTCGTAATTCCCCAGAAACGCCGGGGTCACCTCTTCAAATCCGATCTCCTCCTTTCCCGCGCTCTCCCTGAGCAAACGCAGCATGTTGTGGTAAATGCGCCGGGCGGACTCACGGCCCTCTTCACGGAACCTTTCAATCTCCGAAATCATAAATACTGTTAATGTTTCATTCATCTTATTCATTGTTTTTAATTTACAATATCCCCTTAAATATAAATTGTACAGAAAGCCGGATAACCGAACCTATATCTTTACAAAATATATCTAAAGAGACTTTACGGAACAATCCTTGGGACGATATGCTGTACACTTTTTGTATATCTTTGCCGATCCTAACGTCGTTTTAACAAACATTGGCATCCAGCCATCCCATACAAACCTCAAAGTAAGATGAAAAAGAGCATCCAGGACCTGAAAGAGTCATTAAGAAAAAAGGAACAGAAACAACAAAGACTGCACGAACAAGAAGATAAGATAGAAAAAGACATCCGTGTGCTGCGATACCTGATAGAACGGGAGGAACAGGCCGCCTCTGCACAAGCCCCCCGGAAACGGAAAATCGCCCGAAAGCAGGTAAGCGACTTCTTCACCCGGATCGCCCTGTTTTACGAAGACCTGCAACGGCGCCTGGACCTGCGCATCACTTACCGCTGCTTCTGCCGCTGGCTCTGCACCCGCTACGAGTTCGAGTCACGCTACCGCGACCGCCACAAGTTGTCGCCTTGCACGGTACTGGGGTATTTTAAAAGGGAAAGAGGTGGGTAAGCTTCATCAGTCAACCTACATAGTGGGCAATGCTTATGGGTTGCTTAGTATATGCTACCATAGGTATATAAAAAATAAGTTCCGCCCTGGTACGCATTGTAAAGAGGCGTGGCGGAAATTGTTGGTGCGAAGATACTGCTTTTTCATTTAAGAAATATTGTTCATCGCTTGCTGTTTTTCCAAGAGAGAACTTCACCCAAAGACGTTTTCATTTCCCTGTCCCCATTGTAGATGGCAAAGCATTGGTCGGGCGTAGCCCCTGATAACTTAGCCCATTTGGAGATACCCTTGAAAAAGTCCGGCGAATAGGTCGCCCCCGATTTTATTTCGTAAGCGTATTGTTTACCACCCTCGGTACGTAGTAAATCTATTTCGTTTCCGGTGCTGTCCCGCCAGAAAGTCAAATTAGGTTCCGCACCTTTATTATATGCCTCCTTGATAAATTCATTAATAACCAGATTTTCAAACAGACCGCCACGCAAAAAATGCGTCGAGATCTGTTCCGCATTTTGTATCTCTAATAAGGAGCAGGCCAACCCTGTATCATAGAAATAAAGTTTGGGCGTTTTTACTAATCGTTTGGCATAGTTGTTAAAATCCGGCCTTAGCAGATAGCAAATGTAACTCGCTTCTAATATCGAAATCCAAGCCGTTGCAGCTGTCACCGATATACCGCATTCATTAGCCAATGACGAAAGATTGAGCAGTTGTCCGATACGTCCGGCACATAATTTCAAAAAACGGATAAACTTGCTCAAATCTCCAATGTTTCGCATCAGGCGCACATCCCGTTCAACATACGTCTGGATATAGAACGGGTAATAATCATCCGGCTCTATATTTTTATCATAAATACGCGGATAAGCCCCTTTGAATATCTCTTCATCCACATTTTTGGGAAGAATACCGCCTTCTTTCATTTCACGATGAGAGAAAGGTAAGAGTTTGAGTATAGCTGTCCGGCCCGCCAATGACTGATTCACATTTTCCATTAATAGAAAATTATGTGATCCGGCCAATAAATACATCCCCTCACGATTCTCATTATCGGTGTAGGTTTGAATATACGAAAATAGCGAGGGAACATGTTGCACCTCGTCAATGATTGTCTTATCAGGATAGGTCGCAAGAAATCCTTTGGGATCGTCGGTTGCAAACAACCTCATGTCCGGGTCTTCGAGAGATACATATTTATAATCCGGAAAAGATGTTTTCAACAAAGTAGATTTACCCGACTGCCGAGGTCCCGTCAGGGTGACAATCGGATACTTGTTTGTCATCTCTAATAACTTCTGTTTTAATATCCTTTCTATCATAGCTACTTATTTATTGCAAATATAATATTAAAAAGTGAATTTGCAAACAGTAGTTCTGTTTTATCATTGTTAGTTCACACGGCTCTTTCATTTAAGAAATATAGTTCATCGCTTGTTATTGTAGCAAAAAGCCTTATATTCGTGCGCAGCGATGCTGAAGCACCGCCTTAGGTGTTTCTTCTTATCGTTCATTTTATTTTTTAATCGTTACTAAATATCAGGATTCAACGATCCACTTTTCGATGTTTCGGGTTTGGGCACTGAAATTTACGCCAATCTTAAAAAGCTTACGGCCGTCAGTCGCAAAAGGTTGCGTATAATGCTTCCCGTTGATCTGTCGGAGAGCTTCTTCGGCAGTGCCATCCAACTTGAACTCCATCACATAAATGAATTTATCTGTTTTCAAAACGAGATCGACACGCCCTTCAGCGGTATGATATTCCACTTGCGTATAGAATCCCATTAGCTTAAAGACGATGAAAAGCACATTCTGATAGTGCAGTTCCCGATCACGAATCATTTCGTAAGGGGTATCCGCAAAGAAACTCTGCAGACGGCGGAAAAAAGAATCATAGTCCCCGGCACGAACCTCTTGTACGAACTTCTGAATTTCAAACGGGGCTTCTACTTTATTGGTGTCCGCATAATAAGGAAGCAGAAACTTCATGAACCCCTCCTCCACTTCGCGATTCGGGAATCCCAAACGGTAAATCCCGAATTCACGGTCATACCCCTTGATGGTGAGGTAACCACTCTGATAAATTACGGGAATAGGATCGGTAGAGGAAGAGTCGATGCTGTTCAATACATCCGCATCGGTTTCCACATGCGCCATTTTATGAAGATCATAGTGATGTATCTGCAAGAGTTCTACCAGATAGGTAGGAGTACCCGTTTCAAACCAATAATTTCCAAATTTCATTTTATAGAACGTATTCAGCAGGCTGAAAGGATTGTAAATGCCGATCGAATCTTCCACAAAATGGTACCCGTCATAGCATGCCTTCAATTCACGGCACACCTCTTCATAACCCATCCTCTGCCTGTCGGCAAGTTCGTACAACTCTTGATCCAGATTGGTCCGTATTTCCTCCTCGGTGATGCCGCACAATGCCACGTAACGTTCGTCCATCGACAAATCGATCAGATTGTTCAAAGCACTGAACACACTCACTTTACCAAACTTGGTGACACCGGTCAGAAAAGCGAACCGGATGTATCCATACATTGTTTTGATAGCTCCATAAAAGGCTTGCAATGTCTTGCGAAACTCTTTTTGCAATTCTTCATCCCCAATGGATTGCAGCATGGGCTTATCATATTCATCCACCAGAATGACTACACGATGCCCCGTCAGTTTACAGGCACGCTCTATGACACCGGCAAAGCGCAGAGACAAAGAGCGCTCCGAAGGTTCAGCTCCATAGAGTTTCTCCCATGACACAATGGCTTTCTCCAATATATCCTCAAGGCTTTGCGGTGAGTCATATTTCTCTATATTCAAATCCAGATGCAATATCGGATGTTCTATCCACTCTTTCTCGAGCTTTTCCATCGCCAGTCCTTCAAAGAGTTCCTTTTTTCCCCGAAAATAGGCCTCGAGAGTAGAAACAAGCAGACTCTTCCCAAAGCGACGGGGGCGGCTCAGGAAATAATAACTCCCCGTCTTCACCATTTGATAAACCAATGCGGTTTTATCTACATAGAAAAAACCCTCTTTACGGATTTTCTCAAAATTCTGTATTCCGATAGGATAGATTTTATCGCTCATATTCTTTATTGTTCCGGAGATAAGTAACAGACCCATCTGTGGATACAAAGATACTATTTTTTTCTGTGTTTCGCATGTCATACTTGAAAAGCAACGCCGTGACAGTAAAAAAAGTTTTTCACTTCACACAAGAGAGATGTAATTTTGTCACGTAAATAAAAGCAACAATTATGAAAGAATTAAATTTTGACTGGCTGCTGAACGGAAGCTGCCTGCTGTCGGACGTGGCGATGGCATATTTCACAACCTGTGTTTATCCCCGCTCGGCAGGCAAACGGATGCGCGACGAGATAGAACGCTATCCGAACCTGTACGCCGAACTGCTGGAAGCGGGATACAAGCGTCCCAACACACTGTTGACGCCGCGCCAGATCTGTATCGTGATCCGTCACTGGGGAATGCCCGACACGGTGTACAAGTGGCTGCGCGAGCACCCCGCGGATCGGGTTCAAAAACTGTTCGCCGACCGCAAATTCGACTGATATATTTTATATATCTTTTGTTTATTATTTATTTATGTGCAGGTCTGCATGTTGGCGGCCTCTAAATTCATCCGCACAGAAAGCTGAGCAACAGCGCATTAGGAGTACTAAAGCATGTTGGTGTCCGTGTTGGTGGTTTAGAGGCTCCGGATGATGGAAACAGAGGTTCCGGAAAGGCCCGGACGAGGCTCGGTTTCACCCCCGCAGAGCGTGCGCTGCCCTGCAGAGGACCCTGTGACTTTTTGCGCCGTAATGCGGCACTCTGCATCACTTTCTTGCATCACCGGCTGTCCGTGCTTAGCTTTGTCACACCGTTCGGGAAAGAGCGGTACACTCGATAACCTGTAAAATGAAATACTATGAACGCATCGACTGAAACAATTCTGAAAAAAGGATATATCCTGATCCCCAAATCCCTGATCGAAGATTTCCTCAAAGCCGGATTGGGCACAGAGGGCTATCTGGAAGCGTGGATACGCGTATTGGCGCTGGTCAACTATTCGGATACGGAGATCTGTGTGCAAGGCAACCGGATGATCTGCCGACGGGGAGAGACGGTATACACCTACAGCCACTGGGAAAAGGTGCTGGGATGGAGCCGCTATCGCACCCGCCACTTCTTCGAAACCCTGTTTAAATCCGGAATCATGGAGGCCGTGGAGAACTCCGCCGGAATCACCCTGCTACGGGTGATAGACTATGACCTCTGGACCGGACAGAAAAAGGCGGCCGCCACCCGGAGCAACCATGCCACGGAGGGTTTCGACGACTTCTGGGACCTCTACCACCGCATCACCCAAAAGGACAAGATAAACATAGCCCGTGCCCGGAAAGAATGGAATAAACTGACGGCAACGGAGAAGAAACTGGCCTTGGAAAACATCGAGGAATATTATGCCCACCAAAAAGATATACGCTTCTGCAAACAGGCGGCCACGTATCTGGCGGATAAAGCGTTCCTGAATGAATATGAGTTTTAAACCCACCACAAATCCAAATCATTATGCTACAACCCCAAGCACCCGAACTCGAGGAAACCATCCTCGGAGCCTGCCTGATCGAAAAAGAAGGCATGGCACTGGTTGACGAACTGCTGAAACCGGAAATGTTTTATGTCACCCGTCATCAACTGATTTATGCCGCACTGCAGGCGATGTTTCACGCCGGTACGAACATCGACATCCTCACCGCCACCGAAGAGCTGCGCAAGCGCGGAAAGCTGGACGATGCCGGAGGGCCGTTCTACATCACCCAACTGAGCAGCCGGGTGGCAAGTTCGGCACATCTGGAATATCATGCGCGCATCGTGCACCAGAAGTACATCCGAAGAGAAATGATCGTGGGATTCAGCAAGCTGCTGACCCTCTCCGGCGATGAAACCATCGACCTGACAGACACGCTGGTGGATGCTCACAACCTGCTGGACAGGCTTGAAGGAGCCTGCGGACACAACCGGCAACTACGGGATATGGACTCTCTGATGCAGGCCACCCTGGTGGAAGCGGAAGGGCGAATGCGGAAAAACAAGGACGGAGTGACCGGCATCCCTACCGGACTGACCGAACTGGACAAGATGACGGGCGGATGGCAAAACAATGACCTGATCACCATCGCCGCCCGGCCGGCAGTGGGAAAAACCGCCTTCGCGCTCCATCTGGCTAAAGCCGCAGCAGCGGCAGGACATCATACGGTGGTGTACAGCCTCGAGATGCAGGGCGAACGGTTGGGTGACCGATGGCTTCTGTCGGCAGGAGAGGTGGACCCGCACCTCTGGCGAAGCGGAAAAGTGTCACAGGAAACATGGCTGCAGGCCCGGCAGACCGCAGGAGAACTGGCAAGACTGCCCATCTGCGTAGACGACAACCCGGATATGAGCATGGACCGGGTACGCTCGAGCGCACGGCTGCTGCAAAGCAAAGGCAAGTGCGACTTTATCATCATCGACTATCTGCAACTGTGCGACATGCGCACCGAACAGAACAACCGGAACCGGGAACAAGAGGTGGCACAGGCCAGCCGTAAAGCCAAGCTGCTGGCCAAGGAACTGCACATACCGGTCATCTTGCTGAGCCAACTCAACCGCGGCTCCGAAAACAGGGCGTACGGACGCCTGGAATTGGCGGATCTGCGTGAGAGCGGCGCCATCGAGCAGGATTCCGACCTGGTGGTTCTGCTCTATCGCCCGGCACTGGCACACCTGGCAACGGACAAGCAGAGCGGATATCCGACAGAGGGGCTGGGGATAGCCATCATCGCCAAACACCGCAACGGCGAGACGGGCAATGTATACTTCGGACACAACAGGAGCATGACAAAAATCGGCGACTATGTGCCGCCGACGGAATGGATAAGGAGGAACGCGAAATAAAATGGAAAAGCCGGAGTCTACAGGCTCTCTATCTCTCCGGCGGACAATCCTGTCACCTGGCAGATGGTTTCGACCGGCAGGTTCAATGCCTTCATCCTCCGGGCATTCGCCTGCTTCTCTTCCATGCGGCCTTCGGCAAGACCTTCCTGACGACCCTCGGCAAGACCTTCCTGACGACCCTCGGCAAGACCTTCCTGGCGACCCTCGGCAAGACCTTCCTGGCGGCCCTCCTGGCGGCCCTCCATAGCTGCCGTACTCAATACATCATTCTGAATCATAATCGCATTGATATGTTCATCATAAGCCAATTGTTCTGCCTTATTCATGTTATAATAGACAAGTTTACGACGCGCTTCCTCCAGTCCCGGAGCCTTGGTGTCGGGATGGATCACACCTGTCTTGAGATATTCAATCCACTCCTCAAGGGGCGTGACAGCCACTTTGTTGAACTCGTTCACGCGAATAAGGAAATACTCAGGAAAGATCTCGGCAGGCAATTTACGGACAATGGCGTTCTTCTCTTTGGTGCTCACCTCCAGAAGGTCGCCCGTGTGGACACCCACGAAAGAGTTCTGACCGTGGTAAAGGTAATCAGTACCACGACCGATATCAAAGTAGAGGATACTGATGGAATACACCTTCTTAACCTCAGAGTAGAGCTGACCCAACTCGATATGCTCCGTGATCGCCTTGGCAACACCGAAAAGAATACGTTCCAGATAATAAATCTCACGGGTATTCTGAACCTCCACAATAATGATCTCGTCTTTGCTGTTACGCGCCTTTATGTCGACACGGTTGAATTTATCCGTTTCATTCAACTGATTGCCTTCACTCTCCAGAATCTCGACGATACGGATGGGCTCACCCAGCAAAACGGTGAGAAAACCCTCCAACACACCGAAATTGGCCTTGTTACGCAACAGGCGTTTCACCGCCCAATCAAAACGAATATACCTGTCTTTCTGTTCCATCATATACGAATAATATCTATCCTACAAATATAAGCTTTAAAAAAGAACTATCCAAGCATACGGCGGAAGAAATAAAAGGAAAAAACGGATCGGAGAGTCGGGCAACAACGAAACAGAGCCTCTGTTTTCTTGACTATACGCCTATATATTCTTTCTATTTTATTTGACTTTACCTATTTTATTTCGTATCTTTACGTAGTGATTGAGATAAGAAATTTATTAACCTAAACCTTAACTTTTTATCGTATGGAAGTATCAGTAGAGCGCTATCAGCGCAAAAAGTATGTCAATCAGGAGAACTCTCCCGTGCTGTATTATATCCGCCAGAAGGCGGGAACAGCCAAAGTTGTGGATATCGACGCGCTGGCAGAAGACATCCAGACCAATTGCGCCCTGACAACGGGCGACGTGAAACACACCATCGAGGCATTGGTGGAACAGTTGCGCAAGGTGCTGACCCAGGGAAACAAAGTGAAAATAGAGGGACTGGGCACCTTCCACATGACGCTGACCTGCCTGCCCGGCGAAACGGAAAAGGAATGCACGGTAAAGAATATCAAGAGGGTAAACGTACGCTTCATCCCCGACAAGGCGATGAAACTGGTGAACGCCAGCCGGAGCATGACCCGAAGCCCGAACAACGTAAACTTCGCGTTGGTATCGGCAGGCGCCCCGGAAGGAGGAGGCAGCGGAGGCGGAGATATTGTGGATGACCCGACGGCATAAATCCGCACCACAGGGTAGCACAGAGTCTCACAGAGAATATATATTTTAATTGGATATACTTTTTCAACAAAACTCCGTGTTACCCTGTGTCCTCTGTGGCAAAACCGTGAAACAACGAAACTTAATACAGCAAAAAACGATGAAGAAATTACAGAAAATACTGGAATGCATCCTGGCGTTCCTGATGTTTCTCCGCGGGGGGAACACCGAAAAATAGAACCGGAACTATGAGAGAAATCAATCTGATCGTGATTCACTGCTCCGCCACGAGAGAAGACCGCTGCTTCACGGAGTACGACCTGGAAGAATGCCACCGGAGGCGGGGATTCGACGGAGCAGGCTATCACTTCTACATCCGTAAGAACGGAAAAATAGTTACCACCCGACCGGTGGAACGAATCGGAGCGCATGCCAAGGGATTCAACGCACACTCCATAGGCATCTGCTATGAAGGAGGGCTGGACTGCAACGGGCACCCCAAAGACACCCGGACAGAATGGCAAAAACATTCGATGCGGGTACTGGTAAAAGTGTTGCTGAAAGATTACCCGGGAAGCAAGGTATGCGGGCACCGTGACCTGAGTCCCGACCTGAACGGAAACGGAGAGATAGAACCGGAGGAATGGATCAAGGCATGTCCTTGCTTTGAGGTGAAAACGTTTTTTTAATCTGAAACCTAACACCCTTCATCAGCAATAAAAAGAGCCATATCAACTCTACTTTTGAGAATGATACGGCTCTTTTATGTTTATCAGTTACAATGACATATTGAACTCTATTTGACAACCCAAAGCATTCATAATCCGATAAAGAGTAGAAGTCCGTAGATCCGTTTGTCCACTTTCTACTCTTGAAATGTATGAACGGTTACTGCCGATACGTCGGGCAAGTTCAGCTTGTGTCACTTTAGCTTTTTTGCGAGCATCTTCTATAATTTTCCCGGTATAGAAAGCATACGCTTTCTCTTCTGCTTCGATGCGTGAGGGGGTTCCTATTTTACCGAATTTAGCATCAAGCACAGCATCATAGTCCACTAATTGATTGTTGTTTTCGTGCATAATATTCCTCCTTTATTTTAATTGCTTTTTCTATTTCAACCGTTGGGGTTTTCTGAGTTTTTTTCTGAAAACCGTTAAACAATACTACAATATGACCTTCATCAAAGATAAAGAATACACGATAAATATTTCCACCATACTCTGTACGAAGCTCAAATATTCCATCTTTTATGGACTTTACAAACTTCTTAGTCACTTTCTCTTGAGTTTTCAGCAGAAGCAATCCGTATTGAATCTTATCCTGTTCTTTCTCAGTTAAAGTTTCCATAAAGGCTTCAAAATAGCCTCCGTATGTACGTATCTTCCGTATCTGTTCCACAGAAAGAAAGCCCTGCACGAAAGAAAAAAAACAGGCCGGGAAACTTGAAGAGTATTTGTTATCTTGAAGCAACGGTAAACAGTAAACAAAAAAAGGAAGCCGAATCAAATGATTCAGCTTCCTTTTTCTCTGAGCGGAAAACGAGACTCGAACTCGCGACCCTAACCTTGGCAAGGTTATGCTCTACCAACTGAGCTATTTCCGCAATGTAGTGCCCAGAACAGGACTCGAACCTGCATGCCTCTCGACACACGCACCTGAAACGTGCGCGTCTACCAATTCCGCCACCTGGGCATAGGTAATTGCAATCCAAACTGCGTTGAGCGGAAAACGAGACTCGAACTCGCGACCCTAACCTTGGCAAGGTTATGCTCTACCAACTGAGCTATTTCCGCAAAACAACTTTAATACAGAATGTGAAGAGAAGGAGACTCGAACTCCCACGACAGTAATGTCACTACCCCCTCAAAGTAGCGCGTCTACCAATTCCGCCACCTCTCCGATTCTTGATTAAAGCTTTGAACTATTCTCACCTTTGTGCCCAGAACAGGACTCGAACCTGCATGCCTCTCGACACACGCACCTGAAACGTGCGCGTCTACCAATTCCGCCACCTGGGCAAAAGGTTTCCAACATTTCAAAGAGAGCGGAAAACGAGACTCGAACTCGCGACCCTAACCTTGGCAAGGTTATGCTCTACCAACTGAGCTATTTCCGCATTTGCAACCGTTGTTTCTCGATTGCGGTTGCAAAGGTAGGCATTTTCTTGATATCTGCAAGCATTCGGAACACTTTTTTCTCAAGAAAATGTGCATTGTGTTTTTGGCAAACGACAAATGTTTTGATTATCAACTCATTCTATCGCGATAATCTTCGTAGGAAAACTGCCTGAAGATTTCGGCTTTGCCATCCGCTGTCCACAGAGCAATGGCAGGATGGTGAATTCCATTAAACATATTCGTTTTTACCATTGTATAATGTATCATATCTTCAAAGACAATTCGTTCGCCTGCCTGCAGTTCATGGTCGAAACTCCAGGACCCCATATAATCTCCGCTCAGGCAGGAATTGCCCCCGAGACGATAGACAAACGGTCCCTCCTCTCCCATCACCGCTCCGCGAACGGCGGGCTGATAAGGCATTTCAAGACAGTCGGGCATGTGGCAGGTGAAGCTGACGTTGAGAATGGCCGTACGGATGCCGCGGCTTTCGACAATATCCACCACCTCGGAGGTGAGGACTCCGGTTTGCCAGGTGAAAGCCGAACCGGGCTCGAGGATGACACGCAAATGCGGATAGCGCTTTTTCAATCCTTGCAGCAAGCCAGTCAGATGCCGGGTATCATAATCCTTGCGGGTCATCAGGTGGCCGCCGCCCAGGTTGAGCCACTTGATTTGAGAAAACCACGGTGAGAACTTCTCTTCAAGATGTTGCAAAGTGCGCTCAAGCTCAAACGAAGATGACTCGCAATGGCAATGACAATGGAAACCTTCGATCCCCTGCGGCAAACGGGCGGGCAACAGATCGGCAGTGATCCCGAAACGGGTGCCGGGAGCGCACGGGTTATAGAGTTCGGTCTCTACCTCCGAATACTCGGGATTAACACGGATGCCACAAGAGATGCCGCTGCCTTCGGCCACGGTCAGCGGATAGAAGCGGCTGAATTGAGACAGGGAATTGAACGTGATGTGGCTGCTGCAACGCATGATCTCCGGGAAGTCCGCCTCGGTATAGGCCGGGGAATAAGTATGCGCCTTACTGCCGAACTCTTCGAGCGCCAAACGGGCTTCGTAGACGGAGCTGGCCGTGGAGTGTCCGATGTACTCCCTGAAAATGGGAAATGAACGCCACATGGCAAAAGACTTGAAAGCAAGGATGATTTCAACTCCGGCATCATCGGCTACACTCTTTATCAGGCTGAGGTTCTTTCTCAGCAGCTCCTCTTCCATGATATAACACGGAGAGGGGAATTGGGTAAAATCTATCATAGTCAACTACAAGGTTCACCACAGAGTAACACAGAGTTTCACGGAGTTTTAAGTTTTTATCAGTGGGATCTTAAGGAGAGAAAAATTTCTCTGTGCGGCTCTGTGTTACTCTGTGGTGAGAATAAATTATTCTATTACTTTAAATCTGGCGAAACGCAGCAACAGCTGTTTATCGCCTGCATTACGGAAATGAATGGTAGCTTTGGCATTGTCGCCCGTACCTTCTACGCGGATCACCTCACCCAGGCCGAAGCGTTCGTGCTCGATGGTCTGTCCGGGCTGTACGCCGGCGACGCCGGCTCCGGAAGCTGACGATGGGGAGAGCGTAGTCCCACTTACCTTTTTCAAGTTACGGGGGACCGTCGGCGCGATGATCTGCGCCTTCGGCCGTTCGCGTTCCGGACGGTCGGCCGACGGACGGGCAGAGAAGCGCTCGGAAGACGAACGGCGCGAATACCCCTCTTCCATCTCGCGGCGGAAGCGGCCGGCCCCTTCGTCGATGCTCCGGCCTAAAGCGGCCTCCTGCGGAAGTTGCAGGAAACGGGTGTCGATGTCCCGCAAGAAACGGCTGGGGCTGCCGAACTCCATCTTACCGTAACGGAAACGGGTTTTGGCAAACGAGAGGAAACAGTGCTCTTCGGCACGGGTGATGGCTACATAGAACAAGCGTCGCTCCTCTTCCATCGCACGGGGTGAATCGCCCGCCATCCCGCTGGGGAAAAGATTCTCTTCCATCCCCACCACGAATACGTTGCGGAACTCCAGTCCTTTGGCGGAATGTACCGTCATCAGAGTCACCTTCTCGCCGTCTCCCTCCTTGTCGGAATCCTGATCGGTGAGCAGGGATACTTCGGAGAGAAAGTCGATCAGAGAAACGTTCGTGTTCCCCTCTTCCTGACGCATGGCACAAAAATCATTCATACCGTTCACCAGTTCCTCGATGTTTTCTTTCCGGCTGAGATTTTCGGGCGAATTGTCCTGGCAGACTTCATTGATGATGCCGGACTGACGGATGATCTCCGTACCTATTTCATAAGCATTCTTTACGGTCACATCTGCCATAAACTGCTCGATCAGCGCACGAAAATCCTGCAATTTGGTATGTGTGCCTTTATTGATGGAAAGCCCGTACGTAATGGGTTCGCAGAGTGCGGTCCAGAGGCTGACATTGTTATCGGTGGCGGCAGTAATAATCTTGCCCACCGTGGTATCGCCGATGCCGCGTGCCGGATAATTGATAATCCGCTTGAACGCCTCTTCGTCATTGGGGTTGACCACCAGGCGGAAGTAGGCTATGATATCTTTGATCTCCTTGCGCTGATAGAAAGAGAGGCCGCCGTAAATCTTATAAGGCATGCCCCGTTTGCGCAAAGCCTCTTCGAAGACACGGCTCTGGGCATTGGTACGATAAAGGATGGCGAAGTCGGAGTATTCATAATCGTGCTCGCGACGCAGTTGCGCTATTTTATTGGTCACAATGTCGCCTTCTTCCACATCACTGTAAGCCTGAAAGACCCCGATGGCCTCACCCCGTTCCTTCTCGGAGAACACCTCTTTGGGGATCTGCCGCTCGTTCTTTTCGATCAGGCTGTTGGCCGCACGGACAATGGTCTGGGTGGAACGGTAGTTCTGCTCCAGCTTGAAGACTTTGGTATCGGGATATATCTTGGTGAAATACAAAATATTGTCAATGTCCGCTCCCCTGAAAGAGTAGATGCTCTGCGCGTCGTCGCCCACCACGCATACACGCTGATTTTCCTTTGTCAGTTGCAGCACGATGCTGTGCTGTGCATAGTTGGTGTCTTGATACTCGTCGACAAGCACATAGCGGAACTGCTCGCGATAGCGTGCCAGCACGTCGGGAAAGTCGCGGAAAAGGATATAGGTATAGACCAGCAGATCATCGAAATCCATTGCTCCGGCCTGCCGGCAACGCTCCCAGTAGCGGCTGTAGATATCCCGTATGGCAGGCATCTTTGCGGCAAGATCGCCCTCGTACGCCTCCTTGTTGGCTGCGTATCCCGAAGGAGACACCAGGTGGTTCTTCGCATTGGAGATGCGTGCCTGCACACTGCCGGGCTTATAGGTCTTCTCGTCAAGCCCCATCTCTTTGATGATGGAACGAATCAGGCTCTTGCTGTCCGCCGAATCGTAGATGGTGAACTGCGACGTAAAGCCGATATGGGACGCCTCGGCACGAAGAATACGGGAAAAAACCGAATGGAACGTACCCATCCAAAGGAATCGTGCACGCTGCTCGCCCACCTGCCGGGCAATACGCTCCTTCATTTCACGGGCAGCTTTGTTAGTGAAAGTCAGTGCCAGGATATTCCAGGGATTGTAACCGTTCTCGAGCAGATAGGCTATCTTATAAGTGAGCACACGCGTCTTTCCGGAACCGGCACCGGCGATGACCAGCGAAGGGCCATCACCGTAGAGCACCGCCGCACGCTGGCTTTCATTAAGTTCTTCGATATAGTCGGGCATAAAATTTATCTGTTAAATCTCTATTCACGGGCAAAGATAGAGGAAAGTTTGGACAACTCCGAACATTTGGACCCTATATCCTGTTATATATTCAGAGAAATGAAATAAAAGATTTGAATTTATGAATACATTATTAATGTCTTTAATATTTACAACCATGACTTACGAAATGCCTAAACTTCCGTACGCAAACAATGCGCTGGAACCTGTAATCAGTCAGCAAACCATCGATTACCATTATGGTAAACATCTTCAAACATATGTAAACAATCTCAATAGCCTGGTTCCGGGCACCGAATATGAAGGAAAAACAGTAGAAGCCATCGTGGCCTCGGCTCCCGACGGAGCTATCTTCAATAATGCCGGACAGGTGCTGAACCATACTCTGTACTTCCTGCAATTTGCGCCGAAACCGGCAAAGAACGAACCGGCAGGCAAGTTGGGAGAAGCCATCAAACGCGACTTCGGCAGCTTTGAAAACTTCAAGAAAGAGTTCAACGCAGCTTCTGTAGGATTGTTCGGTTCGGGATGGGCCTGGCTGTCCGTTGACAAAGACGGAAAGCTGCACATCACCAAAGAGCCCAACGGAAGCAATCCGGTACGCGCGGGACTGAAACCGTTACTGGGATTTGACGTATGGGAACATGCTTACTACCTCGACTATCAGAACCGTCGTGCCGACCACGTAAACAAACTGTGGGAGATCATCGACTGGGATGTCGTAGAAAAACGGCTGTAACCTAACTCTTTTCACCACGGAGTAACACAGAGTATCACAGAGCTTTTTTTTGTTAATAATCAACAACCTAAAATCGCCTCTGTGTTACTCTGTGTTTTTTATGGTGAGTTTTGAGAAAGGGCGAAAACAAATTCCGCATGACTCCGCGATGAAATAATCCCCGATTTACTTTCTTCTTATTTTCTTTTTCACTTACTTTGCCTCCGTAAAGACAAAGGGGTGCCACCCGGTGGCTGAGATTATACCCTAAGAACCTGATGCAGTTAGTACTGCCGAAGGGATTGTGTATTTCTTCCGTTTTTTCTTTTTCCCGCACGCACCCCTCTTTGTATTTACTTTCATTTATCCCCAAACACACCTATACGAATATGAAAGTACAAGTGAACAACAAAGAAGTGGAAACAGCCGCAAGCACACTGGCCCAGCTTGCCACCCAACTGCAACTTCCCGAAAACGGTGTAGCCATCGCCGTCAACAACCGAATGATACCGCGTCCGCAATGGGACGGATTCGGGCTGCAAGAGAATGATAACCTGATTGTGATTAAAGCAGCCTGCGGAGGATAGCCTATGTTAAGTCTACAATTTATCACCCATCAAACAGAGAATTACTCCTATCTGGAATCGGCGCGCATGGCTCTCGAAGGGGGCTGTAAATGGATCCAACTGCGCATGAAAGAGGCATCGCCGGAAGAGGTGGAGGCAGTGGCACTGCAACTGAAACCTCTCTGTAAAGCTAAAGAAGCGATCCTGATTCTCGACGACCACGTAGAGCTGGCCAAAAAGCTGGAAGTGGACGGGGTGCACCTGGGCAAAAAAGACATGCCCATCGGCGAAGCCCGGCAGATGCTGGGCGAAGCATTCATCATTGGCGGAACGGCCAACACCTTTGAAGACGTAAAGCTGCATCATGCCGCCGGAGCCGACTATCTGGGCATAGGCCCTTTCCGGTTTACCACCACTAAGAAAAATCTGAGCCCGGTACTGGGACTCGAAGGCTACACCTCCATACTGGCACAGATGAACGAGGCCGGTATCCGGATACCGGTAGTAGCCATCGGAGGGATCGTGGCGGAAGACATTCCGGCCATTATGGAAACGGGGGTGAACGGCATCGCCCTCTCCGGAGCAATCCTGCAAGCACCGGACCCGGTAGAAGAAACAAAAAGAATTCTAAACATATAAGGAAATGAATCAAACTCACCACAAAGTAACACAGAGTTCCACAGAGATGGTTTTCTCTTAATACTCTATAAACAAGAAATTTAAAACTCTGTGAGACTCCGTGTTACCCTGTGGTGAAATGAACTCAAAACAAGATCAGAAATGGAAAAGTTAATCATTGCGGGACGTGAATTCAACTCCCGCCTCTTCCTGGGAACAGGTAAATTCAGCTCAAACGAATGGATGGAACAGTCGATACTGGCATCGGGCACCGAAATGGTGACAGTGGCCATGAAACGTGTCGACATGGAGAGCACAGAAGACGACATGCTGAAACATATTGTACATCCGCACATTCAGTTGCTTCCCAACACATCGGGCGTACGCAACGCGGAGGAAGCGGTGTTTGCCGCACAAATGGCACGCGAGGCTTTCGGAACCAACTGGCTGAAACTGGAGATTCATCCCGACCCGCGCTATCTGCTGCCCGACTCGGTGGAGACCCTGAAAGCGACTGAAGAACTGGTGAAACTCGGATTCGTCGTGCTCCCCTATTGCCAGGCAGATCCGGTGCTATGCAAACAACTGGAAGAAGCGGGAGCCGCCACGGTAATGCCGCTGGGAGCACCTATCGGAACCAATAAAGGACTGCAAACCAAGGAGTTTCTGCAAATCATTATCGAACAGGCAGGAATCCCGGTAGTGGTGGACGCCGGAATCGGAGCACCGAGCCATGCGGCGGAGGCTATGGAAATGGGTGCATCGGCATGCCTGGTAAACACAGCTATCGCCGTAGCCGGCAACCCGATAGAAATGGCAAAAGCCTTCAAGCAGGCAGTAGAAGCCGGACGGACGGCATACGAGGCCGGACTGGGTATGCAGGCCATAGGGTTCGTGGCGGAAGCAAGTTCACCACTGACGGCATTTTTAAACGAATAAAACAATAACCTCGCCTCCGGCCCCTCTCCCGTCGATCACTCTTCGGGAAAAGAATACGGGGCTGAGAGATCCTAATAACGAATGTATGGAACAAAGAATAAAATTTCCCCGCTCTGAGAAGGTATATCTGTCCGGCAAGCTATTCCCCGAAATCCGTGTAGGTATGCGAAAAGTAGAGCAAGTGCCCAGCACAACTTTCGAAGGAGAAAAGAAGGTGATCACTCCCAATCCGCATGTGTACATCTACGATACCAGCGGTCCTTTCAGTGACCCCGACATAGAAATCGATCTGAAAAAAGGCCTCCCGCGCCTGCGTGAAGAATGGATACTGAACAGAGGAGACGTGGAACAATTGCCCGAGATCAGTTCGGAATACGGACGCATGCGGCGGGATGACGGGAGCCTCGACCACCTCCGTTTTGAACATATCGCACTGCCCTACCGGGCCAAGGCCGGCCGGCATATCACCCAGATGGCGTATGCCAAACAGGGCATTGTCACTCCCGAAATGGAATATGTGGCTATCCGTGAGAATATGAACTGCGAAGAACTGGGCATCGAGACCCATATCACACCCGAATTCGTACGTCAGGAAATAGCCGAAGGACGGGCGGTGCTGCCTGCCAACATCAACCATCCCGAAGCCGAACCTATGATTATAGGCCGCAACTTCCTGGTGAAAATCAATACCAACATCGGCAACTCCGCCACTACCTCGAGCATAGACGAAGAGGTGGAGAAAGCAATGTGGAGCTGTAAATGGGGAGGAGACACATTGATGGATCTTTCGACCGGAGAGAACATACACGAAACGCGGGAATGGATCATCCGCAACTGTCCCGTTCCGGTGGGGACCGTACCTATCTACCAGGCTCTGGAAAAGGTAAACGGAAAGGTAGAGGACCTGACCTGGGAACTGTATCGCGACACGCTGATCGAGCAGTGTGAGCAGGGAGTGGACTACTTCACCATCCATGCGGGCATCCGCCGGCATAATGTGCACCTGGCGGAAAAACGCCTCTGCGGCATCGTATCCCGAGGCGGAAGTATCATGAGCAAATGGTGTCTGGTGCACGACCGGGAAAACTTCCTTTACGAACACTTCGATGACATCTGCGACATCCTGGCACAATACGATGTCGCAGTATCGCTCGGCGACGGCCTACGGCCCGGATCGACCCACGACGCCAATGATGAAGCGCAATTTGCCGAGCTCGACACAATGGGCGAACTGGTGGTGCGCGCCTGGGAGAAAAACGTACAGGCATTTATCGAAGGACCGGGACATGTGCCGATGCACAAGATACGCGAAAACATGGAACGCCAGATTGAAAAATGCCACAATGCCCCGTTCTATACGCTCGGCCCGCTGGTGACGGACATCGCTCCGGGATACGACCACATCACTTCGGCTATCGGAGCGGCACAAATAGGATGGCTGGGAACAGCCATGCTATGCTATGTGACCCCTAAAGAGCACCTCGCCCTGCCCGATAAAGAAGATGTACGCGTGGGAGTAATCACTTATAAAATAGCCGCCCATGCGGCCGATCTGGCCAAAGGACACCCGGGGGCACAGGTACGCGACAACGCACTGAGCAAAGCCCGGTACGAATTCCGGTGGAAAGACCAGTTCGACCTGTCGCTCGATCCGGAACGTGCATTCTCTTACTTCCATGCCGGACGGCATACCGACGGAGAGTATTGCACCATGTGCGGACCGAATTTCTGTGCGATGCGACTGAGCCGCGATCTGAAGAAAACTCAAAAACAAAAATAGGATGACCGTAACGGAAAGGACAGCGGAATACCGGAAAGCACTCGATGTGCCTATCTCCCAACTGGAGACGGACCGGATTGTAAAAGAAATCCTGGATCGACCGGAGAACTTCGACAACATTTACCGGCTGACGTCGGACGATAAATTATTGGTGTCCTGGCGGGCCTTATGGATATGCGACAAACTGTGCAGGCAGAAGCCGGAGTGGCTGATCCCTTTCAGGGAAGAGCTGACCGGAAGGTTGATGTCCTGCGGGCACGATGGTTCGAAACGACTGCTTCTTTCCATACTCTACCATGCACCCGCAACGAAGGTGCCTTCCGTGGCTCTGCTCAACTTCTGCCTGGACGCCATGCTGTCGCCCCAAGAGAGTATCGGCGTGCAATCGCTCGCCATCCGAATGGCTTACCGCCTGTGCGAGCCCGAGCCGGAGTTGCTGTATGAGCTGCGTACCATACTGGAGAGTACAGAAACGGAAATGTATTCGACCGCCGTAAAATCGGCTGTACGGAACACATTGAAGAAGATTAACCAGAAGAATAAAAAGAAAAAATAAAATGTTTTCAGATGAATTAGAAAAGATTTCCTGGGAAGAGACGACTAAAGCCATCTATTCCAAAACTGACGCTGATGTGCGCCGCGCATTGTCGAAGGAACACTGCGATGTAAATGATTTTATGGCATTGATTTCGCCGGCTGCCGCTCCATATCTGGAGACGATGGCACGTCTCAGCCGGAAGTATACGATGGAACGCTTCGGAAAAACAATCTCGATGTTCGTGCCTCTCTATATTACAAATTCTTGTACAAACTCGTGTGTATACTGCGGCTTTAACCACAACAACCCGATGAAGCGTACCATCCTTACGGAAGAAGAGATGGTGAACGAGTACAAGGCGATCAAGAAGCTGGCCCCCTTTGAGAATCTGTTGCTGGTGACAGGAGAGAATCCTGCCAAAGCCGGAGTGGACTACATCGAACGTGCCCTCTTGCTGGCAAAGCCCTACTTTGCTAACCTTCAGATTGAAGTAATGCCACTTAAAGCAGAAGAATATGAACGACTTACACATGCAGGTCTGAACGGGGTCATCTGCTTTCAGGAGACGTATAACAAAGCCAATTACAACATCTACCACCCCCGCGGCATGAAGTCTAAATTCGAATGGAGGGTCAACGGATTCGACCGCATGGGACAGGCCGGAGTACACAAGATAGGAATGGGCGTACTGATCGGACTGGAGGAATGGAGAACGGATATCACCATGATGGCCTATCATCTCCGCTACTTGCAGAAGCATTATTGGAAAACGAAATATAGTGTCAACTTCCCCCGCATGCGCCCGTCGGAAAACGGAGGCTTCCAGCCCAATGTGGTGATGAACGACCGTGAGTTGGCACAAGTGACTTTTGCGATGCGTATCTTCGACCATGATGTAGACATCTCCTACTCTACCCGCGAAAGCGCAGCCTTCCGTAACCACATGGCTACGCTCGGAGTGACCACCATGAGTGCGGAAAGCAAAACGGAACCGGGAGGATACTTTACCTATCCGCAAGCACTGGAACAGTTTCACGTAAGCGACGAGCGGAAAGCCGTGGAGGTGGATGCAGCACTACGGTCGCTGGGGCGGATACCGGTATACAAAGACTGGGACACGGCGCTGACGCTACCCCAATGCTGATAACTGAAATAAAAGGGAATTTATGGAAAGATACAGCAGACAAACCATGCTTCCGGAAATAGGAGAAGCAGGACAGCTAAAGCTAAAAGCTGCCAAAGTACTGATTGTAGGCGTGGGAGGACTCGGTTCTCCCATCGCCCTCTATCTGGCCGGCGCTGGAGTGGGTACCATCGGGTTGGCAGATGACGACGAAGTGAGCCTCAGCAATCTGCAGAGGCAGATACTCTACACGGAGGAGGAAGTGGGCGACCTGAAGGCTATCTGTGCCTCCATGCGGATCAGCGCCCTCAACAGGGAGATAAAAGTGAATGCCTGTCCGGGAAGGCTAAGTAAAGAAAATGCACGTGATCTGATAGGCCAGTATGACATCATCGTGGACGGTTGCGATAACTTTGCAACCCGGTATCTGCTCAGCGATGTCTGTTCGGAGCTCGGGAAACCGTATGTATACGGTGCTATCTGCGGATTTGAAGGACAGGTGTCCGTCTTCAACTACGGAGAAGGAACTCAACGGAAAACTTATCGTGACCTCTACCCGGACGAAGAAGGAATGTTACACATGCCTCCTCCTCCCAAGGGGGTGGTCGGAGTGACACCGGCAGTAACGGGCAGTGTGGAAGCATGCGAAGTTCTCAAAATCATTTGTGGATTCGGAGAGGTCTTGGCAGGCAAACTATGGACAATTGACTTGCGGACATTGCAATCTAACATATTTTCACTATAAAGGTTGGTTTCTGAGTAAGTTAATTAGTAACTTTGCTAAACTTAACAGTTTAACAAAAGAAATGAAACTTATCGTAGTAACGACGCCTACTTTCTTTGTAGAAGAAGATAAGATTATCACTGCTCTTTTTGAAGAGGGACTGGATATTCTGCATCTCAGAAAACCGGAAACACCGGCTATGTATTCAGAGCGCCTGTTGACACTGATTCCGGAGAAATACCACAAACGGATTGTCACGCACGAACACTTCTATCTGAAAGAAGAATTCAACCTGATGGGAATTCATCTGAATGCACGAAATCCCAAAGAACCGCATGACTATTCGGGACATATCAGTTGTTCGTGTCACTCGGTGGAGGAAGTGAAGAATAAAAAGCACTTTTATGATTATGTATTCATGAGCCCGGTTTATGACAGTATCTCGAAAGAGGGATATAACTCACCCTATACAGCCGAAGAACTGCGCCTGGCAGCCAAAGACAAGATCATTGACAACAAGGTGATGGCATTGGGAGGTATTACGCCGGATAACATACTGGAAGTGAAAGATTTCGGATTCGGAGGTGCAGTAGTTTTAGGAGATTTATGGGGCAAATTCGACGCTTGCTCCGACCAGGATTACCTGGCAGTGATAGAACACTTCAAGAAGCTGAAAAGAATGGCGGACTGAACGAAACGACAACAGACAAAATAAAATAGGGTGATTCTCCTTGCGGAGGTCACCCTATTTCGTTGAAACCTATTTGATTAAAATTCGTAATGGAATCCGAATGTAAGGTCTTCACTGCTTGCGCTAAAGCCAAAACCGTTACCCATATAATCGTCCTTATATCCCAGGAAGCCACATTTGGCAACCAGGCTGAAATGCTGGTTCAACTTGATAGCGATACCCGGTTTCAGACCGATCTCGAAACCGTTTACAGCATCACCGCCATCTTTCACCTTAGTGGTAGCAAAACCAAATCCGCCATCGACAAACAGACGTACGATCTTGTTTTCATAATAAGAAAAACGTGCGTAAGGAGCAATGGCAAATGTGTTTGTCGAGATATGCTCCTTGTATTCATGGTTGAACTGAAGCTCAACGCCCAATGCCCATTGTTCGCTCAGGTTGTATCCGATCTCCGGAGCTAGTTTAAAGGAAGTGGTATTGGCATCATCATTACGCCACAAACCTACGGTACCTCCCATGTAAAGGTCTTGTGCCTTAACAGATAAAGTTGCAATAGCAACAAATAAAAACAATACAATCTTTTTCATCTTCTTAGTAGTTTTAATTAAATACACCTATTTTGAAAACAAACAAAAGAATAATTTCACTTTTGTTTCGGGGCGCAAAAGTATATCATATTCATTAATTAAACAACTATTTCGATCATTATTCACCGGAGAGCAAAATGAAAAAGCCGCTTGTAATTGATTTACAGCGGCTTTTCTATTTAAATATTTACCGGTTTCCCTCAGAACTTATAACCTACGCTAATAGAAAGATTCAGATTCTTACCATTTACGTTGTCCATGACATCGACAAACCCGAACTGACCGTCAAGTCCTGCAATAATCTTGCCAAACTCCGCGGCAACACCGATACCAAGACCTACATCGCCACGTTTCAACAGACCGTCGTCACCAAAGGTATCGACTTCCAAGCGCCCTTTGCCCAGATCTACTTTAGAATTACCCGCGATGCCGCAAGCAAAATAAGGACCTGCACTCAACACGATATTAGTATTATCGGCTACTTTGAAACGCGCAGCAGCCATAACCGGCAGTTCCAGATAAACAGCATTCACACTCAGTTCGTCCTTCTTGGCACCTTTGGAAGATACAAACAAAGAGGGTTGCAACGACCAGATTTCATTAAATCCATACTCCATGCCACCGCCTATCTTGAATCCTACTTTGGCATTCATGTCAAAATCACCGGTAAAGTTACTGATATTCATTCCCACCTTGGCATTCCAGCTCACTTGAGAAAAGCCCACAACCGAAACGAGGGCAAACAATACAAACACAAGATTTCTTTTCATAATTCTGTAATTTTAGTTTGTTAAAAATATAATAAGTAAGGTTTCATAAGATAAAGGAAATATTTTTATTTGAATTATACAAATATTTACTCTACATTTTAGGTTTCCGCCGGCTTTTCTCTCCTGTAGGCTCTGTCTGCACCATACAGATATATACAAAAAGGCGAGGCTACCCTCTTGGAGTAGCCTCGCACAAACCAGTTAATCTAAAGTTATTCTTCGATGGCTGCCTGCGCCGCTGCCAGACGTGCGATAGGCACACGGAACGGAGAACAGCTAACGTAATTCAAACCTACTTTATGGCAGAACTTAACAGATGAAGGCTCACCGCCATGTTCACCACAGATACCGCACTTCAGGTCCGGACGGATGGCACGGCCTTTTTCGGTTGCCATACGTACCAACTGACCTACACCATTTTGGTCGAGTACCTGGAACGGGTCTACTTTCAGAATCTTCTTCTCCAGATAAACCGGAAGGAAAGAAGCTATATCGTCACGAGAGTAACCGAAAGTCATCTGAGTCAAGTCGTTGGTTCCGAACGAGAAGAACTCGGCAGACGAAGCGATACGGTCGGCAGTCAGAGCTGCACGGGGAATTTCGATCATGGTTCCGACTTTGAAGTCGATGCGGTCTCCCACCTCTTCAAAGAGCTTGTCTGCTTCGGCACGAATCACACTTTCCTGCTGTTGGAACTCGTAAAGAATACCTGTCAGCGGCACCATAATTTCGGGATGTGTCTCTATTCCTTCTTTCTTCAGTTCAAGAGCGGCACCCAGAATGGCACGAGTCTGCATCTGTGTGATTTCGGGATACGTATTTCCCAAACGGCAACCACGGTGACCCAACATCGGGTTGTGTTCGCAGAGCGATTCGACACGCTGCTGGATATATTGCAGGCTTACTCCCATTGTATCGGCCATCTCCTGCTGTCCTTTCAGATCGTGAGGAACAAATTCATGCAAAGGAGGATCGAGCAGACGTACAGTCACCGGACAACCGGCCATTGCCTTGAAGATTCCCTTGAAGTCGGCTTGCTGATATGGCAAGATCTTGGCAAGAGCTTTGCGGCGTCCCTCAGCATTTTCTGCCAGAATCATCTCACGCATGGCTTTGATCTTTTCACCTTCGAAGAACATGTGTTCCGTACGGCAAAGACCGATACCTACCGCACCGAAATTACGGGCAACTTCGGCATCATGCGGTGTGTCAGCATTGGTACGAACCTGCAGACGGGTATATTTATCAGCCAACTTCATCAGATCGGCAAAGTCGCCTGACAGTTCGGCTGCTTTCGTTTCTACTTTACCCTGATAAACTTCACCGGTACTACCGTTCAAGGAGATGAAATCTCCCTCTTTCAGCAATACACCATCCACTTCCACTGTACGGGCCTTGTAGTCGATATTCAATGCACCGGCTCCCGAAACACAGCATTTACCCATACCACGGGCAACCACGGCCGCATGTGAGGTCATACCTCCACGGGCGGTCAGGATACCTTCGGCAACTGCCATACCGGCCAAATCTTCGGGTGAAGTCTCGATACGAACCATCACAACGCGTTTTCCGGCAGCATGCCATTCGGCTGCATCGTCAGCAAAGAATACGATCTGACCGGTAGCAGCACCCGGAGAAGCCGGCAAACCGCGAGTCAGCACTTTAGCCTGTTTCAAAGCAGACTTATCGAATACCGGGTGAAGTAATTCATCCAGTTTATTGGGTTCTACACGCATCAGCGCGGTCTTTTCGTCAATCATGCCCTGGCGGAACAGATCCATGGCGATTTTTACCATGGCAGCACCGGTACGTTTACCGTTACGTGTCTGAAGGAACCAAAGTTTGCCTTCCTGAACGGTGAACTCCATATCCTGCATGTCTTTGTAGTGATTTTCAAGCTTGGTCTGCAATTCATCCAACTGCTTGTAGATCTCCGGCATAGCCTCTTCCATAGAAGGATATTTTGATGCACGTTCCTCTTCGCTCACACCGGCAAGCTGAGCCCAACGCTGGGAACCGATCTTAGTGATCTGCTGCGGAGTACGGATACCCGCCACCACGTCTTCACCTTGTGCATTGATCAGATATTCACCATTGAAGAGGTCCTCGCCCGTAGCGGCATCACGGGAGAAGCATACACCTGTTGCGGAAGTATCGCCCATGTTACCGAACACCATTGCCTGAACACTTACGGCAGTACCCCATTCATCGGGAATTCCTTCCATCTTACGGTACAGGATGGCACGTTCGTTCATCCATGAATTGAACACGGCGCAGATAGCTCCCCAAAGCTGTTCGTATGCACAAGTCGGGAAGTCCTTGCCTGTTTGTGCCTTTACGGCAGCTTTAAATTTCTTCACGAGTTCCTTGAGATCTTCCACCTCGAGCTCGTTGTCCAGCTTCACGCCTTTGGCATGTTTCACTTCTTCAATGATTGCCTCAAACGGATCCTGGTCTTCTTTGTTAACAGGTTTCATACCCAATACTACGTCACCGTACATCTGTACGAAACGGCGGTAAGAATCCCATGCAAAACGAGCGTTTCCGGTCTTACGGGTCAGACCTTCAACCACTTCATCATTCAGACCCAGATTCAGGATCGTATCCATCATACCCGGCATGGATGCACGTGCACCCGAACGCACAGAAACCAGCAACGGATTCTCTACGTCACCAAATTTTGAACGCATCAGGTTCTCAATATTTGCAATAGCTTTTTCTACTTCTTCTTTCAGGAGAGATACGACCTTTTCCTGTCCCATCTCGTAATATTCGGTACAAACGTCAGTTGTAATTGTGAAGCCCGGAGGTACGGGGACACCGATCAGATTCATTTCGGCAAGGTTCGCACCTTTGCCCCCAAGTAAGTTTCGCATACCGGCCTTTCCTTCTGCCAGTCCATTACCAAAGGTATAAACTCTTTTTTTGTCCATAATACGATTTTAAAGTTATTAGTTGTGATTCTTTTCTGTTCGCAAATCTAAGGATATTTCGCAAACCAGAAAACTTTTATATGAAAAACTTTCTATCAAAATGCAATTTCGACATTGCAATCTGCATTATTTCACTTCATATAGAGAAATACGAAAAAAAATACCTACTTTTGCGAAAGATTTTATTAATATGGCGTAGAATGGTGATTTAATAGATTCACGCTTTATACTCAAAGAAATCATTTTAATATAATTCAAGGAGTACTGTGGCTAGAAAGAAAAAAGAACTTCCTCTGCTGGAGAAGGTGACAATAACGGATGTGGCTGCCGAAGGAAAAGCCATCGCAAAAGTAGATGACCTGGTCGTTTTTGTACCTTACGTAGTGCCGGGCGACGTGGTAGATTTGCAAGTAAAAAGAAAAAAGAATAAATACGCCGAAGCTGAAGCGGTGAAGTTTCACGAACTCTCACCGGTACGTGCCGTTCCTTTTTGCCAGCACTATGGCGTATGCGGCGGGTGTAAATGGCAGGTATTGCCCTACGCAGAACAAATCAAATACAAACAGAAACAGGTGGAAGACAACCTCCGCCGTATCGGAAAGATCGAATTGCCGGAAATCTCTCCTATCCTGGGATCTGCTAAAACAGAGTTTTACCGGAACAAACTGGAGTTCACCTTCTCGAACAAACGCTGGCTGACAGCGGAAGAAGTGAAACAGGACGTCAAATATGACCAGATGAACGCAGTAGGATTCCACATTCCGGGAGCATTCGACAAGGTGCTCGCCATCGAAAAGTGCTGGTTGCAGGATGATATCTCTAACCGTATCCGCAATACGATCCGCGATTACGCCTACGAGCACAACTACTCTTTCATCAATCTCCGTTCGCAGGAAGGAATGCTCCGCAACATGATTGTACGTACCTCGAGTACCGGCGAACTGATGGTGATTCTGATTTGCAAGATAACGGAAGAGCATGAAATGGATCTCTTCAAGCAGTTATTGCAATATGTTGCCGACCAATTCCCGGAAATAACCTCTCTCCTATACATTATTAATAATAAATGTAACGACACGATCAATGACCTCGATGTACACGTATTCCGTGGCAATGATCACATCTTCGAGGAGATGGAGGGACTTCGTTTCAAGGTGGGACCGAAATCGTTCTATCAGACCAACTCGGAACAGGCATACAATCTTTATAAGGTGGCACGCGACTTTGCCGGACTGACAGGTGACGAACTGGTATATGACCTCTATACGGGTACCGGAACCATCGCCAACTTTGTGTCACGCCAGGCACGAAAAGTGATCGGCATCGAATATGTTCCCGAAGCCATAGAAGATGCAAAAGTGAATGCCGAGATCAATGGAATAGAGAACACCCTGTTCTTTGCCGGAGACATGAAAGATATCCTGACACAGGATTTCATCAATCAGTACGGGCGTCCGGATGTAATCATCACCGACCCTCCCCGGGCGGGAATGCATCAGGATGTGGTAGACGTAATCTTATTTGCCGAACCCAAACGGATCGTATATGTTAGTTGTAATCCGGCTACACAAGCGCGTGACCTCCAGTTGCTGGATGTCAAATATCGTGTGAAAGCAGTGCAACCGGTAGATATGTTCCCCCACACCCATCACGTGGAAAACGTAGTGCTGCTTGAACTTAAATAAAAAAATGAATATGAAGAGAATCAAACGAACTCCGGCCGAGAAGGCCCGTGCACAATATACCGGCTATCTGGTGAAAGAACCGATGGAATTAATGGATTTCCTTGCGGCCAAAATGCCCGATGCCAGCCGTACCAAGCTAAAGTCTCTGTTGAGCAAACGAATCGTGCTGGTCGACAATGTGATCACAACACAATTCAACTTTCCTCTGCAACCGGGCATGAAGGTGCTTATCAGCAAGGACAAGAACAAGAAAGAATTCCGCCATCCGCTACTGAAGATAGTCTACGAGGACGCCTATATCATCGTAGTGGAGAAAAAGGAAGGATTGCTTTCCGTTGGCACAGAGCGGCAGAAAGAACGTACTGCCCAGCATATTTTAAGCGAATATGTAGGTCGTTCGGGACGCGGAAACCGCATCTACGTGGTTCATCGCCTGGACCGGGATACTTCGGGATTAATGATGTTTGCCAAAGACGAAAAGACACAATACACGTTGCGTGACCATTGGCACGACATCGTGACGGACCGTCGCTATGTAGCGGTGGTTACCGGCGAGATGGAGAAAGACAGCGACACGGTAGTGTCCTGGCTGACAGACCGTACCTTGTACGTCAGCTCAAGCAGCTATGATGATGGCGGTTCCAAATCGATCACCCACTATCGCACCATCAAACGTGCCAATGGCTACTCGCTGGTAGAATTGCGATTGGAAACCGGACGTAAGAATCAGATACGTGTACACATGCAGGATCTGGGGCATCCTCTGATCGGAGACGGACGTTATGGGATAGACGGTGGGCCCAATCCTCTCGGGCGCCTGGCTTTGCATGCTTTCAAACTTTGTTTCTATCATCCGGTGACAGATCAGCTAATGGAGTTTGAAACCCCTTACCCTCCTACATTCAAGAAGCTATTTCTGAAGAAATAATATAAATAGGGATGTATCAAAACTCGTATTCACCACAGATTACACAGATTTACACAGATAAATAGTATTGGTTATCAGTAAATTAAAAATCGTTCTGTGTAAATCTGTGTAATCTGTGGTGAGTTATGAAACACCTTCATTTAATATTTGCCGGATATAAGTTTATTCCATTCTTAATTCAAAGTTAAATCCCCGGGCATCGTCCGAAAGATAAAAGGCACCGGTTATCCGATCTCCGTATATCCTTACGTCGTCCATATAAGAGATACCGTTCTTACCGTAATTCAATACTAAATTACGATTATAAGAATCTTCCCAATACCACTGAAAGCGAAACTGATCATACAAAAGACCGTCTGAAGCATAGAACTGGGTCTCCACTCCAAAACCGTCGTTCCCGAACTCAAAGGTACTGAACAGGGGTTCACCATTATGGGCATTCATCCCTACATCGCCGGTCCATGCCCGCCCGGTAATGACATATTCAATCTCTCCCTGATCGTCCTCGCAAGACGCGAATCCGACAGCGAGCATCAGTATCAGTAAAATCTTCCAATAGCCTTTCATTTCTTCCTATCTCCTTCTCTAATTAGTTTCTGTTATATTTTGAATCGACAAATACAACTACCTTTCCGTTCAGCTTCCCGGACATATTATGCTCACGTACCCACACGTTATCGAAATAAGTCACCCCGTTCACTCCATAGTCAAAAACAATACCTTCCATCGTATCGTCTATCCACGACCAGGTCAGATTATTGGTCTCCGTGCGGTAAGGCTGACTTTCATTTACATGATAATAGGCATAAGTCTCTGCCAGCCGGCCGTTATCATCAAACTTCAATGTATGCCGAACCCACTCGTCTACATCATTCTTCTCCGAATCATTCACCCAGGTTTTGCCACAGAGCTTTGCATTGCTATTTCGTAGATAATCATCTGAATAATACTTGTCACCACAAGAGCTTAGGCCTACTATAGCTACCAATAAGAATAGCGTTTTCATAAAATTCAATGTCTTCATAAGTGTCATTTGTCATTAAATTAATAATACACGGACAAATATAAGGATTGTTTTCTAATAAAAAGGAAATAGGATAAATAAAAACATTTCAGACAAACAAAAACCATACGATGTGCATCGAAAGTATTCCATGTGGCTTACTGTGAATTTCAAAAAGTAACTTTTAAAAAGAAATTGACTACAGATTGCTTTATTTACAGATAAATTGCTAACTCTATTCAGATACAAAAGTTATCGGATAGAACTTTTATTTAAAGCAAAATGAATAAAAAGAGAAATAACATGCAGTTTCAGTGCTGTCTGAAGATAAATATGCAAAAACACTCGGACGTTTATTAATATCGTTTAGGTCTTTTGTTAACTTCCTCCAAGTCTTTCATTAACTTCGTTCAAGTCTTTTGCCAACTTCCTCCAAGTCTTTTGTTAACTCCATGACAAAAGAAGAGATATATGGCTGCATAAAAGCACTTTTCCCATTTATTGGCACTAAGAGAAGCAACCGAAAGAAGATGGCAGATACATGCAAAATCGTTAAAACAGACAGCACTATAATATAAACAGAAACGATAAACGATCCATATCACAAGAAAACCGTATAATCGGCATCATCTTGAATCGCCCTAATGCTCCTATTTAGCGTTTTTTTCCGCAAGAGTGGATACGGAGCTTAAAGAATCAAATCTGAACAGCATTAAAATACAAAATGACAAAATGACTAATTAGCCTTTATTACTTTTCCTCACCTCTGATTCCCCGAAATTATCTTTCCTAAAATACCGCATTCCCCTTTTTATTCCCTACATTTGTACTACGAATAAAAAATCAAGATAGTAAAATGAAAAAATTTATCAAAGGAGTCCGGTTTACTCCTTCCAATTATCCGGATGAAATAGAAGATAAAATACAGAAATACAGAAAACAAGGTTATAAACTTCCTCCACGCAAGGTATTGCGCACACCGGAACAAATTGAAGGTATCCGTGAAAGTGCAAAGATCAACACAGCTCTGCTGAACCACATTGCAGAAAATATTCGTGAAGGAATGTCCACCGAAGAGATCGATCGTTTGGTCTACGATTTCACCACGTCCCATGGGGCTATTCCGGCTCCTCTAAACTATGAAGGATTTCCCAAAAGCGTCTGCACCAGCATCAACGATGTAGTGTGCCACGGAATCCCCAGTTCAACCGAAATTCTAAAAAGCGGAGATATTATCAACGTAGATGTTTCTACCATTTACAATGGTTATTTCTCTGACGCATCACGCATGTTTATGATCGGCGAAGTCAGCCCTGAAAAACAGAGATTGGTACAAGTCACTAAAGAATGTATGGAAATCGGCATAGCTGCCGCACAGCCTTGGGCCCGTTTAGGTGACGTAGGTGCGGCTATTCAGGAACATGCCGAAAAGAACGGTTATAGTGTGGTACGCGACTTATGCGGACATGGAGTGGGAATCAAATTCCATGAGGAACCCGACGTAGAGCACTTCGGACGCCGCGGTACCGGTATGTTGATTCTTCCGGGAATGACTTTTACCATCGAACCGATGATCAACATGGGAACGTATGAGGTCTTTGTCGACTCTGCTGATGACTGGACAGTCTGCACAGACGACGGATTGCCGTCTGCACAATGGGAAAATATGATTCTGATTACTGAAACCGGAAACGAAATACTGACTTATTAAATGGAACTGACTCTCCTCTTGATTATTGCAGCCTTACTGGTTGCCCTGCTCGCATTGACACTTACCCGCAACAATCGCGCACAAAGCGAAGAGATGCAACGGGCATTGCGCCAACAAATGCAGGAAAACCGGGAAGAGTTGAATCGCAGTATTCGCGAGTTACGCATGGAAATGACGCAAACCCTGAATCAGGGTTTGCAACAGCTGCAAGATGCCATGCATAAGAACATGATGACCACCGGAGAACTGCAACGCCAAAAGTTCGACGCAATGGCACGCCAGCAGGAAACGCTGATACAGTCCACCGAGAAGCGTCTGGACGACATGCGCGTGATGGTTGAAGAGAAATTACAAAAGACTCTCAACGAACGCATCGGACAATCTTTCGAGATAGTCCGTTCGCAACTTGAAAATGTGCAAAAAGGCTTGGGCGAAATGAAGTCGCTCGCACAAGACGTAGGCGGTCTCAAGAAAGTTCTGAGTAACGTGAAAATGCGCGGAACGTTCGGTGAGGTCCAGCTAGGCGCACTTCTGGAACAGATGATGAGTCCGGAACAGTATGAAGCGAATGTCAAGACCAAGAAAAGCGGAACCGAATTTGTGGAGTTCGCCATCAAACTTCCGGGAAAAGATGATGCCAACAGCACTGTTTATCTGCCAATCGACGCCAAATTCCCCAAAGATGTTTACGAACAATACTACGATGCTTTCGAAGCCGGAGATGCCGCATTGATGGAATCGTGCGGACGACAACTGGAGACAACCATCAAAAAAATGGCGAAGGATATCCACGACAAGTATGTCGATCCTCCGTTTACAACGGACTTCGCTATCTTGTTTCTCCCCTTCGAAAGCATCTATGCAGAAGTGATCCGCCGGACAAGTTTAGTTGAAACGCTACAAAAGGATTACAAGATTGTAGTAACCGGACCGACTACTTTGGGAGCTATCCTGAACAGTTTGCAAATGGGATTCCGGACACTCGCCATACAGAAACGCACAGGCGAGGTATGGACCGTACTGGGAGCTGTAAAAACCGAATTCGGAAAATTCGGAGGACTGCTTGAGAAGGTCCAGAAGAATCTGCAAAGCGCAGGTGACCAGTTGGAAGAAGTGATGGGAAAACGTACGCGCGCCATCGAACGCAAACTCCGTCAGGTCGAAGAACTCCCCCACGAGGAAAGCCGGAGAATATTACCGATAGACGATGGCGGAGAAGATGACTGACCGATAAAAACAAAGAAGCATACAGCCATGGAAATAACACTTAAAAATCAGTTCATTACTTTGTGGAATACTTATTTTCCACAAGCCGGACTTCCGATAACATTCCAATACTCGGCAGATACACAAAATCTCCCGATAGTGGAAGCTCCGAAAGGACATCGGTGCATCATTGCACAGTTGACCCAGGTACAGCGTGGAAAAACTCTCTGCATGCAGGCGGATTCTGTGGGATGCCGGGGTGGAAAACGGTACACAAACTTCACGGACAAGATGTTTCCCGGATTCGAATGTTTCCTTTCACACAATGAACAGGGCGAAGGAGAACGATACAAGCAGACTCCAGAGCTGGCAGCTGCCGCTCTGGCACAGTTGCCTGCACTTCCTGTCAAGGGAGAAAACCTGATCTTCAAACGTTGGGATAAGCTGGAAGCGGAAGACATGCCGGAAGTTGTTATCTTTTTTGTATCTGCCGACATCCTCTCCGGTCTGTTCACATTGGCTTGTTTTGACAATGTAGCTCCTGATGCAGTGATCGCTCCCTTTGGTGCAGGCTGTGCTTCTATTATCTATCATCCGTACCGGGAACAACTGGACGGAACCAATCGGGCGGTATTGGGATCATTCGACCCTTCTGCACGCAAATGTATGAAACCCGATCTCTTGTCTTTTGCCATTCCGTTTAACAAGTTCAAGAGTATGGTGTCACAAATGGAAGAAAGTTTCCTAAAGACAGCAACGTGGGATGTAATCAAAAAGAGAATGGGTTCGTCATAATACTCCGGAAGTTCGCGGACAAACATCGCACCTTCCTTCCAGAATATCGCATGATTTCTATTAAAAGGTTCGGGATACCGCAAAGACAATAAATCATTTAGAACAAACAACTAACACTATTAGTTATTCGACTAACAGCATAAGTTATTTACCTAATTTTAGCAGGAGATTAGAAAACGGACCTTATTACAGGTGAAAGTTATCTTCTTTTGGGCAAGACCCAATACAAAACCAGGTATCCCAAGATACCCGCCATTACCGTACCGGATAAAACACCGAGTTTGGCCTGGTTCAATAATACAGGATGGGCGGAACCGAACGAAAGATTGGCGATGAAAAGCGATACCGTAAAGCCTATTCCACCCAGTAACGCCACTCCGGATATATTCTTCCAGTTCATCCCCAAAGGCATCGGAGTAAGACCGCTTTTGACAGCCAGCCAGGTAAAAGAATAAATCCCCAGAAATTTGCCTGCCAATAATCCCAAAGCAACCGCAAGGGTAACCCCGCCAATAACTTCACCTTCGCCACTAAACATCACACCTGCATTGACAAAAGCGAACAACGGAAGGACAAGATAATTCACTGCACCATGCAGGTTATCCTCAAGCGACTGAAGGGGACTGATGACACGGTCGGAAGCCGACTCAACCTCTTTCAGCTTGGCTATCTGTTGATTGGTCAGTACGATGTTGTTTGCTCCCATTTCGGGGAATGTACTGATAATGCGCCGGATACGCTCAATATATGTACCGACGTTCAACTGTGGTTTGGCCGGAATGACAAAGGCCAGAATAACACCGGAAATCGTACTATGGATACCCGATTGCAGGAAAAGATACCAGATAACCACACCGACAACTAAAAAGAAAATCTTATTGGTAGCTCCCTTCTTACCTATAAAATATAACAGAACGTAAAGCAGCGCCGCCCATAACAAATATTCATAAGCCACGTGTGAACTGTAGAAAATGGCAATCACCAATATACCGCCTATATCATCGACTACCGCAAACGCTGTAAGGAAGATTTTCAGACTCAACGGAACACGCTTGCCCAACAGGCTGAGCACTCCCAAAGAAAAGGCAATATCGGTTGCCATAGGGATAGCCAGTCCTTGCCCGCCTTCAGTGCCCGGAGCACAAACCATGGAATAGATGACAACAGGCACTACCATTCCGCCACATGCGGCAATGAATGGCAGTGCAGCTTTACGGAACGAGGAAAGCTCGCCTACCAGTAACTCTCGCTTAATCTCCAGTCCGACCATTAAGAAGAAAATCGTCATCAGACCGTCATTAATGAACTCAATCATCGTCAGATTGTGTCCCGCATGCGAAAGTAAATTAAAGCCTCCGATGCGAAAATGAAGTTCATGCGACAAAAACTCCTGATACACCGATGCTGCCGGAGAGTTAGCGATTACCGCAGCGGCAATCGCTGTGACAAACAATAAAATACTCGCCGTAATATTCATCGACGAGAAATCCTTCATCGAACGTAAAACTGTCATAATAGGTATATATAATATTAGATTTAAGCAATTCTATGACACGGCTAAGTTGTATAGCTTCGCAATGCCAACTTCTTCACCCATAGTACAAAGATACCGGTCAGAATCAAATTCAATACAATGGTCAGCACTGAAATAACCAATGCAGGACCACCCAAGTTGTATCCGAGGGCAATAAAGATGACTCCGGCTCCTACTTCACCACGGGTAAACATACCGATAGAAAGCGCCAGGCGTTCGCTGAACTTCCTATCCCGGTAAAAGAACACAGGAAACAGCTTACCGATATTTGAAAGCAGTGAAACAATCAATACGTGAAGTGCTATCATTCCCCACGACATCATTTCCTGCGAACCTGTCACCGAATGGGTTCCGGCATGTGTCTCGGCAAAGTTCACCCCAATGAAATGCGGCATGCTCATACCTACCAAGAACATAAACAGGAACGAAACCCCTGTTGAAACTTTATGCTCGACAGGAGTATCTATTTCTTTGTGTTTCATGATCATACCCAGCACAAAAGCCGGCAACAACACCTCGATGTGAATACTCCCCTCTTCGCCATAGAGCTGCTTGCTAAAATAGTAAACGGCTTGGGTAGCAACAAATACAAGCACCGAATAGCCCATTATCGCTTTCCAGTCCTGACGCCAGTTATACCTTCCCAACTGTTTCCAACCCAATGAAAGCAATAAGAAGACAATAAAGACAACCACGATCAGCTGCCAGCGCAAACCAATCATCATTATCTGCAGGGGAATCATTAACAAAATGGTATCGAGGTCATCAAAAATTGCCAGGACCTGAATCTTTTTATAAATCCAACTTGATTTAAGTCCGATAGCCGCGAGCATCGTGAAAAGAATACCGGCCGATGTAGGAGCTGCGAAACGGCTTAACAGCAGATTCTCTTTCCAAGCCTCCCAACTGTTCCAGAATTCTGGCGGCAAAAGCACAAATACATAATAGATAGCAATCAGGAACCAAGGCATGGCGGCAGTAGCCATCGCAATGAAGTAGTCTCCGGCATAACTTCGCCAACGGGTCTTATCAACTTCAAACTCACGCCCTACGTTAATCATAATAAAACTCAGGCAGATGTAAAGAAGAATGTTAGATACAATTTTTACGGTAGCATATCCTTCACCTGCCAATAACGGCAAGTATTGTGATAGCAAGAGGCCAATAATCAAAAAGGCCGAAAAAGACAGAACTTTTCTCATTTTTATTGTTTATCGTTGTTTTAAAGGCAATTGCCAGGGAAAGCTCTGCGGACAGATGACAATTGCCTGGTATATTAGAAACTGGCTGCAACAAAATTTGTTCAGAAAGATTCCTGTTTTTTTATTACGTTGCAGCCTTTATTTCCTAATCCAGTTTAAGCACGGCAAGGAATGCCTTCTGCGGCACTTCCACATTACCGATCTGCTTCATACGTTTTTTTCCTTTTTTCTGCTTCTCAAGCAGCTTACGTTTACGGCTGATATCACCTCCGTAACATTTTGCCGTAACGTCTTTACGCACCGCTTTGATCGTTTCACGAGCTATAATCTTAGCACCGATAGCGGCCTGAATAGCTATTTCAAACTGTTGTCTCGGAATGAGTTCTTTCAACTTCTCACACATCCGACGCCCCATATCGTAAGCATTATCGAAGTGAGTCAGGGTAGAAAGCGCATCAACCGATTCACCGTTTAACAAAATATCCAGTTTCACCAATTTGGACGGACGGAAACCATCCGGATGATAATCGAACGAAGCATAACCTTTCGAAATACTCTTCAGTCTGTCGTAGAAGTCGATCACAATTTCACCCAACGGCATATTGTAGAACAACTCGACGCGGTTTCCCGAGATATATTCCTGCTTCAACAATTCGCCCCGCTTACCGAGACAAAGCGTCATGATAGGTCCGATATAATCGGTCGTTGTAATAATAGAAGCTTTGATATAAGGCTCTTCTATATGGTCGATCATAGTCGGATCGGGCATACCGCCGGGGTTATGCACCTCCGTCATATTACCTTGTTTGTCGTAAATATGATAAGATACGTTAGGAACTGTGGTGATGACATTCATATCGAACTCACGATCCAGACGCTCCTGTACAATTTCCATGTGAAGCAATCCCAGGAAGCCACAACGGAAACCGAAGCCTAAGGCCAACGATGATTCCGGTTGGAACGTCAGTGAGGCATCATTCAGCTGCAACTTCTCAAGTGAAGCTCGCAGATCTTCAAATTCTTCGGCTTCGATGGGATAAACTCCGGCAAACACCATCGGCTTCACCTCTTCGAATCCCGCAATCGCTTTATCGCAAGGGCGGGCTACGTGAGTGATCGTATCTCCCACTTTCACCTCTTTCGAAGTCTTAATTCCCGAAATGATATAGCCTACATCTCCCGTCCGGAGTTCCTTGCGTGGAACCATTTCCATCTTCAACACTCCGATTTCGTCTGCAACATACTCTTTCCCGGTATTGAAGAACTTAACCTTATCACCTGCATGGATGACTCCGTTCGTTATCTTAAAATAAGCGATGATTCCACGGAATGAGTTGAATACGGAGTCGAATATCAAAGCTTGCAACGGCGCACTTTCATCACCTTGAGGATGAGGTATACGCTCGATGACCGCTGCCAGTATCTCTTCCACACCCATACCGGTCTTACCGGACGCACGGATAATTTCATCCCGCTTACATCCCAGCAGCTCTACGATCTCGTCTTCCACCTCTTCGGGCATGGCACTTGCCATGTCGCACTTGTTAATGATCGGAATGATTTCAAGATCGTGCTCAATAGCCATATAAAGATTCGAGATGGTCTGTGCCTGGACTCCTTGCGACGCATCCACAATGAGTAACGCACCTTCGCAGGCAGCTATCGAGCGGGATACTTCGTATGAAAAGTCAACATGCCCCGGAGTATCGATCAGGTTCAGAATATACTTCTCCCCCTTATAAGTGTACTCCATCTGTATGGCATGACTTTTAATCGTAATCCCCCTCTCCTTTTCCAGGTCCATATCATCAAGCATCTGCCCTTCTGTCACCTGAATGGTATTAGTGAACTCCAACAAACGGTCCGCCAATGTTGATTTACCATGGTCAATATGAGCAATGATGCAAAAATTTCTGATTTTATCCATCTGATACTATTATCTTAATTTAATTTGGTGCGCAAATATACACAAATGCCAGAACATAAAAAAATGCGCTGATAACATATCATAATGTATCAACGCATTTTTTTATTGGGGAAGTAATTCACTCCTTAGTTCAATGTAACGAAGAGTTCACCTTCGATTTCCTGAGTAGAGATCTTATCTTCTCTCAACAGCCATCCGAGGCCAAGGAACAAATCTTTATCCACCAATTTAGTTGCTTTCTTAATCTGCTTGGCAGTCAGTCCTTCTGTTCCATTCAGTGCATTCCAGATTTTACCTGCAATTTCACCTGCTTTTTCTTTCAACATTTGCTTTAGAAATTTAAGTTAGACATGAGTTAAAACCCGAACAATTCAGGTTTTATTTCGACTGCAAATATAGTTATAATTATGTTATATAACAGATTATTAGTAACTTTTTTCTCTTTTTTGTAATGAAAACATCAATTTGAAGACTATTTCTTCTCTTTTTCGAGATATTCTGCCCAAATTCTGGCTGCCTCCTCTACCATTTTCGAACAAGGTCTTTTGGCATAATACTGTTCTGTCCGGGCTTCCGGCTCGGACGACACCGGTGCTTTCTTCTTTAAACCAAGCAGTTCGCCACAATTCAACGAACCATTTCGTTTCTTGAATTCGGCCGCAAGCTCTTGCACCAAAGCATAATTGGCAGCCTTTCCCTCACGATCGGCTCCGTCAATTGCCCCCTTCTCCAGTCCGGCAAGTAGAAACATGCCACAGGCAGCGCCACACGTTTCACGCATGCGCCCGATACCTCCGCCAAACGAAGCTGCCATACGCAGCGCCTGCTCTTCAGTAAATCCATACATATCGGCAAATGCAGCTACTACAGACTGCGAACAATTATAGCCGCTCTTGAAAAGCTCAGTAGCACGGCTTATCCTTTCTTCCTTTGTCATTTTATATTTTTTTATTTCTTGCAAAAATATTAAAAAAGTATCTTTGTCGGCAACTAATCAATGATTTTTATGGCAACAACCTTTGACATACAATTGCCACACTATCCACGTGGCTTCCATCTGATCACCCGTGACATCCTTTCTCTCCTTCCGGACCTGCCGGAAAACGGACTGCTGGTTGTGTTCATCAAGCATACCTCAGCAGGCATCACTATCAACGAAAATGCCGATCCGGACGTGCGTCATGACTTCAATACGTTTTTCAACAAACTCGTACCTGACGGTGCCCCTTATTTCGTCCACACCCTTGAAGGCCCGGACGATATGAGCGCACACATTAAGGCTTCACTAATCGGAACCTCAGTCAGTATCCCCATCCGGAATCACCGTCTGAACCTCGGAACCTGGCAAGGGATCTACTTGTGTGAATTCCGGGACGGGGGCGACAAACGCAAACTGAGTATTACCATTTTGGAGTAAATCAGCCGATCTCCAACGCCATCGGACAATGATCGGAGTGAACGGCGTTGTTCAGAATAACGGCTTCTTTCAGCAAAGAGCGTACCGGCTCGCTGACCATACAATAATCGATTCTCCACCCTTTGTTCTTGGCACGCGAATTGAAACGGTAACTCCACCAAGTATACTCTTGCTTTTGAGGATAAAGCGTACGGAAAGAATCAATGAAGCCCGCCGACAGGAAACGGGTCATCCATTCCCGTTCTTCGGGCAAGAAACCACTGTTGGTAGCATTACGAACCGGATCGTGAATATCGATCGGTTCATGGCAAATGTTATAATCCCCACAAAGAATCAGATTGGGACGTGATTTACGCAATTCCGTCACATACTTCTGGAATGCTTCCAGCCAGACCATCTTAAAAGCCTGGCGTTCGTCTCCGCTAGTGCCCGAAGGATGGTAAACGCTCACCACAGACAAATCACCAAAATCCGCACGAATAAAACGCCCTTCGTTATCATATTCTTCAATTCCCATGCCATATTCTATGTGATCGGGCTCTACTTTGGTCAAGATGGCTACTCCGCTATATCCTTTTTTCTGTGCCGAATAGAGATATGCTTTATATCCAAGTGCCTCAAAAGCCTCTGCCGGATATTGTTCGGGTTGCAGTTTGGTTTCCTGCAGACAAAGCACATCGGGATTTTCCTCGGCCAACCACTCGGGCAGCCCCTTGTTTACTGCGGCACGAAGTCCGTTCACATTATAAGTTATAATTTTCATCTTTTATATTTTACGAGAACAACAACATTATATTCAACACTGTCACTATCACGGCAATGGTATAAAGCACAAACGTGCTCCATTTACTATTGACATAATCGCCCATCACCTTACGCGAGGAGGTCAGACCGACCTGCAAAAAAACCGTAAACGGCAACTGGATACTCAGCACCATCTGAGAGATGATCAGACCCTTAAACGGATCACCGATAAAGAAAATCAGCAGCAACGCAATGCCCAACGACAGAATAACCCCTACCTGAGAGTGACTATCCTTAATGTGGTATGATTCGCCAAAGATACCGGCGAAAATAGATCCGGCCGCCATCCCGCTGGTAATCGTAGACGAGATACCCGCCATAAGCAGGGCTAAAGCAAAAACAATAGCCGCATTACTTCCCAACAGGGGTTCGAGCAATGATTTCGCCTGCTGCAGCTCTTCAACTTGAATGCCACTTTTAAAGAAGGTAGCGGCTGCCAACAGAATCATGGCACTGTTGATGGCCCATCCTATAATCATTGAAAAGAGCGTATCAAACAATTCGTACTTCAACACTTTCTTTATGGACGCTGTATCCTGCTTATTGTATTCGTGGCTCTGAATCACCTCCGAATGCAGGAAAAGATTGTGAGGCATCACCACAGCACCCAGCACACTCATAATAATGAGCATGCTCCCCTTAGGTATAGCCGGCGTCACCCACCCTTCTACTGCCATAGGCCAGTCAATATCCACCAAAAAGAGTTCATAGATGAACGACAAGCCGATCACCGACACAAAAGCAATGATGGAGCGCTCTATTTTCTTATATGAATTTGTAAAAAGCATGATGGAAACAAAAACGGTAGTCAGAACGGCCCCCCAGACAATAGGAATGTCGAGCAACATTTCCAGTGCTATGGCCCCTCCCAGAATCTCGGCCAGTGATGTAGAGATGGAAGCAAGTACGGCCGTCCCCAGTATGGGACGCGATACCCACTTGGGCGTATACTGCGTTGCCGCCTCCGAAAGGCAAAGCCCTGTCACGATTCCCAAGTGAGCAACATTGTGTTGCAATATGATCAGCATGATGGTGGACAGCGTAACCACCCATAACAGTGAGTAACCAAATTCTGAACCTGCCGCAAAATTAGAAGCCCAATTGCCCGGATCAATAAAACCTACAGTAACCAATAAACCGGGACCAATATATCTGAAGACGTCCAAACCTCCCAGATAGCGTTTGTGGTCTTTACTTTTTAAATCTTTAAAAATATTTTTCATAAGGATGTCATGTCTCTTGTTTTTCTTCTAATTCATAAAATCTATCTACAAAGATAGTTATTAATAACAAGCGAGAACCTTGTTCGGTTCACTTTTAACAACTATCTTTGCCCAATATTCACACATTAAAAAGATTAAGCAAATGAAAAAAATTATTCTCGGAGCATGCGCTGTTCTTTTCACGCTTGCTTCTTGCCAACAGGCCAAACAAAAAGTTTTCGAACTGGCTGCCGAACAAGTAAACAAACAATGCCCCATCACTGTCGATGAAATGACAAGAATGGACAGCACCACTTATTCAGGTAAGGACAATACATTTACCTATTTCTATACCTTAAGCGGCCAGGCTGACGATCCTACCATGTCAGAACAACTGAAGAAATCATTGGAAGAAACCCTGCCGGAAACAATAAAGAACACTGAAGAGATGAAAGTGTACAGAGAATCGGATGTGACCATTAAATACATCTATCTGTCAGGCAAAACAAAGGAAGAGCTGATTCAAGTAACAGTTACTCCCGATATGTATAAATAAAAAATCGGTTTATATAAAAATAAGAGAGGCGGTCAACTTTGAGTTGCCGCCTCTCTTATTTTTATATACAGCCTCTAAATGATGCTTACAGAAGCTTTGTTACTCCGTAACAGAGTCTGCGTTGACATCAAATACAGCCTTTATTTTTCTTAGAAACCCATCTCGTGCAAAGCACGGCATAGTTGGTCGGGACATGAAGTAGAGCGAGCCCCACACCGGATCCCTTCAAGCTTCGTAATGACATCCGACACAAGCATTCCGGTCACCAGACGTGAAATTCCTTGCAGATTACCGTTACATCCACCCCAAAAAGCTACTTCCTTCACAATATTATTCTCCACCTCCAATTCGATGTTTGTGCTGCAAGTACCCTGGGTTTTATAAACGTATTTCATTACTCTTCGCCTTCGTTATCTGCAGGCTTCATGTTAGTGTACACATTCTGTACATCCTCGTCTTCTTCCAGGCGTTCTACCATCTTATCAATGGTGGCACGTTGTTCCGGTGTCAGATCTTTTTCGTCATTCGGAATACGGGTAAACTCAGCACCTTTCACCTCGAAGCCATTCTCTTCAAGATATTTCTGAATCTGGGCAAACGACTTCGGATCACCGTAAAGCGTGATTTCATCTTCGTCTTCATCATACTCTTCCTCTACCCCGTAATCGATCAGTTCCAGAATCAGATCGTCCATATCCACGCCTTCTTTCTTTGTAATGGTGAACATTGACTTCCAGCTGAACATAAAATCAAGACTGCCTGAAGTACCCAGTGTTCCGCCAAACTTATTGAAAACGCTACGAACATTGGCAACAGTACGGGTTGTGTTATCTGTAGCCGTTTCTACAAACACCGCAATACCGAAAGGACCATAACCTTCATAATTCATTTCCTTATAGTCCTTCTGGTCTTTACCCATGGCATTCTTGATAGCGCGTTCCACGTTATCCTTCGGCATGTTCTCACGTTTTGCAGTAGCGACAACTGCACGCAGATGCGGGTTGTTTTCGGGATCAGGACCACCGGCTTTTACAGCGATAGCAATTTGTTTACCGATTCTCGTAAATGTACGGGCCATGTTGCCCCATCTTTTCAGCTTGGTAGCTTTTCTATATTCGAACGCTCTTCCCATTGGTTTAAAATATTTGCCTCACCCCGCTTCTAATTCAGAGAAGAAGCGGGCATGAGTTTTATTAATTATTTAATTGTTGTTTCTATATTATATGTTTATCTGAGTTTGGCTCCCAGTTTGTCTTCCAGGTTCTTCACCAGTTTCGACATGATCTTATCAATCATCTTATCGTTTAGAGTCTGGCTTTCATCCTGAAGCAAGAAGCTGACAGCATAAGATTTCTTTCCGGCTTCAAGATTCTTGCCTTCGTAAACATCAAACAAAGAAACCTCTTTCAAGAGTTTCTTCTCTGTTTCATAAGCGATCTTTTCAATCTCGGCAAACTGTACCTTCTTATCCAACAACAGAGCCAAGTCACGTTTCACAGCCGGGAACTTAGAAATCTCTTTATAGCTTACTTTTACTGAACGAATCGCTTTCATCAGCTCTTTCCAGTTTAAGTCAGCGTAATAGACTTCATTATCAACATCAAAAGCTTTCAGCATCTTCTTGGTAACGACACCGAATGTAGCCAGTCTCTTGCCACCTTTAGTATTTACCGTCAAGGCCGTAGAATAAATATCATCACTCAGGTTGCCCACTACCAGAGAGTGCAAATCCAATCCTAAACGTTTGAAAATATTCTCCACATAAGCCTTCAATTCGTAGACAGAAGTGTTTTCATCTGCGTGTGCCCATGAATTTGATACCATTTTACCGGTCACCCACAGTCCCAAATGATAATCCTCTGAGTAAGGAGCCAAAACCTTCTCAGGATTCTTCTTCTCCGCGTCAAAGTGATAACAGTTACCGAATTCAAAGAATTTCAAATCCGCATTCTTACGGTTAGCATTATGGGCAATGCTTTCCAATCCACCGAACAACAGTGTCTGTCGCATACAATTCAAATCTGCACTTAGCGGATTCAGCAACATAACCAGATTCTTGGAAGGATAGCTTTCCAAACCATCGTAATAAGCGGCACGAGTCAAAGAGTTATTCAGAATCTCGTTGAAACCACAACCTACCAACTGTTCAGCCACCAGGTTCTGCAACTTATTCGACTTGTCACAATCTCCTTTTGTAGTCAGGCTCGACTTCAGTGTCGATGGAATTTCCACATTATTATATCCGTAAATACGCAGGATATCTTCAATCACGTCGCAGTCACGCTGTACATCCACACGATATGGAGGTACGGCCAATGTCAGTCCTTCGGCCGTCTCGTCCATAATTTTCATTTCAAGACTGGTAACAATGCTCTTTATCGTCTCTACCGGAATCACTTTACCAATCAGGCTGTGTACCTTCTCGTAAGTCAACTCGACAATAAAATCCTGTGCAGGAGTAGCACAGACATCTTTAATCTCCGAAGAAATGGTACCTCCGGCAAGTTCCTTTACCATCATAGCTGCCAATTTCAGGCAGTAGATCGTGATATTAGGATCAATACCTCTCTCAAAACGGAAAGAAGCATCTGTATTCAAGCCATGACGACGGGCCGTCTTACGCACCCATGTCGGATGGAAATATGCACTTTCGAGAAACACATCCGTTGTGGCCTCTGTAGAACCGGAATCAAGACCTCCGAAAACACCGGCAATACACATAGCGTCTTCTTTGTTACAGATCATCAGATCGCGTTCATTCAACTTACGTTCAACGCCATCCAGCGTGACAAACGTTGTGCCTTCCGGCATTGTTTTCACAATCACCTCGCCCCCTTTTATTTTGTTTGCGTCAAAGCAATGAAGCGGTTGCCCGAAAGCATGCACAATGTAATTTGTGATATCCACTACATTATTAATAGGACGCAAACCGATGATGCGAAGTTTATTTTGCAACCATTCCGGACTCTCTTTAACAGTAACCCCTTTCACAGTAACACCTGCATAACGTGGACATGCCTCACTGTTTTCTACAGTTACCTTGATATCCAGATCATGATTTTCGACAGCAAAAGCATCGACAGACGGTCTGGTCAGTGCAGCCTGTTTGCCATTCTGTACCAGATAAGCATACAAGTCGCGTGCCACCCCATAGTGTGAACAAGCGTCAGCACGGTTCGGAGTAATATCTACTTCAAGTACATAGTCGCTCTTTACATTATAATAATCTTTCGCAAGAGTACCCGGTACGGCATCTTCCGGCAATACGATGATACCGTCATGTGAAGTTCCGATCCCGATTTCATCTTCAGCACATATCATACCGATCGACTCCACGCCGCGAATCTTTGATTTCTTAATAGTAAAACATTCGTCACCATCATAGAGCTTCGTGCCCAAAGTGGCAACAACGACTTTCTGTCCGGCAGCTACGTTTGGAGCTCCGCACACAATCTGAGTAGGTTCGCCGTTACCCAAATTTACGGTTGTGATGTGTAAATGGTCTGAATTGGGATGTTCCACGCAAGTCAGCACCTCGCCAATCACGAGACCTTCCAACCCGCCTTTAATCGTTTGAACTTCTTCTACTCCACCTGTTTCCAGTCCGATAGAAGTCAGCGCAGCCGCCACTTCATCGGGCGTCAGATCGAAATTGACATACTCTTTCAGCCAATTATAAGAGATATTCATATCATTAAGTTTTTTATGTTTTCAAAAGTGACCCGCAAAGTTAATAAGATTTTTTGGTTGATGGGGAATGAATGGTTATAAAAAAACTCCCGGTCAGCTTTAAAAAAGATGGCCGGGAGACATTTTCTATCAGAGTCGATATCGTGATATCATTTCATAGCCGGATGCAAATGGAAATATTTCTTCATAAATAAGATATACACCATACTTAGTATGACAATTGTGCCCAATAAATAACAATAACCCCAACCGGGAGTTAACAGATAACCAACAATAATTATGGCTTGTGATGTCATGTAAATCAGTGAAACCACCACATGCGGGATCTCCAGTTCATTTGCCATCAACTGATATAAGTGTTTCCGATGTGGCAAACCAATATTTTCATGTAGCATAAGCCGATGGATAATAGTCAGCACACTATCTACTCCATAAACCACAAGCAAAACAATCCAACTGAAATTCTCTGTTCGAATTATTAGTTTACCTATCAGGAAAAGAATCACAAAGGCAATACTGACCGATCCCACATCCCCGGCAAAGCATTTGGCCTTCTTGCGAAAATTGAAAAAATTAAATACCAACACAGCACAAAGCATAGTGTATATCAGATCCTCCTCCACAAAACGGACAATTTGCACATTGATAAAAGCTAAAGCAAGTAATACAACCCAAGAATACCCTCCCGTAATGCCATTAATCCCATCCATAAAGTTATAAGCATTGATAATGCCTGTACATACAATCAAGGCAACAAGGATAGTCCACCAAGGCAGACTGAATAATCCCCATTGATAAAACATCAAGGCCATTGCAGTAAAATGAAAAACTAAACGCAATCCCTGAGAGGTAGAGCGAATGTCGTCCACAAAACTAATAAAGGTTATCAAAGTCAGAGCCAGCATGAACCAAGGATACTCAAACTGATTTGTCAGAAAATAAGCCAATGCACCCAAGTAGAAAATAATACCTCCACCCCGTAGCGTGATCCGGGTATGCGAACTCCGTTCGTTCGGTTTATCGATGATATTGCATTTATCAGCAATACGGAAATAAAAAAGTTCTGCCAGGAATAGCAGAACTAAGATTATCAGATAATACATAAGTTATTCATTCTTGTCTATTAAATGAAACCAAAACTGAAGCCCTAAAAAGACTAAAGCTGCCAATCCGGTCAAAATGCCCATAATCCAAAGAAAAGTTTCCATCCGCACTTTCTTCTATTCTATAAGAAAAGTCTCCAGCACATTCATGGGCTTCCACTTGAGTTCTCGTACAGCCTTTTCATTACTAAAGGTCAAAGAGCTTGTGATTTTACGAAGTTTCAATGAATTGATCGGAGCTTTTTTACCCAGGCAATCTCCAATGACAGCCATACTTTTAGCTAACCAATAAGGAATAGATATTGGTCTTTTTTTATTCAATTGCTTACATATCACCATCTCCAGTTCACGAAAACTCGGCTGGTAACTGTCACAAACATTATATATCCCACCCTTTTCTA
>OBXZ01000255.1_pt1 | contig 66346 bp, 78 predicted proteins | sample 1538171 | NCBI WGS metagenome assembly OBXZ01 (sample SAMEA2580161, study PRJEB22360) | human gut metagenome | biome: human gut; feature: human-associated habitat; material: faeces | place: Denmark | collected 2008/2010
TTCTCTATATCCTTATGGGGGGGAAGGAGGAGGGGTTGGTCCCCCGCCGTTATTTGAAGCTGCTGGCGGACAGCACTGTCTTTAATCATGTTATTTTCGTAGACCGTCTTGACCAGAATATCGCTACGTTGGAGCGTATGGATAAAGGTGAATGGAAAATCCGCAGCATGAATCCCGCAACGACAGGACGGCATGCACCGCCTTATGCACAGGAAACGCCGCTGGGCATGTATTTACTGCAACAGAAGAAATCGCGCATGATCTTTCTGAAAGACGGCTCTGCGGCAACGGGCGGATATGCGCCTTATGCCAGCCGTTTTACCAACGGAGCCTATATTCATGGAGTACCGGTGAATGTTCCGCGCACAGCCATGATTGAGTATAGCTGGTCGCTGGGTACTACGCCGCGTTCGCACATGTGTGTGCGAAATGCTACTTCACATGCTAAGTTTGTATTTGACTGGGCGCCGACGGAGCGTTCTTTAGTAGTTGTTATCGAATGATTACTTTCTTTTTTAACTATCTGTATGATAGTCGTATGGGTGGAAAGTGCTAACTTTGCCGCCGGTATTTTTCAGGTCGGATAGTTATGTTGAGATTTTGCCTCTCTTTTTTATTTATGTTTTTTCCCTGTTTCCTGTTTTTGGGAAACAGACCTGCTACCTGCATGACGGATAAGCCGGATGTTTCGTTGGCGGCAGAATCGGCAGCATGTGCCGATTTGTATCGTTCCATGCAATTGGAAGGGGTAGTGAGTTGGAAAGCTTTCCGCCAGGCAGTAACGGGCTATCATAAAATAGCAGGCCGTAAACGGGATGTACTGACTCTGATTGATTTTTCACGTCCTTCTACCGAGAAGCGTCTTTTCGTGTTCGATATGAAGCAGCGCAGGCTGCTTTTCTCATCGGTCGTCTCGCACGGAAAAAACAGCGGCGACAAGTATGCCACTTCATTTTCCAATGAATACGGATCTTATAAAAGTTCCCTGGGATTCTATCTGACAGAAACAACCTATCAAGGCAGGAACGGATATTCCCTCATCCTGAACGGATTGGAAAAAGGTATTAACGACCGTGCCCGCGAGCGTGCCATTGTGGTACATGGAGCTGCTTATGCCGATCCTTCGGTTGCAAGCAGGGGAGGGCGTTTGGGACGGAGTTTCGGCTGTCCGGCTGTTCCGCAAAAACTCAGCCGCCCTATTATCGACGCCATTAAAGGGGGAAGCGTGATGTATATCTATGCCGAGGCTCCCGACTATCTGGCTCACAGCTCCGTACTGAAGAAAACGACCGGGTTGTAAGCGACTCTTTGTTCACGCTCCGTATTTTTCGTATCTTTTGATATGTATCAATTTCCCTCAGCATTTCTTTTACTAATTTTGCGTCGAGTTTCGGGGATTAGATTGTATGGCAACATCAAGAGAAATGACGGAAGGACGGGCTCTTCCGCTCATATTTAATTTCACTTTGCCTTTATTGTTGGGTAATTTGCTGCAACAGACCTATTCGTTGGTGGATGCTGCAATTGTCGGTAAATTTTTGGGGATAAATGCACTGGCTTCTGTCGGAGCGAGTACATCGGTCATATTCCTGATACTCGGTTTCTGCAACGGATGTTGCGGAGGATTCGGCATTCCGGTGGCACAGAAGTTCGGAGCGAGGGATTATATTACAATGCGCCGTTATGTGGCGGTCAGCTTGCAACTGGCTGCGGTGATGTCGGTGGTGCTTGCCGTGGTAACAAGCATCTGTTGTGCAGATATTTTGCGCATGATGCGTACGCCGGACAATATCTTCACCGGAGCTTATTATTATTTGCTTGTAACTTTTATAGGCGTCCCCTGTACCTTCTTCTATAATTTGTTGTCCAGCATTATACGTGCTTTGGGTGATAGCAAGACGCCGTTCTGGTTTCTGCTCTTTTCCACCGTCCTGAATATTCTGCTTGACTTGTTTTGCATCCTTGTTTTGGACTGGGGTGTGGCGGGAGCGGCAATCGCTACTGTCTTTTCTCAAGGAGTATCGGCAGTGCTTTGCTACATCTATATGATGAAACGTTTTGAAATTCTGAGAACTACTCCTGCCGAACGTAAATTCGACAGTGCGTTGGCACGGACGCTGATGTATATCGGAGTGCCTATGGGATTGCAGTTTTCCATTACCGCTATCGGCAGTATTATGCTGCAGAGTGCCAACAATGCGTTGGGTACGGCATGTGTAGCGGCTTTTACGGCTGCCATGCGTATCAAGATGTTCTTTATGTGTCCCTTCGAGAGCTTGGGTATGGCGATGGCCACTTATAGCGGACAAAACTACGGTGCAGGCAAGCCCGGACGTATATGGCAGGGTGTCAAGGCAAGCGCGCTGATGATGATAGTCTACTGGGCGTTCACTTTTGCAGTGCTGATGGTTGGAGCCAAAACGTTTACTCTATTGTTTGTAGAGGCTTCGGAAGTGGAAATTCTGAAAGATGCGGAGCTTTTCCTGCATATATCTGTCTCTTTCTTCCCGATACTTGGTTTGCTTTGTATTTTGCGTTATACAATTCAGGGAGTAGGTTATACTAATCTGGCTATGCTTTCGGGTGTTTCCGAAATGATAGCCCGTATCCTGATCAGTTTGCTGGCAGTTCCGGCGTTCGGCTATATCGCTGTTTGCTTCGGTGACCCGACTGCCTGGATTTTTGCAGATTTATTCCTCATTCCCACTTTTGCTTATGTCTACCGGCGCATACTGCGAATGAACAAAAATTAGTGTATCTTTGTATCGGTAGTTGGCAAGGTTATGACCGAACGTAAGATTATACATATTGATATGGACGCTTTCTATGCTTCCGTAGAACAGCGCGACAATCCGGAACTGCGTGGCAAACCCGTAGCGGTGGGGCATGCGGAAGAGCGTGGTGTGGTGGCTGCCGCCAGCTATGAAGCCCGTCGGTTCGGGGTGCGTTCGGCAATGTCATCACAGAAGGCAAAACGGCTGTGTCCGCAGCTTATTTTTATTCCGGGGCGTATGGACGTCTATAAATCGGTGTCCCGTCAAATTCATGAGATATTCCATGAATATACGGATGTCATAGAACCTATCTCTTTGGATGAGGCGTTTCTGGATGTGACGGAAAATAAGCCGGGTATTCTTCTGGCTGTGGATATAGCCAGAGAAATAAAACGGAAAGTGCGCGAGCGGCTGAGTCTGGTGGCCTCTGCCGGAGTTTCCTACAATAAGTTTCTTGCCAAAATAGCATCCGATTACCGTAAGCCCGACGGTTTGTGTACCATTCATCCCGACCAGGCTTTGGATTTTATAGCACATCTGCCGATAGAGAGTTTTTGGGGAGTGGGTCCGGTGACGGCAAGGAAGATGCATGTTTTGGGGATACATACCGGCGGGCAACTGCGTGCCTGTTCGCAAGCGATGCTGTTGCGCGAGTTTGGTAAGGTGGGGAACATCTATTATGATTTTGCGCGCGGGATAGATCTTCGTCCTGTAGAAGCGGTGCGCATTCGTAAGTCTGTGGGGTGTGAACATACTTTGGAGAAGGATATCAACCGGCGGTCGTCGGTCATTATCGAGTTGTATCATACTGCGGTGGAACTGGTAACCCGTCTGGAACATAAGAACTTCCGGGGGAATACGCTGACGCTGAAAATCAAGTTTCACGATTTCAGCCAGATAACCCGCAGCGTTACGCAGTCCAGGGAGTTGACGGCACTTGATGTGATCCTGCCGTTGGCGAAACAACTGTTGAGGGAGGTTGATTACGAACACCATCCTATCCGTCTGATAGGCCTTTCCGTATCCAACCCTCGTGAAGAAAGTGATGAAAAAGGTGTTTGGGAGCAGTTGAGTTTTGAATTTAGTGACTGGGAATTTGATGAATAAAAGGCACGTTCCTGATATAAATAAATTCTTATTATCCGCTTAAGACCAAAAGAATGGTATCTTTGCAATGTAGAACGTAAAAATGTAATGCAATGGGTTGTCTGATGAATGTTTTATGGCTGGTGTTTGGCGGCATACTAACTGCCGTGGAGTATATGATTGCCAGTTTGCTGATGATGATTACAATCGTCGGCATTCCTTTCGGTATGCAAACAATGAAGATGGCGGGGCTTGCCCTGTGGCCTTTCGGCAAAGAGGTGCGCAGCGGAGAGCGTTCGGGAGGCTGTCTGTACATACTGATGAATGTGTTATGGATTTTTCTGGGAGGAATATGGATTTGCCTTTCGCATTTGGGCTTCGGCGTATTGCTGTGTATCACCGTCATCGGTATTCCTTTCGGGATGCAACATTTCAAACTTGCCGCTTTGGCGTTGGCACCTTTCGGGAAAGATATTGTAGAATCATAACATCCTATTATCCCGTATAGGCAGGAGGCTTGTAAAAGAAGAGGGCAGGAAATGAAAATTTCCCGCCCCCGTTCATTTTATTTAAAGGTGTAATTTACATGGTCATGGTAGCTTGCTTTGCAAGCAGTTTTTGCAGTTTGCCGTTTAAAGTTTGGCACATAGTTCCGTTACCCATTGCCTGATAGCGTTTGATACGGTACTGTAACATAAAAATTTCATTTGCATTCTTTTTCATAATCGTCTTCTTTTTTGCTTTCCGCGTTTCGGAAAGCGGTTGAACATCTTTTATTGTTTTCTCTCTTATTAACGCTGCAAAGATACAAAATGTTTATGAGAAATATGTTTTATAACATAGAAATCTGCATTTTTTTCTTCATTTTCTTGAAAAATACCTTGTTTTGCCATCTGCGTATTACAAATATATTGCATATCTTTGTGTCATACAACCTTAATAACTACGTATATCATGAGACACACTACTTTACTTTCCGGAATAATCTGTCTGTTATGTCTGCTGGCCGCTTGCGGTGACTCTCATTTCATGACGGATGCTTCTTACCGTTCGCGTGTGGAGCGAGACTTCCAACAGAAAAAAGCTTTGATGCCGCAAGGAGACTTATTTGCCATATTCGATACCTCTCTCAGTGATTATGAGCGTGAGGCGCTGGAATTTCTTTATGCGTATATGCCTTTGGCGGATATTGCGGATTATTCAGGGGAGTTTCATCTGATGAATGTGCGCGCTTCCCGGCAGGCTGCCGATGAAATGCCGTGGGGAAAGCGTATTCCCGAAGATATATTCCGGCATTTTGTTCTTCCGGTGCGGGTGAACAATGAGCATTTGGACAGCGCGCGTGTCGTATTCTACAAGGAATTGAAGGACCGGGTAAAAACGCTTTCCCTGCAGGATGCCATTCTGGAGGTGAACCACTGGTGTCATGAAAAAGCCATTTATACACCTTCCGATGCCCGTACAAGTTCACCGCTGGCAACGGTGCGTACCGCTTACGGCCGTTGTGGCGAGGAATCCACATTTCTGGTTGCCGCTCTCCGTTCGGTGGGCATTCCGGCGCGACAGGTATATACTCCCCGTTGGGCGCATACCGATGACAACCATGCGTGGGTAGAGGCATGGGCAGACGGAAAATGGTATTTTCTGGGAGCTTGCGAACCCGAACCGGTACTTAATCTCGGTTGGTTCAACGCGCCCGCAAGCCGGGGAATGCTGATGCATACAAAAGTATTCGGACGCTATGAGGGAGCGGAAGAGGTAATGTCCGTTACCCCTACCTATACTGAAATCAATGTGATTGGCAACTACGCACCTACTGCAAAGGCTTCCGTAACCGTAGTGGATGCCGGCGGTGTTCCTGTGGACAGTGCTTGTGTGGAATTCAAGCTATACAATTATGCGGAATTTTATACGGTAGCCACCAAATACACCTCTACCAGCGGCATTTGCGGGCTGACGGCCGGTAAAGGGGATATGTTGGTGTGGGCATCGAAAGACGGACATTTCGGCTTTGCCAGACTTTCTTTCGGCAAACAGTCGGAACTGACGGTGAAACTTGATAAAAAGGAAGGTGACGCATTTGCCATAGATATGGATATCGTACCGCCGTCGGAAACAGCCAATCTGCCTGAGGTAACCCCGGAACAGCGTGCGGAGAACGACAGAAGGCTGGCGCAGGAAGATTCTATCCGCAATGCCTATACGGCAACGTTTATGACGGAGGATGCGGCGCGTGCTTTTGCCCGCCGGTACAAGTTGGATGAGGATGCGGTTGCCGGAATATTGGTCGCTTCCCGCGGCAACCACAAGGTTATCTGCGATTTCATGACCCGCCTTCGTTCCGAAAAGTCGAAGAAGGGCGGTATCGACCTGTTGCAACGGATTTCGGCAAAAGACCTTCGGGATGTCAGGCTGGAAGTACTGATAGACCATATGTTGTCCAATGTGCGCACCGGTGCGGAGTATTTCCGCAAGTATGTACGCAATCCGCGCGTAAGTAATGAAATGCTGACTCCGTACAAGGCTTTCTTCAGGAAAGTGGTTTCAAAGGAAGATGCGGAGGCTTATGTAGCGCAACCGATGAAGCTGGTGGAGTGGGTAGCAGGGAACATCCGCGTGGATAAGCATTGCAATTTGGGAGGTGACCCCATATCTCCCGAAGGTGTGTGGAGGACACGGTTGGCAGATGCACACAGCCGCGATATTTTCTTTGTATCCATGGCGCGCAGCATGGGCATACCTGCACGTATAGACGAGGTGACGGGCAAGGTGCAACTGATGAAAGAAGAGGGTGCGCTGGATGTGGACTTGGACTGTAAGGATACTGTATTTATGGAGGAACTTGTTCCGCAGAAAGGCCGGCTGGTTGCTGAATATTCGCCTGTCAAGTCTTTGGACAATCCTAAATATTACTCTCATTTCACCCTTTCGAAAGTGACTCCGCAAGGTAGGTTGCAATTGCTGTCTTACGATGAGGGCGATCTCGATATGGGCAGCGGCACTACCTGGAGCAGCCTGTTGAAGAAAGGTACGGTGCTGGATGCCGGCGATTACCTCCTGGTAACCGGAACCCGTCTGGCAAGCGGAGGTGTGCTTTCCCGCCTCACGGAATTCAGTATCAATCCCGGACAGACCACCCGGCTTGAGTTGGTGATGCGCGAGAGTAAGGATGAGGTGCAGGTGATAGGCAGCTTCAATTCGGAATCTCTCTTTACCCCGCTTCAGGCGGAGAATTCTGAGCAAAGCCTGTTGGAGGCCTGTGGCCGGGGATATTTTGTCGTTGGAATCTTGGGAGTCAATCAGGAACCTACCAATCATGCGCTGCGTGACATTGCTGCTTTCAAGGCCGGTTTGGAGAAGTGGGGACGCAAGATGGTACTGCTTTTCCCGAATGAGGCTCAATATAAGAAATTCCGTCCGGATGAATTTCCGGGCTTGCCGTCTACCATTATCTACGGTATAGATACAAGCGGTATTGCAGCGCAGATTGCAGAAGCCATGAAATTAAGACATAAGGAAACTCTGCCGGTATTTATCATTGCTGATACATTCAACCGGGTGGTGTTTGTTTCGCAAGGCTATACGATAGGCTTGGGAGAACAGTTGATGAAAACGGTGGAAGGACTGTAACGTGGGTTATATCAAATCCGGATAGGAGATGTCAAAATACACTTGACGATTTCTTTTAGGCACGGATTACGCGGAAAACACGGATTTCACAGATTTTCTTTATTCTTTTTCTGTGAAATCCGTGTTTTCCGCGTAATCCGTGCCTAAAAAAGAAACAAATAGTAAGCGGATTTTAGTTTTGACACATATTCTATCCGGATTCTGGTACTATCTCATTCGGTTATTTGGGCGATTGTGGCTTTTACTCTTTCTTGGGTTGTCACATTCCGTTCAAATTCATTGATTTGTACGGTTGCCCCCATCGGTACCCGTTCTTTGCGGTATTGCATACGGCTTGCTACGGTTTCCCTTGCAGAGAAATGAAATTCGTGGATACCCGTTTCACGGGCAATGCGTGCGATGTTGCTCTCATTTACTCCGCAACCGGCGAGTAAGGTAATGCGTCCTGCTGCTTGCAACTGGAGTTCTTTCAATAGAGGAATGCCCGCTTCGGCGGTGGGTTGCTGACCGGAAGTCAGGATACGGTCACATCCGAGGCTGATAATATCTTCCAATGCCTTTTGCGGATTGCGGCAAACATCGAAAGCCCGGTGGAAAGTTACCGATATGTCTTGGGCAGCTTCCATAAACTGCTTCATTAGAGGAATATCCACTTCTCCATCTGCCGTCAGACAGCCTAAAACAATACCGTCTGCCCCTAAACGGCGGGCATTGTCTATGTCCTTTAGCATGATACGTTGCTCGATAGGGGAATACAGGAAATCACCGCTGCGGGGGCGGATAATGACGTGCAACCTGGTGTTTTGCAAGACTTCTCTCGCTATGACAATATCACCGTAGGAAGGGGTTGTTCCCCCTTCGGGTATCCCGGCGCACAATTCTACCCGATTGGCTCCGCCGGCTTGGGCGGCGATGCAACTCTCTACGGAGTTTGCGCAGACTTCAAATAAATACTCCTTCATGGCTTTGGTTTTTGCATTATACCGGCAAAAATAAGAAAACTCCGCAAACTCCGGAACAATATAAAATAAAAAAAGGAGCGAAGGTCCGATACCAACGCTCCTCTTATGGTTTTGATTCTCTTGTTTACTTAGCGTAACTTACTGCACGCGTTTCGCGGATAACAGTAATCTTTACCTGTCCGGGATAGGTCATTTCATCCTGTATCTTCTTGGCTATTTCGCTGGAAAGGTTTTCCGTTGCCTTATCGTCAATCTTGTCTGCACCGACGATTACGCGTAACTCGCGTCCTGCCTGGATAGCATATGTCTTCGTTACGCCCGGATAGGACATAGCCAGTTGTTCGAGGTCGTTCAAGCGTTTAATGTAAGCCTCTACGATTTCGCGGCGTGCTCCCGGACGTGCTCCGGAGATGGCATCGCATACTTGTACGATGGGAGCCAGCAGGCTGGTCATCTCCACTTCGTCATGGTGAGCGCCGATGGCATTGCAGATATCCGGTTTTTCCTTGAATTTCTCCGCCAGTTTCATACCGTAGAGTGCGTGCGGCAATTCCGGTTCTTCATCGGGCACTTTACCGATGTCGTGCAGCAATCCGGCACGTTTTGCCTTCTTGGGATTCAAACCAAGTTCGGATGCCATCACAGCACAGAGATTGGCTGTTTCGCGGGCATGTTGCAACAGGTTCTGACCGTAGGAAGAACGGTATTTCATCTTACCGATGATACGGATAAGTTCGGGATGCAGGCCATGGATACCCAGGTCTATGGTGGTGCGTTTACCGGTTTCGATGATTTCTTCTTCCACTTGCTTGCGTACTTTGGCTACTACTTCCTCGATACGTGCCGGGTGAATACGTCCGTCTGTTACCAGCTGGTGCAGCGCCAGACGGGCAATTTCGCGGCGAACAGGGTCGAAAGCTGATAATACGATAGCTTCCGGAGTGTCATCCACAACGATTTCCACACCGGTAGCTGCTTCCAGCGCACGGATATTGCGTCCTTCACGACCGATGATACGTCCTTTGATTTCGTCCGATTCGATGTGGAATACAGTAACGGAATTTTCAATGGCGGTTTCTGTTGCCACACGCTGGATAGACTGTATGACGATACGTTTGGCTTCTTTACTTGCTGTCAGTTTGGCATCATCCATAATATCATTGATATAGGATTGCGCCTGTGTCTTGGCTTCTTCCTTCAAGGATTCTACCATACGCTCTTTGGCCTCTTCGGCAGAAAGTCCTGAGATGGCTTCCAGTTTCTCGATTTCCTGGCGTTGCATGTGTTCCAGTTCCTCTTTCTTCTTGTCAACGATGGCCAATTGGGCTTCCAGGTTCTCTTTTACCGCTTCTGCTTCCAGTTTTTTGCGTTGGATTTCCTCCTGGCGTTGGTTCAGCACCAGTTCGCGTTGTTTCAACTTGTTTTCCGCTTGCTGTATCTTTTGGTTACGGAGCGATACTTCTTTCTCCAAATCGGCTTTCTTGTTCAGGAATTTTTCCTTTACTTCCAGCAACTTGTTCTTTTTAATCACTTCTGCTTCGGTCTCGGCTTCTTTGAGGATGCTGTCGTATTTGGACTTCAATCCATGCTTGAAGAACATGTACGAAGCAAATCCGCCAACGATGAAACAGGCAATGGATACTACTATTGTAACTACTGTCATTTTATTAATTTGTTTTTTAAAGTATATAAATAAAAAACACTGCATAAAAGCCCATCCGTTGCAGGACAAAACTTTTGTACAGTGCGCGACGTTATTTCTTTCATAAAAAACGGACAGAAAATCGTTTTCTTACTCTTCCCTGAAATAAGCTTCCAATACTTCCGTCAGTTCCTTTATCTTGGCTGTATAGGGCTCAGTATCATTACGGTCTTTCAACTGAAGGGTCTCCAAAGCAAATTGATAAGCCACCATAGCTATAATCCTCTCTGAAGAGATGTTCTGATAATGCTCCCGATACGCATTAATCCGGATATTTACCTGCTTGGCAGCTTCCCTTACTATCTCCTCGTCCTCGCGGTTGATGGTGAGGGGATAGGCTGCTCCTGCCATTTGCAGGTTTATCTTTATCTTATCGTTCATACATCCTCTTTCTTTTATTCATTCAACAAAGCGATGCATTTATCGACTTCACGCACTAATTTGGACAATCGCAGTTTCGTCTCTTTTACGTCACTGCCGTTAAGGCTGATTGTCGTAGCTGTTTTTAGGTTCGTGTAGTTGTTTTCCAGCTCTTTGTAATCGGCACGTACTTTCCCGCATTCTTCTTCTTTAGCTTGTAGAAGTTGCTTAAGTTCAGCATTTTCGCGTTTTAATTCATCATGCAGATAGATTAAATGCCGCAGTCTGGCTTCAAAAGTACTTAATAGCTTCTTTTCTTCGTCTGTCATTACTACACCAAAATTGTACACAAAAATACAATTAACTTGGAGATTACAAAAGCTTTTCAAGGAAAAATGTTCTGTATGCGTTAAAATAAGGGGAAAACAGGACTGTTATTAATTTATTTCATGCTGAAATTTTCTCGTCCGACAGCCGTTTCTCTTTCGTCCGACAGTTGTTGGACGAAAGAGAAACGGCTGTCGGACGAGAAGTAAACAACTGTCGGACGATTAGATTTTGGCAGGGTTGGCATTAGTCCGTAGTTGTACGGGTAATTGCTTCTTCTATCATTTGGGATAAGTTTGTGTATATGGTTGTTGAAATGTATATAAAATAATTTATTATATAATTTGGTTTATAAAATAAACTTGTTATCTTTGTATCGGAGTTCGAACCCGGAGTTGTAATAATGTATAATAAAAAACTGGATAAGACTATGGAAGATAGGAAATTGAATGAGAAAGAAAGCTTGGAGCTTATCACTCAAATGATTCGGAACACACGTCGGAATCTGGATGCCGGTAGTGGAAATATGTTTTTATTGTGGGGGTATGTTTGTGTGTTGCTGACTCTGGTTGTTTGGGCAGGGGTCGGTCTGACACAAAATTCTGCATGGATGTGGGGCTTTTGGGGAATTCCCGTTGTGGGCTATCTGCTGAGTTATATTTTTATGCGGAGAAAGGACAAGCCGGTGAGCTTGTATATAGATAAAGTATTGAATGAGCTGTGGCAGTTTATGGGAATCGTCTGTCTGGCGGTTGCGTTGATGGCCGCATACTTCCATGCTTTCGAAGTAATATTGCCTTTGTGTGCCATATTGCTTTCGTTGGGCAGTATCTTTACGGGAGTCCTCATTCGTTATACCCGGTTTTCGGGCTTGTCGAGCATGGGCGTTCTGTTGGGCTTGAGAATGTTGTTTGAGGTTTGGGATAAGTCCTCTTTTTTGCAGATATTGCCGGAGTTTGTTCTGGTGGTCATACTCGCAATGATAATACCGGGACATATTTTGAACTATAAAGCGAAGAGGGAAAACAAAAATAAGAGTAAGTGATATGTTTAAGGAATTAAACCCTTTGCTTCACAGTGAACTGAGGCTTGCCGTAATCTCGTTGCTCATCAGTGTTGAAGAAGCGGATTTTGTATATATCCGCCAGCAGACTGGTGCAACGGCCGGCAACCTCAGTGTGCAACTGGATAAACTTGCCAAAGCGGGGTATATAATTGTGACCAAGACTTTTAAGGGGAAGATGCCCTGCACGCTTTGCAAGATTACCCCGCAGGGAATAGATGCTTTTGAGGAATATGTGGAGGCGTTGAAATCGTATATAATGAAGTAGGGATGTGAACCTGTTAGTTAAGAGTCTGTTTAAATTCTCTTCGAGAAATGTTTCGGACAGAATTTAAACAGACTCCGGAATAAAAATAAGAAAATATGAAAATTTTGGTGACTTATGCCGTTCAAGGCGAATTTACGGAATTGAAATTCCCCGGTTTGATAGGGGAGGAAGAAGTGCAGGTGGGTTATCTTCGCACCGGAATAGGAAAGGTGAAATCTGCTTTTTACCTTACGGAAGCGATTAATCGTGCGCAGCCCGATTTGGTTGTCAATGTGGGTACGGCAGGAACTATCCGCCATCAGGTGGGGGATATTTTTGTATGCCGTCATTTTGTAGACCGTGATATGCAGCGGCTGAAAGGGTTTGATATGGAATGCGAGATAGACTCGGCGGCGCTGTTGGCGCAAAAAGGATATTGCCTGCATTGGCAGCGAGAAGGAGTGTGCAATACGGGTGATACTTTCCTGACGGAACTGTCGGATGTAAAGGGCGATGTGGTGGATATGGAGGCTTATGCTCAGGCATGGGTGTGCCGTACCAAGAACACGCCGTTCGTCGCCGTGAAGTATGTGACGGACATTATCGGGCAGAATTCGGTGAAGCATTGGGAAGATAAACTGGCGGATGCCCGTAAAGGACTGGGAGCGTTTTTCGAATCTATTTCAGTGTTTTGAAAGAGAGGATGTGGTAGCTTGTTCCTGCTGCAATCAGCAACAGCACTGCCTTTAGCCACCAGTAGGGGACTATGAAAAAGATGCAGTTGAGGATAGTTATCCATATCAGCGAGACCGAGATGATTTTGGCTCTTAGCGGGATGGCTTTATTTTCACGGAAGTTACGGATGTAGCTTCCCAGGTATTTATGGTGCAGCAGCCGGTTGTAAAGGCGGGGGGAACTGCGTACATAAAGGGCGGCTGTGAGCAGCAGAAACGGAGTAGTAGGCAGTAACGGCAGGAAAATGCCGATGATGCCGAGTGCCAGAGAAAGTGTACCGAACAGAATATAAAGGACTTTCATGTCGCAAAAATACATAAAAAGATGAATAATAAAATTGTTTGGGATTGTTTATTGTTCATATGTACAGGGAAATATGTTTTCTGTCTGCAACCGGAGTCTTTGTGGACATCAGGCAGCCGCGCAGTGTCGTAGTGCTCACTGTATGTATGAATAAGCGTCAATCTCGTGTGTAAATTCCAAGTTTTTTGTACTTTTGTTGCCGCATCGAGGTGACATTAGATGCACGGTTTTATAAAATGATATTTTAACCAGCGTATTAACAGTATGTACACAGTCATTAAACGAATGGAGGTTTCGGCTGCACACAGTCTGAATCTTTCTTATCAGAGTAAATGTGAGAATCTGCATGGTCACAATTGGATAATCACAGTCTATTGCCGTGCCAAAGAACTGAATGCCGACGGGATGGTGGTTGATTTCAGCCACATCAAACAGGCGGTGAAAGAAAAACTGGATCACCGGAACATCAATGAAGTCCTTCCCTTTAATCCGACAGCCGAGAATATGGCACGCTGGATATGCAACCAGATACCTGCCTGCTTTAAAGTGGAAGTGCAGGAATCCGAGTCGAATATAGCCATCTATGAGGAGGATTGACAGGAGCGCTTATGAGGAAGATTAACGAAATATTTTACAGCTTGCAAGGAGAGGGCTTTCATACGGGTACTCCGGCTGTTTTTGTACGTTTTTCCGGTTGCAACCTGAAATGTTCTTTTTGCGATACACAGCATGAAGAGGGTGTGTTAATGTCCGATGAGGAAATCTTGGCGGAAGTGGGAAAATATCCTGCGGTGACGGTGATACTGACGGGTGGAGAGCCTTCGCTCTGGATTGACCGTGAATTTGTGGACTGCCTGCACCGGATGGGGAAGTATGTCTGTATCGAAACGAACGGTACGCATTCCTTGCCGGATAATATAGACTGGGTGACTTGCTCGCCCAAGCAAGGTGCAAAATTGTGCATTTCCCGTATGGATGAGGTGAAGGTAGTGTACGAAGGACAGGATATTGCCGTATATGAATCGCTTCCTGCCGGACACTTTTTCCTGCAACCCTGTTCTTGCAGCAATACTGCGGAAACTGTGGCTTGCGTGATGCAGCATCCGAAATGGCGGCTGAGCTTGCAGACGCACAAGCTGATAGAAATAAAATAAGACCTTGTAATTTTTAAAATTTACAAGGTCTTATCGTTGCACGGGAGGAGAGGCTCGAACTCCCGACACCCGGTTTTGGAGACCGGTGCTCTACCAACTGAGCTACTCCCGTGTTTGCGGCTGCAAAGGGAATGGAAACTTTCAAATCTGCAAGTTCTTTGTTGCTTTATTTTCTTAAAAAAATAGCTTATAACATTTGTAAGTCCTGATACATAATGCGATAGGCTGCCGCTTTTTTTTCTAAAGCCAGCGGATAAGCTCTTGATGAAGAGGGCATGCGGTAGAGCCGCATAGGGCGGTCTGCGAAAATGAATTCTGTAAAATCGCCGACTTTAGGTTCTTGCAATGAGAACAGCGCACAGAGCGTGTCGGTGGCTTTTTGTCCCGTAGTGACAATCGCTTTGCACTGTGGCAGTTGGTGCAATAATACGGATATGTCGGTAGGCTGGACCACTTCGAGGTACTTATCGGATGCATTGTCTTGCAATCGCCTTACGGCAGTGGCCGTATCGAACAGGGCTATTCCTTTTTCGTTCAGGAAATCGATGATACGCTCCTTGCGGAAAGCTTTTTGGGATTTATCGGCAAAATGGTCTTTGTCATTGAAGAATAAAAGACCTGCAATACGCCACATGTCATTATTCCAGTTCGGATAGTAAAACTCCATGGACCAGCGTTTTCTTTGCGGCGGGAAACTCCCCAGCATCAGCAAACGTGCATTGCCGGGAAGGAAAGGTTCTAAAGGATGCTGTTCTATTTCCATAAGATTGATTTTGCTTATACATTAGCGGATGATAAGGCAAAGTTAATCAAAAATAGTTTTTCAGCAGCTTTCAAGCCCCAGATTACTCATTTTTTCTGTAATCCGGAAAGGGAAATCCGGATATTCGTATAAGCTGAACCGGGGTTCGGTTTTTCCTTCCGTATAGTTCCAGATAGAAGCATAGTCTTCCGTGTCCTCTCCCATGGCTTGCAGTTGTCGCAGATAGGCGGCTATGGATTTGCTTTCGACAATGTATACTGCTCCGATACTGTCTATAATAGGACTATGGCGACGTGTACCGTCGTGTTCGAAACGAAGGATACGCTTTCCTTCCGGAGTGATTCCTACCGTTTTGAAAGTCATGCTTTTTCCGATGGCAGGCAGGTTCAGCACATTCCGGTCTGTGGCGAGGAATGGCAGGCGATGTGCTTTCGTAAAACGGCGGATACAGGCGGCAGGGTCGTGTGTCCGTTCCAACAGTACGGAGAGGTTATGGGCATCTTCTTTGGTAAGTTTTCCGAATGCTTTTTCTTCCTGCTCTTCTTGTATGGAGCGGCTGTTTGGAGTGAAAACGGCATTATTTTCTTCAAATCCTTTCACCGAGAATGTGTAGTAACAGATTATGCCCAGTTTATTTAATACCTGTCGCAGGCGTGCAGTGTGCCCCCGGCGGGATGCGGCTACATTATACACCAGCTGGTTGGTGATGAGCCATCCTGCCGAGAGCAGTTTGCGAATGCCTTCCTCTGCTTCGGGAGTAACTTCCAGCGGGGTTTGGAAATGTGTCTGGATGATAAACTGACGTATGCCGACCGTGGATGCCTTTTCCTTGAATTCACGCAATATGTCCACTAATTCGTCATTGATGCGCATCGGTAGATAGGCGGGCAGGCGCGAACCGAGGCGGATGCGTTGCAATTCGGCGTATTTCTCACCTTCCGGGCGTTCCTGGTTGGCTTTTCGCTTGCGCACCGCCATACGGTAAACGGCGTCCAATATGTTGCGCAAGGTTTTGTTCTGGCTCATAAGGGCATCGCCGCCGGTAATGAGGATGTCACGCAATTGCGTGTCTTCTTCGAAATAGGTCATGAGGCGGCGCAATTTCTTGTCCCAGCTTTCTTTGGGATGCAGTTCTTCAAATTCAAAGTTGAGGCGTTTGCTTTGGAAATCGTACATACGCTGGCAGGAAGCGCAAAGTCCGCCGCAGGCTCTCCCCATGGTATCGGGGATAAGAATGGCCACCTCAGGATAGCGTCTGTGGATATTGTGACCGTCGGGCAATAACCAGCCTGCAGCATTCGGCTTGCCGGCTTCTACAATGTCTTCGCGTTCCCAGGCGCGGATTTGTCCGTAGGTCTCCACCAATTGGGGCGAGTAGAGGATATAGCTGCGTAAAGAGTCGTCGTTATAGCCGCTTCCGGTACAGTTCAATAAGGAAAGGTAGTAGGGGGTGGCGAAGAACGGCATGCCTTTTTTACGTGCACGCGACAATAAATACATGGTTTCCACGGAAAGTGAATTGCCCAGGAAACGGTTCAGTTCCGTAGGGCTTTTCACTGCCATTGCAAGGTGGAAGCGGAAATCGTTCCACCATTCGCTGACGAGCCGGAATTTTTCTTCATAGCTGATGCCTTCTGCAAAATGAAAGCGTGAAGCAGAATTCTTGCGGTTTTCTATTTTCTGTATGAGGGCATGCAGGATACGTTCTTTGTTGTATGCCCGGAGTTGTTGCACATCCTCATCCAGTCCGGAAGGCCACCGTTCACTCCAGGCTTTTACGCGTTGGAAGCCGGGTAGGGGATGTTCGGGGTGTTGCAGACGTTTGAATTGTCGGAATAAATCAATGAAAAGGTCAGTTTCGAGGTATTCTTCCAGTTTGCCGGTGAGGAAATCATAGAGTAAGGAGAGGGTTGAAACAGGCAGTTGCTTGTCCGTTGAGAGTTCATGTACTTTTTGTCCGTCATAATCAATCAGAAGTCGAATCAGCTTGCCGGCCTCACTTTCCGCTTGGGGATGTCCCGCCATATACTCCGACAGATATGTTTTGAAAGTCTGTGCATCTCCGCTTCGGGCGGCGATGCCGGTCAGTTCGGGGAGTTCGTGCCGGTAAAGTTGTTTCAGTTGTGAGAGAGTGAGTGCAAGCATTTTCTTTTGTTTCATACGCAATTCTTTTTTAGAGATTAATAATCGGTGATTGGCGCAGGATGCGCTTTCAATATTCCGTGAGGGGAAAAACGGTCTGATAAATATAACAAAAAAAGGCGGGGTATAAAAACCTCGCCTTTCGTCTTATGAAATATTTTAGATTTCTTTTTGTTTTGCTAACAAACGCTTTTCTGCCTATTTGTCAAAACTTTAGCTTATGCTTTTTCTTGTTCGTCACCTTTCTTTTTGGGTTCTTTTTTTGCCAGTATGACTATGTTGTATACATACTCTGTCATCCATTGTTCCGAGTATCCCAACCGCTCTTTGTATTGGCGGACTGTCATAGCGGTCTTGTGCACATCGTCCTTTTTCCACACGGTCTTGGTGCAAACCTCATGTACTGTTTTTTCGGTCATGCTGCGTAATGCGCCTTTGAAGATGGAAGGCATACGGAATTTCCATTGCATCAAGTTGCCCATTAACATCATCAGGTCGTTGGAGAATCCCTGATACATGAAAAGATAGGCTTGTACATCGTTCTGTGTACGGCAGTGTTTTTTTACGGATGCGTCAATCTCTTTAAAAAAGCTTTCGCTGATGCCGTAATCCTGCATCAGCATCTTGCGGGAAGCTGCTTTTTCCGCTTGTCCCAGACGTCCGCCTTGTGTGGGGATTTTGAATAAACGTTTGAAGTTGGCTACATCCGGCACAAAACGGATGTTGGTGATGCCCAGGTTGGCGGCTATCACGGACTGGAAATAGACGCGTGTCAATGAAACGAAGTCCTCCACATTTCTGGAAGAAACCTCTTCCGAATTCTTGTTGAATAGTTTGGCAAATATACCCATGATGATAATTTTTCTGATTTATGGGCGCAAAGGTAGTAAATAACTTGCTTTTTACCAGCACTCCAACTCTTTATTTCAGCTTGAAGTGAAACTTATGCCCTTCGAATACGGGTTCCACAATGTCATAACGGATGAGTTTGGCAAGCAGATGCTCTGCAGCACGGCGTGACAGACGTGCCAGACGGCAATAACGGTTCAGTGACAACCGGTCGTTTTGTTCCAGTAAATCAAGCAGTAGCTGCTCCCGTTCGGTATATTCCATCAATTCTCCTTGAGGACTTTTGCTTTGTTGCCAGATACGCAGATGTACCGGGGTGGCAAGTATGTTCTCGTCCTTGATGCGCAGATAGGCAAGATATTTGCCGGCTTCGTCCTTGGCATATACCGGTTTACGGTCGCTTTCATCGATTTGCACCAGCAATACGCTGCGGCCTTCTACCTGATAGGTCTGTGTGCTGTAACTCACTTCCGGCCGGCAGTATAACCGGGCTGCTGCCTCTATCATATATTGTTCTTCATCGGAACGCACTCCGGCAATCTTACCATTATCCTTTACGCCGATGAGAAGCCGTCCGCCGTCCGTATTTGAAAAGGCAGAAAGCGTCTTGGCAATTTTTCGCGCATCAGATATTTCGAACTTAAAATCTTGTTGTTGGTGCTCTCCTTCGGCTATGAGAGCATGTATATATTGGGTATCAGTAAGCGTTTTCATGTCTGCAAAAATAGATAAAAAACACGTATAAGCCTTTTTAAATGCCGATTTTGCGTATTATTTCAAAAAAAATATCGTTTTTCTGCATTTATTTCAAGAAAGAATGTATTTTTGTCGGACATTATTAACGAAGTAATTAAAAAAGGATTATGAAAGAATTAGTTGAAAAAGTTGCAGAATTGTATGCAGCATTCGAAAAAGATGCAAAAGCTCAGTTGGAAAACGGTAACAAGGCAGCCGGTACTCGTGCACGTAAGGCTTCTTTGGAAATCGAAAAGACAATGAAAGAATTCCGCAAAGCATCTTTGGAAGATTCTAAAAAGTAAGAGAAAACGCAGATTTAATGCTGTGAAAGACTGCCGTTCGGCGGTCTTTTTTATTTTATGCATAATGGCTGTTTTGTATAAATAAGTCGTATTTTTATGATATTCCTCAACGATTTTAATATATTAATTGCTTGGCCTTTTGCTTTTAAATAGAAGTTTTATTATTACTTTTGGCACAGGGTATGAACGAAAATGTACTAAATAAGTTGAAGATATTGGCAGAGTCGGCAAAGTACGATGTCTCTTGCTCGTCCAGTGGCACTGTACGTTCCAACAAGGCAGGTATGCTGGGCAATACTGTGGGCGGATGGGGCATCTGCCACAGCTTTGCAGAAGACGGGCGGTGCATTTCGTTGCTGAAGGTGATGCTGACAAACTATTGCATATACGATTGCGCTTATTGCATTAACCGTCGCAGTAATGATTTGCCTCGTGCCACTCTTTCCGTCAGCGAACTTGTGGACCTGACAATGGAGTTCTACCGCCGCAATTATATTGAAGGCCTTTTTCTGAGTAGCGGAGTGGTGCGCAATCCCGATTATACGATGGAACGGTTGGTGCGTGTAGCCAAAGACCTTCGTACTATCCATCGTTTCAACGGTTATATCCATTTGAAGAGCATTCCCGGAGCCAGTCGTGAGTTGGTGAATGAGGCGGGGTTGTATGCCGACCGTCTGAGTGTCAATGTGGAAATTCCCAAAGAAGAAAACCTCAGGCTGCTTGCTCCGGAAAAAGACCATGAAAGCGTATTTGCTCCGATGCGTTATATTCAGCAAGGTGTTTTGGAGAGTGCGGAAGAGCGCAGGAAATACCGCTATGCACCCCGTTTTGCCCCGGCAGGACAGAGCACGCAGATGATTGTAGGTGCTACTGCCGAGACGGACAAGGATATTCTTTTTCTTTCATCGGCTCTTTATCAGCGTCCTACGATGCGGCGCGTCTATTATTCCGGATATATCTCGGTGAACACGTACGACAAGCGTCTGCCGGCTTTGAAACAGCCGCCTTTGGTGCGTGAGAACCGGCTCTATCAGGCAGACTGGCTGCTACGTTTCTACCAGTTCAAAGTAGATGAGATTGTGGATGACGCTTATCCGGATTTGGATCTGGAGATAGACCCGAAGCTGTCGTGGGCGTTGCGGCATCCCGAACAGTTTCCCGTTGACGTCAATAAGGCGGATTATGAGATGATACTCCGTGTACCGGGTATCGGTGTGAAATCGGCTCGTCTGATAGTCGCTTCCCGCCGTTTCTCCAAATTGGGATTCTATCAACTGAAGAAGATCGGTGTGGTGATGAAGAAGGCGCAGTACTTTATTACGTGCAGTGAACTGCCAGTACGCACGGTCAATGAAATGACTCCGCAGAGAGTACGTAACTTGCTGGTGCAGAAACCCAGAAAGAAATATGACGACAGGCAGCTGATTCTTGATTTTGGAGACGAAGAAAATGACTCTGTTTATATTCGATAATACATTTGAGGGATTGCTGACTTCTGTTTTTGAAGCCTATTCCCGTCGTACTTTTCCGGGTGCTTTGCTGGCGGAAGGGGAGCCGTTTCCTCTGTTCTATGACGAGGCTTTTACTGTAGTATCGGATGAAGAGAAAGCGGGGAGGGTTTGGCGTGGCTTGCAGAAAAAACTTTCTGCATCCGCCTTGTCTTGTCTTACGCAGTGCTGGTTGGCGGAAGAGCCGGAAACTGCATCGCTTTTGTTCCGTTATATCCGCAAGGCAATAGATGCTTCCCGTTCCATTGAAACGAACTTTGCAGACCCTGATGTTTTGGAATTTTCGCGTATGTGGAAGCGGGTGGATTGGGAACGGATACGGATGTTACAGTTTGTCCGTTTTCAGAAAGCAGCAGATGGTACTTATTTTGCGGCGGTAGAACCGGAGAAGAATGTACTTCCCTTGATAACCGGGCATTTTAAAGACCGTTTTGCCGACCAATGTTGGTTGATATACGACATCAAGCGTGCTTATGGTTATTATTACGATTTAAAAGAGGTGCGGAACGTTGTTTTTGGGGAAGATAGCCGGGAAGGACATCTTGTGACAGGAATACTGGATGAGAGCCTTATGGATAAGGATGAAAAGCTCTTTCAGCAACTTTGGAAAACTTATTTCAAGGCAATCTGTATCAAGGAAAGGCTGAATCCCCGCAAGCACAGGCAAGACATGCCTGTGCGATATTGGAAGTATTTGACCGAGAAGCAGACTTAGTATTTAGTTTATTACCCAGTTCTTGTTGTGCGGAACAGTTTTATGCGGGTTATAGTGCATTCCGGCTTGTGTCGGTATCTTCAGAATGTATGTACGTCCGCTTTTGTTCATTAGTGAAGTGTCGCGCAGCCAGGGATTGGCATCTTTCAGCTGGGCATAAGTGATTCCTTTATCTTTGGCGAATTGTGCCAGATTGGCTATTCCCGTGGTGACTTTCACTTCGGTGTAAGGGATAGCCGGATATAGGTGTTCACGTTTCATCAAAAAACCGTATTGTTGCGGGTTGCTGATAACAGCTTTTGCTGCCAGCAAACGGAACATATAACGTGAGGTTTCTTCTACCAGCCAAAGGTCTGCCGCCTGACTCACCATTTGCTTTTGTAACTGTGTGGAGATACGTCCCTGACCGGCATTGTAGGCAGCAGCCACGCAAAGCCAGTTATTGTATTTGGCATAGGCTTCGTTCAGATATTTACAAGCTGCTTTCGTCTCTTTTTCCACATGATAGCGTTCGTCGATGTTATTGTTTACTTCCAGACCGAACTCGCGCCCTGTACCGGGCATGAACTGCCACATTCCGGCAGCGCCGGCGGGCGATTTGGCAAGTGGGTTAAGTGCGCTTTCTATAACGGCAAGGTATTTGAAATCATCCGGTATGCCATTTGCCTTTAGTATAGGTTCTATAATAGGAAAATAACGGTTGGCACGCTTTATGGTGAGCATTGTGGTAGAATGCATATAAGTAAACGACATCAGTTCACGGTCCATGCGCTCGCGGTGGTCGTAGCGTAACAAGTCTACTTCCTGTCCGGCAAAGGCAATCTTGGCGGGTACGGTAGGAGAGGTGACGCAGTAAGGTATTTCCGATTTAACCGACTGTCTTTCAGGATTCAGTACACTGCTGCCAAGGAGAAAAGGCAGCGAAGTGCCTATGCACAAGGAGGCAGTGACTGTGAGTATCATATATCCGGACTTTCTTTTCATCTTGGTTGTTTTTGCTTTTTGGGCGTGAAGATACGAAATCAATTCTTTATCGGCAACCGTTCCCACAGCCAACGTGGAATCATTCGCCAGAAGAATACCAATAGACGATAGCGTCCGTCAATTACTGTCACTCGTTTTTTGTGTTTCAACGCCCGGACGATATATTCCGCCACTTTATCGGCATGCATCAGCATCGGATACTTGCCGTTTCGCAGTAAATCCGTTGCTACGAACCCCGGACGGATGTCGGTGAAGCGGATATTAAGATGCTGCATCCGTGCGAGTTGTGCCAAAGCATCGATGTATGTATTCTGAAACCGTTTGGTGGCGGAGTAGGCAGGTGCGACTCCCAATCCCTTGGTACCTGCTATGGAACTGATTACAGCGATATGTCCGTTTTTTGTCTTTTTGAAATAATCGAAAGCTGCGGTTACCATTCGGATAAAGCCTTCGACATTGGTACGTGCGGTATTCAGTTCTATTTCAGGTTCCAGGTTCCTGTTCTGAAAACCTACGCCGGAGCTGAGGAAAAATAAATCCATGCCGCCTAAGCGGTCTATCAGTTCTGTAAGGTGTAAGACGGCATTTTCCTTTGTCACATCAAGATGCTGTATCTCTATCTGTTGGGGATTGGCTTGCTGCATGCTTCGCAGGACTTCTTTGCGTCTGCCGGCAATGCCTATGCGCCAGCCTTGTTGCACGAGTATTCCGGCTACTTCCTGTCCGATGCCTGAGGTGGCTCCTATGATGATAGCTTTTTTCATGGGAAGAGATTATCCGATAATGGTTGCTACGATTTTTCTTCCTCCGCCACGGTTGCGGAATTCACAAAGATAAATACCCTGCCAGATGCCCATATTCATCCGTCCATTGGTGATGGGGATGGTCAGTTCTGCTCCTACAATGGTAGATTTGGCATGCGCCGGCATATCGTCGTCACCCTCGCAGGTATGTTCGTAGTAAGGCTCACGCTCCTTGACAAGGTTGTTGAAGATAGCTTCCATATCTGTCTGTACATCCGGATCGGCGTTCTCGTTGATGGTTAGTGCGGCACTTGTGTGTTTGATAAACAAGTGCAATAGTCCGGTCGGAGGCAACTGTGGTAAGTTACGTACTATTTCTTCCGTAATCAGATGGAACCCGCGTCGATGGGGGGTAAGGGTAAATTCTTTTTGTATAATCATATTTTCTATTCTTTATTCCATTGGCCGTACTTGGCAAGGAAACACTACTGTGAACGTGCTACCTTTATTTACGGTGGAGGTTACTTCGATTGTTCCGTTCATATGTTCCATGATAGACCTGCAGATAGGCAAGCCCAATCCGGCTCCCTGAATGAAAGCATCAGCTTTTTCGAACCGTTCAAATATTATGCCGAGCTTTTCCTCAGGGATTCCGCGCCCTGTGTCGGAAACGCTTATTCTTGTTTCGGACGGTGTCGTCTCGTACGAAATTTCGACATAGCCCTGTACGGTATTTTTCAGTGCGTTCGATATGAGGTTGCTCAAAACCTGCTTGATGCGCATCGGATCTTGCTTTATCAGGTTAGGAGTTGCCGGGTAGCGTTTCTTGAGCGTTACGCCTTCAGGTACGTTGGGCTGGCATTCGGTGCAACTTTCATCTATCAGGTCGGAGAGGTTGCACCAGACCGGGGACAACTCTATGTGTCCGGCTTCTATCTTCGATAAATCCAGTACATCGTTGATGATGTTCAGCAGCAATTCGTTGTTGTGGTTTATCAGGGAGATGTAATGGTTGCGTTCCTCAGCATCTTCTATATGGGGCAGGAGGCTGGAAAAGCCGATAATAGCATTCAGCGGTGTACGTATTTCGTGACTCATGTTGGCAAGAAAGGCCGATTTCAGGCGGTCTGACTCTTCGGCTTTTTCTTTGGCATCTATCAGCATGGCTTCCGTGGCTTTGAGCCGGGTAATGTCGTAGTTGATACAGATTAGTTCGATACTGTTCCGTTCGGGAGCGTAGGTTTTCACTATCAGGTTGACATGTGTCCAAGTGTAGCTGCTGTCTTCTCTGAGAACACGTACTTCTTTATTGAACTTGTCTTCCATACCTTTTGCTGCATTGTTCAGGAAACCGAGCATGGCGCGCCGGTCTTCGGGATGGATATGTCTGTACACTCCGATGATTCGGGACAGAGGAGTTCCTTCTTGTTCGCCGATATTGATGTACCAGCTGTGTTGGGCATCTCCTTGCCGGGTGAGTAAGTCGTAGTGTGCGTATCCTACTTTGGCATAGTTACCTATCAGTTCGAAGAAACTTTCGAATTCCTGTATCTTGTTGTAGGCTACGGTGGTTTCGGTCTTATCGGCATTAATCAACAGGTAGTTGGCGGGGGTGTGGTTCTCGTCGTACAGCGTGGTTACTTTAGTTACGAGGTCTATTGTACCGGTCCTGATTTGCGGATTGTAGTAAGAACCTACTTTCGAGAAGTCGTAGCGGAATGTGAAATCGGCGTCTTCATATTTTTTCAGTTTCTCTTTCATCTCTTTCGGGAAGATAGGGTTATCAAATATATTGATACCCAGCAAGTCTTCTTTTCGTTGCAGATGAAACATTTCCAATTCCTTATCGTTGAGGTCTGTCAATACTCCGTCTGTATTGTAGACTTCAATGCCTACCGGAAGATGCTTATAGATGTTGTGCAAGAGTTGTTCGCGTTGTCGCAACATCTGTGTGGCGGACGACATATAAGGAGCGTCCTGTATTTCGGCTATGCCGTAAATCTTGGTCTTTCCGTTTTCATCGGTTTTTTGCATACAGATTTTGCTGCGGACCCATGTCGGTCCTTTGACGGTATCAAGCAGATAGACGGTTTCATTCGTCTGTTGTATGTTGTCGAAGGAACGGACGGTAGTATGCGGCTGTTCCTCTCTCAGTATGCGCTTGTTGAAATTTTCAAAACTGATACAACCGCCTTCTTCCAATCCTAACAGGCTGGCGATGGGACCGTAGTATATATAATCGGCATCTTGTATATCGGCTTTCCACCAGCCTATATTGGCATTGTGCATTATTTCTGACAGCAGGTTGTAATCCTTTTCAGCGTCCATACATGGATGTTTAGGGTTGTTTATATTATATGCGCATACAAAAATAGATATAATTCGCAGAAATGGAAAGAAATAGGGAGCGGATGTTTTATTAAAAGTGGTACAATAATGATTTTGTTGAACTTATCTTTGTCTTGGCCTGCGAAACCGTGATGCCAGTTATTGATAAGAGAGCGTGAATTTGCATGCTATTTTGAAGAATGATACGGGTAATAATGAGAGTAATTACCGTAACAACAACCGGAAAAATATGGCTTTTTAATGATTCGCTTGTAATTTATTCGGAGATAAGCGGTATCTTTGTTACCGTTTACAACGCATTTACCCAACAAAACAAAAAATATATGGAAAAAGTTATTATCAATTCGTACGAGGATTTTGAAAAGCTGGTAGGTCAGCAAATCGGTGTTTCGGAGTATGTGGAACTTACGCAGGAACGCATCAATCTCTTTGCCGACGCAACGCTGGACCATCAGTGGATTCACATTGACACAGAACGTGCCAAGACCGAAAGTCCTTTTAAGAGTACCATTGCACACGGTTATCTCACCCTCTCCATGTTGCCTCATCTGTGGAATCAGATTATCGAGGTAAATAACCTGAAGATGATGATTAACTACGGAATGGATAAGATGAAGTTCGGTCAGGCTGTACTTTCCGGACAGAGCATCCGTCTGGTGGCTTCTCTGCATTCGTTGGCAAACCTGCGCGGTGTGGCAAAGGCGGAAATAAAGTTTGCCATTGAGATTCAGGGCGAGAAGAAGAAAGCGCTTGAAGGTATTGCTGTATTTTTATATTATTTCAACTGATTATGCGCAAAATGGTGTGCCCCCAATGCAAGGTGGGGGCATTTTATGTCTTGAACGGGCAGGGAGAGCGTTTGCCCGTATATGTGTCGGACAAAGGCGAGGTCGTACCGAAAGATCCGGCAGCTTCTTTAAAAGGGTATGACCTGGAAGAGGTTTACTGCTTATGCTGTTCCTGGCACGGGACTCCGAAACGTCTGGTGAAATATTGATATATACGCTCTTTCCATAAATGCCTGCACGCTGCGACCGGATGATAGAGCAGCATGCGCGGTCCGGCATATCGCATGACTTCCTGCATCCGCTTCTTCATCTCCGGCTTGTAGCAATGTACCGGGCATAGTCTGCAAGTTGTTTTATTCTCTCCGAACGGGCAGCGCGACAGGCGCATGCGTGCGTACTCCAGCAATTCGAGACATTGCGGGCAGAGTTCCTTGTTGCCCTCTTTCCTGCGGCAATAGAGGCGGATCATCTGTTCTACGGTGCGTTGTTCTTGGGCAATGTGTGATTGGCAGGTCTTATTCATCCATATTGCGTTTCAGGTAAACCATATCTTTCAGTTGTTTGCCCGCTTCATAAATGGGATGGTCGTAGTTATCCGTAAAGAAGTCCGGGATGCGGTGGGAATAGGTAAATCCGCAGTTCTCGTAAAATGGAATCGCCAATGGGCTGTCTCCGGTTCCTACGAGCATTGTCCGGCATCTGCCTGCATAATGCCCGAAAAGATACTGTATCAGTTTCTTCCCGTATCCCCGACGTTGGAATTGCGGATAAACGGCAATGTTCTTTATCTCAAAAATATCTTCTGCTTCGCGGGTGACGACACAGGATGCTCTGATACTGCCGTCCTCGGACAACACGAACATTTCACCGCGTTCCAGATAACGGTCTATCATGGATTCTTGTTCATCGGCCAAAAGCAGCAGGTCGAGGTATTGTTTCTTATTATGGAGCACAGGCTGTATACTTATCATTTCATTGCTGTTTGAACGGGTTTGTATGGCAAAGATAATCCTTATGGGCATAGAACCAAACAAAACACCAGGAAATATTGTTGATTTCCAACATGGAATAGATTAATGGTTATGGATAAAATGAAGTCTTTGTTCTTTTTTTTGACGCTTTGGACATTTTTGCCACTTTTTGCAGGCTATGCTCCTGATAATGTGCAAACTGCCCTGACGAAAATGTATCCTTCCGCCAAAGGGATAGCCTGGTCGCAGGACGAGGAGTATTACGTTGCGGATTTTATGATGAACGGATTTGATACCAAGGTCTGGTTCAATACGGATGCAGAGTGGGTAATGAAGCAAACGGACTGGGAAACCCTGGATGAGGTGCCTGCCGCTGTATTCAACGCTTTTGCAGCCAGTCAGTTTTCGGACGGGGTGGTACAGAATGTTGTTTGGGTGCAATTTCCCAAATGGCAACCTATTGTAGCCATACAGGTGGGCAGGCCGAACGTGCAGATAAAATATCAGATATTGTTTACTCCGAACGGTGAAGTTCTCCGCCAGCAGAATATCACTTACGCTTACAATACGCTTGGGGCAAGTACTTTCCTGTAATCAGACGTGAGACGCCCCGCTGTCGGGTAGGCATCTCATTTCTGTCGCTTGGTATAAAAAACAAGGCTGTGTATTTTTTATACTCTCTGTTTACGCTATCTTTGCCGCAAAGAAAGACTTTATCTTATGAATCGGACTACTTTTCTGCAAGATGTTTACAGTGTTGTTGCCGCTATTCCTGAAGGATGCGTTGTAACCTACGGGCAGATTGCCAGTTTGGTAGGCAGACCTCAGTGCTCGCGTATGGTGGGGCAGGCTATGCACAACGTACCGGAGGAATTGCATTTGCCTTGTCATAGGGTTGTAAACAGCCGGGGCAGATTAGTGCCGGGTTGGACGGAGCAAAGAGTATTGTTGGAGAATGAAGGTGTCCGGTTTAAGACAAACGGCTTTGTAGATATGAAAAAGTCTCAATGGGAATTTATGAAAGAACAATAAACTAACGAATAATAATCGAAATATGAAATTTATAGGTGCACATGTATCTGCCGGCGGCGGTGTGGAGCTGGCTCCCGTCAATGCCCATGGAATAGGAGCGAATGCTTTTGCCCTGTTTACCAAGAATCAGTGTCAGTGGGTGGCGAAGCCCCTGATGCAGGAAAGTATTGCCTTGTTTAAGGAGAATTGCAGGAAATATGCTTTGGAGGCACGTTATATTCTTCCACACGACAGTTATCTGATAAATCTGGGACATCCCGAAGAAGAAGGACTGGAGAAGAGCCGTGCGGCTTTTCTGGATGAGATGCGACGTTGTGAGGAACTGGGGCTGGAACTGCTGAATTTCCATCCGGGCAGCCATTTAAATAAAATTTCGGTTGAGGCTTGCCTGGACAGGGTTGCCGAATCGATTAATATAACCTTAGGCAAGACGCAAGGCGTGACGGCGGTCATTGAAAATACGGCAGGACAGGGCAGCAATGTAGGCAACGAGTTTTGGCAACTGAAACATATCATCGACCGTGTGGAAGACAAGTCGCGTGTAGGTGTCTGCCTTGATACGTGCCATACGTATACGGCGGGTTATGATATCGTAAATGAATACGATAAGGTTTTCGACGAATTCGATAAGACCGTTGGCTTCGGTTTTCTGCGCGCCATACACTTGAACGATTCGAAAAAAGCGTTGGGTAGCCGTGTAGACCGTCACGACAGTATCGGCAAGGGGCTTATCGGCTTGGATTTCTTCAAGCGTTTTATGAAAGACGAGCGTTTTAACGATATGCCGGTGATACTCGAAACTCCGGATGAAACGCTTTGGGCGGAAGAAATCAGCATGTTGCGTAGTTTTGAATAATTGTCCGGAAATAAATGACGCGGGCTTTCGTGGATGTTATTAATTGTATCCACGAAAGTCCGCGTTATTTGTGCCCGAATTATACGATAATGAAGTTTATTCGTTTCTCGTGATGCGTTTGCTGCCTGCGGCCTGCGGCCTGCATTATTGGTTGACCTTAACGTCCTTCCACTCAAAATTAGAGATAATCTCTTTGTCGCATTGGGCATTCTTTGCCTTGATATTCAAATTCTCGAAAGTGAAATCCTTCAATTCGTATTGGTCGGACTTTCTGACGTTGAAGAATATGTCGCAGCTCAGGCTGATATTGCGCAGCGTCACGTTGTTGGCACGTGAGAGGGGGATGTCCTTGCGGCCTTTGAGGTCGAAGAACTGTGTCCACGGTTTGATGAGCAGCATGCTCTTGGCATCGCCTGTGATGTCTTCCACCAGGATGTATTCGTAGTGTTGCGGCGTATCGGGACGCATCTTCAGCCACAACAGGCGCGTGGCATTGCTGATTTTGCAGCGGCGGAGAATGATGTTGCGGTTGTGTATCGACTCGCTGCCGCATGTCAGACCGCTGTGGCAAAAGCCGTATGTGCAGTCTTCTATGATAATGTTGGTGTTGCTGCCGTTATTAGGGTCCTTATCCGCCCACGGGCCTTTGCCGCCTTTCAGTGCCACGGCATCGTCGTTGACGGACATATAACAGTTTTTCACCAGTACATTGCTGCAGACGTCAATATCGATCGCATCGCTGCTCGGTGCTTTCACCGGGGCGGCAGGAGCGAAAATATGGAGATTCAGCAGCTTTATGTTATTGCAACGGTAGATATGCGTAGTCCAGAACGGAGAGTTCATAAGGCGTACTCCGGAGATTTGCACATCGTTACTGTTGGAGATGTAAACCAGGCGGGGGCGCAACTCGTCCATATTGGTACATTTCGGGATAACCTGCCGGCGCAGCCAGAAAGATTTCCAGTACCTGTGCCCGTTGCCGTTGATTGTGCCTTTGCCGGAAATGGTAAATCCGTTAACCTTGTCGGCATTTACCAGTGCGGCGAAGTATTTCAGGCTTTGTCCTTCTATGCGGGTGTTGACAATGGCGAAGTTGCTGATGTCGTCACTTCCTTTCAGCACTGCACCTTCTTCCATGTATAGATGCGTTTTCGGCTTGAAGAAGATGGAGCCGCTGAGGAATGTTCCTTTGGGGATGATGATAACGCCGCCGCCATTCTCGGCTGCCCGGTCGATGACGGCCTGTATTTTCTCCGTTTGCAGGATTGTGCTGTCGTTTGCCACACCGTAATCGGTAATGGTATACTTCTTGCCCAGTGTGTCGATGTTTACGATTTCGTTCTGTCTGAACCAGTCGGGAATAGGCGTGCCGTCGGGGAATTTCTCTTGCCCGGACATTTGCAGGCTGATAAATGCCGTAAATAGGAATGCAATGATTTTCATGGTTTCCGATAAATTTAAAATCTACTTATGAATTATGTTGCAAACATAGGAAACTTAGTGCAATGCCGGACGAAAGACGTTGATTTAAATTCTGTGTAAAATGACTTTTCAGCCTGCTTTGAACACGCATTCCACACGGTTGCCGTCGGGGTCGAGCACTACGCTTTCAAAATATCCGTCTCCCGATGTACGGGGTTCTCCGCTGATGGTATATCCGGCACTTCGCAGCTTTTCCGTCAGTTCGAGAACCTCTTCTTTGCTGTCGAGTGCAAAGGCGAAGTGGGTCAAACCGAGCCTGTTTTCCCCGATGGGAGTATTCTGTACATCGGTACGGCTCATCAGCTCCAGGTCGGCTCCGCAGTCGAAGCGGATAAAGTAGGATTCAAACCCTTTTTGAGGGTTGACGTATTTCTCATTGCTTGTACCTTTGAAGTAACGGATATAGAATTTTTTCATTTCTTCCAGACGGAAAGTCCAGATGGCGATGTGATGTATTCTCATAAGTCAATCTGTTTTTGTTTTATGCAATGCGTGTTCATCTACGGCTTCCATTGCAGGTGTAAAATGGGAAAAGGATTCCCCGAAGGGTCGGTTTCATCTCTTCCGATGAGTTGGAAGCCCATGTGCAGATAGAACCGGTGAGCTTTTTCGTTTTGCTCATTGACGTCCACCTTATAGATATGTTTTTCGTGGAGTGCGTATTGCATCAACTGCTTGCCATATCCTTTTCCCTGTTCATCGGGATGTACAAAGAGCATTTCAATGAGTTCGTCGCTCAGCCCCATAAAGGCAGCGATTTTTCCTTCCCGGTTACGGATGATGTAAAGCTCTACGGCCTGGAAATATTGGTTTCGTACCAATGGCTTGTAGAATTGTATGTTCTCTTCTGTCAGGAAATGGTGGGTACTACGAACGGAGGCTTCCCATACGGTGAGCAGTTCGTCATAATCTTGCGGGGTGGGTCGAAGGATTTTCATCGGATACTTGTTTTGGGGTTATTAATAGTGATTACTGTTGGTATAAACGTCGGTTGCCGGTTATAATCGGTTACTTCATAGGTTAGAAGTCTGCTTTTTGAGTGATGCTTATTCTCTTTCCGGTCACCGGATGTGTAAACTCCAGCATTTCGGCGTGCAGATACAGGCGTTCGGCTTTCCGTCCATAGAGCTCGTCGCCTACGATGGGGCAGTGCAGTCCGAGCGGGTGGGCGGCATGCACCCGAAGCTGGTGGGTGCGTCCGGTGCGGGGATAAAAGGCGATACGGGTACGGTTGTCCTTGCGTTCCAGTACTTCAAAGTCTGTTACAGCAGGCTTGCCATATCCGGTATGCACCATTTGCCGGGGGCGGTCGAGCGGGTTCGGGCATAATGGCAGTTCAACCGTTCCCGCATCTTGAGAAACGCTGCCTTGAAGCAACGCAATATAGCGTTTGCCTACACTGCGGTTTTTAAACTGCGCTTGCAGGTTTTGGTGGACCTGCTTGGTTTTTGCAACCACCAGCAGTCCCGATGTAGCCATATCCAGGCGGTGTACAATCAACGGACCGTCCGCATCGGGATACCGCTCGCGCATCATGCTGTAAACGGAAACCACATCTTCTTTGCCGGGTACGGACAACATCCCTGCCGGTTTATTAACCACCGCCAGCCATTCGTCTTCGTAGATAATGTCCAATGTTTTCTTGCCGGACTGCAACTCTTTCAGAATCGGGTTCTCGTCTACTTCAAGACCTTGCAGCATATGTCCCAATATAGGCTCGCACTTGCCTTTGCAGGCGGGATAGTAATGTCCGTGATGCCGTATTTCCGTTTTGGGGGATTCTCCCCACCAGAATTCTGCCATTGCAACAGGCTTCCACCCGTGCAGATAGGCTTGTTGCAACAGCTTGGGTGCGGCGCACTCACCGGCTCCCGCAGGCGGGGTTTTGTGTACGGTCTGCCCGAAGATGTCGCAAAGCGTCTTGACTTCTCCCCGATAATTCAGCATTTTGAATTGTTCGAACAGTTTTTGCTGCAAGGCGGCAGAACGTTGCTTACGTTCGCTTTTCAATGCCTGTATGCCGGCCTCATAATCGGAAACCGTTTGCTGTAAGGGAGCAATCCGCTCTTTCCAGGCACGTTCCATGCGTTTGTATTCGGCTTTTTGGAACTGACTTTCGCGTATCAGGGCGCTCTCTTCCTCAGGCGTCATTGGAGCACCGTTGGGTAAAGCCGCTTCGCGTCTTCGCTCTTCCCGTTTCTCTTTGGCGCGTTTCATCTGCCGTTTGGCTTCTTCCAGCGTTTCTTGGGCAGTTTGCCGCAGGGCAGCCAGTTGTTGTACCTGTCGTTTGTATTCTTCGTCCTCTTCCAACAGTCCGATGCGCGTGTTGATTTGCGAAATCTGTTCTTCCTCTATCTTGAAGAACCCTTGCGGCTGCAACAGGTCGTAGACCGGCGGTACGAAAAACGGATGCACATTACTGCCCGCCAGTATGCCGGAGAATGCTGCCAGGTATCCTGTTTCACCCTCTTGAGTCCTTACAACCAGAACACCGAACATCTTGCCCTGAGCCAACTCTTCTTTCCACGCTTCCTGCAAACCGAGATAGGCTTGCACCTCTTTCGCTGCTGCCACGCAGAGCGGATGAGGTGTATAGCAAAAAGGGAAAGTAAATCTTTCCGGCAATGGTATGTCTGCTACGGGGATATGGAAATGGTGCAACATGGCGAGGGAAGTTAATCGTCAATCAAATTATCATTGTCCGTATTGATAATGTAGGGAATGTTGTCATTCTCCTCGTCCGGAACGGACAGGACATCTTCCGCATCCTTCTGTTGCGGCAAGGGATGCGGATACGCTGATTTCTTTTTCTTCTTTCCGTATTTGCGTTCCCTCTCCCAGGCAGCTTTGCGTGCCTGATACTGTTCGTATTGGTTTTCCAGATAGTTGTCGGCCATAATCTGTCGTTTATAAAGTATTCAACTTTTGCTTTTCAAATACAGAGAATCAGGGTATGCTCTGTATTATTTTCTTCATGCTGTTAAATTTTCTACGTCTCTGTGTTCCGTTTGTATAGACTCCGAAAATTTGTTTATCGCTCGGTGGGAAGTGAGAACTCCTGCCAGTCGTATTGTTGCCCGTTTCCGTCGGCTACAGCCACCCGTATGGTGACATTTCCCGTCTTTATCCGCTCGCCTGCGCTGATGGTGGCGGTGTATTTCACGCCATTGTGGGGGGCGATTTGCTCTACCATTACAGGTGGTGAAATGTAAATGCGCTTCATACCTGTGGTTTCGGTAACCATCGGTACCACATTATATATAGTCTGTTCACCTTCGTTCATGATTTCGAAAATTACTTTACTTTTCTCGCCCGAACTGATTACGTGGTCACGGCTGTCGTCTATGAAACGGATGTTGCGTATCCTTAGGTTATCGAAGACGCTTGGAGTGGGATACGTTTCGTGCTGCGGCTTGTAGGGCTCCGTTCTTTCTATCCGGTAACCGTATGCCTCTTGTTTGGGAGCAGACACAGCATTTCCAATGGTTGCTCCGGCAATGGTTCCGATAATTGTACCGATGGCCGAACCCCGGTAACCGCCCCGCCAGCCGCCATTATTGTCGCCTATCAGACCGCCGATGGCACCGCCGACATTTCCGCCGATGGCTGCACCTGCAAATATTGCACCGGGATCGCCCGATGCCGTTTGGCTTGTGCCGCAACCCGACAGGATGAGCAACGAAGCGGTTAACACTCCAATCTGTCTCTTCATATCGTTAAGTTTTGGTTAGTTGTACAAAGATAGTGAAATATATGGTAAATAGCCTGTTCTCTTTTACTCTTTTGTTTCTTCTTAATACATAAAACCCTCAGGTATCATAAGGCTATATTCTAAATGTCGTGCCACTTAGCTGGCACAAATGTGCCTTTTAATAGGCACAACCTTGCCTATTAAAAGGCAAAGGTTGGCATGTCATAATGTATTGCTCCAATAATAATCTTCAAAGTAAGAATCGAATTCAATGGAGAAAGTTACTCCGCACTCTTTGAGTATGTTTATGATATTTTGTTGCTCGGCAGGAGATAATGCCCGTTCGCCATTGCGGACACGATAGTAGGTACGGCGGCTGGAATTACTGATGACCCGGTTGATGAAGAAGTGTGTTTGTTTGGCGGTGAGGTTTTCCAGAATCCCGAGAAAGCCTTTGGCATACCTCACCTGCTTATTGGAGCAAAAGTAAGGGCACTCATTCTTGAACTTGGCTAAATGCTTGGGATTGATGGCACTGCAAGATATAAGCTCTTCCGGCGAGAGCCTTTCTGCCAATTGCCTGAGGCAAGTTTCTGCTTTACTGCATTGCCGGTTGATACACCATAGGAAATTATTGGGAACATCTGAAAAGGCAAGTTCTTTTTCTTTCATTGTGAATTGCGGTTTATGTGAGGACTCTGATAACTATCTGCAAATGTAGCCATTCTTATTCTTATTAGGCGTGAGATGTTTATAAAAAAATCTATTATTGCTCTTTTATCAAAATGTTATGTTTATATTCGCAAAAAAACAGAAACTGATTATTAAGGAAGGATATTATGCTTGCATATACATACATCGAACATGGAAGATTCGGTCTGTTGGACAAGCCAAAGCCCGAATTGAAGGACTCTCGCGACGCTATTGTCCGCGTGACACTTGGTAGCATCTGTACCAGTGATTTGCATATCAAACATGGCAGTGTGCCGCGTGCTGTTCCGGGAATAACGGTAGGGCATGAAATGGTGGGCGTTGTTGAACAGGTTGGGAGTCGTGTTACTTCGGTCAAACCAGGCGACAGGGTTACTGTCAATGTTGAGACTTTTTGCGGTGAGTGTTTTTTCTGCCAACACGGATATGTGAATAACTGTACGGATGTGAATGGTGGTTGGGCATTAGGATGCCGTATTGACGGCGGTCAGGCGGAGTATGTCAGGGTTCCTTATGCCGACCGGGGATTGAACCGCATTCCCGATTCGGTGAGCGATGAACAGGCGCTTTTTGTAGGCGATGTGCTGGCTACGGGATTTTGGGCGGCACGCATTTCGGAGATTTCCGGGGAGGATACGGTTCTTGTCATAGGAGCCGGCCCTACGGGGATATGTACTTTGCTTTGCGTGATGCTGAAGAAACCGAAGCGTATCATTGTTTGTGAAAAGTCCTCTGAAAGAATTCGGTTTATCCGTGAACATTATCCTGATGTATTGGTGACGGAGCCGGAAGAGTGTAAGGAGTTTGTACTTCGTAACAGCGATCACGGAGGCGCTGATGTCGTGTTGGAAGTGGCAGGAGCCGGAGACACTTTCCGCCTGGCGTGGGAATGTGCCCGTCCCAATGCGGTGGTTACGGTTGTGGCGCTTTATGACAACCCTCAAATACTTCCTTTGCCCGATATGTATGGTAAGAATCTGACTTTCAAGACCGGTGGAGTGGATGGATGCGATTGTGCCGAGATTCTCCGTTTGATAGAGGCGGGAAAGATTGATACCACGCCGCTTATCACACACCGTTTTCCCCTGATAAAAATCGAAGAAGCATACCGCGTATTCGAAAACAGGCTGGACGGGGTGATTAAAGTGGCGATAGCGGGAAAATAAAAACAAGCTTCAGGCTTTATTTTCCTGTTTTATTTTCCGGCAGCTGGTGTGCGAAGTTGCCAGAAAGCTACGGCAGCAGCGGCAGCCACATTAAGCGAGTCGACGCCGTGCGACATGGGGATGCGGACTACGTAGTCGCTCCCGGCAATGGTTTCGCGTGACAGTCCGTCTCCTTCGGTACCCATTATGATAGCCAGCTTAGGTTCGGCGGTCAAGGCAGGATTGTCGATAGGTATGGAGTTGTCGGTAAGCGCCATAGCTGCCGTGCGGAAACCTAAGTCGTTCAGTCTGCCGATAGGAGCGTCCAGCCAAGTCCATGGTACGAGGAATACCGACCCCATGGATACCCTGACCGCACGCCGGTTGAGCGGGTCGCAAGAGGTGGGGGTGAGCAGCACGGCATCTATGCCGAGAGCGGCAGCCGAACGGAAGATTGCTCCTATGTTGGTTGTATCGACCACGCCGTCTATCACTACGATACGCCGGGCTTCCCGGCATACTTCCTCAAGGCTGAGTGGCGTGGGACGACGCATGGCGCAAAGGACGCCGCGGGTCAGGGTATATCCGGTAAGCGTGGCAAGCAACTCCCTTGTTCCTGTATAGACCGGAATGTCTCCGCTGCGCCCAATGATAGTTGCGGCATCACCCGTAATGTGTTTCTGTTCGCATAGGAGTGCCAGCGGTTTATATCCTGCATCAATGGCAATGGAAATGACTTTGGGACTTTCCGCAATGAAGATGCCTTTGGTAGGTTCGATGCGATTACGTAGCTGAGCTTCGGTAAGCGTGCTGAAAATTTCCACTCCGGGGTGGGATAGGGATGATATTTTGATGATGGGCATGTGGCTGTTTCTTTTTTGTTATTGTTTTTGATGCGTTTTCGTGAATCGGGATTAAAATCAAACAATGAAAAAGAATTACTCTTCATTGGAGTCCATAACCTTATCTGCCAGTGGAACCAGCTCAAATTCAAGAATGCTTGCCGATATCTCGCATTCTTTAAATAAGTAGTTCAAGATATTGCGTTTGGTGTTTGTACTGCAAGAAGTATGAACGTAACAATGTTCTGCCACTTTGCTTCTTCCTTTGGCCTCGGAAGCATGTATCCAGTAATTCTTACCGGCTACATAGGTCATTGTAGAAGGACTTTCATTGTATATGAGTTTGCAGACTTGTACCAGCATTTCCACCCAGTTTGAGACTGCATGCCGTTCGTTTCTGTAGCGATAACCGATGATTTGCCGCCAACTCAGTTCATATTCGTCGTCGTCAAATGAAACCAACTCATATTCCTTTTCCAGTGGAACATATTCCGTCTTTATCATCGGCCATAGCCGGAGGAAGTTTTCAAGAAGAATCTGTTGTCTTTCTTTAATCTCGTCAATCGTCCATTTAGAACATTGTTTTAGATAGTTTGACAAACAGAAAGCCGAGTTTTTAAAACCGTTAATCTTGTTTCCTTTGCGGTCTGTGTATCCGTCCTTTTTCTCCTGAAACGAGTGGTTGCTGTATGACGTATTGAATCCGGTAAGGGTTAGGTTGGCAAAAGTGTGGAGATAGGTGTCATATATCTGCTGCCAGTTTTCTCCCAGTTCTTCTTTCCACTGAGGTGTTAGTGTCTGAGGCATGATGTGTTCTATGGTGAATATGCCGTCCTTCATTTTTTTTACGATTGTATCATTTGCCTCCGGACTGTTTTCATTTTCCATACGTTCGAACAGGAAGAACTTATAGTTGCTTGGAATACGATAAATCTGTCTGGTTGGAAAGGCTGATTTAACATCGTTGTCGTTTGGAAATGATACGGTTCCTTGTTTCCTGAGTAAAATGAATTTGAGGATCTGAGAGTACGGTAGAAGTAACTCGGCATCTCTTTCCTTATGGCGTTTGTATATCTTCAAAATATCATTATGGAGAGTAGCAAACATCTTTTGAAGCGCATTTGCAGGGTAGTTGCAGATAATCCGGCGGGCCCAGTAGTTTTCGATTGTGTCCAATACTTCATACTGTTCGGTTTCGTTCAGGTTATTCGTTGACGCATAGTCAAAGAATGACAACAGGTAGGGCAGGTGTACAAGAGATTCTATGGTTGCAATCTGTTTCAGCTTGCGGTTGAGACGGGCATGGCTGGTTTCGCCTTTGAGTATCTGCCGATAATATTTGGCAAACTTCAACATGTCTTCAAGGAGGACTTGACGGTCGATGTGAGACTTCATATCGTATGATTTGAAGTCAAAATATAAGTCCTCAATATTGCTGATCGTGCCTTTCTTTAGTGTCAGATAATCACGGATAAACATTGTCGGCTCTCCATCTGTCAGTTTTTCTATTTTGCTCCAGTAGGCATGGTAGTAGTCTTCCTGCTTCTTGGAAGAAAGTGACATGAGCAGGTAGTTGCGTACCTTATCTGCCTCTTCAAGGTCTTTGCCGCACGAGTTTAGAGATTCAAAAATCAACTGTGGATTATCTTTCGCTTCCAAACGAATATCAATCACTTCCAGTTTCTCGATGGCTTTAATAAGCTCCTCAAAAGTGAGGTTGCTTATCTGAATTAATTGGTAAAAAAGTTCGTAGTTTGCAGTAATGCCTGTATTCTTGATGAAATCATCTGAATTGTTGGTAAACAGTGCATCATATGCTTCGATATCTCCTTCAATCGGGCGCAGTTTTATCTGTCTGTCAATTCTTTTTCTTATGGCATAGAGATAGTTTTTCCTTACTTCCTCAATATCTTCATTGCCAGGTTGCATATCGCCATTGGCAACTGCATTGAAAGCGGCCAGAATCAGGAGCGATAAAGTTGTGATACGCTGCTGACCATCGATAATCAGCAAATCGTCTTCAACCTCGCTGGCTTTTGTTGCAACAATACTTCCGAAAAAATGGCTTTGCAATTCTTCTTTATGAATTTTTATCAGATCTTCAAATAAACGTACACAATGCTTTTTCTGCCATGCATACTTACGCTGGTAGAGGGGTATAATAAACTGTGTCTTTGCGCCGTAGAAATAGTCACTGATATTTACCGAACCTTTCATTTTTTGCTTTTAGTTTAACAGACTTCAATTGTTAAGTTTGACTCATAGCTGTGCAAGAATATGCGCAATCTATGGTTACTCTCATAACCGAGTTCGATATAAAAACGGGGTTAGACCCGAAGAATATCGTTTCTCTTGTGTTTTATACTCTAACATAATATGGTGTTAGAGTATAAGCTTTTCATTGAGAATAAATAAGATAGCAATAAAATGTTAAGTTTATAGTGCCGGATTGTAACATTTAAACGTTTACTGCTATGTTATCAGCGGCTAAAGTTACAGAGATTTATTGTATGACGGATGATTTTGCAGGGAATTTATGTTGCACAGGAAAAAATATATGGTTGGGAATAAAATACTGCAATATGTTCAAATTGTATGTAAGTATCCGATAAAGTACACATTGTACAGTTAGGGAATCCTCAGTTGCTTTGCAATCAAAAAAGACATGAAACTTCTTCATGCTGAAAACGGAGGTGTGGTACTCTATGTAAACGTTTGGAAAAGAGTATGCTCCACTTGTCATCCTATAACAGCAAAACTAGGTATTATGCATTGGGGTGGAGGAATTTGGTAATGATGGTAGAAGGTATAAGTGATAATCTTACCGATGCAGATTGAATGGGAAAATATATCTTATAGCTGGTAATCATGATATTAAGAATCTCAGGCAGAATTATACGAAGTACTTTGAACAGATAACGATGCAGATGCATATTGAAGTAGATAAACAGAAAATTTATCTGAACCATTGTCCCTTCCTTTGTTATGGAGGAGCTTACTGTGGTACATGGTAGCTTTTCGGACATGTACATACCAGCAGGCATAACACCGGAAAGGATGTTCCGCGATGGAAAATGCTTTTCCCGAAAAACTTTATGAGGAAAATAGCGAAATTGGACATATAACAAATACAAAATATAGGATTTATAATCAGTTACTATGAATCTGACGATAAGTTTTCATATAAAAATTAGTTTTATTCTCAGAAATTGCATAGTTTCGTATTTATAATCTTTATAATATTGAAGATTAATGCTTGGAAATATATGTAACTATCATTATAATAATACATAAATGCGGTTTATATGGTAGATTTCTATGAATACTCCACGCCTGAGCTTGTAAGGCTATTAGGTAACAGATTTAAAAAATATAGAATTCGTTGCAATCTTACTTAGAAAGATGTTTCTGAGCAATCCGGTATTGGACTTACAACCATCCACAAATTCGAGAATGGTATAGCAGGTAATATTTCGTTGTCAACATTTATTGTGTTGTTGAAAGTGGTCGGGCAGATTAGCACTATAGACAATCTTCTTCCGGAGTTGCCCGAATCTCCTTACCTGATGCGTAGGGATGATAAAAAAGTACAGCGTGTCAGAAATTCTAAATAGGATAAATTATGGTACAGTCGTTAAAAGTAATCCTTTGGGGTGAGGAAATTGGTAGATTGGCATGGGATGCCAGACGCAGGTTATCCTATTTTATGTATAATCCGGTCTTCTTGAAGAAAGGTCTTAATATTTCTCCATTAGCGGCACCGGTTGATGGATCAAGAGGACTTAACCTGTATGGGGAGAAGAGGCTAAGATTTATCAAAAAAATTCAGATGAATTTTATATACCGTCAGACGTGAGAGTGGTTGGAGTGGAAAATGGTGAGAACTTCTGTCGTATACGGAGTCAGAAATATCTGTTTGGAGATAATAAAGTTTTGTTTGTTTCCAGATATCCCCAGTCGGCAGATTTAAGGGAATGGCTTATCAAAATTCCTAATAGATATATACATTTTGGAGATTTTGATCTGGCAAGTATATGTATATATCAATCAGAGTTTTATAAATATTTGGGCGACAGAGCGAGTTTTCTTATTCCCGAAGATATTGAAGAAAGATTGAAATCTGGGAATACGGGACTGTATGACACTCAATATCTTAGATATAAAAATCTGAAGATTATAGATTCACGTTTGAATGGGTTGGTTGGAATGATTCATCACTATGGTAGGGTGTATGAACAGGAAGGATACATTGAAAAATGTGCATACTAAATAGGGACATTCAGTAAATAGTAGTAAAAGAAAGCGTTTTTACAAAACTATACCTAATACTGCCCCCGTATTTTCTCCTCTAAAATTCTTCATTGTTTCACGTTTTAAATTCGCGCAAACTAAGAATAACTTTCAGAGAGTAAAAATACGGGGGTGCTGAGTACTTACTTTGTATTAGCTTAAATTCTTTAATCTATTGATTGAATTCCGAAAGATTGTCAATCATCTTTTTTAGATTCTTCTCGTTTTCTTCTTTAGATATAGAAGAGTCATTCACGAAGTGCGAACAAGGAAAAAGAGGACATCCTCCACAATTATTTCTTTTTTGATCTTTGCAACATTAATAACAGCTTTTCGTTTACATATACCATATAGTCCCCAAACATCTTTCGAAAACGGATATGCCCCAGCTCTTGTAGTTGATAGCATATAAACTCTACAAATTCAATATTGCTTGCCATAATATAGATTTTCTTTTGCAGCTTGTATTAAACTGAAAATAAGGATCTCTTATTATAATATTCTGAGAAGTTCTTGATGGATATTTCCGTTTGTTCCGATTACTTGGTTTCCTTGTCTGGGATTAAGCTTATTCCCAATCCAGTCAGTTACCTTTCCTCCTGCCTCTTCTACCAAAAGTATGCCTGCAGCATAGTCCCAAGGGTTCAGATACACTTCAAAATATCCACCTTGCCGGCCACATGCTGTATATGCTAGTTCCAGTGCCGCAGACCCCAATCTTCGGATGTCTTGTGAGTTTTCGTAGACCTTGAGAAACCTAGTAAAGTTTTCTTTAGCCAGTTCTCTTTTAGCAGTTCCGATACCGATGATAGTTTCCGACAGTTTTTTGGCAGAGGAAACATGGATAGGCTTGCCATTCAAGAAACTACCTTCTCCTTTGACTGCAGAGAAAACCTCATCATGGTATGGGTCATAGACAATGCCTAATACAATTTCATTTTGTTGGCAAAGCGCCAATGATACTACGCTGTGGTGATAGTCGTGTATGAGATTGGTTGTTCCATCCACGGGGTCTAGAATCCAATAACTATCTGTGTTCATCTGTTGCAAGCCGGTTTCTTCTCCGAGAAATTGGATTTCTGGGTATAGTTTATATAATTCTTCTTTTAGGAAGTTCTGTACGGCTACATCCACTTGCGTGACATAATCGGCAACTCCTTTTTCTTTTACATGGGCTGCCATTTCCCGGTTTGTGATGATTTCTTTGGTTTCTTTAACCAAATAGATTATTCGTTGTAAATCCATGATTTTCTATATTAATGTTTTGCATAGAGTTTCCTCTTAGATTTAATGTAAAGTTACTTGTTTATTTAATATTTTATCACATGATGCGAATCAAAAATATCATTTGAGGAATTTTATTTTTGATTTCATTATGATTGTCGTCTTATTTTATACCCCATTTTATTATCTTGTATATATGAATGATATATATGCCCTTCAGTTATTATTTCTAGAATAAAGTGATGTGTTTATAATACTTGTTTTAGATATATGGGAGAGAAAATAGGATATGTCTAAGTATTCTTGTGGAAAAGTCACGCCTTGTTATCAGAAGGATATTGGAGAATATATTTAAAAAATATTGTCTAGGAATAAGAGTTTTACAAGAAAAGATATATGAAATACAAATACATTCTTCGATGTGCTAAATATATCTATGGTTTTTAGAATGAGAAGTTCTGTATTTTACATCCTGAAAATGCCTCTTTTGTCCCTTGGGAATTTCGAGGAACAAAAGGGACAAAAAAATGTCCCTCGAGTGTCTGGGGGACAAAATTGTTTTTTATAAAATTTTCTGTTGGGAATTGTACTGCTTTATAATACAGATTATCAGTGTGTTATATCCATTTTTAGCATAGTATTTAAAGGAATTCTATAAATATTGTTAAATTATTGGTAATCAGCTGTTTAAATATTTATCATTTGCCGATGCAAAAGTGCTGAAATATATTCTGTAATACCATATCATTTGTCACTTCTCCCGCAATATCGCTCAAGTGGAAAATACATTCCCGAATATCTTGTGATATGAAATCACCGGAAATATTATTAGTCAGACCCTCTTGCACTCGATGGATAGCTTCTAATGCATTGTTTAATGCCTCATAATGGCGTACATTAGTAACTATAACATCATTTTGCGTAATTGTAGGAAGATGGGCAGATGTTATCAGCATTCGTTGAAGTTCTTCGATATGTTCTCTTTTTTTTGCGGATAGGGTGATTGACTGTACATTATCAGGAAAATTGTCAGGAATACTATTCTGTATATTATCCACTAAATCGGCTTTGTTATAAACAAGGATAAGCTGCTTTCTTTCACAACGGGGAAGGAGTTGACCGGCCAACTGTGTTATTTGAGCTTGGGCATTCGTAGCATCAATCATCCAAAGGACAATTTCTGCTTGATCCAACTTTTGGAAAGTGCGTTCGATACCGAGGCTTTCAATTGTATCGCTAGTTTCACGAATACCTGCTGTGTCGATGAATCTGAAAGTAATACCACCTATATTGACAGTATCTTCTATTATATCCCGTGTAGTGCCATGAATATCGCTAACAATAGCTTTGTCTTCATTAAGTAAGACATTGAGCAATGTAGACTTTCCTGCATTCGTTTCACCGATAATGGCTACAGGAACGCCGTTTTTGATGGCGTTACCTACGTTGAATGAATTAACCAAACGAGCTATGACTTTCTCTATGTTGTTCGCTAGTTGGCAAAGTTCGGAGCGGTCGGCAAATTCCAGTTCCTCGTGATCGCTGAAATCCAATTCCAATTCGATGAGTGAGGTGAAATGGAGTAATTGGTCACGTAAGGTAGCAAGTTCCTTACTGAAACCGCCCCGCATTTGGCTCATGGCAAGACGGTGGGTCGCTGCAGACGATGAGGCAATCAGATCGGCAACTGCTTCTGCTTGACTCAGGTCCATTTTCCCATTTAGAAATGCACGCTGGGTATATTCGCCTGGGGCAGCCATGCGACAACCATTCTTGATGAGTAGTTGTAATACTTTCTGAAGAATATAGGCAGAACCGTGGCAAGTGATTTCCGTACTGTTCTCACCAGTATAGGAGTGAGGAGCACGAAACAGACTAACGAGTACTTCATCTATAACTTCAGAGCCGTCATAAATCCGTCCAAAAGTAAGTGTGTAAGGCTTGCTGTCCCCTAACTCTCTATTAGTAGCGGCAGGAGTAAAAATACAAGATGTGATTTCGATAGCTTCCGGTCCGGAAACGCGAATACATCCAATAGCCCCGCCCTGGGCGGTAGCTATGGCGCAGATAGTATCTTGGTTCATTATTTACAGCTTGTTTTATGACGCAAAGATAGTGCTTTCTCCTGATTTTATATCCGATAAGATATTTAAATACGTTCGAGTACTTTAAGAATAAGATGGTCAATTGTATTTTTATATCCGGTGTTGGCTTCTTTAATTAATCGGTTGGCAATTACCATGCAGACAGTCATGGCTTTATGCCCCATCAAACGACTGAGGCCGGCCAGTGCGGAACTTTCCATTTCGAAATTGGTAATCTTATAACCGTTGTATTCGAATTGCTCGATTTTTTCGTTCTGATGCGGGTCTGCCAGGGGAACACGCAGTTCACGTCCTTGCGGACCGAAGAAACCGCCGGCGGCGATGGTGACGCCTCGTACCATATCATCTCCCGCTATACGGTCTATCAATTCGGCATTGACATCAATTACGTAAGGGGCGGGAGCACACATGTTTCCCGACCATCCCATGTGGTTGAGGAAAGCGCGTTCAAAGGGCAGGTCGCAAACTGCATTACGTCCGGCATAGAAGTTCAGCAAGCCGTCGAAACCAATGGATTTGGCAGAACATATAAAAGTTCCTACGGGCGTGTAAGGTTGCAAACCGCCACACGTACCGATACGGACCAGTTCCAATTGACGCAGTTGGGGCTTTTCCTCTCTCGTCTGGAAGTCGATGTTAGCGAGTGCGTCCAATTCGTTCATAACAATATCAATGTTATCGCAACCGATACCAGTGGAAACAACGGTGATTCGTTTACCTTTATAAGTACCTGTAATTGTCTTGAATTCGCGGCTCTCCACTTCACATTCTTTATTCTCGAAATGTGAAGCAACCAATGCTACCCGGCCGGGGTCACCTACGAGGATTACTTTATCTGCCAGCCATTCAGGCTTTACGTGTAAATGGAACACGGAACCGTCTTCGTTAATAATAAGTTCTGAAGATGCAAAATACTTTTTCATGTTACGAGGTATTATAAGTTCGTTTATATAGGTAACTTTACCGGTTTATTTGCTTAATGGCTGGTTGGATGTACCGGTTACCGGTTTGGCAATGTTCTCGCGCATCGAAGTGTCGGCCTCGATGTTTTTCATCCGGTAATAATCCATGATGCCCAGATTGCCGCTGCGGAAAGCTTCTGCCATAGCCTTAGGTACTTCAGCTTCGGCTTCGATAACTTTAGCGCGTGCTTCCTGTGCTTTGGCTTTCATTTCCTGCTCGCTGGCAACGGCCATGGCACGGCGCTCTTCGGCTTTTGCTTGAGCGATATTTTTGTCCGCATTTGCTTGGTCTATCTGTAAAGCTGCACCGATGTTCTTGCCTATGTCGATGTCGGCAATATCAATAGACAGGATCTCAAAAGCCGTACCGGCATCCAATCCTTTGCGAAGCACTAATTTGGAAATGGAGTCGGGATTTTCCAAAACCGATTTATGGTTTTCGGAAGAACCGATAGACGATACGATACCTTCACCTACACGGGCAAGGATTGTATCTTCTCCAGCACCACCTACCAACTGACGGATATTGGCACGTACGGTTACACGGGCTTTGGCAATCAACTGGATACCGTCTTTTGCCACGGCTGTGACGGGCGGGGTATCAATCACCTTTGGGTTTACTGACATTTGGACTGCCTCAAACACATCGCGTCCGGCAAGGTCAATGGCGGTGGCCATTTGAAAAGGCAATTCGATGTTGGCTTTCGAAGCGGATACCAAAGCATGCACTACTTTCTCAACGTGTCCGCCCGCCAGATAGTGTGCCTCCAGTTCATCGCGGGTGATGTTGCTCAAGCCGGCTTTATGTGCTTCAATCAGGCCAGGCACAATAATATAGGGCGGCACGTTACGAATACGCATCAGAAACAGTTGAACCAGTGATATGTTGACTCCTGAGACTTTGGCAGACAGCCATAGGAAAAACGGTACATAGTGGAAAAATAGTACCAGGAAAATGATACCGCCTATGATAGTGAAGGCAGTGAGATACATTGTGCTTGGATCCATGATTTTAGTTATTAATGATTACTTATTTAATGATTTGCAATTTACGGTTTGTTTTTCTCCACAAGTATCACTCCGTCTGTAATGCGGTTTACTATAATGGGAGTTTTCTCATTCAGAAAGCCGTCTGTGGATTTTACTTCTACGATATCACCATTTATTTCGGCATACCCGATGAGGGCAAGACGGGTAGTGGTAATGCCGGTATCGCCAATTTTTACTTTCTCTTCGGCACTACGGTCTACTTTTGAAGTGATGTTTTTCTTCAAAGCTATCTTATCCAGGGTTTTGGAATGCATGAACCACACTAATGAACCAACGCAGGTGATGACGGATATGGCAAGTGTGATGAATCCGGCTGTTGCTCCTAAATTGGCAAAAGCGTAGTAGTTGGCATAAATGATGCAACCACCTGCCAAAAATCCGGCAATGCTGATGCCTGGTATGATGAATAGCTCTACGAGGAACAGTATAACTGCTGCAACGACTAAAATTGCGATGATGAATATGTCCATAACTGTTCTATTTAATGGTTTGCTTTTCTAATTTCCGCACTTGGATAGCAGTACGGTCTACTTCGTTTGCCAACTGTAGCACTCGTTTTTCCAAATCGAGTATAGCTGGAGCCATTTTGCTTCTTTCGTTCTGGTTGGCACGCGAATATTGGGTGCGCATATTTTCCAGTTTATTTTGTTGCTGGTTATAGCTTTCTTTCAGTTGGAGATAGTTCCTGAATTGCGCTTTTGCTTGCGGAGAGCGGAAATCGGCAGCATAATGATAGATATTCCTGTCATCAATTACAAACTCAAATTCGTGTCGTTTCTTTATTTCCGTTTTTTCCTGCATCGTTTCCTGCAGGCGTTTCCTTGCATCGGCTACCAGGCTTTCATTCGTCCAGGTATCTCTGATGGAATGGAGTTGGGCAAGCTTTATCAGTTTGTTTTTATCCATGCTTTCATAGTTGTATACTTGTTTGGATGAGGCAGGAATGAATACATATACACATACTTTGCCTTCCGGCTGATAACGATCTGATGCAAACCAGCCGAGGTTGTTGAATTCGTCTATAACGTACATATAATCATTATAAGGCGAATTGAAAGGCATGCCTACATTTTCCGGGGTCAGATAAGTGTCTGTGTTTGTATTGTAGCGTGTTACGAAAATATCGTATCCACCCATTGATGCAGGACCGTCTGCTGCATAATAGATAGTGATGCCATCAGCCAATACGTATGGATAACTGGCATTCATGGACTCGTTGATACTGCCGGGGAGCATATTGCCTTTGCCCCATTCGTTCATCATTTTATTGCGCGATAAGATGTTGAGCGTACTGTCTTTCTGTAACTCGCTATAATAGATTTTATTCCCTAACTCCGTTTCATATACAGTGCCGCCTTTGCTATTGGAATTTTCAAAGTAGGTATCGTACATGAACAATTTCCCGGATTCAGGACTGATTTTGTACGCTTCGAGAAAATCTTTCTTGTCTACGACAAAACTGTCGATGAAGCACACTTCTTCTACGCCTTTCAGCAGACGGAGGTTGGCTTTGCTCTTTTCCAGAAGTTTTTTGGCTTCAGCGGTCGAACGTCTTCTTTTTGTCAGTTCTGCAATATAGTCTTCGTAAGTGCCGACGGCATCTTCAAATCGGTAAACGGCATTATAAGCCTGTGCCAAATAGAGTTGTCCGCTGGTGAACCGGCGTTTTACGGCTGTTTCCAGATACTTTATAGCTTCTTCCGCTTCTCCCGTATTCAGACAACATACGCCATACCACAAATTATAATTCCCGTTATTAGGTTGTGATTTTACAAATTTCTTAAAAACGGGCTTTGCCTGTTCGTATTGTCCTTTTTCATAGAGTATTTTTGCTTGGGCAAGGGTTTGTGCTGAAGCATGTATTCCAAAGAAGCCAAACAAGAAAAGCAGTATATATTTATTCTTCATACTAAAAAATCTTTTTTAATGAGTTCAAAAATACGAATTAATCCGGAATAAAGCTCTTTTCCGTAATTCTATTATGTTAATTCTTCTTTAAATGATTCTTTTCAGTTACTTTTGCAGCCAATTTTCAACTGATTTTTATGGCACTATTTACAGAGGAAGAGAAGACATTACGGCGTATAGAGAAACGCTTTGCCAAAGGAGTGGTGGAGTACGGACTGATAGAAGAGGGCGATAAAATCCTTATCGGACTTTCCGGCGGCAAGGACTCTTTGGCGTTGGTGGAACTGTTGGCGCGCCGTTCCCGGATTCTGAAGCCACGGTTTTCGGTGGTTGCTGCCCATGTGGTAATGAGAAACATCCCTTATCAGAGCGATACGGATTACCTCAGAAGCTATGCGGAGTCGCAGGGAGTGCCTTTCGTGCTGTACGAAACGGAGTTCGATGCGAGTACGGATACCCGCAAGTCTCCTTGTTTCCTGTGTTCGTGGAACCGGCGCAAGGCTTTGTTCACTGTGGCAAAGGAACAGGGGTGTAACAAAATAGCCTTGGGGCATCACATGGATGATATTCTGGAAACGCTGCTGATGAATATTACGTATCAGGGGGCGTTCGGTTCGATGCCACCGCGGCTGGTAATGAAGAAGTTCGACATGACGATTATTCGCCCGATGTGTCTTGTGCACGAATCAGATTTGGCGGAATTGGCGGCGATAAGAAACTATCGGAAGCAGGTGAAGAATTGTCCTTACGAGTCGCAGTCGAGCCGGAGCGTGATGAAAGGTATCCTGCATCGTCTGGAAGAGATGAATCCCGAAGCCCGGTACAGTTTGTGGGGGAGCATGAGCAATGTGCAGGAAGAGTTGCTGCCCCGGAAGAATGAAGGCGGGATAAGCTGCTGACAAGTAATTTCTAATCACTAATCATTATATGAAAGCTTTTTACACCATTTTACTTTTAATTGTATCCAATGTCTTCATGACATTCGCTTGGTATGGGCATTTGAAAATGAAGCAAGAATTTAGCTGGTTTGCTTCTTTGCCTCTTATCGGAGTTATTATATTTAGTTGGGCAATCGCTTTTTTTGAGAATAATGCAATAAAAAGTCCCCTGTTATTAAATAGTTATAAATAATTGATAATAAATAAAATAGCTTATGAAATCATTTTATACAATAGGATTGTTAATTATTTCTAATATATTTATGACCTTTGCCTGGTACGGTCATTTGAAGTTGAAACAAGAATCTTCTTGGTTTGCTTCTTTACCCTTAATAGGAGTGGTAACTTTCAGTTGGTCAATTGCTTTTTTTGAATATCTTTTTCAAATTCCAGCTAATCGTATTGGATTTATAGATAATGGTGGTCCTTTTTCTTTAATGCAGTTAAAGATAATTCAAGAAGTGATAACCCTTATTATCTTTACGGTATTTACTACTGTACTATTTAAAGGAGAATCATTACATTGGAATCATATTGCAGCATTCGTATGTTTGATATTGGCTGTGTATTTTGTATTTATGAAATAGTTGTAAGATAATTCTTTATTCTGTTTTTATATTGCGATACTTATTGAATGTAACTTAACTACCACTTCTGGAAATAAAAAATCCAACTAGCAGAAATGCTAATTGGATTTTCCAGTTCTAGGTTATATCTTCTCACTTAAACCATATTTTCGCGTTTTTCTTTATCTCCACCTTTGTGAATTTTTCCAGTTCCTTCACAAGTGCTTTCACTTCATCTGCTGTTGGTTCTGGTAACTCTACTTTTCTGTTGGTATTCCGTCCTATATTGACTTGCTTCGGATTACATCGCCTTATGTACTTTACCATTTTATCCAAATCAAACTGCATCAACGGTTCTGCCGTAACATAGGTATCTATACCCGAATCCGCAATCTTTTTCATTGCCCGTACCCTTTCCTCTATCTCTGGTGAATTGCACATCACATCTGGATAAGACCTATTAGTTTCTATGGTCGTACAAACCACTGAATGGTGCAATACAGGGTGAGTTATAAAATCCAATATTCTGGAAGGATTCTTACTCTGAAACAGATATTTGTTGGCAGACTTATCGCAATAGTCCAAAACGATTTTTATCCAGTGGCTTGGTATGTCTTTTGCCCACATATCAATACTGCTTCCTACAAAAATAAAGTTCGAGCATTCAAGATAGCTGGTTAATTCAGCCGCATCCAGTCTGGGAGCCTTCAAATGGGTACACATCTTTTTCATATAACAATAGGTGCAACCATGAAAACATTTACCCTTAATAGGATTCCATGTGTGTGTCACGAACTCATACATATTGCCTTTACTCTCTTTAATCATAATATATATCATTTAATAGTTATTACTCTTGTTAGGGAGCCAGCAGGTAATACCCACTGGCTTTTTTCTCAAAGGACTATCTTTCAAATCCATTCCATAATTCAGTCAATTTCAGATTGATAAGATTTTCCTTTGTATCTCCGCCTGTTTTACCCTTAGCTTTTTTGATATAGTCTGCATCCTCTTTGCTGATACTTCTGAGGAAACGTTCCATTTTGTCAGTGAAATCGGGTTTTCTCTTATCGCCAGTAGTGTTATACTTGGATATTATCCAGTCAATTAAATATCTACTTTTTATGTTTTTCTCTGTGAAATGTTCTTTTGCCGCTTCTATTAATCTTTGCCCTCTTTCCAAACCTACGGTATTCTCTAACTGTGGGAGAATAATATTGTCCATAGCGCAATTCATAACCTTTTTATCAATATTTGCAGTAAAGGTCAGCCACTTCGATGCTACGGACAAATTATATCCTTCATTTACTAAATCATTTATAGCATCCAACAAAGGCAGTTCTTTTTGCAGATTGTTCATCTTCGCTCCTTTCACAAAGTCTCCACCTTTCCATGGATTAGTGGCAATATTGATTTCTGATAACATCTTAGCTATTGTGACTTCCACATTCAAAGCATACATTATATAAAACTCACCTGCGTAGTTCTCATTTTTATTTAAAAGCTCACAGTGTGCCTCATAGCGATGATTACCTTCCAGCAGCACCAAATAATTCACAGCTTCTTCCTTTCCTACAACATTGCCTGTGACAAAATCAACGACTTCCATTCCCTGATTGATAGCATCAGTAGCATCTACCACTATAGCAGGTATTAACTGTCCGTATTGTTCCAGTGACTTCATCTTAGCCTTCACAATCTTTTCATTCAAATCACGATTACCACTTAAACGTGCAATCTTCTTTCCTTCATTTACTAACGAAGTTAATGTAACAATTTCAAATCTTTTCATACAATTTTGCCGCTGCCCTGCGGACTTATTTGGGTATCTGGCTCACCGATTTATTTTATACTGCAAAGATTACCCTTTAATCGGAGAGCTAACAGGAACAAAAAAACGCACAAATACTGTTCCCCTACAAGAAACATCTATCAATCAATGTTTTCCATGTCGTAGAATCAGAAAACCAGACAAGAAAAAATCCTGTTTATCTGTTTATGGACTTCTAATAAAAACAGACAAACAGGATTGTTCCTAATGTGGAAAGTTATTCCTTAAAGATAGAATGAGTTCAGCTTCTTTATCTCTGTATCCTTATATCTCTTTAAGATAGCCTTTAGATATTCATCGCTTTCCCTCACGCTCTCATTGCTTATGATGCCAGTAAGGTACAGGGAATGGGAGATAACCATTTTCTCCTTATCCGAAAGGTTTGCCCCTTTCTTCCTTTTATCTTTCAAATGCTCCTGATGGTTAAAGGCGGAAATTATCATCTTAGAAAAATAGTAAGCCAATACGGAAACGGAATCAGAACTTTGACGGGTTAAATCCACGAAGTGCCCGTTGGATAAATCTGTCAAATCGTTATTTTCCAATCCGTCGTCACAGAATTTGGCAATACAGGCTATGGCATTATTGTTATCAATCACGATATTTTTCCTGCCTATCTTCAAAGTTAGGCTTATTGGCTCATTGAAAATAGCCCCAAGCATGCCACTGCCTGCATAATTGCTATAGATTACGTCTACAAAGTCTCTTATGTGCTCAACAGGAAATTTGTTTATTTCAATCCCTTTCATGCAAATCCCCCAACTATAGTCATAGCAAAAGAGCAACAGATACCAGAACTTCCCACTATCCAAATCCAATGCTTGCAGATAGCCTTGCAGTTCTTTATCCTGCATATATTCCTCTACTGTGAATTTATGCCGTAATTTACGTGTATTATACCTTCCTTTAAAAATATCCGGAGCTTGCGAAACTGCCATGTAGGATTCACCTGTATCTTCATTATAGTCAAAGTCTGGTGCATACTCTTGCGCCACTGGATAGATATAATCAAGAAGGCTATATTCTTCCTCGTTATATTGAAATGAGAAATTTTCTATTGGCTTTACCATTGCTTTTTATTTGCAATGATAATAAAAAAACAGCAAATGAATTGCTTCAAATGCTGTCTTTCTATTTTATTTATTCTTCAATAATAGTTCCGAACTTTCCCCATATAGAGTGATTTTGATATGCTTCCTTACTACCTATTGGAATATATAAAGTAGCATCAGCATATACTGAAAAGGTATCTTCTAAAATAGCAGGTGGATTTGGATTTTTTATATGTACTTCTTTTAATGCTGTGCATCCATAAAAACATTTACTTTCTGTATTCCAATAATTACCAAATTGTGTGACTTTACTTGGTATTGTTATTGAAGTAAGATTTATACAATTTTCAAAAGCTAGTGACCCAATTATAGTAACATTATCAGGAATATCAATAGATGTCAAACTACTACATCCTGAAAAAGCACCACCTCCAATTAAAGTAACGCTATTAGGAATATTTACAGAGGTCAAACTAGTACAATTATAAAAAGTATTATATCCAGTTGTAGTAACACCATCAGCAATATTAACAGATGCTAAACTTGAACAATTCCTGAAAGCATAATCAAATTCAATAACACTCTTAGGAATGTCAACATGTTTTAAATTAGTTCCACTAAAAGCATAATCTTCAATTATAGTAACGCCATCAGCAATATTAACAGATGCCAAATTTGTACAACAATAGAAAGCAGATTTTCCAATCGTATCAACACTACTTGGTATATCAATATGGCATAAACTTGTACAATCCCTAAAAGCATACTCATCAATTAAGGTAATACCATTAGCCATCTTAATGGACTCTAAATTTGTACATTCCAAAAAAGCCTGTTCTTTAATTGCCGTAACACTACCTGGAATACTTACAGATATTAAATTTGTACAATCCCCAAAAGTCAACTCTCCAATTGTTGTGACCCCATTAGGTATATCAATGGATATTCTATTTTTCCATTTGTAAAATGCCTTTCTTTCTATTTCAACAATACTATTCGGTAGTTTTATCTCTTCCAGGTATTTCAGATGCTCAAAGAACCCCATAGGAAATACATTATCTTCTATTTCAACCCCTGTTTCACCTGCTGTAAACCAATAATCATCCCCACCACTGACAATATTTACATCTGACAAATCTATTTTCACCAAATTCTTCATGTATCTGATAAATTTAATATCTATTCCATTGATAAATCCTGACAATGTCAGTTCTTTGACGGCTTTAGACTCTTCTCCTGACATTAAGGTTGGCAAAGTACCAGCCGTTTCAATATGTAATTTTTTAGTTGTATCCATATAGGATTGTGTCACGTTCAATTTGATTTCAGATATGTGGCTTTGGTCTGATGCACTCTCCAACAGAATGGTTATCTTAGTGCTTCTATCAACTTCCTTATTCCTGTCTATTTTTATCCTCAATGAATTTACTCCCGCTTTGCCATTTATAGGAGTTATGCTACACCACTCTTTGGCATTTTCATCACTGAAAGAAACTTTAGCATTCCAATCCATATTTGTGGCAAAGGATATACCCAGTTCTTTCCCCTCTGCCCCTATGCTAACTTCATTATTGACAAGGTTCTCACTCTCTGCTGACAAGGCAAATTCAAGGTCTTTGTCCGCTGGCTTCTCAACTTCTTCGGGTGCTTCGGTTATTGACTGTAAACTGTCATCACCGCATGAAATCATTCCCATGCTCATAAAGGCTGTCATTGCAGCCATTCCAATAAATTTAAATGTACGCATAATCTTATTTTAAATCAGTATTATCTGTTGAAAAATTATTACTCTGCAAATATATTAATTAAATTTGATTTACATACAAAGTATATTTTGATAAAAAAAACTAACTATCTAATAATACGCTACATTAGAGTTATATAAACCGAACAGTGGACTATCTGCCTCTTGACAATCTTGCATGATAATCCACTGCTTTTGAATGGTTTATTTTATAAATTGGCTTCTTATCCTTTGGACTGTTGAAACACCTATACCCTGTAATTTGGCAATGTTCCTTACTGAATAGCCTTTCTTTAGTAAAGCTATCGTTTCCCTGTATTCTTCCCTTTTCCTTTCCTCTGTCTTGATACTTCCAGCCTTACGACCTAATTTCCCACCTTTGGCAATGTAGTTTGCCCTGCCACTGTTCAAACGGTATTGTATGTTTGCCCGTTCTATGTTAGCCATTTCAGCAAGTACAGTTACCATAATCGAAGCAATCGGATTTACCTCTCCGTTTGGCTGCAATGTGTATAACCCTAAATTCTGTATATAAACGGATACCTTTGCTTCATGCAGTATCTCCAAAGAGCGAAGCACCTGTAACGTACTTCTTCCCAATCTTGAAAGTTCTGATAATAACAGATAGTCAACACCCTTTTCCGTACAGTATTCCAAACATTCTGCAAGAACCTGCCTTTCCTCAATCTTCTTTGCTCCGCTTATGTGTTCTTGAAATATCCGTACTATCTCTATATCCTGCAAAAGGGCATACCTTTTTAAATCCTCTATCTGCCTTGTAGTGTCCTGTCTGTCATTCACAGACGAAACACGTGCATAAATTACTGCTTTTGTCTTCATATTATTCTTTGAATTAATTGATAACGGAAAGGGGCGTGTTCAAACCACCTTTTCAGATTTATTTGAACACAACTCCCTTTTGATTACATTTTGGAATACTTACTGTCTATCCATTCCCTGCGGTGGCTCTTTTCAAGGGCATCAGGGTGTCTTCCTTTTACAGGTCTGCTGTAATCTTTCATTTTTACCTTTGGCTCTCTTTCCGTCAATATCATTTTTGGAATAGAAGCTATAAGAAGAATAAGAGGCACACAGCCCGTAAAAATCGAGACAATCAAACAGAACAGCCATACAAATAATTGTTTATAAGACATAATTTTCAATATTAAACAGTCATACAAAAAGGAGAATACCCTTTAAAGAATATTCTCCCGTTCACTCAATCAATAAATCACCTGTAACGTTCGTCACCATGCAAGGCGGCATTTATTCCCGTTGCAAGTTCCGTAGCGTTATAAGCCCTATCCAAAAAGCTGTCTATATAACTGCTTTTGTTACTTCCTGTCAACAGATTATAGAATTTCCACATGGAGAGTTCACCGCCAAAACCGCCAAAATCATTATCGCTGATATATGCCTTAGCCACTGCATTAATCTGCGTATCCGTAAGTAGCATACGTGGCAGCCGCTTTTGATAGCCTTGCGGCAAGCATTGGTACAAACGCATCTTACCCAATAATGTGGCGAATTGGTGTTCATTCATAAAGGTGTCGCCCAAACTCTGCATCAGATGTATGTGCTTTGCGGGATTGTAGCCATGAAGCATTTCCAATACACCCTTATACAGGTCTTTGGTATTGGTTACTTCCAAATTGCTTAAATAGCCATCAGTGGAAACACACAGGTTAGTGCAGACCTTACAGGTAAAGCCTACAAACACCTTAAACCGTTCCATACCTTTTTTGCTGTACAGGTTGGTGTGATTATAGGCACGGACACCGCCAACAGTCAAAGTAAGTTTGTTCCCGTTTACCGTCTCATAAACGGTTGGTATCTCTATCACAAAGGCACACCTTTCGTAATAAATGGTCTTGTCTATTTCTAATAACTGATTAGCGGGCTTGTGTATTGCTTCGGGAATACGCCCTTTGATAACATGGGACACCCTTATATCGGGTATCTCAATCCTTTCACCTTGAAAGAATGTGCTTGCGGCATCCTGTACCGTCTCTATAAATGCAGGGTGTGACAAGGTGGCTTCATTGTCCTTTGCAAATACGGGAATGATACAGTCATTCTTTAAATGCTCCATGGTAACGTCAACCGTATTGGCTTCAATGAATAACGGTCTTTTCTGTTTTGCTGGTTGTTCTTCCGTTATTAAAACGGCTTCTTCCGCATATTCACCCAAATTTAACGTTCTTCTTTCCTGTGGCATACTGCCAATTACTAAATTGTTCATAATGAATTACTTTTAAATGGTTTATAAATTGATAGAATGAAACGGTAAACATTTCGTTTATCTTCAAATACTCTCGGGGGGCGTTAGAGATGTACTCTACTTTCGCATTCGTAGTTACCAATCTGTAAACCTGTGGATAGTCAGTCTGATATATATTCCAGCTTCAAGAAAAGAGGGCGGGGGGGGTGATTTATATAAGTACCTGTACTTTAGTATACGTATTTCCCTGTATTTTCAAGACTGTGGAAGAAGCGGATATATTGTGTAAATCCCGTTTTTGTGTATATGCGGATTTCAAAGGATAACCGCCGTTTGTTTTTTTACCTTGTTAAAGATGTGTACCTTTGTGTATCCCCATGAAACGGACGATATTTTTCTATTCATAGTATAATCTTCCTATTTATTATTGATAGTTTTATTTGTAGTCTGACCTGTCCGTTTCACTGCTGATAAAAAATCTGCCAACAGTGTAAAAATCAATGGTGCTATATGCAATGTATTGATAGGCATTATGGACTTTACACGAAAAAAGCCGCATTTGAGTATGATTAGGCATCTACTCCCGTGCGGCTTTTTATTATCTCTCCAAAACCTGTATCCAAATAAAAATCAGATAATCTTATCTTTTAATTACTAAATCATAACCAACTATGGACGAAACAAACATTTCCACACCGGATGCCAATATAACCATTACAGACAATACGGTGGAGCATATCATCTGCAATACCCGTACTATAAAGATAGATAGGAGTAAACTCATGAAATTATATGAGAAAATAGCCAAATTGGAATTACCCTTCTACTATAAGTACAAATACAATAAAAGAAAAGCTCCTGAAAGAAGGAGCTTTTAACCGTACATTCTCATAGAGGGAAAATAGTATATCCAGCTATCTTGCAGTAGTATATAATAAGAATAAGGATATTAACAGCAAAATCCTCTGGCTATATCCTCATCCGTTAAAATTTCCGGATATACGTTTTTCAGAACAGCTATTTGCGTCTCACTCGTTATCAAGAATATATCTTTGTCAAGTAAATGAATACCTTTCTTATCTTTCTTTACATATCTGAGTTCTGTCGCTTGTCTTATGTATCTTGATATAGTGGATGCACTTAAACCTAATTCTTTCGCTAACATATTCTGAGAATACTTGCATGTATTCGTACCATTCAGACATTTGCATTTCAACAAAACGAGAAAACCTTTCAATTCTCTGGAAATAGGTTCGTCATATAGTGTATTTCCTATTAGTACATAATGTTCCGTATCTAACTCGTATTCATATCTGGAAAAAGTACCGTATTTTCCCTTAACAAGGTTACTATGTATCTTTATCAATCCCATATCTTCAAATTTGTGCAGCCACTTGCCTATCTGTTCCTCTTTGGTTATACCGTAGAAAGCTGCCAGTTTCTCCTGTCTTATATGGGATATAGCAGTATAGCAATCAGAGCATAAGGCTAAACAATAAAACAAGTAGGCTTCAAGTAAATCCAATTTTCCCGCAATTCTTTCAGTTATTCTGCGATAGGATAGTTTTGCTTCTGTCATTAGCAACAGGACTTTGATAATTGGTGAAATGAATATCTCCTTTTCTTACTAATCTCCTGTATCTGTGATTGCCAAAGAATATTTTGGCTTCTTTTTGTGTGTTGAACTGCAATCCTGTGGAAAGATGAACAATCATAAGAGTGTAGTTTTAATAACGGAATGATAAATCTGCTGTAAAATATAGCCACTGAATTTTTGCGATAGCAAAAATGAAGCAGGTAGTGTATTTATTTTCCATAGGTATTTATAAGTAGCCCACCTGGATGAAACACCCATACACCACCTGGATGAAACACTGGTGAAATTCGACTTTATAAACGGATAGTCTTCATTTTTTATGGAAGCTGTATACCTGTTCAACAGCCCATACAGTTTGGATGATAATAAACTGTGTGCACTTTCTTCCTTATCTGTTTTCTGGTTTTAATGTACCCGTTCAGACTTGCCCACATGCCAATGCTGACCTTATTGTCTGAAACGCCCTGTGATAACGCTTTTTCTCTGATTTCTTCGTAAGTGAGTAGCCGCATGATGAATTTATGGATAAAAAGGTGTAAAAAAAGAGGAATCTTTGAAGTGGGTATATCTGTCGGTCTATTCGTAAGTCACTGATACAAAGATACAAAACTTCCGACAACCCACCAAAAGATAATACCACAAACTGGAAAAATCGACTGGAAGTGCAGATTAACTCACGATATTGCCTTTAATTAAAGGCATTTCATATTTATAACATAAGAATTTAATATATAATATCTTGCTTCGATTTATTTATTCTGTGTCTGTACTTTCGCTAAATATTCTTTCCTATAATTATCATCTATGCTTATTTCTGTAAATGCAGATGTTTGTACGTAACAGGAAGCAAATATATCATGGATATTGATTGTTTTAGTTACCAATTGAGGGAAAGTCAGACTTTGTGAGTTATGAGATATTGGGATATAGTTAAATGTAATGTTTCCTGTCTTTAAGTCTATTGTACTATTGTCTGTAAGTGCATACGCTTTGTGAAGGTTTCTTACTTTATTGACAATAATGTAGCAGATTTGTCCAGATTTGTAATATATCTTATATGTTCCTTTCATTAGGTTATATGGATAATATTCGACTTTTTCTAAAAATGTATGGTATATTTCACTTAATTCCTCATTAGAAATCTCTGGTTTTATTTGATTATCTCTGGTTAAGGCAACTTTCAACTGACTTATTTGTATTTGATATTGGACTACTGTTGAATTTATACTTTTTATTTCACTTTCAACTGTATGCAATTTTTGTTGCAAATCTTTGTGATATTGATTTAGGGTTTGAATGAAGTCCATATCTAAATCAGTGCTAGACAATTTGATAATTTTATTTTGATTTTCAATAATTCTTTGCTTCAAATTATTTATTTCAATCTCTTTGGAAATTCTTTTACTTTCTAGCCCATTGATTATTTCTCTAAGTTCCTTTATCTTTTTTTCGCTGTTATTATTGAAGAACTCTTTAACTTCTGAATATCGTTGGAGAAATAGATGATGCATAATCGTATTAGTGAGGTCATAACCCACTTCGTCTGTCTTAAAAGTACAGGCATAACTACTAGAATTGGGGTATACGCTACTACATCTATAGGTTAATTTGGAAATACCTTTTTGAGGCTTTTTATCTTTTACAGTCATTGCTTTTCCACATCTACATCTGAATATACCTTTTAATGGGTTAAATCTGTGAATGCTTCTGGAAATATATTTGTTGTTGTTTTTTATCATTTCTCTTGCTTTTAGAAAATCAACTTCTGGTATAGCTGGTTTTATACGCACTTCTACAACTATTGGTTTTATCGAATCATCATATTTACTGGTTCTTCTTCTAATTCCACGATATAAGTCATTTCTTGTCATTCTACTAAGATAACTTACAGTTGCAGGCATATTCCGAAAATTAATATTTCTATCAGTAAAGTATTTAGAAGTCATATAAAGTGTTTGTCCAGATAATATGAGTTCAAATGCTTTCTTTACATTATTGAGTTCTTCTGGATATTCTTCAAGAACATATCGTTTAATCGTGTTATTCCACACTTTTTTATAACCGTATGGAATATGAGAGTCTACTACAATATATGGGAATCTTCTAAAAAGAGCCATTTTCCCGTCTTGGTTCTTTTTTTTAATGTCTTTTCTTTCTTGTGCAGCTCCTTTTAATTGGAATATGAGTATGAGAAGCTCTGAAAAATCTAGATTTTCACTTGCTTTATAAATCTTATCCTTATTATCCAGCAAAACAACTGATATTCCTTTTAAAATAATGCTTTGAATATCATGTAGTGTTTCTGTTACTTCATCATTTCTGCTTAGTCTAGAAATTTCAGAAATAATGAGTAAATCGCAATCTTCATTGGTTAAGTCTAGTAACTGTTTATATCCACTTCTTTCATTGGTAGCACCAGATTTACCAAAGTCCTCAATAATACGATTGAGGAAAAAGTGCTTTTCGTCACAGAATTTACTAATTTTATCACGTTGTCTATATAACTCTTGTTTGGTGGTAGAAACTCTGGAATATCCTATAACTTTCATAAGTACAAATATTTATCTTGTTAATGAGGACAAATATAGTAATAAACAATAAGCTGGGCAAATTTATATCGTTGTCTGAGTATTCATTTCAGATTCCTGCCAATCGCATCGGGTTCATAGGCAATGGCGGTCCTTTTTCGTTGATGCAGCTTAAGGTTATCCAGGAAGTAGTGACGCTTATCATCTTTACAATATTCACTACCGTACTGTTTAAAGGAGAATCTCTGCATTGGAATCATTTTGCAGCTTTCGTTTGTCTGGTATTGGCGGTATATTTTGTCTTTTATAAATAGGATGAATGTGATGTCTAACGGTTGGAACCGGTAGCTTTATCAGGGGAAACTTTTTGTTTTTGCCGCCTGAACTAAAAGTTTTATGCTGATAACTAATGCGTTGGCTATTGTTTGGCTGTTGAATAAACAAGTAGGTGTACTTTCTCTCATTTCGGAGCTGTTGAACTGCTCAGCCGAAATCTGGACGATACAGGACGACACAACGTGTGACAGCTACTTGTAGGGATTTTTATCTGTCATACTTATCTGTCACGCTATAGTCTATTGTATGATAGCTTATTATCTTATTTTTGTGATAGCGTGACAGATGTTTTTCAAAATAAAACTTCGCGGAGGATGAAAACCGGGACGAATCGCTATTTTACCGTCATATATTTATCCATTCCTTTCGTGTAGAACATCCGGAGTTCCCCTTTTTCGTCCGCATATATGAAGCATGCGTCGAGGTCGGGGTGTGAATCGGCAAAGCGTTCGGCTTCTTCCAGGCCCATGACCATGAAAGCGGTGGCATAGGCATCTGCACTCATGCAGTCGCGGGCAATCACTGTGGCCGACAGGATACTGTGCTGCACCGGATAGCCTGTGCGCGGGTCTATAGTATGGGCATATTTTTTGCCGTCTTTGTAGTAATAGTTTCGGTAATTTCCCGAAGTGGCTATGCCCACATCGGTAACTTGCAGTATGGTCTGCAATTCTTGGTTTACGGCGAGCGAGTCGTCTATCGGCTTGTTGATTCCGATGCGCCATAAACTTTTTTTCGGGTTTTCTCCGCGCACCACCACTTCGCCGCCTATATCTACCATGAAATTGCCGATGCCTTTCTTTTCCAGCAATTGCGCAATGACATCTACTGCATAGCCTTTGGCTACGGCGCTGCACGAAAGCATGATGCGGGAATCCTGTTTGATAACTTTTCCGTCGGCGGATAACGATACTTTCGGATAGCCTGTGATGTCCAGCAAGCTGTCTATCATAGCAGAGTCGGGAAATGCGCCTTTCTTAAATCCGAATCCCCATGCGTTGGCAAGCGGGGCTATCGTAATGTCAAAAGCACCTTGGGTCTCCCGGGAGATTTCCATGCTGCGGCGGAATACGTTGGTGAAGAAAGTATCGGGAATGATTTCTTCGTTCCGGTTGATGCGCGTAATCGTTGCCGTATCGTTAAACGGAGATAGAGATCCGTCAAACCGTTTAAGCTCAGCTTCTATCTCGGCTTTCAAATTGCTGTCGTACTGATAGGTTATGTTATAGACCGTTCCGAATATCAGTCCGCTGACAGTTTGATAAGGAACAGCGCGGTTGTGGCGTGCAAGTATTCCGATAGTGCCGAGGGCAAGCAGGGCAACCCATAAAAAATTACGTTGTGCTTTCTTCTCCATAATGTATGATGCTGTATAAATAAATTAAGCGATCTTCTTTTTTATCCTTCTATCAGACTGCCTTTTATCGGACAGCCTGCCGTTTCTTCGTTTTTCACTCTTTATTTAAAAGAACAAGTGCTCTATCAATATCTTCGTTCCGATAACGATGAGGATAATGCCGCCCCACAGTTCGGAACGCAGCTTGCGGGCGATGCCGCATCCGCACCGGATGCCGAACATCAATCCTGCCAGTGATAAGGCAAACGACACAAATCCTATGATGCCGATAGGGGGCAGAATGGATGCAAAGTTGCAAACTCCCAGAAAAGCGAACGAAACACCTACCGCCAAGGCATCGATGCTGGTGGCTACCGCCAATGCCGCTACTACTTTCAGCTTGGTAGGATCGAACTCGTGCCGGCAATCTTCATCCTTGAAAGATTCCATAATCATACGTCCACCCAGAAAAGCTAAAATGGCAAAAGCTATCCAATGGTCTATACTTTCAATGAGATGGCTGAAAAAACTGGCGCCTATCCAGCCAAGCAATGGCATGAGTGCCTGAAAAAAGCCGAAAGCCAATGCCATTATCAGCATCGGGCGCAATTGAACACGTTTTAATATAATGCCGCTGGCTATGGATACAGCGAAACAGTCCATAGCAAGCCCTATGGCAAGCAACCAGATTTCTAATCCTGTCATTATCTCTTAGAATGGTAGTTTATAAGTTATTGTATAGGTAACCCCGGTTGTGTTTCCGTTGTACTTCCCGTAGCCCGGTACGTACCATGGATCACCATGCTCGGCAACGGAAGAACTCATACGGAATTTGAAACGTAACGCCCAACCCATATACAGGTCTTTCCATACATGCGCCCGTATACCGACACAAAATTCGGCCCATTGCATCGAGCCTTTCATTCCTTTATAATTAAAAGGCAGGCTGTTTCCCCAAATGCCGTCTATCAAATTCGGATTACCCAAACTTCCCCCGTATTCAGGGTCGTTGATGCCTAACGCTTCTACATCATATTTAAAGCTCGTTGCCGCATAGCGCAGGCCAACGAGTATCATATGTCCGTGTTTTTTGTTATAAAGCGCGTTATAGTCCATACCGATACGGAAATAGGGAGCACCGGTTTTATAATGTATTCCTTTGTCGCTCCAAGTATCAGTATTGCCATATCCTAATTCTACAATCGGGAAAAAGCGATTTTTAAGATTGACATCGACAGCTACCTCACTGCTGAAAAAGTCACTCCCGAACAGTTTGCTTCCGGGCCCCCATAAATCAACACTGACAGAAATACCATTGTACAGCGGATAGTGCACTTCCTCTTTGGCCTCTTTTTTCTCCTTTTTGGGCGGAGTGTTTGCCGGCGGAGCGGAAATGTCACTGTTTTGTGCCTGTAATGGAAGAGACAGCAGCAAACAGAACGCTAGACTAATAGAATAGTTTAAGATTTTCTGCTCCATAAATTCCGGCTTCTTTATTTGCAACGCGAATAGAATCAAGACTGTGGCGACTGTATCGGACATCTGTTATGGCTTGTTTCATTTGATAACCGCAATCCATTGACAAGAAGTAAGGTGTGTTGGTTTGGTGAATAACAAGCGTATCTGTCAATGTCTTGCTGTAATGAAACACGAGTACGGTGGAGTCGGCGGTATATCTCAGTGGCAACGAGAGATCGTGCACTTTTTTTTGATTGTTGATGATGACGGAATCCGTGCCAAAGGCAGTAACCGTCAAAGAGTCTAAGGTATCATTGGATACCACTTTGGTGTCAGGATCCAATGTATATAGGTAACATTGCATCATGGCTCGCGTTGTCATTGAACAGTCCGCTTCTTCCGAACAGGATATTGCTATACTGAAAACAGGGAAAAGAACAGCCCCGAATATTATAAATCTGACTAATGCTTTCATGGTTAAATCATTTTCTCTATTTGGTACTTATTGCGTTCTGGTGCATTGCGGGATATCAACTCTCCGAGAAAACCTGCCACAAATAACTGCGTGCCGATAATCATGGATGTCAGTGACAGGTAGAAATAGGGAGAATCTGTCACAAGGCGGTAGGGCATCCCTTGATTCATGTAATACAGCTTGCTGGCGCCGACAATAATGACGGCAACGAATCCGACGAAGAACATCAGAGAACCCAATATGCCAAAGAAGTGCATAGGCTTGATGCCGAAGGTGGAAAGGAACCAGAGGGATATCAAGTCCAGGTATCCGTTGAAGAAACGATTCCACCCGCCGAATTTTGTCTTGCCAAATTTCCGTGCCTGATGGCGTACGACTTTCTCGCCAATCTTCTTGAAACCGGCATTCTTTGCCAGGTAGGGGATATAGCGATGCATTTCGCCGTACACTTCTATGTTTTTTATAACATCTTTGCGATAGGCTTTCAAGCCGCAATTGAAATCGTGCAGGTTCTTTATGCCGGAAACCTTGCGTGCCGTAGCGTTGAACAGTTTTGTCGGTATGGTCTTTGACAGCGGATCGTATCTTTTTTGCTTCCAGCCGGACACCAGATCGTAGCCATCTTCCGTAATCATGCGGTATAGTTCCGGTATTTCGTCAGGACTGTCTTGCAGGTCGGCGTCCATTGTAATCACAACATCGCCCTGGGCCTGTTCAAAACCGCAATAGAGAGCCGGTGATTTGCCATAATTGCGACGGAACTTTATTCCGCGCACTTTATCAGATTTTGTTTGTAATTGCTCTATTATTTGCCAGGAACGGTCGGTACTTCCGTCGTTAACGAAAATAACTTCATAAGAAAAGTCACGGGCTTTCATTACCCGTTCAATCCATGCAAACAATTCCGGAAGAGACTCCTCTTCATTATATAAAGGAACGACAACTGAAATATCCATTTGCTTATTTACGATTTTACTATATTATACTATACCTGATTTATTTGAAATTTGTCTGTTCTTGTCATTCCTTTTTACGCCTCATTACAAATAAGGCGGTAGGAAGCGCGAGCAATGAACCGCAAAATACATTCCATGACACCAGTTGCATGGTGATATCTATGGGAGTGAGCGATTTCACAGTCTCCAATGTTTCTTGAAACATGTTTGTATAGGCTTCTATGTCCGGTACACCGCTTTTGTTTAAGATATCAATTTGAGATTCGTAGGCATTGATAACGAAACCATGATCGATGAAACGGAAATAAATGTAGTGTGCCACTGCCGTCAGCAATGCGGCAAACATATACATGAATACTGTGAATATCCATGCATGCAAGAAACTGATACTGCCGCTGCATACAGTATTACGATACATTCGTACATAATAATAGCCCATGAAAGGGACACATAACGTGAGCCCTACGAAAAGGAAAGATAAAAACGGAATTGTCAATCCTAAAGGGAAGAGGATGAATTTTAAAATCCAATATCCTCCCAAATAGGTGCCGAACAACATTGCATATTGCATGTAACCTTTATTTTCTGCCATTTTTCTTAGAAATATGGCGCAAAGTTATAAATAATATTGGTTGTAGACCCTGTATTCTTGTTAAAGTTGAAAAAAGTTAGGGGAAGGTATTGCAGATTTAAAATTTTTATCTACCTTTGCACTCGCAAAACGGGTAAGTCCTATACGGCCAGCTCCCTTCGAATCCTCCAGGGCTTGATCGCAGCAAAGGTAGTTGGTTGTAGCGGCGCGATGTAGATAGCTT
>OBXZ01000290.1_pt1 | contig 60359 bp, 75 predicted proteins | sample 1538171 | NCBI WGS metagenome assembly OBXZ01 (sample SAMEA2580161, study PRJEB22360) | human gut metagenome | biome: human gut; feature: human-associated habitat; material: faeces | place: Denmark | collected 2008/2010
CGTAGATAAAACCACATAACTGAAAGATGAATTTACACACAAATTTGGACTTGACCACGTTCATTATGCGTGCCGGGTATGTTTCCTGAATTTCTCCTGCAATTGTTATTGAAACCATATCATTTACTGCCAGGTCAGACAGCTCAATCTCTGTTTCCTCCTTCGTCCATGAAGTTTTATATTTGACCCTATTAAACCAATCTTAAACCGATTAATCTTTTAATATATCTTATCAACCTCATCTTCATACACTGATTCAGTATGAGTATCAAATAGCACCCATTCCACCAGATCAAAACAATCTGGATTATCCTGCAAGAACCGGTTTACTGTATGTACCGCAATCTTTGCTGCCAACTCAACAGGAAAACTATATATTCCCGTTGATATTGAAGGAAATGCAATAGACCTGATTCCATTATCCATTGCCAGCTTCATAGAATTAAAATAGCAGTTAGCAAGAAGCTCCTCTTCTCTATCTCTGCCTCCATTCCATATCGGTCCTACAGTATGAATAACATAATCGCATGGTAAATTATAGGCTTTTGTTATCTTTGCTTCTCCAGTCACGCATCCGTGAAGTGTCCTACACTCAGCCAGAAGTTCCGGTCCTGCGGCTCTATGAATCGCACCATCTACACCGCCTCCGCCAAGAAGAGAGTTATTTGCTGCATTAACAATTGCCTGCACATCTGTTACTTTTGTTATATCTCCTTTTACTGTCTTAATCAAATACATCTTTCTTACCTGCCTGTTTATTATATTACCTCTGCCCCAAATGGCATCAGAGACAATTTAGCAATTTTGAAAAACTGCTTTCCGAAAGGAATTCCGATAATTGTTATACAACATATCAGACCTGCCAAAACCCACGACAGTCCACTCAACAATCCACCACATATAAACCAAAGTATATTTCCTAATATGCTCATATCAATATTCCTTCTCTATTTCTCCATCTATTCCATACATTTTCTTGAATGCATCAAGGTCTGCCTGATTTTTAATCAGCATAACCTCCTCTATCTTACCTGTATGAATGTCCTTAAAGCCTGCAACCTGCTCACCATTACATATGCTTGCCTTGATTACCGGTTTCTTATTTTCTTTATCATATGTCTTCATAACTATCTTTTTCTTAAAGAATCCCACTCTGAGCACCTTCTTTTGACTTTGCCATCAGTATAACAACTGCTTATACCATTCATCCTTCGTCATATCATCACCACAAATCGTATGGTTTCATGGTTTCTGAATTTCGATATTCATGTTTCTCATAATATCCTATCAGCTTACTCTCATCTCTGAGTGCCACCATGTAAACATCTTTATTCTGTTTCTCATTATGAAAAGTATAAACGATATTATGGCTTTCATCTGCTGCAAACCAGTCCACGACCTGCTGTATTTTATTCCTAGATTCCGGACTATGACAATCTAACAAACTTCTTCCAATAAGTTTATCTCCGCCTCGCTTCGCATAGCTGGTAACAGCTGCAGTATTCATGTAGATAATCTCATGTTTGAGATTGCATATAACAACGGATGCCCTGTCCTGATCAACAATACTCTTATAAAAGCTGACATAGGATTTAAACTTAATTACCTTTTCATTATCCAGCCTCTTTTGAAGTTGTGGTTTCTTTCTTCGATAATAATCGTATATCTCTCCATCAGGTATCCAGATTTGTGCCTCATTTATCTTATCAAGTACAGCTTCAACAATCTGTTCATCTGCCAGTAAATCAGGTACTTTATCATGCTCTGTTACATACTTTTTGTATTCTTCATACACCCATTCTGTAATCTTATCCTTCTGCTTCATCTTTAGATTACTAAATTGTTTGTTCATCTGTAAAATCTGACCATCAATCTTTTTATGTATTTTAGTTTTCTTACTTTTTGCCATCTTCAGCTATCCTTTAAAACTTCACTATTTCCGGTTCATGGGTAAATGATGAGAATGTGACTGTTGCATTCTTGAAATAGAATACCTCGGTATTTCCATCATCTGCTGAGTACATATTCTGTAAAGATGGATAAGCATCAAGCATAGACTGTCTTGCTTCTCTTCTGTCATCTTCTACAAGTTCTCCGGCTACACGAAGCCACTCGCCATTTTTAAATGCACAAATTTCTACCTTCGGGTTTGCGTGAATCTGCTTTGAAACATCCTTTACCTTGCCAGTCTGAATATACAACTTTCCTTCAAAAATGTGTGCTGTTCCAAAAGGTCTTACCCTTGGCTGGTCGCCTTCTACTGTTGCCAAATAATATGTCTCTGCTTCTTTTAAAAATTTAGCTACTCGTTCCATGATGTAATCCTCCTGAATTGATTAATATCGTTTCATATTTACAAACAGTTTCATTTTATTGGTTATAAAAGTATATCTTCAATAAATCTATTGTTGCTTTGTCATTTATGACGGCCCGTCCTATTGTTATGCCATTGCTGATGATAATATATTCTCCGTTTTCATATCTGGCATTTACCAAATCATCTTCCCCTTTTAAGTCTATACATATACTTGATATAATTCCGCAAATCTCCTCTTGTGAGCTTCCGCTTTTTATCTCATAAGCATAATCCGCATCTCCTATCTCATTCAGATCAGTTACCAAACAATACTCCGCTCCATTCATCAGCATTTCTTCATTCAAAGTGGGTAATTGAGCCGTCTTATACTCATTAAATAAAAAGATAACTACAAGCGCAATGAATGCCGGAAAAAAGATACCGCCAAACCGCTGTGCATAATTTTGTTCTTCCCACCGCTTGCTATGACGACCAAACAGCGGTATTTTCATCTGCACCAAACCTGCTCCTATACTTACAAGCAAAAAATAAAATATAACTTTTATCAAAGACTCATCCCCCATTTAATCATTAATAAAAATATCGTTCCTAAAACGACGCCTACTAACCATATAAAGCGAAACACCTTGTTATATCTCGAACTATTAGAACAAGGAACAAGCCAATATTCCTGTGGAAACTCCAAAATGTATTCTTTTAATTCCTGCTTCAATTCCATGACTATACTCCACATTAATCCAAATAGCACAATGCACACCGTTCCATAATATGTAATTGATGCATTTGTAACCACAGCAAAGAAATAATGTGCCATCTTAAGAAGGAAGATACACCACGCAATACAGCATGAAATTGTAAACGCCCTTTTCATTTTCCACTTCAAACCAAATATAACCTCTGGAACGAATACAGTCAATGCCCCCATCGGCAATCCTCCTGTTCGTCCATGTGTGAAATCGCTCTCCGACTCCAAAGACCAAATTCCTATCAATACTATTACTGCTGGTATTAGTATGGTGCAGAACAAGTTATATGCAATAATCAACACATTTTCATTGTCGTCGTTCATAACTTAGCCCCCAATCAGTTCATCAAGCCTGATAGCCACTCTTCCTGATAATGAATAATACAATGCTGTTAGCTTTGCCTTGTCGTACAAATTTGCATACACATTATAATAACATAGCGATATTGACATACCGAAGCCAAATATTTTTAAGGGTATAGACGTTACATCAAGTTCTTAGTATATGAAATTTGCAAATTATTCTTGGATTTGGCTCAAATCAAATGCACCGTTCTCAATCAACTTCAAAATTGTGTCTACCAAGTTGTTTTTTACAGTTTCACTTTCATTTTCAACGCCAGAATACTCTACGTAAATAGTGTTCTCTCCCATATCAAAGGTTGCATAATATATTACGGTTTTGATACCTTGACTATTTGACTTTGTTACGAAATATCCTGCATCGATATCAACGCCGTCTACACTTGAAGTGATTGTATTTCCATCAATGATAGTATCTAATAGATTTACACCCTGTTTAGATACTACCATTCTTGTATCACTAATTTTTCCCTCAAAACCCAGAATATTATGATTGTCAGCATCAAAGTAAGCATCTGCGGTAACAGGCAGGTCTGCAAAAAGCATTTCAATCTCAGCATTGCTCAAAGGTCTTGTTGTTACATTTAAGTTAATTGAAGATTGTGATAAGTCATTTTTAACAAAAGTAATTGTTTCTCCACCATCCAGCGTGGCAATATCGTTTTTTGTACCAAACAGATTGCTTTGAAAAACTCCCACTCCAATCACAACAACGAGTACGAAGCAAGCAGCAACAGACACCCATTTTTGCCGATTAGTAATTTTACTTGTTTTTTTCATAGGTTCAGCCTCCTTAATATACTGATTATCGACATTTCCCAATGCCCTTAAAAGTTTCTTTTCTTTCATACAGAGATACCTTCTTTCTCTAATAATTTTTTAAGTTCGTTCCTTGAACGAAATAATGACATCTTGATTTTGCTCTCACTCATACCATATTCCGTTGCAATTTCTTTAATGGGCGATAAATACCAATATCTTCTCATAAAGATTTTTCGCTGTTCTAATGACAGGGAAGAAAGAAAGCGGTTGAGAATATCCGTTAGAGCAATTTCTTCAACAATGTTTTCTGTACTATCCAACGATGGTATGCACTCTTGTATTTCATCAAAAATCAATGACATTTGCCCGCCATTACGTTTCTTTGCATTGAGCAGTTCGTACCTGTCCAAAGATAAGTTGCGAGTAATCTTCCCTAAAAAAGTTTTTAGGACAGATGGACGGTTAGGCGGTATGCTGTTCCAAGCTCTTAAATAAGTATCATTTACACATTCCTCGCTATCTTCGTCATTGTGAAGAATATTAGAGGCTATATATCTGCAATACTTTCCGTATTTTTTTGAAGTTTCGGATATAGCAGCTTCGGAGCGCTCCCAATATAAATCTAATATCTGCTTATCATCCATAAGCTTCTCCTCCTTCCCCTTGTATTAAGGTCTTTCACCCTAATAGACGAGAAAAATGTGTCAAGCGTCACTTAAATTCAAAAAATATTTATTCAAAGATTAGCTTTCATTTTTTGAAAGAATATAATAAAACAGCAAAAGACGTACACCAACAAGTCTCTTAATATTCAATGCGGAAAAAGTTATTTCAAATGGGGGTTTAATTTTGCCCCCTCCAGGGTATTATACTGGTTCCACCAAAGGCGGGTTTTCGCAACACCATAATTACTTGTTGCTTCCTAAAGGAAGCTCATTACTTCCTTCCATCTTCTTACTTATCGTTTTCTTCCTGTTCCTGTATGTATTTTCTTACCGTTTCTTCATTCACATTTCCTACTGTCGATACGTAATATCCTCTCGCCCAAAAATGTCTATCTCCCCACTTGCTCCTATATTCCGGATGTCGGTCAAACAACATCAATGTGCTTTTTCCCTTCAGATATGACATAAACTCTGAAACACATAGTTTCGGTGGAATTGCAATGTACATATGTACATGATCAATACATACTTTTCCATCTGTTAGTGTTACCTATTTCATCTCACACAATTTTTTGATTGTTTCTACTAAATCTCTCTTTGTTTCACCATACATTATTTTTCTTCTAAACTTTGGAATAAAAACAATGTGATATGTGCAATTCCAGCGTGTGTGTGTTATACTTTGATTATCCATTTGGATACCTCCTGTGTTTTGATATGGTCTGCGAAACCAATATCATTATAACACGCAAGGTTTTATTTTCTAGCACTCTAGGTAACGCTACGGCTTTGCCTCGGCCCCCATTTCAAATGGGGGATTAACAAAACTTTTCATTTACGGTTCATCCGGGAGCTGTACTACCTCTACAATTGCTTCAATTGTTTCAACCGGAGCATCACTCCATGGATATGCCGCATCATCACAGCCTGCCTGCTCAAGTAATTCTTTTGCATCAGGACCTAATAATTTCTGATATGCATCGTACACAGATGCAAGCTTATTCGAAAATTCCACCTGTTCAGAGTTTCCTTTATCAGAAAGCCATGATACTGTCTCTTTTTTTATCTCATCTGTGGTCATACTGGTTCCAACTCCCCAGTTAAGCAAATGTGCTGCAGTTTTAATAGAATTCATTCCATTTCCGGCTGTTCCCAGCTGAATATTCGAATCAATTTCATCTAATACACCTCTGAATTCTTTATATGACGGCTTCACATCCTGTAATTGATTTTGTTTCTTCGTCTCTGTTTGCTCCCTATTATTATCTTCTGCTGTTGCCAGCTCACTATTATCTTCGCTCGTAACGACCTGCTCTGTACTGTTTCCGGTATTAGTCATACTTCCGTTTTCCTGCTGCCCACATGCAGTCAATGAACATACCATAACTACCATAATCATCAAAAATAACTTATTCTTCATATCTTTTTTTCTCCTGTCATTCTACATTATTATTTGTTCCATGATTTATAACTGCCCATCTTTATATTCTGCGGTAATGTCACCTCCCATTCTTTCAGTCTCTACTCTCATGAAAACACTCTTAAAACATCTGTATAATTCTTGCAATCTCCATAACTACAATCTTTAGCATCACTCCACCGAACATCACATAAAACCATATCTCACGCATATGCTGTGACTTTGCAATTGGTGTTGCTATTGCTGCAATAATTATGATTGCAGCTCCAACACATCCAACGATGTTCGGGACACTCACAAGTGAAAATATTCCCGGATTACAGCTTCCATCTATCGTATACTGAATTGTTTTATCCAATCCGTCCCTTGCCGCTGCAAAGCAGCATATAACAAGTCCATATGCCAAAACAAACAGGCTCCTTCTGCCCCAGAAACTAATGTTGCTTCTGTTACTGATTGAGTATCCAACAAACCCAACCAACGATACAATCATAAGTGTAGTAACTGTTGTTACCATATTCCCAAAATAGAGTTTCATCCTTGACCTCCCATAATATAAATGACGCAGTGCAAAACTGTAATATTACAATCTGCACTGCGTCTTAGCGTCTGGCTTCCTTTACTATAAATTTTTCTGCGTCAATCAGGCTTTCTTCTTTACACTTTGGACAAAACAGAGGAAAATTTGTTAATACCGTATCCTTCCTTGCCAGTGTACTGTTTGTCGGGGCAGGCATCACGGAACATGACCAGCATTGCCCCTGTACCACAGCCACAGTCCAGTACGTCCTGACAGGGTTCTTTCAAAAGCTCCTCCAACAAGTCGGGGTAATCCTTGCGGCACAGGTTGTACACGCTGGGGTCACTGTCATCAAATTTCTCCGCCGCAGCGTCAAACTCCCGCAGAGTGAGATTTTTGTATTTTTGGTTTGTCATAATAGCACCTCTGCATATTCATTTGCCATTTAGTTAGTTTATACTAATCGAATATTATCATATTTCTACATAGTTTTCAACATCCTATCTGTGTCTGTAGTCTATCAGCAACTTGACCCTTTCTATTTTTATAAAAAGCTTAGATTTTTGTCTTGACAACTGAGCCACTATAGAGTAACGATATATGAAAAAGATGTGAGAGGAAAATCATGAAGGTTGAAACATTATCAGAAAAAGATATCAATGCGATCGGGCATGCATTCGGTTATTATGAATATGCTCAGGGCGAAAAGGGGCTTGTTTCCGCATACAGCAGCAAAGACGCAGTCGTCAGTTATATCAACGGCTATGTGGAAATGGTACTGCAGGCAGGTATGCTTTATACAACCGGTCCGCAGCAGGAAGCATTTATGCCTATAAGCGCTGTGATGAAAAAGTGGGACTGAAGGCAGGTCAAAAGCTGATAAAAGGGATGTTTGCAGGATCATCCTTTGGTGAAGTGGTACGGATGCTCAGCATTCTCGGAAGCGGTGGATCATCTTCCATTGAAAAGAAACTGAAAAAGAAAAAACAAAAATACCTGTTTGTCGGATTGGTATGTGTGCGGGAAGAATACCAGGGGCAAGGCTATATGAGGAAAGCGCTGGAGCTTGCGTTTGCCGAGGGCAACAGACTGGGACTCCCGGTCGTACTGGATACCGATGCCAAACTGAAAAGTGATAAATACAGACACCTTGGCATGGAACTGGCAGGCGTCCGTACCTGCAAAAACGGCAGTAAATTATACGAACTGATCAAATATCCTGATTCCACGGTCTAATGAAATTAAAAATCATACACTGTCTAATGAAATTGGAATTTAATAATTAGTTTTTTTCGCAATCAAGACTCCAACAGGAGCTAAACCGCCATCCACCAAATTCACTTTGACAACTGTAAAGCCATAATCCGTAATAAACTCACAAAAATTTTCCTTGTTCCATTCTTTGTATGCTTTAAATCCTGTAATAGACATCAATCGCTTTCGTAAACCACTTGATTTTTTCTCTGCCCATAAGAAGGTTGGTGCGTACAAAATGCCGTCTTTTTTTAATACTCTACGAATTTCCTGCATTGCTTTTTCAGGCTCTGGCATAATGTGCAGTGCATTTGAAATTACTACACAATCAAAATTTTCATTCTCATATGAAAGTGCCGTTGCATCGGCTACGCAAAAACTAAGTTTTTCTGTTGTACCTCTCCTTTTCGCTTGCTTAATCATATTTTCCGAAAAATCGGTTGCCGTCCAGCTATTAGTACAATCAGACAATGGGAAAGATAGCTGCCCTGTTCCACAAGCTAATTCTAATACATTCATATCAGATTTGAGATAATCTCTAATATATCCGCAGATTGCATTATAAAATTTCTTATCTGACTCCATCAAAGGTGCATATATTTTTGCAAGTCGTTGCCAATAACCCTTGTTTGCCTTGTCTTTCATATCAAAATCTCCATTTTATTCAATAATACAACTTCTGAGTTATAGTGCTATTTTTTTCCATTTTCTAATCTTAGTTCTAAATGTTCCGAATGGAGCAACTGTGTTAACATGTATGAACTTGTATACTTCCCAGACAGCTGTCTTAGTTGCTTCGCCAGCCCATTTTCTCATATGTGGTTTAAATAATTCTTCCTCACTTAGCGAATCGATCATTGCATAAATAGAATTAATATTATCATTCAACATATCTTTCAACTCCTGCAGTGACAGATACGCATATGTATCTGTGAACCATTGATATAATTCACCAAGCTGATTCCATTTAAAATCATCTGAAGGAGTTTTGACATGAAGACCTTTTCTTTCATCTGCTTCCCATTTAAGGACGAGCGTTGTCCATCCAACTTGGTAAGCGAGATTTTCTGCCGGAGTTCGGTCAACTTCATCAACCCTCTTATCCTTTAAAGATTCTGGAATATCATTAAATTCAAAAATATACTTTGCAAAGCTTTTATTTATCTCTTTTTTAAGTTCGTCTTTATTCTCGTATGTTCTCAATAGTCTATTTCTCCAAACTTGAATTTGGAACGTGCTTTATAAATTTTTTCCGATCCCCTCAAGTTCGTTCATGGAATCCTTGTTTTTTTCAAGTTCATCTCTGGCTGTTGCGTAATATGATTTTTTGAAAAGCATATCCCATGAAAGATATTTTGCCATACAGTCAAACTGCTTATCAATCAGCTCATACTGGATACTGTCTACGGGAGAACCGCCTACAACAATCGTGCCAACTTTTTTATTTTTTAACTGCAATCCACGGCAGTAGCACTTATCAATGATAAGTTTCAATTGTGCTGACATTCCCCACCAATAAACTGGTGTAGCAAAAAGAATCATATCTGCGGCAGCAATTTTATCAATTGTAGGATTTGTATCATCCTTATCGACACATCCCTTAGAGCATTGACAGACACCACATCCCTTGCATGGTGCAATGTTGAGTTTGTCAGGTTCAATGATTTCAATTTCATTCTTTTCTGATGCTCCTTTTATAAATGCATTGATTGCTGTCAGCGTGTTTCCTTTTCTGGCACTTCCATTAATGATTACAATTTTCATGCGTGTATCCTCCAACTTCCGATTTAGTGTCCTTTTATAACGGTTGCATCATCTCAAGAATGATTCCATCCGGGTCTCTGAAATAAAACGCTCTGCTTTCCCCAAATCCATCTGCCCTGAAATCGAAATACTGCGGTTCAGACAAGCACTCCACATGATTTTCGATAAGGGCTTTGTAGACAGAATCAATGTCATCCGTATAAAAGCATACTTCCGAGATAGATGTCGTAAACAAGTCTGATTGTTCTTTGTGGATTTTGCTGTCTACAAATTGAATCAATTCAACAGGCGGTGTTTCAATATTCTCAGAACCATTCAAATAAGCAACCCTTGCCTTACAATTTTTCTTTTGAAACATTTTATCTGTCTCTTCGCCAACCATCATGATTTCTCCTTGATATTTAAGTCCAAGTATATCTCTATAAAATGCAATTGATTTATCTAAATCTGAAACCGTCAATCCTACATGATATATTCTTCCAACCATTTACTATTCCTCCTTAACAAATGATAAATACCGATTTGCAAAACACATTCTTTTTTACATAGGCGCAGTATACCACATTTCCTGTGCCTATGCGATATCATTTAATGCTTATTCCGATATGAACTCATCTTCTCCACAGTGACCTCCGGATAAAAGTAAGTAAGAATCGTTGCTTTCGGAACTCCTGCGGCAAGTGCTTTTTTCACCTCTTCCTTCTGCTCCGGCGTATATGACCAGTGCAGCATTCGGTTAGTGATGTTCTTTCTTTGGTTATGAAGCTTAATGAACAATCTTCATTGAAAATATCTGCTGATAAGGATAACAGATTGCTTTTATTTAATGAATGTATTAAAAAAATCCGCTAAATTGCGGATTTTTTCTTTAATCTCTTGACCTATGTTTAAATTATACAGGAAGCTTTTCTGTATTTAAGAGGTGATACCCCATACATTTTCTTAAAGCTGCGTATAAAGTAGCTCACATTCTGATATCCACTGCACATTGCAACCTCAGTAACGGATGTTGCTGATTCCTCCAATAGCTGTCTGGCATGCTCCAGCCTGAGATGATTGATATACTGCGACAGAGTAATATGAAAATGCTCTTTAAAGTAGCGTGATATGTATTTTTCTGACAAATGAAACTGTGCACCAAATTCCTTCAGTGAAATTTCCCTTGTATAGTTTTGCTGAATATACGTTATCATTTCTTTTTCTATTGTGTTGGTGCCATTTGTGCCATTTTCCAGTATTAGATTATTGCTCCACATTTTCTGGATGAATTTGATGAGAGTTATTTTGGTTTCAAATTGCGCCTCTATATTTGCAGCATCTGTGTTTTCTGCGTTTTTCCCTGATATCTGTGCATTTATCTCTATCAGCCGCTCGCATATATCTGCTGCTGTATCATTTATCTGAGGACTAATCATAAGTCTGCCTCGTTTGAGAGGGGATAGGATTGATTTTTCCATGAGATCGTCCGTCTGAAATGATATATATTCAAGAGGAAACAAAAATGTGTAATAATCTGCATCTCCTGTCGGCGAGCCCATGAAATGCAGACTGCCCGGAGATACCACAAATGTATCCTTTGGGCTTCCTATATAGTTTTCACCTGATATGGTCACATGCAGCTTGCCCTGCTTTACATATATAATTTCCAGCTCATCATGCCAGTGTACCGGAATCTGGAATGCACGCTTTACATCACTGATATGATATTGACTGAACGGATTTTCCGGTGTGCCGTGTGGCCGGTTTTCTTTTAATTCAAAATACATTTTTCTACATATTCCTTAGTCTCTTTTAATTCCCATCCGGTTTGTTTGCTGTAATGATTACATATCAACTGTTCTATATTTTAACATATTGCATGCATAAGGTGTGCATTTTTTTATTTGTTCCCTAGGATTTAGTGAATCTACGCTGTGGTATGAGCAGTAACTTAGTAATAGATAAAGTGGAAATAGTACAATTTTCCCTTGAAATAATACAAGAATTATTTGTGATAATGTAATATATTGATACATGCAAGCTTCTCTTCTTTATATCTTCCTCTCCCTAATGAAGCTTATAACGAGAAGTTTGCTTTCATTCTGTTAATATCACAAGGTATACATACATTATAAATGAGGTAAAATCTATATGCAGGTTCAAAGAAAAACACTTACACAGCTTTCCATTCCAATATGCTTTGAAACACTTTTTTACATGCTGGCAGGCATGGTTGACACTCTTATGCTGTCATCCGTGAGCGACCAGGCGGTTGGTGCTGTCGGCACGGCAAATACATACATCTCCGTTTTCATCATCATGTTTGGTATCATCTCAAGCGGTATGGTTGCTGTCATGACGCAGAATATCGGTGCCGGAAAACCAGGTATAGCATATCAGGCAAGGCAGCTTGGACTTATATTTAACGCTGTAATAGGTGTGCTCATGGCTGTTTTTCTGACTGTTTTTTCCGGAAATATTCTCAAAATGGTCAGCATTGCACCGGCGCTTTTTGATTCGGCAAATACTTATCTGCGCATTGTTGGAGGTGCCTGCTTTTTAAATGCTCTCATACCGATTTATTCAAGCTACCTGAGAGTTTTCGGCTACACAAAGCAGTCACTTTGGGCATCAATTATTGGAAATGTCATTAACTTTATACTTAACGCTGTTTTTCTCTTTGTAATGCACTGGGGCGTTATGGGTGTTGCCACTGCAACGGTTATCTCACGTATTGTCAATCTGATTATTGTTGCCACAATGGGCGCTGTGCTCATCAAGGCAAAGAACAGTCCTGAGCGCATAGCTTCCGGAAAAATTCTCGGACAGATTATAAAGATTGGCTTTCCGTCTGCCTGTGAAACCGCACTTTACAATATCGCCATGACTCTTGTAGTGCGTTTCATGAACCAGATGGATGCTGACGGAATGAACGTCACAGCGCGTTCCTATGCCTCACAGATTGCTAACTTTTCGTACTGTATCGGTGCTGCCTTAGCTCAGGCAAATGCCATTCTGACCGGCTGGCATATCGGTGCAAAGGAGTATGACGAATGCGATAAGGGCACTCGCAAGGCCGCTATCTATGGTGTGATTACGGCATCCTGCCTTTCTATCACATTTGCGCTTTTGGGTAACTACATTGTGCGAATCTTCACGAATGACGTACAGATGATAAACCTAGTCACAAAGCTTCTCGCCATTGATGTTGTGCTGGAGCTTGGAAGAGTCACCAATCTGGTCTATTGTCAGGCACTGAAGACAAGCGGTGATGCCGTTTTCCCGGTTGTCATGGGTGCCGTTTTCATGTACCTTGCGGCGGTCGGCGGAACATACTTCTTCGGACTGCATCTGGGGCTTCTCGCAGTCGGTGCTTACATCGGACTCGCAAGTGACGAGTGCATCAGGGCTGTCGGCATGGTGCTGCGCTGGAATAGCGGAAAGTGGAAGAACAAGGGACTGGTTGATTAGAATATTCGGTGCTTTGTGCCGTGTTTCGATTTTTAAGCCGATTCAAAAGTCAAGTTCCTCTTAAAAATTAAATGTTTCTGGGTCAGAACCGTGTTTTTCGTTCTTGTTAAGCTCATTTATGGCATTCATATCACCCTCAGACAATTCAAAATCAAACACTTCAAAATTAGAAATAATTCTTTCCTGATGCGTTGACTTTGGAAGTACAATTATTCCTCTCTGAAGCTCCCATCTTAAAACAATCTGTGCAGGTGTCTTACCATACTTGTCAGCCAGTGCAATAATCACCTCATTTTCAAGTGTTCCTGCTCCGTTGCCTCCAAGTGGGCTGTAGGCTTCTATTGCAATACCATTCTTCTTAGCATATTCAACATTTTCAATATTAGCGTAATAAGGATGAATCTCAATCTGGTTAACCGCTGGTACAACTGTCCAGTTTTCACTGAGAGTCTCAAGATGGTGAACATTGAAGTTACTTACACCGATTGCCTTGATTTTGCCAGCCTTGTACAGGTCCTCCATATCTGCCCACGCCTTCTCATAACCGTTAGCTGGCCAGTGAATAAGATACAAGTCTATGTAATCAAGTCCCATGTCTTCCAAGCTCTGTAAAAATGCTTCTTTAGTTCTTCCCTGTCTAATATCCTCATTCCAAAGCTTAGTTGTAACAAATATATCCCTTCTGTCAATGCCACTCATACGTATGCCTTCGCCTACGCTTTTTTCATTGCCGTAAACCTTAGCTGTATCAATATGTCTGTATCCAGCCTCAATCGCCCATTTTACTGCATTAGCTGTATCAGCTCCGTCTGGTGTTCTAAAAACACCAAGACCTATCTGTGGAATTTTAACTCCATTATTTAATGTAATATAATTCATATAATTCAAATCTCCTTTATCTGTTTTCTTTCATTTTACACCATGTAAACGTTCAATTTCAATTATAGTATTGAGTCCTCTTACCTCAAAATTGATATGAAAAAATAGGACTTAAATCATTCAAGCCCTTGTTTTATAAGGTTTCTCTTGATTTAGTCCTATTTTAACGTATGCCCCTTTTATAATTAAAGGATATCTGTGAGCATTATTTTTCCATTCATTTAAAAATAAATCTGCTTATCTGGTTAAATATCCAATATAATTAACCTCCATATATTTTATGGTTATATTATACACCGTTTTACACTTTTATGAGGAAATCCATAATTATACTCTTAGCATTCTGTATCCTATACCAATATGCGTCTGTATATACTGCGGGGAATTGACATCTTTTTCAATTTTCTTTCTTAATGTTGCCATAAATACTCTAAGTGATGCCAGATCATTTTCCCATGAACTCCCCCATATATTCTTAGTAATATAAGTGTATGTCAGCACTCTTCCTACATTTCTTGATAATAATATAAGAAGCTTATATTCAATAGGTGTAAGATGCAGCTCCTCTCCATTCAGATATGCACAGCCAGCCGCATAATCAATTTTTAAATCTCCATTCTCGAATACACTTGTATTCTGAGTAATATCCGTCTGCATAAGCGACAGTCTTCTTACTGTTACACGCAACCTTGCAAGAAGCTCATCTACTGAAAATGGCTTTGTAAGATAATCGTCTGCCCCTGCATCAAGTGCTTCTATCTTATCAGCATCTTCAGTTCTTGCGCTTATAACAATTATTGGTGTATTAGTCCATGTTCTTATCTTTTTTATAACTTCCACCCCATCTATATCAGGAAGTCCTAAGTCTAGCAGAATTATATCAGGATTATGTGATGCAGTCTGCGAGATAGCACTCTCTCCATTTACAGCAGTTAAATACCTGTAATTATTAGTTTTTAATGTTGTTGTTATAAGATTTCTTATTGGTGAATCATCCTCAACTACAAGAACCTGCGTTTTATTCATTTAAATGTACCTCACTTAACTGCAGTTTGAATTCGAAAATGCATCCATGTGGTGTATTATCCCTTAATTCCAGTTCACTTCCATGTGCATTTATAATAGTTTTACATAAAGATAACCCAAGTCCGAGACTTCTTCTGTTATCTGCAATTTCATTGTTACAGGTGAAAAATGTATCAAATACATTTTCTTTCATATCATCAGGTATTCCCTCGCCATTATCTTCAACAGATATAATTACATATCTGCCTTCTTTTCTTGCTTTAATATATATATCAGAGCCTTCCTGTGTATACTTTATCGCATTATCAACTATATTAATAATAACCTGTATTATAAGTCTGACATCCATTCTCACAAGAAGCAGTTCTTTGCCGCAATCCACATGTATTTTATGTTCACAGCTTTTTCTGTTGATATGTTTTAACGCTTCAGCAATAACTTCATCTATCAGCTGGTCAGACATATTAAGAGTTACTGTTCCATCCTCAAACCTTGTTACAGACAATATATTCTCTACCAGACTGATTAACCATTCTGAATCATCATATATATCTGTAAATATCTGCTCTCTCGTATCATTATCAAGCTTATCATAATTATACATAAGATTATTGGCATTCCCTGATATTGATGTGAGTGGTGTTCTTAAATCGTGTGAAATTGTCCTTAAAAGATTAGCCCTTAACTGTAGTGTCTTTTCCCTGTAAGCAGCCTGTTCTGACATACGAACATGTTTTTTCAGTTTAGATTCCAGAGTTCCTGTAAGCATTGACGCAGCAAGCATAATAACACATGTGAGCGGATATCCTGTGTCATATGTATGAAAAGTAAATCTTGGTTCTGTCAGGAAGAAATTCATCAGAACAACACTTACAAGCGAACCCGCCACACTCCAGATATATCCATTAGTGAATATCGAAATCAAAAGCACGCACAGAAGATATACCATAATAACATTTGATTCTGTAAATCCAATATATATAAGCAGCATTCCTATTACTGTTGCAATGCTTAAAAGGCCTATTGTTATTAAGAATTCTTTTACAAGTTTTTTTAATGTCTTTTCCGTTATAATTACCACCTTATTTTATTTTGTATATAATAACACATTTTCAATTTAATATCTCTTTTTTTCGTTATCATCACTTTCATTCAATACAGCATTCATTGTATCTTTGTCATTGGTTCTTCTTGTTCTGTTCATAAATCCGTCTATTTTATTCATAACATACCATCCTGCTGCCATAAATAATAATATCACAACTATCAGTATTATTATAATCAATCCCGTCTTCATGCTCATGCCCCCTAATCTTAAACCTTAAAGCATTTTTTCAGATTTTTATAATCTCCTAACACAAGTAATGTAATATCTTCTGTAAGTACAATATCTGGTTCAACATTTACATTTATTGAGTCATTATGCTTTATAGCCATTATGTTTACTCCATATTTTTTTCTTATATCAAGTTCAATAATACTTTTTCCTAACCACGACTCAGGAACTTCCACTTCAAGAATTGCATGAGTATTATCCAGTTGTATTAAATCAAGAATATGGTCCGCAGTGTAGCGTACTGCAGCCCACTTTGCTTCGTGTTTTTCAGGATATACAACCGCATCTGCACCATTACGCAGCAGGAATTTTTCCTGTACATCCCGCTCAGCTCTTGATACCACATATCTGGCGCCAAGTTCCTTTAACAGTGATGTTGTTTCCAGCGAATTCTGAAAACTGTCACCAATTGTCACCATACACACATCAAAATTTCCAACACCTAATGATTTTAAAAATTCAGCATTCGTGCTGTCTCCAATCTGTGCATTTGTGACTATATTCATAACATCGTTAATTCTGTTCTCATCAGTATCAACTGCCATCACCTGATGTCCAAGCTGATTAAGCTGCATAGCCATATGTTTTCCAAATCTTCCGGCTCCTATAAGTAATACATTCTTTTTCATATTGTACTCCTATCCTATATTAATCTTTTCTTCAGGAAATTTTGAATAGCTGTTTCCATTTCCAGAAAAAGCAGCATATATTAAAGTAAGACCGCCAACTCTGCCCATAAACATAAGAATAATAAGAACAATTCTTGATAATATTCCAAGCTGTGGAGTAATACCTAATGTCAATCCGACCGTACCTACTGCTGATGCTGTTTCAAAAAGACATTTTCCTAATGAAATTCCATCTGTGACATTTATAATAAATGCGCCCGTAACAAATAATGTAATATACATCATAGCTATCGTAGCTGCATTTTTAACTGTATCGTTATCTATTCTTCTTTCAAAAAAATGAATATTCTTATTTCTCTTAAATGTTGCAACCATGTTTCCCATAAGAACTGCAAATGTAGTTGTTTTCATACCACCTGCTGTTGAACCTGGTGAACCACCTATAAGCATAAGAATTATCATAATCATTACAGATGCCTGTTTCATTGCATTAAGGTCAACCGTATTAAATCCAGCAGTCCTTAATGTCACTGATTGAAAAAGTGCCTTAAATACAGGCATTCTCTCGCTTCCAGTCATCATATCATTTATCATAAATATAATTGCAGGTACTGTTATAAGAACGGCTGTTGTAACAATTATTAATTTGCTCTGCATCTTATATCTTTTAAAATGATACTTATTATTCTCAATATCTTCCCACGTAACAAATCCAATTCCACCTATCACAATAAGAAGCATCAATGTAATATTAATAACAGGATTACAGGCATATGTCGTCATTGAAGCAAATTGATTATCCGCTGTTCCTAGCACATCAAATCCTGCATTACAAAATGCTGATATTGAATGAAATATTGCAAACCAGATTCCTTTCAATCCATAATCCTTGCAGAATACCGGCATCATAAGCAATGCTCCTGATAATTCTATAATGAATGTTCCTTTTAATATAAATCCGGTAAGCCTGACTATTCCTCCAACCACCGGTGCTGATACAGATTCCTGCATAAAGCTTCTCTGCATTAAAGACACTTTCTTTCCTGACAATAAAGAAAATGCAACGGCAACAGTAATTACACCAAGCCCTCCTATCTGTATAAGCGTAATTATTACAAGCTGTCCAAATAAAGACCAGTAGCTTCCTGTATCCAATACTACTAATCCGGTAACGCATACCGCTGATGTAGATGTAAATAATGCATCACCAAACGGTGTTACACAGCCACTGGCTGATGAAACCGGCAGCATAAGAAGCAATGCTCCTAATATGATTAATCCACCAAATCCAATTGTTATAACCCGGAATGATGACAAATGTTTTCTTATCCTGTTGTCAAACATAAAAAATTCCCCTTTTCTAACATAATTGAAATCTACCAGAATTATGTTAAAAAAGGGGTTAAGCATTTTTATATGATATTAAGATTATATTAAGATTATTATCTCTCCCGAATCATGATAATCAGAAGATAAGCTGCTCCGAATACAACTATACTCCCAGCCATGATTAAATACATCTGTGACACGCCAACAACATGTCCCCTGAATACAGGATTACAGTCGAGAGTGTTCCTTATGACTGTGACCGCTTCTGACGGAAGCCCTGTGTCCGCCATCTCTTTATACACTCCATTGAGCATGTGGTTCTTAACCAGGGAAGTTCCATATGTACCCGGAAGGTAGGACAATGCTTTCTGCAGCCCTGAACTAAAATTAGATATCGGCATGTATGCACCACACACAAATCCATACCCTGCACTTACGATTGTTCCAACCGCCGACAACTGCCCCTGCGTCTTTAGCGGATAGCTTACAATGCTTGAAAGCGTGCTTCCAAATAACACCAGCAGAATCATATCCAATATAACAAATATTACATCTGACGCACTCATATACCAGCCCATCTTCAATATGTAAAGCAGGCATAATGCAAGTGCTGTGCCATTAACCATAAGCGAATTAAGTACTGTTGATAAGAAATATCCTATATAAATCTTTGTTTTGCTTACAGGCGAAACATCAAAATCTTTTCTTGCTCCGCTGGCTCTGTCCTGAACCATCGTAAGATTGACGCAGAATGTAACAGTTACACAGCTTACTGCAAGAAGTGCCGCAGCTAACTGTGCTGCCACTGTGCCGTTAATTATTTTGTCTGGTAAATCAATCATGTCCTTAGTTGCAGAAACAAAAGAATCTTTGTATACATTTGCTAAAAATGTTGCGTACAAAACAATAAGAATTACCGGAGTTATCATTGATGAAAACAACATTCCTTTGTCCTTAAAAAAGAGTTTTCTGTTTCTGCTTACAAGTGCGGTTATCTCTTTCATCACTGACCACCTCCCAATATTTTCCCAGTCACAGCAAGAAATACATCATCCATACCGCCTTTTACGACTTCATAATCACGGAATATCTCCTGATGTTTCACAATCATTTTCGTAGCTTCAAGTGTGTTCTTAACCTGAATCCTGTAACCATCACGGATTGCTTTGTACTCTGTTTCCAAAGCTTTAATCTCATCCTCTGTAACTCCATACAAAGATATCGTATCTTGAACATATTCATTCTTTAATTCCAAAGGAGTTCCCTCTGCCACGATGCTTCCCTTATCAAGAATCACAACATATCCGGCACTTGCCGCCTCCTCCATGTAATGAGTTGTAAGGAATACCGTCATGTTCTCCTCTGTACGAAGTCTCTCAATAACATTCCATATAAGAAGCCTTGTCTGCGGGTCAAGTCCCGTCGTCGGCTCATCAAGAATCAGTATCTCCGGTCTGTGAATCAGCGCCCTTGCAATATCAATTCTTCTTCTCTGTCCGCCTGACAGCTTACCAACCGGTCTGTTAATGTAATCCCCGAAATCAAGTATCTCCACCAGTTCTGCCAGTCTTTTTTCGAATGAATTTCCAGTAATTCCATACAACGCCGCCCTGCTTTTAAGATTCTCCTTAACCGTAAGAGGTTTATCAAGAACACTGTCCTGAAACACAACTCCCAGCAGCCTCTTTGTTTCACTGCCTGCCCTGTCTGCTTCTTTATCCTTAATCCACACATTTCCACTGTCCTTGCGTAACTGCCCGCATATAATAGAAATCGTTGTGCTTTTTCCAGCACCATTTACACCTAAAAATGCGAACAATTCTCCCTTCTTTACGCGGAAACTTAAGTCATTAACTGCCTTCACATCGCCAAAACATTTATTCAGATGTTCTATCTTAATAATATCCGACATACGCCCCTCCTTATTGAGAATTACTTCATGTATTTATTAATCCATTATACCATATCCAGCTTACCATTACCGCAATATTCATATATATACTTTTTCCATCCCCATGTCTATACGCTTACTACTAAGTTGCATTATAAGCATGCCAAGTTGCATTTGAACATAAAAAAAGACATTGTATTCCAAATAATCCATATCCGGATATACAATGCCCTTTTGTTCTTTAAAATCTTTGTTATTCGCTCATACAATATTTTAATATTCTATATTAATTTCTGAAATCAATATTTCCATATATTACTTTTTTCAAATATTTTCCCACATTCAGGACTAATCTCATAATAAATAGCTTGATAACCATTCTCATCTTTTTGACCTAAATCACGGTTAAACACAATCACCCACTTTGAATCTATCTTAGCTATACCATAGATAGAATTATCCGTACCCACAGGGCAATCTTCATACCCAAGTACAAAATGTTTCCATCTTTTCTGCTCTTCTTTGTTATTAGAAATATAATAATATGTTCCATCATTATATTTCGTTGTCAAAATTTCATTAAACGCCTCAAGTATTTCTTTATCTTCTATTCTTTGTCCATCTACATAAACACAATTGACTTTTCCCCCAGTTGGTATTTGATAATTTTCTTTAACTATATATTGTTCCCCTGTAAATGATTTTAATAATAAAAAAGTATGACTCTTATCCTCATCTATCTCATATACATCCCAGTTATCAATCTCTGCAATTTTCTTTTTCTTTCCAGTCGTCATAAATGCTTGATATACATATTTCTGATCTGCTATCCTGACCATCCCTGCCAATACTTCTCCATCTTTAATTATTGATTGTGCTTTAAAATACTTATATCCAATAAATAATAGTGCAAAGGATACCAGCATACATACAAAATATTTTATTCTTTTATTTAACATAACATTCCCCATCAAATTTTTCATCATCCCCTTCAACTCTCTTCTCCATTTTTTAGAATAAATCCAGCATATTATCCAGATATATATCTTCTCTCACATGTATCTGATACTCCGGCTTCGTCATATAATACAACAGAAATTCCAGCACCAGCGCACTTCCAAGTCCGCGTCCTTCAATCTTAAAATTAGAAAACCCCATCGGCATATATGTATTCCTAATATCATCAACACTGATAAATGCCGGATTCTCCATTGCCTTAGAAAACCGGTATCCACTCTGTGAATCCGGTGCAACGCATACATGGTCTGGACAGTCCTCACCAAGATTCTGACGGCTCACAATCTCATAACAGTTCTTTCTGTCATAACACCCGAACCAGCAGCACTCATTACACAGGAATTCCACCTTATCTTTTTCTTTATCTGTCAGCTTATCCAGCTTGTCAAATGCTTTATTAAGACGGAAATCCGGCACTACATACTGGAAATCTTCTCTTTCCACTTCATCCAGAAAATCATTGAAATCCGTCAGCACCTTCGTTGTCGATGATACAAGATAAAGATTCGGATAATGCTTCTTCATATACCCGGCAAGAAGGTCTGAATGTACAATCACGCCATTGCTGACTGCATTCCTCATACCTTCGCTTTCATTAAATGCCTTACATAACGCATTACATTTTTCATCAGCTAAATGTTCTTCGCGAAGCAGTGAATTGCTGAATGTCAGCCTTGCCGATATCCCATATTCACTCATCAGATTCATAACTTCCTGCACACCATGTTCACCGGAACTGATTCGTCCGCCGCCCCAGATACAGTCTGCAGGCGCACCATATATTGAGCCAATCCCGCACCAGTCATAGAAATACTCCCTGTGCTTGCGATATACCGGCAAAAATGCTTCATACAACTCATAGAATTCAAACAGCCCCGGAAGATGGTAATATGCAATAGTCTTTCTCATTAAAATAATCCGTCTCTTTCATACATGATTATGATTACTACTGTTATACCATATTCCTGGGGAGTTCTCTACTAGCTTATTGGAAATATTGACCCATCCCAGTTTTCAAATGTTTCGTAGCCCCTTGAAACTATACTCGAAGCAATTCCAAGCTCTGTCGCCTGCAAAATCATATTTTCCATTATGCAGAATGCATCTGCTGTCTTGAACAAAATTAACATTTAACATCAAAATATTTATCTCTGAATACATTATAGGGAATATACACATATTACCGCCATGTCATTACATAATCTTTTTCGCCCGTAGCTTCGTCCAATCCTTCATTCTGAATCTCAAATCCTTCTCTCTGATAAAAATGTATCGCTCTTGTGTTTTTCTGATACACATTTAAACTTAATTGCTTTCTGCTTTCCTTTACAAAATCCAGCAAAAGTTTTCCTATGCCCTGCGACTGCAATCTATCACATACAAAAATTCCTTCAATATAATCACCGTTTAAGCCTATAAATCCCTGTATTTCCCCATTACTCTCACACACATAGACCTCCGCCTGTAACAGCATTTCTTTTACCATCTCATAATTACTTTCCCAGTATTGAGCAGATATAAAATTATGTGCCTTTATATTAGTATCCAGCCATATGTCTGCTACTTTAGTTATATCTGCTTTTTGTACTACTCTTATCATAATAACTTCCTCTATTGAACTAAGCTTGCAGATAGCTTTTTATAACAAATGCATACGCATCTTTTGAATGTTTAAATATTTTAACCTTCTCCCCATAAGTGCTCAGTTCCTGCAATAATCCTTTTTTCATTCGATTAAATTCAAAAACCCATTTAATGTTCAACCATAAAAAATCCCATGTTGGTCTTGAATTATAAGACTCTCTTCCTCTCCTTTGTCTAATCCATCGTTTAAATACTCTTACTAATCTTATAATTGTGTATTCATCTAATACAATAACATTATCACAGCAGTCAAAGCTCTCTTTAAGAACCTTTCTAGGAGAACCTTCTACAATCCAGTCATTTTCTTTTATTATATCATCAATCAACTTTTTCAACCGGCCATGACTTTCTGAGTGCCACATAGGAAATCAGAAAATTTGCAAACCAGCCAGCTGGTACAGCAAGCCAGACAAATGCTATACCAAAACGCGGTGCACAAATCAAAGCAACTGACAGGCGGATTGCAAGGTTAACCATATTAGCTATAAGAAATGGCCGCATGATTCCCAGCCCACGAAGGACTCCATCCGTTGCCATCTTGATACCCATGAAAATGAAAAAGTAACCTAACCATTTCATGTAATCCCCTGACACCTGATATGCCAAAGCTGTTCCATCTTTACCAAGGAACAGCGAAGAAATGTGTGTATGCAGTGTCTCAATGACTATGAAAGCAAGGACTGCAAAACATATATCTAACACGAGTGCAGCATGATATCCTTTTTTGATACGCCCAATTTTCTTCGCGCCAAGATTCTGGGAAACATAAGGTGACACTGCATTTCCAATGGATACAAATATAAGAGCAAATACATTTTCTACTCTCATTGTCGCAGCATAACCTGCGAGTGCCTGTGTACCAAAAGGATTTACAACTGCCTGTACTATCATCATGCCAATTGATACTGTGGACTGCTGAAGAATTGATGGTACGGCAATCTGAAGCATTGAACGTAACTCCTTCCTGTCAAACCATTCAAAGTGACTTTTATACCTGCGCATCCGGCAAAAGAAAATTATAAATGAAAATACTGCTGAAATACCCTGTGCAATCAGGGTTGCAATAGCTGCGCCAAACACGCCAAGTCCTAAACCAGCAACCATCCAAAGATCCATCAGAATATTTAAGATGGAAGAAAATATCAGAAGCACCAACGGAATCTTTGATTCACCGATTGAAGTAAACATTGTTGAAAGAATGTTGTACATAAACAGAAACGGAAATCCCACAAAATAAACACGAAGATACAGTACTGCTTCATCCAGTATATCAGCTGGTGTCTGTAATAAACTCATCATTGAATGTGATAACCCGAAACCAAAGATTCCCAATAATATACTTAGAATCAGGAAACTGATTAATGATGTTGATACAATGGTCTTCATTTTACTATAATTTCTTGCACCAAAATAACGGCTCACAAGCACCCCGGCACCTACCCCGGCGCCAAGTGCCACACAAATAAATACATTTGTGAGAGCAGCACAGGCTCCGACAGCCGCAAGTGCAGATGAACCGACAAACTGACCGACAATAATTGAGTCAGCCATATTATATACCTGTTGGAAAAAACTGCCCAGAATCATGGGCATGGCAAAAACAGTCAGTGCTTTAAGGGGCGCATCGGTAATTAAATATTCATCCTTTGACATTCTCTTATTTCTCCTTGAATTTCTCGTTTTTATTCTCTCCCCATATACCCCCTGATATAATTCACAGCATCACTTATTTCATCAATAATCTTATCTGGAATCTGCAGATTATACTGTCTTAAATCCACATCCTGTAATAACTGTCCAAGGCTTGTACCCTGATTGTATTGAACAATAAACAGGCTGTATAGAGGTATTTTGTCCCCGAATACATCCATATAATTATTAACAAGTGAGAAGTTGATAGTTCCTAGCATTGTGTGACATTCAACAAGATACAATTTATCGGGAATATAGTCATACACATGCATTTTATCATTCTTAATCTCTTCTAACAATAATTCCTGCCCATTTTCTGATTCAGCATCCATATCTTCTTCATAAAAATCTGATTCTGACGCAGCTGCTGTATCCTCATTTGAAGGAATTTCTTCTGCTGTCTCTGGGAATTCTGATATATCAATTCCTTCAAACAAAGTACTCATATCCCCCAGATTATTATCTTTTTCTCTCTCTCCAGCCTTGAGATCCCAGTCATCAACAAACTGCTTATAATTGCCATAATTGTTCTTAAGAAATTCCATGTTATCATATATTTCCTGTTCATTGACTCTCATCTTTACAATGGTAAGAATTGCATTGCCAAGCTGATCAATCGTTCCCACATATTTGCCTGTAAATACATCGTCCTTTAACACAAGCGACAGAAATAATGGTTCTCCTGACATATTTTTATAACCGGTATCAACAAATACATTGGTTGCATCATAACTTGTTACCATCTTAAGCTTAACATCCATATATATAATATGTTCATATGGATCAGCCAGAACATAATCTATTATCTTTGATATGGTTGGTGTCTCCACTGTTTCATCCACATTTTTTCTAATATTATATAAAACTTCTTCTTCTTTTCTCAGATAAATATTCTTGTATATATTGGTCATTGCCCCTGCCTCCCCTCTCACTGTAACAACTTCATAAGTTCAGGAACAACCGCCTTCAATTGTTTCTGTACCTCATAAGGAATCTTTCCATAATCAATATTATCTGCCATATGAATTATTGCAGTATACTGATATTGCGGAATTGTTAATGTATATGCACTTCCGACAAACAAAGAATTAATAATACTTACATTAATCTTTCCAAATAATGTCGTTATCTCCGCTATTACATATGTACCCTTCTTTACCTCATAGACAACCGGCAAACTATTAATATTCATGCTCTGGATAAGTGTCTGCTCCATCTCCACAGCATAATTACTATCGTCACTGGTATACATCATCTCCTGCTTCTCTTTTATCTTGTTACTAATAAAATCGACAGTTTTAGGAATCAGTGGCTTTAGCTCTCTTTTAGCACGTTGCCATCCAATCAGATAGCTATAATAAACAATGTCATTCTTGTGCGCCTTATTAAATGGCAGTATGGATAATGATGCTGCTATCTTATTAAGCGTTCCACAGTAGCTTCCTACAAATGCATCGCCTCTCTTAGTAAGATTAATATAAATAAGTTCTTTAGTATCAGGTTTTATATATCCTGTTTCAACCAGGGCATTAGTCGCTTTATGAACACTTTGTGGTGCCATTGAAGCATCCATATGATAAATTCTGTTTTCTATATCTTCATTGACATATGCAACAATATCTTCAACACTAATCTGACCAGCGTACACATGAAGCAGATAAGCTATATTATTCTTAATACTCTCAACTCCCTTAATTGTATAGCCTTCTGCAATAGTAGCATTCCGTGATTCCACACTAACCCCTTTACTTTGATTACTAAAAACTCTCTTATTTCCTGATGGACAATAAAATGTGAGGTATTTGGCATCAATTTGTGCAAAATAATTCTCAATATCAGCATTCGCTTTTTCTAATGTCCTGATACACTGCCTTTTTCTGCTCTTCTCAAGTCTTCTGTTATCAAGAATCATTGCCAGCTCATTTGTCGGAATCCTTGTATCATCAAATGACCACTTGATAAGCGGTAATCCAGCATCTTTTAATCTTTTATTAAGGTTATTCGGATTCTGTGAATAATGTGTATCACTTATAAATGCTTTAATTTCCTTATGCTTAGGTGCGTTAACATCATATAATGCCTCACTGTTCTTATGCATTACATGCCTCATGTCAGAGGCCCATTCAAGTACATCACACTGCTGTTCTGTCAGGCTGTCAGCCAGATTCGCAGATGTAGCTATTTCCTTGTTGCGCTCCATTCGCATTTTTACATATTCTTTTGATAAACTTATAAATATCCCTTCCTTCTATATTATTTTTAAACTTGACAAATGCTGTTTATATTATAATCTTTTTCACATGTAATTCCAATTAATTTATGACAAATCTGGTCATTTCAAGAAAACATTTTTCTCAGCCGGAATATGAAAAAAGCGTCCAGAAACTGCCCCGCAGCCTATCCGCTGCTTCAGTCTCTGAACGCTGTTATTCTCTTATAGATTTCTTCAATGTTATTATTCGTTAAAATGTGCATTTCTTCGAAGTTTTATTCTGGCTTTTGTAACTTTCTTCTGGATTATGGCAAAACACCATTGTATTCCGGCTTCCTCCCGTCCTGCTCTATCCTTACACCTAAAGTCTCATGTGCCAGATACCCGCTTCCTATAAATTCATAATACATCTCACTTTTATAGGTAAAATTTCTCTGTTTTCTTCTGTAAGTCCTGTGTAAATCACTTTCTTTTAATGATTTTTCCTATAAATGTCTCATTTTCCGTAACTTTATAGGCAAATGTCGCAACTATTTCTATAGTCATTATCATTTCTGTCCCATAAAACTTTCAAAAATGCGACTACCTATAGGTATCATGTTATTCATACTGTTCTCTAGGGTGACAAAATAGTCATGGTTATCCCTATCGGACTTCTGTATCATATTATACATTCTTCTCCCCAGACACTCATCGCACTAACTGAACAAATCCTGAAAATACATAATAATCAACCCCGACCCCAGCAATAGTACAAAGATTGATACAGCCGCAAATGACAACACAATCAATCTTATAATTGTATTTCTTTTATCATCAGGATTCTTTTTCTTCCGGATAAAATACACCGGCAGCATCAAAATCTTTCGTGGTGAGCCAGTAGATTCTATCCATAAATACAATAAACTTACCCCATTGTTTTCCGATAAAACATATATGAATAAACTACTGGCAGAATGCATGGTACAATGACTAGAGCAAGAAATATCCACACATTTTGAAATGGTGAGGTTACAATCATTGCAATTCCCCCAATTACCATACATTTTCCGCCAAATCTATGTGTATGATACCAGTTGTCAGAATCATTCAATGCCCACGGAATGCGAAAACCAATGCTATAGTTTGGTTTTACCTTTGGAATAAAATTGCCTAAAATAAGATACAAAATTCCAACTAACAATCCGCAGACAAATCCAATATTGAGCTTATATCCCAAATTATATACATAGAGAATATTGCAATTAACCAAAGAAATCACCGGACAAATCCACATAACAACACGGAATACCTTTTTGCTTATATTTTTTCTCTTGGGGTCAATATTAGTTGCAACTATACATATAAAATGAAAAAACAGCATCATTACCGGAAGTCCAAAGACTGCAAATGCTTTAGAACAATACCCATCTGGTTGATTGTCAACTCCAAAATGTGTTGCGACAGAAGCTGGCAACTGTCTCCATAAAAGTAAACCTATAAAGATTGGAAGTAATGTTATGACAGATGTTAATATTAACATTTTTTTATGTTGTTTAATCATGGTCTTTTTCTCCTTTTAATTCACTAATCCATAATAAAATCTCCTCAAGCACAGTAGCGTTAAGCTCATAATAAATATATTTGCCCTCCCGCTCGTCTCGAATTAAATCAGCTTCCTTCAAAACAGACAGGTGTCTGGAAACTGCCGCACCCGAAATTGAAAAATGATTGCTAATCTCTCCAGCAGACATTCGGGACTGTTTAAGCAGATTAAGTATCTCGCGTCTTGTAGGATCAGCAAGCGCCTGAAGCGTATCCTGCATGCTCACATTCATCCCTCCTTCATTTAACATTTAACTTAAATGTTAAATGAATTATAACACACCACCTTTATTTGTCAAGAACTCAATTCCTTTTATCAATGCTGAGTACCTTTCCGTCTTATTTTTAATATTGTCTTCATTAACACCATAATAACTATATAAATCTTTCCTCTCAAACTCTGCTATAAACACACTATCTTCCTATAAATTCATGAAAAATACGCTGGTTAAAAAGAGTGGGAAGAACCTAATCTTCCCACCCATTGTACATTTACTATTCTTATTTATCGTATTCCAGATAAGCACCCTTCATTGGGATTGTTGCAAGTTCACTGAATAATCTTAATACGCCCTTCTTATATTTGCGTTCTTTAGGTTTCCACTGTTTTCTTCTTTCCATAAGAATCTTATCTATCTCTTCAGGTGTCATTCTCTTTCCTGCAACAGCTTCAGCTATCAATCAGTCATTTAATTATCTATTCATTTTTCTTGCTTTTACAGCAAAGATATAAAGAGTTATACCACAGCAAAGAATAATACATAATGTAAGCCAGATTACAATATTGCTGTTATCACCAGTCTGTGGTGTTTCAACCTTATTATCAGCAGCTTCAGTTACATTTTCTGTTGAATTACCTGTAAGCTGTTGTCTTGTTATAAGATATGTTGAGCAGTGGTCCTGCTCTACTGTCATATAACCATCATTATCAACTATCGCTGACATCATGCTGATTATGGTGCCATCATCTAAGAGCTGGCTGTAGTAAAGTGTCTGACCTGCATAGGCTTTTCCTACATTTAATCTGATGCTTGCTCTGGCTGGAAGCGCACCAGAATAATTGTATACTATCTTGGATACGAATATATCCTCCGTTACATTTTCCGGCATATTTCCGGCTTCTTTTATATCAGAAGTAATTGCTGTTGAAAAGTCATAGATTTCAACCTGCGATACTTCAGACATAGTTCCTTTGGCAAATGTAAATGTAACATCATTATTGGATTTGATAACAACATCATTTGCTTTGTTATCTTCTATAAGCTTTTTGATTTCATCAGCCTTAATAGTTGTGTTGCCATCTGATACATCTACTATTGTATTATCATCAGCTGATTTCGCAGTAAATGTAAGCTTATCAGCTACACATTCAACATTATAAAGAGCATCTATTTCTGTTCCATCATACTGGTAGCCGTCTGGAAGCTTATCATCTCCCCATACAGGCTGGTATGTTGCTACCGGATTGTTATAATCAACAAGCCATAATTCATCATTACTTTTTTCATCTATGCCAAGCTTTTCAAGAAGCTTACAGATTCTATAAGATGCCTCGTTATTTTCATACGCATAAGCAGACACATATTTTTCTTTAGTTGCTGTATTTATTATAACCTGACATGTTCCGCCGCTTCCACCATCTGACTCATAATATGATACCGGCTTGTCTAATGTGGTTTCTGTGTATCCGGCAGGTATATTGTCATATTCACCAATCTTTTCTGCGTAATATACATCACCCAGAGCTGCCTTTGCAGTAAACTTATATACTGTATAAGTTACTTTTTCAACAGGTTCAACATATGTCAGTTTCTTAATATAATATAACGAAGTATTATCTGTTGCACTCTTATATACTGTATTAGTTGTATAAGGATCGTACTCATAATACTTAGCACATATCCTTGATATTTCTAGTGGGTGTGAAACGTTATAGCTTACATTTTCCTTTAAGGTTCCATTATCCCTGATTGGTTTGTCCGTGAGATTATCACTTGTATACACTGCTGCCTTTGTACCAGAATATATAGTGACATTACAGGTGTCTGCAACTGAAAGTACGGAATTGGTTCCCTCCGCTAAGAGGCCTACACTATAATCATCTGCCTTGTCTGCATTAATAACTAAAGAACCATTTCCACATATATTGATGGAACCGCCCCATGCATCACCATATGAACCTATACTTCTGATTTCATTATCACCAATAAGGTTAATCTTGAAATCATCACCCATCATATTAGTAACTATTACTGCTGCCTTGTTTTTAAAATCATTTAATGTAAGTGTATTGGATTCTCTGTCATAAGACATTCCTGCTATGGAATTAGTGCCTTTTGAAGAAAATATTAGAGTACTATCTTCTCCAATTTTCACATTAATATAAGCATAAGCCCAATCACCAGTATCACATGGTCCATTAGCGGCTTTTACCTGTGGTGCAGCATATAAAGCTGCTGAGGATACAGCAAGCACTACTGCTCCTGCTAGTGCGGCAATTTTTTTAATATGCCATTTTTTGTTTTTAACCATACATCTTTTCCTCCTGTTTCTTAATAATAATTGTCCGGAATCAAATGACCCATATAATAAATCTTATACATATAAGCTGTTATCAATATATATAACATTATGAATAAAGTATATAAGGGAAGTCCGCCAATATACTAAAATAGCGTGGCGGAAGTCCGCCACGCTGCTTTAGACCCTAAACAGGAAAGGAAAACAGATTAATCACACACATTTATTAAACAGATTAATAAGTCCAACTCGTGATTTCACACCGGTTTTTCCATAAATAGCTGAAATGTATCGTTCAAGTGTCCGTCTTGATACATGCATATGCTCTGAGATAGTCTGGATGTTATCTTCAGTAGTAACAAGATAGCTAAACACTTCTCCTTCTCTTTCTGTAAAGGAGTATTGTGTAGTTAATTTATGTAACTGATCCTGTTCGTTTGTTACTTCATCTGTATGGTGCGTAAACTGTTGTATAAAATAATATTTTTCAAATGTATATATTACTGACATAATACTTACTAAAACAAATAAAACAAGTATAAGAATTATTTTTAAAAGATTATTATCAGAGGAAAGCAGTTGTAAAACAAAGCTGGCAATAACAGCGGCAGTAATATTGTTAACAGCCCGCCCCATTCCAGCCCAAAGCTCAGGTATTCTGACATACTGTGAAAGCTCCATAAATTCTGATGTAAAGAAAACAGCAAAAAATCCAGCAGACAGATAGAATACAATAAGCACAGCCACGAATGGCTTGGAAAATTCAAGCAGGACAATACACAGGGTAGAAAGAATCATTATACAGTACATGATGATTCCAGTATACTTTCTATTACTAATATCAAATATAAAGCCAGCAACAAGTCCACTGAAGGCAAGCAGAATTCTGGCTCCCTGTCCTATGTCAGCAATACCGTCGGAATGGACGAGTGTTACTGCGCTATCGAGAGTGCTGAATAAACACGCCATAAGTATCACAAGAACTATAATGCTAATATATAATAAAATATTATGCTTATTACCTTTTGCTGAGCTTTCAATTATAGTTTTAGCAGTATATTTGTCAGTGCTATAGCGGCTGAGAATACGTTCATTTTCTATCAGTAAGATAAAAAGCATCAGCATAGATACTGACAAAATAACAAGCTGTATTGTCCTTATATGAATGGCATTATGATTGATGAACTGAAGCAGTATACCCAGGAAATATGAAATGCCGGCAGTTTTTGCCAAATGTCTGTTTCTAATCATACAAGCAGATACATAATATACATTACCCCCAACAAGGCCAAGAAGTATAAAAAGAATAATTCCGCCGCTAAATATATATTCAAAGGACTTACCGCAGCTAGTGCTGATTGTTAAAAAAACAGTTAGTAATCCGGTAATAATCATAAAAAGCTTGTAAAGCCTGTTGTTTAAAAAATGCTTAAACAGAGGATATAATAAAAAACCTGCTGTACTGACGCCAAGTACATAATTCTGGGAAAGAGTGGCTCTTTGCTGTGACACAAGAAGTGAAAGCCTGCTTACAAACATATATTCAACACTTAAGAAAACAAATGTAAACAGTCCCATTAAAATAATGGCATATATATGTGGAAGGCTGGTTATTGTTTTGGTACTTCCAGCTTTTATAGTCTCCTTCTGAGGTGAATTCATATAATAACGCTCCTTACATATGATGATAATGTGTGGATTGCAAAGCAATGAACGAATCCATAGGTGTTATAAAATTATATATTTGAAAGGAAGTTAAGTCAATGATGTAAAATTGCTCAGTTTTTTACACGTTTTTATGCTTTACATTTATATGAATATGTGCTTTAATAGTGCCTGTACAAATCAATTATATAAGCAGAGTAGGAATATGTGCGTTAAGTGCCATATGGACAGGGAGTTGCCATACGGACGAAAAGATTTCTTGCGATACATAATCCGCATCCCGCTGCTACATATACTGGTCAACAGCCTCTTATGTAGTGCGAATACTACTGCAAAGGAGGTTATTTTTATGTCAATTTTATTAAAAAATTTTGCATTTTCAGCAAAAGAGTTCAAATGTCTCAAGTCAATTGTTGCTGCGGCTCTCCTCGTCGCACTTCACACTGTTTTAGCAGTTTTTGTATCTATTAATGTAACCCCGGCACTCAGAATTTCAGTATCTTTCCTTGCCAACTGTGCAATTGGATACATGTTCGGTCCTGTTATGGGATTCATGTGCGGAGGACTTGGTGATATAGTCCAGTATATCATTAAGCCAACCGGTCCTTATTTTCCGGGCTGGACATTAAGTGCTGCTTTAGCTGGTCTTATCTATGGTTTATTTTTCTATGACTGCAACATCAAAATTTCCAAGAAAAAAGTAACAGGTGAAAAACGCAGCCTTTTAGATATTATAGATTTCAAATTCCTTATTAGAGTTGTGCTTGCGCTTACTATTGATACACTTCTTGTAAATGTTCTTCTTGGAACATACTGGTGCAGCATAATGTACGGAAAAGGATTTATGTTTTATCTTACAATGAGATTTACCAAAAATCTAATCCAGCTGCCTATCAACATTTTCTTAACTTACAATGTTATAGGAATCGTTAAAGTGATTAATAATAAAATATATAAAAACGAATAAACAAAACGCAGGATATAGTGACTAACTCCCATATATCCTGCGTTTTTCATTTATTCACTCTCTGGAAAGCTTTCCACTTTCAGCGTCTTCACCCTGAACACAAAATACACGACATGACACACCCACACAATAGCAAGTATCACCCTGCCGACAGGCACTCTTGACATCATGATGAAGCCTATCGCCATAAGTATCGTAACTGTACTCATTATCTTAACCTTAGTCTTAACTGTCATTCCTTCGCCTTTTACGAAACTCTCAAGATTCTTCTTGTAAAGCTTCGTAGATATGAACCAGCTGTGCAGCTTCTCTGAGCTTTTCGCAAAGCAGAAGGCTGACAGCATAAGAAACGGAACTGTTGGCAGAATCGGAAGCACCGCCCCGATTGCACCAAGTGCAAGACTTAAGCATCCTACAACAACTAATAATGCTTTCTTTAGCCTCATGTATATCTCCTTATCTTTTACTCCCTATCTTTTTACTTCTGTCCTTCTTTCTCCAGTCTTTTCTTCTCTTTCTTAGACTCAATTACATGTCTGACCGCCATCACAGGATGATGAAAAATCATGCGTGGTCCGGAAAATCTCATAACCTCGCGGATTCTTTCCCTCATATCCGGCTTATAACAATGCACTCTGCAATTCGAGCAGAAAGTCTTGCTCTCCATGAAAGGACATTTGTCGCTGCGCATAATGGCATAATCATTAAGTGCCTGACACTCCTCGCACAATGAGCCATTCGTGTGATGCTTCTTCCGGCAGTACAGCCCTATCATAAGTGAGACAGTCTCCTTCTCACGCTGCCTCTTTAATTCAACACAACTACTCATCAGCTCACCCGTCCATGCTCAATTGAATACACCTTGTCCGCAATCCTCATAGTAGACTGCCTGTGCGACACGAGTGCAACCGTTCTTCCCTTGCCTTCTTCCTTAAGAGACTTTAAGATAATCGCCTCATTAAGGCTGTCTAAGTTGCTGGTCGGTTCGTCCAGAAGTACGAAAGGCGCGTCATGTAAAAATGCTCTCGCAAGCCCGATTCTCTGCTTTTCACCGCCTGATAACATATCGCCAAGTTCACCGACATTAGTATCATATCCATCAGGAAGCTTTGCAATAAAATCATGTATTGAAGCCTTTCTGCAAGCCTGCTCAATCTCATCGTCAGTCGCATCCAGCTTAGCTATGCGTATATTGTTCTTAATAGTATCATTAAACAAATGTGTATCCTGCGTAACAAAACTTTCCATATCACGCAGATTATCTGTATTAATCTCATCAACCGAGCGTCCTGATACCGTCACACTTCCCTCATCAGTACTCCAGAATCGCATAAGAAGCTTAAGAAGTGTTGATTTTCCGCTTCCGCTCCTTCCCTGAATACCAATAATACTGCCCTTTGGCATAGGTATTGACACATTTTTAAGAATAGTTTCGCTGTCGTATGCAAATGTGACATTTTCAGTGGCAGCACCGTCAAACTCTACATTTTCTCTGCCTGTCACATCAACTGTCACAGGAGATTCATCAAGAATATCGAGCACTCTGTTTCCTGCTGCAAATGTGTTCTGCAATGTACTTCCAAGATTAGCCAGTGCCACAACCGGACCAAATGAGCTCATCAGCGCAACCGTCGCCACAAGCGCCCCGGCAAAACTGATTGTACCGCTACTAAAAAGTGTGCATGATACTATAATCATCAACACATCAAATATAAGTATAATTGTATTAGTTATCGCTGTATTAAGTCCTGTAAGAGATTTAAGCTTATCCTCCTCAGCCGATAAGCTGTCTGTTCTTTCATTCATTTCTGCAAGTCTTTCCTTACCGCAGTTGTACTGGAGAATTTCCGGAAGACCTCTTAAGCTGTCAAGCACGAAGCTGCTGAGCTCGCCCGACTTGCTTCTGAATGTATAACCCGCCCCTTTGCTCGCCTTAGATATATACATAGGTATGAAAAGCCCGATAACAACATAGGCTGCAAGTGCCACAGCCGCAAGAAGCCAGCTAATCTGTCCGATAAATACACACATAATAATGCTCACGATGAACGCAATCACAGTCGGCGAAATTGTATGTGCGTAGAACACCTCAAGCAGCTCTATATCTGATGTAATGACTGATATAAGGTCGCCCTTATCCCTGCCTTCAAGCTTGACAGGACACAGCTTCCTGAGTGCGAAAAATACCTTATCCCTTATAAGTGCCAGCAGCTTAAATGCAATGAAATGATTGCACGACTGCTCTGCATATCTAAGAAATCCTCTTACCAGTGCAAATACAATGACACACGCAAACACAACACCAAGCGAAATACCTGTATTCACCCCTAACACATCAAGAATAGCAACAGCGCCAGACACTGTAATAAATATAGCTGTCAGAAAGCCTATAATTCCCATAATAATAGCAAGTACCATGTACCCTGCCAGAGGCTTTACCATGCCGATAAGCCCAAGCATAACCTTAAAACCGCTTCTTTTCGGCTTTAAAGATGCTCCGGTATTCGCAGCCGCCAGAGCCGACACTTTATTTTCAACATTACTGCTCATCTGCTGTTACCTCCTTTTCAAGCCCATAATTCTCAAGGCTCATCTGTGCATTCCACAGCTTCGCATATGCCCCGTTTCTGTCAAGCAGCTCCTTATGAGTTCCGCTCTCAATCACATTTCCTTTATCAAGAACATAGATAGCGTCTGCACTCTTGACATTAGCCAGTCTGTGTGAGATAAGAATCACTGTACTGTCCTTAGACAGCTTCATAATCTGTCCCATGATGACATCCTCACTCTCCACATCAATATTAGATGTAGCCTCGTCAAATATATAGTAAGGACTATCATGCAGAAGTGCCCTCGCAAGGGCAAGTCTCTGCCTCTGTCCACCGGAGAAATTGCCTGCTCCTTCTGAAAGCCTTGTATCAAGACCGCTTTCACTCTTTAAGAAATCACTAAGATTAACCTTATCAAGCACCTCCCACAGCTCATTATCTGTGGCATCCGGCTTAGCCATAAGAAGGTTGTCCTTCACAGTTCCCTTAAACAGAAAACTCTGGTGACTTATATAAGTAATATTCTTAAGAAGGCTTTCCTCCGATATATCAGAAAGTTCAATCCCGCCTACATTTATATGACCTCTGTATCCCTTGTTTCTTCCCATAAGAATCGCAGAGATAGTAGACTTTCCGCAGCCACTCTCACCGACAAGCGCAGTAAGCTTACCCTTGCCAAATGTAATATCTACACCTTTAATCGTATCATTGTCCGGATTATCCTTGTATGCAAATGTTAAATTCTCGCATATAATATCCGCATCGGAAGGACATAAGACTTCCTTGCCAGCTCCTTTACCACCGACATGAACAGACATAGCATTTTCAAAGTCAGGCAGATCCAGCAGTCTGAATATCTTATCACTCGCCGCCATTCCGTTCATAGCGATATGAAAGAATGAGCCGAGCTGTCTCATTGGGATAAAGAAATCAGCCGAAAGCAATATAATAAGAAGTGCTCCTGACAGGTTCACATATCCTGCCTTAAACTGAGTGGCAGACATGATAACGCCAAGCGCCGCACCACCATACGCAACTAAGTCCATTATAGTTACAGAATTAAGCTGCATTGTAAGTACCTTCATAGTAATCTTTCTGAATTTCTCTGACTCAATATTCATCTGCTCATTCTTGTATTCGTCAGCCTTATATATCTTTAGCGTTGTCAGTCCCTCGAGATTTTCCAAAAATGTATCTCCAAGTGCTGTATACTGTCCCCAGTATTTGGAAAGCAGCTTCTTAGCCCATGTCTGTACAACTGCAATTGACACGGGAATCAGCGGAACACATACAAGAAGCACTATCGCCGCTGGGATACTCACAAACATAAGCACCACAAAAAGAGTGAGTGGTGCTAACATGGCATAGAAAAACTGTGGCAGATATGCCCCGAAATAAGTCTCGAGCTGGTCGCAGCCTTCAACTGCCACCTGCACAACCTCGGATGTCTGCACATTTTCACGATAAGACATGCCAAGCTTAAGAAGCTTTTCGTATATCTTCTCCCTGAGCGTCTTCTTCACCGTCTTAGATGATAAAAAGCTCATCTTCGACGATACAAGTGCACAGATAAAACGCACAACCGCAACCACCGCAATCACAACAACCGTTGTAATCAGCCTGCCAGATGTGTAATTTCCTTCATACACATCTGCAAACAGCTTCGTTATTCCATACATCATTGTGATATTTGCGGCAAGCGAGCACCACTGCGCCACGACATTGCCTGCAATATACTTTTTACTTTCGCTCACAGTGCCTATGAGCCTTTTGTTAATCATCATATAATCTCAGCCTTTCAATAATTTTCATTATATCTCATATGGGAAATCTTTCGAGAGGAGACAGATTGCTTATGCTAACCATTAGTGACCTAATCGCAGTTCTTTCACTGTGTGCGACTTTTTATAGTCTTGGTTACGCTTGTGGTAAGCGTGATTCCAAGACACAAAAATAACCGCCCATCGTCCTGAGAAACATGATTATTGTCATGCCATACTCACGGTTTAACTTTCTTATAAGCTTAAGTATCTGTAACTGATACCTTATGTCAAGACAAGTTGTAGGCTCATCAAGGAACAGAATCTTAGTATCCTGCGCAAGCGCCATTGCAATCCACACCCTCTGTTTCTGTCCGCCTGACAGCTCCGCAACAGGCTTGTCCTTATGCTTGTAAGTATTGGTAATCTCAAGTGCGAACTTCACCTTCTCATCATCAAGCTTCGTATACCGCCATGAATAATGCTGTGATTCGTTTAAGCTTATTAAGCTTTATCTTTTTCATTTTAACTTTTTCCTCGTTTTCTTACTGTCGCTATACGCAACTATCTTTAATCAGCTTTCGCTAACCGATATCTTAAAAATTAGCCGGCATATTTGCCGACTAACTTCTATGTCAATTGCATTAGCAAATAGCTAATCTGTTTCTTCGTCAAGCCTTTTTTCTTGACGCACAGAATATAGCATATTTTATTTACACACACAAATATCCATTTGTAACGTTTTGTTACAAATGGTGTCATTTTTTCCTTCTCCTATTTTTTATTGATTATGTTTTCTCAATAACTTGTCCGTTATTGTTACAATACGCATGTTTTCTCTATTTTGCACATTTTTTTGTTCTGTTATCGAATTTTTATAGTGAATATTACCATAAGCTTTGACATTCATACTGTTTAAACACAACAGACAGCCTCCACTTTCTCTGTAGAAGCTGCCTGCTTATTAACTATTCTTGTATTAATTATATCTTCATCTTATTGTCTGAATTAAGTATCTGCTTTACTGCATCTATACTCAGGTCTACTACTCTTGCTATCTGCTGCAGAGTGAAGTTATCTCTGTACATATTGAATATTACCTGACGCTGCTTTTTTTCTTTGCCCTGAAGTTCGCCCTGTGATATGCCCTGCGATATTCCTCTAACCTCGCCTTTCCTCTCTGCTTCATCAAGCCATTCATCTAATGTTCCCATGCCTGAACACCTCCTTATTTCGTCATATAGCTGTTTATTGGCATCTACACTTGCTTCCAGCACTGATTTTATATCGTTTCTTTCTCCCTGTGACTTATATTCTCTGCTCTCGTTAAGGAATCGTTCTACATCCTCTCGCTTCGCACTATCTGTCAGAATTCGCAGGGCACTGTGCAGCTCTGGCGTAAGCTCCTGTGTAACTACTATCTGTGTTGGAAATAATACATTTCCTGTTACATAATAGATTCCTGGTCGAACCTGTTCTATTGTGTTTCCATCTGCTTTTAGCTGATTCATAAGCTTCTGTGGATGTCTTGCTCTGAATAATGACACTGTAAGCTCGTCTGCCGGAATTATATCAACATTTTCTCCGTATCCCTTATAAAGGCAAGCATAGCCTACCGTCTTGTAATAATCATCTATGTTCAGCTCGTCTTTAGGACTCTTGTACTCGATGATATTATATTTCCTCATGATGTGTCCTATCTCATTCTTTATGCCGCTTTTTAATGCCTCATCCTTTATAATTAGCAGATCAATTCTTATTGGCTCCTTGCTTATATAGTGTTCCGCCTCTAATGTCAGATATTCTGCATCTTCTCGCATCTCAACCTTGGCGGCCGAGCAGAACGCAGGATGCCACTTTATATTCTTTGGTGAATCCTTCAATTACCCTCCTGTTCACCATCTTTCGTATATATGCATTATAATACATGGCCTGTGATATTTACAATACATATTCGATGATGGTTATGTTTTAATCTAATGGGATTACAATGATACCAGCTATTACTGCCTGAATGTGTATCGGACATTCGCTGCAGATATGGCTAGCAGAGATGAATTGCTGCTTATAATGAATATACAGCAATTCTTATATCGTGTTGTATAGTATACTATATTTGTAGTATATCATATATTATATTTATTTTCAATGTTTTTATTATACTTTTATTTTTTCAATTGAAAGATAATATCTGGATATGTTTGTTATGCTTTAATAGCTGTTGAGTAATATACCAAAGCCCACTAATGTGCGCCATTCTCTTAATTGTGTAGGTTGTTTTTCTTACTTTATTGGCTGTGTTCATGCCTGCTTACCTACTATTCCATTGAATTAGTGCTTTTTCGTAGGTCTTTTTCTTGTCTTTCACCCAATTATGAGAGCTTGCTACTGGAAAAAGACCTACTAACTTCGCGCTTTATGCTTGATTAGTGGGTTTCTGTCCGCTCCTCATGTTTAATCTCATGGATTTTGACCCACTCAAATTATGAATTGCACAGCCTTAGTAGGTTTCCAGCGCAAGACAGCAGCAACAGCAGCCACGGCAACTACAACAGCAACAAAAACAGTCACAACAAAAAAGACCACAACAAAAACGGCAGTCACGGCGACACACCATGTGCTGCCAATGACTGCCACATTTCTGATTTCTTTTACATTATTATGGTAAATATTGCTGTTGACTCTGGCATGTGTGCTGTTCCTACTGAACACTGCATCTTAAGACACACGCTTCCGTGCAGTATTTGTCCGATTCCCTCACCCATGCTGATTACATCCAATACATTTGCAGGAAAGCTGATGACCTCGTCCTTCTCCTCTGCCTTTACAAACACACTTCCTTTCATATACTCCAGACTGCGTATCTTCCCCTGCATCTCTTTTCCGGTCTTTGGTGATTCAGCCGACATACTGACTGCCTTTAACAGCACCTCTCCTTTTCCATCCTTTACCCTCAATATGCACGGATGCTTAAATCCCCTGTTTGCCATAGACAGATTGTTTCCATCCTTTACTCCCTCTCGATAGAACAGAAATGGAAATGTGTAATCTCCATCTGACAGATAGCTGCAGAATTCATCACCTTTAAAAGTTGTTGTCTTTCTGCGAAGAATATACTTGGCATGATATATCTGCTCGGAATTTCTTATCATCTGCATTGTTTCCTCTGAATTTAATGCCGCCCAGACATCAGCATCATGCTCCGCTGCATCCATATCAAGACCTTCGTACAGCATATGGTTAAGTGCTATACTCCGTCTTTCTTCGTAATACTCTGCCAGCTTCTTTCCCTCATCTGTAAGCTTAGGGCGTCTTGGATTACTCTTATCTATCAGCCCCTCTTCCTCTAATGAAGTAAGCTGCCTGCTTATCTTCTGCTTGCCTTCATTAAGCATCTTAGCAAGTCCTGTTACTGTGCACAATTCGTCTTTCTCATTAAGAAAGCTCACTAATACCCTAAGTCGTAATATATCAAATTCACTAGACATGTATGTCATCTCCTTCGACTGGCTGTTATAGTTAGCGTCTGCTAACTTTTAGATAATACATGTGTAGTTTGAATTTGTCAAATTGCATCTTTTGTTTTTCTTACTCTGTTGGCTGTATTCATACCTGCTTACCTACTATTCCATTGCATTAGTGCTTTTTCGTAGGTCTCCCGCTTATGCCAATACAAAGCACTTGCCAAAATGTCATAATACACTAAGCATCAGTGCAACCGACATCATAATTTCCCCAGCAGCATGCTGATATCAGTATCCATGCAGATGGATTTGCCAGCTATCTCGGCGGGTGCGTATGCCTCGCTCTGGTTTAAGCATATATAAGATGCCTGCGGATATGCATTTGTCATCTGCCAGAAAGGATATTTTATAATGCCTGGCGTGTTGTATCCAACGCCAAGTTCCATAAACACTATTTTCAGGTTCTTGTGTCTCTGTATATACTCATCGTAACGCTGTGCCGCCTGATGCCAGCCTTTGTCTTCTACAAATGTGCCATCTGCCCTGAGATTCATGCTCATTGGTTCACCACATCTTGGGCAGTATGGAACGAGTTCTTCAGGAACTGCCTGCTTTAATTCTACGCCTTCCGGCTTGATTAATTCACCATTTATTATCTCATAGCCCTGACTTAATACCATCTTCCTGATGATTTCTTCGTTATCGTAAGTTTCCTTATGGCAAGGCTTGCTGCACTGGAACAGTCCATAGTCTCCCTGTGTATAGAATAATCTGTGCTTGTCAAATCCAGCTTTCTGGAAACAATGGTCAACATTTGTTGTCAGCACAAAGTAATCCTTGTCTTTGACTAAGTTATATATTTGATTGTAAACTGGTTTTGGTACATCTGTGTATCTATTAATATAAATGTACCGGCTCCAGTATGCCCAGTGTTCTTCCAATGTCTTATATGGATAGAAACCGCCTAAATACATATCCGTGAATCCATATTTACTTTTAAAATCAGCAAAATATGTGTTAAATCTGTCGCCACTGTATGTATATCCTGCTGATGTTGATAATCCGGCTCCTGCTCCTATCACTATAGCGTCTGCCTGCTCTATCTTTTCCTTTATCTCTGTTACTTTATCTCTCATCTTCTCACCACTGCTTTCACTGGACATTTTGCAAATGCAAGGACTCCCACGAGCTGCATTTTCTTTAAACGTGTTGCCAAATCCATCTGCCTGACCTCCCTGATGTATATTTTCTGGCTCTGGATTGCATTGCCTTGTTCCTCAATTATAATAACAAGAGCTGATGAACCTAGAAAGTACGCACATTTTTCTGCCTAAGTTACTTTTTTGTTACTTATGGTTATTAATCTGCTTATCTGGAAATTGGGAAACCATTATTGAAAAAATCGGACATTCATTTATGAATTGAAGAACATATCAGTCAACAATATATTTCTTTGAAAGATATGATACCTATAGATAGTCGTATATTTGAAATTCTTATAGGTAAAAAAATAATGGCACTACAATGATAGTCGTTGTATAAGCCTATAAGCACATAGTATTCAATCTCTTTATAGGAAAATATATCTGAATCCATCTAAAAAATGCTTTCCTATTAATAAAAATAAGAATATTTACCTATAAGGTAAAACATTTTTATCTTTATATAGGAAAGCAACAATTTTACATTACATATAAGCATCAATTTTATAATCAAAGAGAAGCCTTATAGTTTTCTCCCCATTCCTGCATAGCATCAAGTATGGGACGCATTGTTTCGCCAAGCTCGCTCAGGGCATATTCCACGCGTGGCGGAACTTCCGGATAGACAGTACGGGTAATGATGCCGTCATCTTCCATAGATCTTAACGAATCTGTCAGGACTTTCTGGCTGATTCCATCAAGACTCTTCTTTAGTTCATTAAATCTCCATGGCCTCATAAGAAGATTCCTTAAAATCAATAATTTCCATTTACTTCCGATTAGCTGGACAGTTGTTGCAACCGGACATTCTGGTAATTCGTCTTTCGTCAGCATAATCAGTACCTCCTGATATATAGTTCTCAGCCAATATAATGGCAATTAAGTTTAAAATATAATATAAGTATCAAATACAATGTAGCACACAATACAGAGTATGTCCATAAATAACAAAAAAGTAACTTAGGCAGAAAAATGTATGTACTTTTCTTGCAAAATTATTTATTCAGATCATGAACCTTTCTGATTCTTTTCAAAAATACATATCCAGCGAGACATGCAATAATTTCTGTTATAGGAAATGCCCACCATATAAGTGAAACTCCTATCTGTCCGTTTTTTACAAAAACCGAAAAGATACCTGCTAATGGCAATATGATAATGAGCTGTCTTAATAAAGAAATAACAAGTGATTCAACTCCACAACCCAATGCCTGATATATTCCCTGATATGCTACATTTATTCCGGCAAATATAAAGCTTATAGAGATTATTCTCATCGTGCTTATAAAATATGCTCTTGACTGTCCGGCATTAAATAATGACGCAAATGCTCCCGGGAATATCTCCGTAATCAGAATGCCCATTATCATCAGAACTGCTGTGTATATCAGCCCGAATTTTATTCCGTCATTTATTCTCTTCCTGCTTCCCATTCCATATGCAAATGCTATGATTGGTGTAATCGCATCTCTAAGACCAAATGCTAAGAACAATACAAACTGCTGGACTTTATAGAATAATCCATATGCAGTCTGCGCTGATGCATTGAATTTCAGTATCAGATTCATTGCATATACCATAATTGACATAAGTGCCTGTGCAATAATAGCCGGAAGCCCTATTGAATATATCTCTTTAATAATCTTGGCATCAGGTTTCATATATTTCACATCATGTCTGAATTCCTTATTAAGCTTCATATGAAAAATGAATAATAATACAGCCGATGCAACCTGCCCGATTACAGTTGCATATGCCGCACCCTTTACTCCCATCTCTGGAACAGGTCCGATACCATATATCATAATTGGATCAAGAATAATATTTACTACTGCACCAACGACCTGGCCGATTGTAGAATACAGTGAGCGTCCTGTTGCCTGCAAAAGTTTTTCAAACAATGAGAAGAATATTATTCCAAATGAAATAACACAGCATATTCTAAGGTAGCTTGTTCCCATTGAAATAACTTCCGGATCTGCCGTCTGAGATGAAATATATGTATTTACTCCAAATATTCCAAACAGCAGACATAACGCATAGATTATCATGCCAAGAAACAGACTGTTTCCAGCAACTCTTGCCGCCTTCTTATTATTTCCCTGTCCAAGTGTCAGTGCAAGAAGCGCATTCGTTCCCACACCTGTTCCTATACCGACCGCAACCATAAGCATCTGCACTGGAAATACCAGTGTAAGTGCATTAAGCGCTGCCTCGCTCCCCTGTCTCATGTTTCCAACGAAGGCACTATCCACAATATTGTAAACTGCCTGCAAAGCCATGGATAATATCATTGGTATTCCCATCTGAATCATAAGCTTATTAACCGGCATATCCTTCATTTTGTTACTTTCCGCCATAATAATCCTCCTTTTTCTGCATAAAAAAAACGGGTAGCAAACTGGATTTACGCTAGTTCGCTACTCGTTCGTGGTTTATTATATTTTTCTTTTTTTTAATTGTCAAATGTCAATTTTCCCTTAGCACGATATTATTTCTGTTTTTCTTTATTATCCGTGGTATTAATAATTAAATTTTACATTATTACAGTTTTATCTCATTGGCATCATCGCTGACTGCAGCATTCTGCAAATGTATGGAATATTCAAAATGCTTCATTTGTCATTATTTCCTGACTTTATCACCGTAAATATTCCACATAATAAAATAACAACCCCTAATATACATATTATCGTAGGAGGAAGATTTCCTATCCTTCCTGCCACAAAAACTGCTGTTGGGCCATCACTTTGATTAATCACAAATGACCACGAACGTGTCATAAACAAATGAACCGCATATAATACAGTACACACCCCTATAATACATCCAATTCCCCCAATTATGATTCGTCTTAGAGCCTTCTTTCTTTGAACTTTTGCAATTTCTATACTAGCAATAATTTCATTATCAGTATTTTCTCTCATATTCTTAGAACACTGCATCAATTCTGTCAGGGAAACACCCAATGCATCTGCAAGCGGTTCCAATGTATTAATATCTGGATATCCAAGTCCTGCTCGTGTCAACTCCAGACCAAAAAAAAATTGATTTTTTGTACCCTCAAATATCACTTCCCATTATACCTGCTATTGCAGTATATTGAAAGCAATATTTATACTTGCAGAAGAAAGGAGTGCCACATTTTCTCGGCACTCCAAACTCTGTAACCATCCATCTTACTTGAAAAATGGATCATCTGTATTCCATACAATCTCTATATTGTCCTCTCCATTGATAATCACTTTTTTGATTACCTTCTGGATTTTCTCTCTGTCAAAAGATTCCATATTGATGATACTTTCTAACTGTGTCTCAAACTTACTAGAAGAATTATCTTCTGGCGGTATTTCTGTTTTAAGCTGTTCGATTTCCTGATGCAATTCATCAATCTGCTCCACCATCGCCTTTGAACGCTTGACATACTCTTCTCTTGTGAGCTTGTCATCCTTATAATCAGAATACAACATCATCTTTTTACTGCTGAGGCTCTTCACCTTCTTTTCAAGTGTTGCAATCTTTTCTTCCGGAGATACTTCTTTCGATTTACCGGCTCTCTTTATTCCTTTCTCATCCAGATAAACTGTTGCATACATATTTACAGTTTTCATGATTGCATCTTCAACCTTGGCAATTTCCACCCTGTTGCTTTTGCATGGAGAATTTTCCTCAATTCTGGACGAGTAACAAAGAAGAATGTCACCTTTTACCCTTTTGCTAGGTGCTAAAGCTCTGCCACACACACCACAATAATAAAATGGATTATAGTTTCTCTTACCACGCTTTGAACGAACACATTTTTTTGAATTAACGTGTGCCATATCAAATAATTCCTGAGTAATAATGGGTTCATGGCAATTTTCTATCACCATCCATTCGTCTTTAGGAACATAGCTTGAAGTGTTATTGCTACCTATCCTCTTCTTAGTTTTATTCCATATCAGTTTTCCAAGATAAACTTCATCGTTTAATATATCCCGGATAGAAGAAGTACTCCACAGACTTTTTACTTCAACTGCATGGAAAAAGTTTCTGCTTCCTTTTCTCTTTTTGTATGCGGATGGTGTATCAATACCCTGAGCATTCAGATAATTTGCCACTTCCGTTTTGCTTTTGCCCTGTGCGGTCAGTTCAAATATCAGCTTAACCACTTCTGCTGCTTCCGGATCGACAATAATCTTATGCTTATCATTTGGGTCTTTGACATACCCATACCTTAACTGACCACTGATGTTCTCACCTTTCAGTATCCTCGTATGCATTGCAGAGCTGACTTTATTGGACAAGTCCCTGCTATAAAGCATATAGATTAAATTCTTAAACGCAACATTCATACCGCCCGTGGAACCATCATAATTATCGCTGTCATAATTGTCATTAACTGCAATAACCCGTACCTGATAAAGTGGAAATATCTGCTCCAGAAGACTACCGACTTCAATATAATCCCTTCCGAGTCGGGATAAATCCTTTACAACAATGCAGGATATTTTATCAGCCCGGACATCCTCCATAAGCTTCATATAATCCGGTCTTTCAAATTTTGTTCCGGTAAATCCATCATCACAGTATTCCTGTACCTTCGTATCCTTAAGCTCCGAATGATTGCCAATAAATGCTTCTAACAATTCCCTCTGACTGGATACACTGTTACTCTCCTCCTTCTGATTTAATGATACATCCTCATCTTCCATAGAAAGGCGAATATACATAGCAGTTATCTTACTCATACAAATCACCTTCTCTCTTATTCTTTACCTGTAACAGTTCTTCCAGACAATCATCATAAACCAGATTTACGGAAATTCTGCCATCTTCAAACACCTGTACCTTGTCAACAAATGCATCTGCCAGCTCTTTGTTAAGCTTTCTGCATTTCAGATATTTATTGATAAGGTTTTCCCAGTCTTCATCAATCTTATAATTCTTTGAATACAGGTTCTGAGATACTAAAAGATTATCAATCTCCTTCTTCAAAGCTTCGCTTTTTAGAAGATACTGCTGTTTTAATGTCAGATATTCGCTCTCATTAATCAAATGTTCTGAGTAATCTCCATATAACTCAGAGAACTTGCGGTTTACTTTCTCCAGTTCCCTGCGCTGTCTGGTAATGGCTTTTTCATACACATCGTATTTTTTCAGTCCGCTGCTTCTTGCATTTAATTCCCGTATCACTTTTAATGCGTCAATACAGCAACGCATATGATTTGAAATCTGAGCAAAGACAGCTTTGTTGACTTCCTCCTGATCAATTTTGTGTCTTGAACATGCCGGATTAATACCATCTGAAAAAGTTCCACAAAAATATACATACGATTTTGTTGTTCTTGGAGAAAGTCTCATTCCCTTGCCACAGTCTCCGCATACGATTTTTCCCTTTAGCAGATTCATTTCATTAGGTGGGTGTTTTGTAAACTCTTTTGCAAAATAAGCATCCGAGATTTCCTTTACTCTTTCCTGTGCCTTTTCAAATGTCTTTTTGTCGATAAGCGGCTCATGCGTATTTTCAACAACGACCCATTCACTTGGATCTGTTGCATGGAGTGGAATATTATTGTATTTCTCAATTACTACTTTCCCATGCACCGCCGAACCAATATAAGCCTGATTTGTCAGTATTGACTTGACTGTTGTTTTGGTCCATACACCATTGGTTCTTACATTCTGCTGATAACCAAGAGATTTTAAATACATCAATGGTGACATTATTCCCTGCTCATTCAGATATTTTGCAATTGGTGTGTAACCTTTGCCATCTAAAAACAATTTATAAATAAGCCTGACATTTCCAGCAGTTGCTTCATCCACAACAATTCTGTTCTTCTCCGTCTTGGATTTCAGATATCCATATGGAGCAAAACCGCACATATATTCATCAGTAGTCCATTTTCTACGATGTGCAGTTGAAACTTTCTTGGAAATATCCTTTGTATAAAACTCATTTACGATATTTTTCAAAGGCATCATAAGGTCTGTGCCCGGTCTGAACGAGTCAAAATCATCCGTAACAGCAATGAATCTTACATTGAGAAAAGGAAACACTCTTTCAATGTAGTTCCCCATCTCCACATAATTTCTTCCAAGTCTCGATAAATCCTTAACAATAATACAGTTAATTCTTCCTGTTTTTGCATCCTCAAGCATTCGCTTAAAATCCGGTCTTTCAAAATTAGTACCGGTAAAGGAAGCATCATAATATTCCTCTTCAATTACAATATCTTCGTGATCTTTGACATAATTCTTCATAAGTTCCATCTGTGTTTCGATTGTCCCTCTCTCAATGTTCTCTTCCTTTTCATGGGACAGTCTTGCATATAATCCAGCCTTAAAAAGTACCTTCTTCTCTTTATCCGGTAAGGCTGTGTTTTCCTGTAGCATCATATTTTTTCTGCTTTTTCTTGCCATATTACACAGCCTCCCTTCTGCTGATATTTAATTGTCCACCCGGTTCTTTATCTACTTGATAACCAAGTTTTTCGACTGATTCTAATAACTTCTTATAACAATCATCAAAGTCAAATACGATTTCAATCTCTTTATTCTCTGAAACCCTTACCTCAGAAATCAGTTTTACAACCACGTCCCTGGTCAGTTCCTTAATATCCTTGTATTCGGTAAAATAATTCATCCAGAGATGCTTATCATCCTTCTCCTCAAAAATTAAAGCAATGTCTCTCTCAATCTGGCGAATTATTTCTTCTCCCTCTTTTGCTTTTTTCAGATATGCCTCATGAAGTTCAAGATATTCTTCTTTAGTAAGAATTCCGTCCTTCATATCTTCATACAGTGAAGTTTTCAGTCTTTTACACTTCTCAACTTCCTCAAGTTTTTTCTGTTTTCTTGCTTCAAGACTTTTTACATCAAGCTGCTGGAAAGGAATTGTTCCAATATAATCAAGTATTTCTTCCAGATTCATTACGTTTTTGATATGAAGCTTTAACATTTCAAGCACCGTATCCTCTAATAACGATACTGATATTGAGTGCTGTGAACACTGCTTTGTCAATTTATGATTAGAGCAGATATAGTAAGCGTATTTCTTATCACCTGCTGTTGTAATTTTTCTTGTCATTGGTGAACCACAGTCTGCACATACTGCAATACCTGAAAGATTATAGACCATATCTGAATCCGGAGATATTCTCGTATCCATTCCCAACAACCTTTGAACAATCTCAAAATCCCTGTCACTAATAATCGGCTCATGATTTTTTTCGATTCTTATCCAGTCAGATTCCGGCTTAACAACCTCCTGCTTCACTTTATGATTTGGTGTCGTTCTTTTGCCTTGAACAAGATTTCCAATGTAAATCTCATTTTCAAGAATCCTGCGGACCGTGACTGAACTCCATACCGATTTTTCATTCTGTAAAAATCCGGTCTGATAACCGCTCCCTGTGCTCTGCTTATATTCCATAGGTGCAAGCACACCCTCATTATTCAACTGTGTTGCTATTGCATCCTGACTCATTCCGTGAAGCTTTAGCCGAAAAATTTCCTTCACAATACCGGCTGCATAAATATCAATAACCAGCTTATGTTTATCATCATCCGATTTTTCATACCCATAGGGAACAAATGCACCGATATACTCACCATTTTTTCTCTTTACATCCAAATGGCTTCGTATCTTTATACTGATATCCCTGCAATATGCATCATTGATCAGGTTTTTAAACGGAATAATAATCTCATCACCCTGTGACTTTCCAGTCACACTGTCATAGTTATCATTGATTGCAATAAACCTTACATCAAGAGCCGGAAATAATCTTTCGATGTATCGACCTGAATCAATATACTCACGTCCAAAACGTGAAAGATCCTTTACCACCACACAATCAATTACTCCTCGCTTAATATCTTCCATCATCGTCTGAAAAGACGGACGGTCAAAATTAGAGCCGGAATAACCATCATCCACATATTCTTTAACTATTCTAATGTCTTTTTTGTCTGCAAGGAAATTTCGGATGAAATCCTTTTGATTTGAAATACTATTACTCTCAGCTTTTGCGCTAGTAGAAACATCGCCATCCTCCTTAGATAATCTAACGTAGATGGCTGCATGATAGATTTTTGAGATTTGTTTACTCATATCGCAACACTCCTTTAAATATTCTACGTCAGATGTACCCAACTAAAATATCAAAGAAAGTTATGCCATATTCATTTAGTCCTTGAACATATCATAGCACAACTCCCTTTCATTTTCCATATGATTCTAAAAAAAAGATTCTAAACTGTAAGCAGCATATTTTTGAAAGCTTCTTCTATGGAAACTCCATTATTGGCAAAGCTTACTTTAACTTTCATCTTTCCCACTCTCATCATATAGGGATTTCCAACTTTTCTTATAAACTTCTGCTGTCTCTTTTCAATCGTATCATTCAGATCAGCATGATAAGATGCCATATCGGGCATTTCATTAATCTTGACATCTCTAAAATCAGTATCAAGCAATGCTCTGTATTCTTCTGCTGTCATAAAATCTATCCCCCTTTCAGTAAAAATGCCACCCATAAAATACAGGTGGCTATGTAACCCGGAGCAAATGCCCCGGTAATATTTAATTGTACTTTTCATATGCCCCAATCTGGATTTTTACACATTCAGTAATCTTATCAAGTAGTTCCGTATCTGAAATTGAAGCAACTACCCTCTCAATCTGAACATTTACATCAATGGATACAATCTGCTCACATAATGCCATACTGTCAAATACTTCAAAATCTGTGTCAGTAACCTTTACCTTTACAGCCGGTATTAGGCAGTGGGTTGGCAGATATTTCTTTTTCCATGTTTTTGTGGACATGGCTACTGCTGTGACAACCGGTGAATACTGATTTGCCTTGTTATTTGAGATAATAATATAAGGTCTTGTATACTTCTGAATGCTCCCTTTACTTACTGACTCCAGATTTGCAATAACAATATCGCCCCTGTTCAGTTTCATCTATGTCATTCCTCCTGTTCCCTGATATATTCTTCTGCCTCATCCTCTGTCGGACAGGCAACAATCCGTTTCCCATGTTCATCAATCACTACTGTTTCGCCCGGAAATATAATCAGTTTTAATTTTCTATTTTCTTCTGTCATATCATTCAAAAGAAATGAGAGCAGGTTCATAGCCCCTGCTCTCTGCATTAATACTGATTCCATGTTCCGCTGCAAGTGTCATTACAGCTTTAATCTCATTAAGTTCCATTGAAATGTCTACCACATCTCTTACTAGCACACAGATAATGGCATCTCTTTCAATATAATATCTTAATCGTTCAACCGCTTTTTTATCTGTATTAAAAATTGTCTCAACAACTTCCATGCCGGACTTTTTTGCATATGCCTCGATACGGTCAGCTGTATCATTTGCATTATTTCTTACAAATATCAGACACTGCTTTTCTTTGGAATCCTGCATATTTCCTCCTATCTGCAAGCTCTGATGTTATGATAGAACTTTGATACCGTATCAAGCACCAGCCTTCTTACATCACTTTCCTGAACAGGCTCTTTGTACATCATCTCATAACACTCTTCAAGTTCTCCATTAATATCCTCCACATAGATATCATATTCGCTGAGTTTTCCAAGTGTATCAATGACGGTCTCATCTGTTGTACCAATCATATCCTTTGAAAGTGTTATGATTGTATTAACATCTTCCTCCATATTTAAACCGATAAACGCATATTTCATCGGAAATGAAACTCCTTCTGTAGAAGCAGGCTCTGAAAGCATAGCTACAATTTCATAGCCATTATCCTTACAATACTTTTCAAGCAGCTCCGGCACAAAATGATCTGTAGCCTCTAATCCTGTTTTTGCATAATATATAATTGCTCTTTCCATCTTAAAATCTCCTTATAAACAATATTTGATTTGATACTGTGCGCACTTTATCTCCTCACATAAGCTGACTTATCAGTACCATCCACACCATCACACCTAAACATTTCTTTTCTGTCGGTGACCATAAATCAGCTTGTGTGGGAAGATAAAAAATCTTCCCAACCTCTCGGCTCTCCCCTGTCCGGGTAACATATCCTTTGCCAGCCACAAACACTTCGTAGTTTCCTGCCCATCTGGACTTACGAAAGTAGCCACTCTCTGAAAATGCATTTTGCTGAAATTCAGGTGCACTTATTATCTCATTACCTCCGGCTGCTAATCCGGTAGGCACAACCCTCTGCTCTTATCCTTAAAGGCTCCTGCTGTCACGTTTCTCATAATCGGCTGCAGCTCCGAGGATAGTCATCGCACGAAATGGGATTCTGCCACCCTGTCATAGACAAGGCGATATAAGTTCGTGGGATATGCGTGTCCTATTAAGTTGTCATAGATCAATCATGGTCAATGACAGATCAGCATTCAGTGTTCGTTTGCTCTTATATTCAGTAATCTGTGTTCCTGTCATGCTTGGTCATCAACCATGACTAAATTGTATAAAAAAAAGACGCATCCAAAAACGGAGCGTCCTTCCGAAATATCAATATTTCTTCGTAAGATTTTACGCATTTTATACTGCAACTGGTTTCCTTCGTATAATATTCAACATGTCCATAAGTTGTTGCTTTTCAAAATCAGTACATTCCTGCAGTGTTCTATCAAATGAGTCTGATATATTTATAGGTTCTATCAGAGGCTTGTCTATATTGAAATAGAAATAATCAGCAGATACATTGAATTCCTGACAAAGTCTCTTTATGAGATCATGAGGTATAGCTGTTTTTCCCTTTTCATAATTATAGATTGTGTCTCTACTCATCCCCAGTCTCTCTGCAAATCTTTCCTGACTGAGTTTTGATGCATTACGCAGTTTCTTCAGTTGCCTGCCCATCTGCTCTGCATCAAAGACTTCATCTTGGATTTCCATGTTCTGCTTCACCTCCTTTTCTCTAAATTTCGTGGAGGTAAATAAAAAAAGACCTCCACAACAAAACACAAAATCTTCTCAAGTCTAAATTTCTACTCTTCTAAAATTTTCTAATTTTGTTATGTAAGTCTTTAAATTTTTTCTTTATTAAATCAAATATGTATTAAAACTTCTATCGTACTTTGCCTAATCTTTTTTCTATCACTCTTCTATCAATTTTTCCGGCATATTTTTAAACCATTTTATACATTTCAAATATTCATTCTTATTAATCTAAATTACATTTCTTTAAGTTTAATATTTGTTCCTTTGATTTTAGACAGTTCTCAATATTCAATTGTAACTTGTACATTACCATTTTTATCCAGTTTTGTCAACACATTGCGACAAATTTTGCATTTTCTAAATATCATCTGAATACATTGGAAAATATAACAATTTCTTACATAACAAAAAACAAAACGCAGAGAAACAAAGTAACTAAGTTACCTTATTTCCCTGCGTCTCTGGTGCTTGACATTATTTCACTACACTCTGTATAGCTTTTACGAAATATGCCGCCCTTATCAGGTGAGCCATAATTCAATTTATATCTTAAATACTCCATTTTTGCTATGGCTGATTAAATATCCCTGTGTATACTTCTTCATAACCATAACGCGATCACAGCGTTCGCATTTAAGACTGATTCCATTCATCACAACTTCCATGTCGCTGCTTTTATCATCATTTATCAAGTAATCAAAAAATCTCTTTTTACATTTTTTACATCTAATTTCTATAACATTTCCTTTGTTCAATTCAGTTCGCTCCTTATTCATACAAAATCATCAATCTACAATTCTGTACTCGTAAAGGAAAGGGAAATCACCTTTGCAAGCCTTTTGCCGGGAGTTCCGATGAATGTCTGCACATTCCCCGGCTTTGCTGATCTAAAGCCAACTGATATGAATTGTGCTGTCAGCACACAATCACATCAGGCTCCGGCTCTTTCCATAAACCACATATTGTTATCTTCATAGAAAAGGAATATTTCCTTTCCATCTACCACACAGGTATAACGCTCTCCAACGCCGCCAGCCCTTGTACTGGCAGCTCTGCGCTTGTCTTTTACTCGTGTAATCTCATACTTTCTGCCATCTTCCCACGTTATCTCTTTGGGCATGAGCAGTCCGTCCTTTGAAAACTCTGCAAGTACATCAACATATACCTTATTGCTCAATGTAATCACCTTCCTTACAAGATTGCTATTGCTCTGGAAGCATCCATCTTCCTTGCTATATAGCCTTTTTCTTCTAATATTTTCAGATGTGCATAAACACTTGAAGTCGATGCCACCCCTACCATCTTGCATATCTCCCTGATAGTAGGAGCATAACCATTCACACGCTGATATTGCAAAATGCTTTCATACACATTCTGCTGCTTCTCCGTCAATGGTGCTCTGTCTACCAGATCAATTCTTGCTGCTTCGCTCATGTTCCGCCTCCCTCTTTTTTACTCTATTGGTACTTCTCGTTGCTAACCTGAAAAGTATCCATGTGGATGTACTGTGTGTTCTTCTTTTGCATTGACTGCCGACAGAATCCTGTCCCGGTACATGAGTCCCCTCTGGATACTGTAAAATCCAAATCTTCTGCGTATCTCATCCACCGCTGAATCCATCTTCATCTGCTTTTCACGCTTCTCCACATTTGAGAACAAATCAATCTGTTCCCAATAATTATCTGTTACTAAGTCTGCACCTCGGACACCAACACTGCGGATTGGTTTGCTCCAGTTATAGTTTTCCTTAAATATCTGATAAGCATATGCAGCTATCTCTCCGGTGATATTAGTTGCATGGTCAATCTTTTTCTGACGGGTAAAAGAGAATAACTCATTATCCCTGACACTTATCTCAACCACTCTGCACCTGAATCCATTCTCACGTAGTCTTGCTGCAACACTCTCAGCCAGAATATAAAGAACAATCTTTACATCCTCATCGCATACTAAATCCTTTGGTGTCGTTGTGCTGTTTCCCACCGATTTGATTGGAGCGTGGGTATTCTCCAGCTTGACAGGTGAATCATCATAGCCATTAGCAAACGACCATAAGATACTGCCCATCTTTCCAAGGTGACTGTTAAGCACATCTTCATCTGCTCTTGCAAGATCACCTATGGTTTTGATACCAAATAATGCAAGCTTTCTGTTCGTACTTTTGCCAACGTATAGAAGATCTGCCACCGGAAGTGACCATGCCTTCTGCTTAAACTCACTCTTATACATAGTTGTGATTGCATCAGGCTTCTTATAATCTGAACCAAGCTTTGCAAATATCTTATTGAAAGAAACACCAACACTTACTGTGATGCCAAGCTCTGACTTCATTCTCCTGCTGATTTCCTGTGCAATGAGCAATCCATCTCCTTTAAGGGAACTGCTCCCTGTCACATCAAGCCAGCACTCATCAATCCCATATGGCTCCTGCCTGTCCGTATATTCCGCATATATCTCATGTGCCATTCTTGAGAACCGAAGATATAAGTCCATTCTTGGTGAAACAAATGTTATGTCAGGGCAGACCTGCTTTGCCTGCCAGAGTGCCATTCCTGTTTTCACACCGTACTTCTTAGCAATATAGTCGGCTGTTAAGACAATCCCATGTCTTGCCTCCGGGTCACCGCCTACTGCCAGCGGCTTTCCTGCAAGCTCAGGATGATGCAGATGCTCAATCGAGGCATAACAACAGTTGATATCTGAATGAAGTATTACCCTGTCTCCCATCTGCATAACCTCCTGCATTTAATCTGTCACTACCATAATCTTTAGTCCAAGTATATGAGTAATGTCTCTTACAGGGCATAGTATAACCCCAAGAATAATCGACTGTCAACAGACACATGTGTCCTTTTTCTCATTATATTGGATTTTTAACTTGAATAATTGGCACTATTGCTATATACTATGGAGTGAAAAGAGACATTTGAAATCAACAAAATGAAAGAAAAGAGGCGTATGTATGTACTCAATCGGAGAAATCATTTCATCATATAGAAAAAAGAAAGGCTTGCTCCAGCAGGATCTCGCTGATGAACTGGCAAAGGAAGGCATCACTATTTCCTATAAAGCCATATCCAACTGGGAGAGAAATCTTGCTGAACCAAGCGTTACCATATTTTACAAAGTGTGTAGAATCCTTGGTATTACTAACATGTATGAAGCATATTTTGGAGTAAATCCTGCTGATCCCTTCTCATCGCTTACTGATGAGGGCAGGGAAAAAGCTATGGATTATATCAATCTGCTTCACGCATCCGGAATGTATGAAAAGCAGACTGCTAAGATAATTCCATTCCGAAGCATTGATATTTTTGAAAATGCAGTATCAGCCGGAACCGGTAACTTCCTTGTAGACGGACCGAAAGAGACTGTACGCATAGATGAATCTATCCTGCCGGAAGATACTACTTTCGGTGTCCGCATTAGTGGTGACAGTATGGAACCTGAATTCCATGATGGTCAGATTGCATGGGTATTACAACAGGAATCTGTTGCTAATGGAGAAATCGGCATATTCGCTCTAAACGGAGAAGCCTATATTAAGAAATTACAAAACGATAAAGACGGAATTTTTCTTATCTCTCTTAATGAAAAGTATGCACCTATCAAGGTTAGTGAAAATGACCGCTTAGACATATTTGGAAAAGTTCTTGGAAAATCTGATGCTTCTGCTATTACAGGACATTGCCGATAAAATTGCAAGTCCTTTTTATCGGAAACATTATTTTGCATAATTGACAATAAGAAAATATCTATAGAACTGAAAGAAGGGATTCTTATGGCGGTTACCAATAATATCAGAGAAATCCGTGAACAGCGAGGCATTTACCAGGATGACCTTGCCGCAGCTATCGGATACAGCACCAAAACTGTCGGCAGGATAGAACGTGGGGACAGCACCCCATCTGCCGAATTTATGCTGCGGATATCAAAGTACTTTAATATGCTGGTGGAAGATGTATTCCATGTGGAAGATTGAGTCGGAGCAGCAATCCGGCTCTCCTTCTATTTTAGACAGCTTTTCATATCCTTATCAACAACAACGATAAAATGCCACACAGTTATTAACAACCATGTGACATTTATACTCTTAATACAATTTTGCACCTGCTGGGATTGCATCATCTAACATTACCAGATTCAGTTTTTCTTCTCCATTTACATTGTGAATTGCAGAAAGAAGCATACCACATGAATCTATTCCCATCATAGAACGTGGTGGAAGATTTACGATTGCAAGTAAAGTTTTACCTACAAGTTCCTCCGGCTCGTAAAATGCATGTACTCCTGAAAGAATAGTTCTTTCATTCTCGGTACCATCATCAAGTGTAAATCTAAGAAGTTTCTTACTCTTAGGTACTGCCTCACAATTTTTTACCTTTACAACACGGAAGTCTGACTTTGAGAATGTATCAAAATCAACCTGCTCCTCAAATAAAGGCTCTATTTCAATACCTGTATTATTTTCAACAACTGCTGCCACATAAGCTCTTGACTGTTCTATTGTTTTTGGTATTAGCGATAAATTGTACTCCAACCATTGTTTTGTCTTTTCATCTCCCATAGCCTCTGACAAAAGAGAACTGTTTATATTTACGGAATAATCCCTGCTTCGCAAGCAATCGTATTTTTGTGTTAAATAGTTCTTATATTCATGGGCATTCTTATATGTCCTGCCCGTTTTGTTTCCAGCATTTTGTGTATCGCCATAACGATTCGTATATGACGCATAAGTTTCTATTCCTGTAACTGCCATATTAACATATCTCCTTTCATTATTCGGAGTCCTTCCAACTATGCCACCTGTTGGATTTTTCTCACCTACATCTATACTTTAAAATCTAATCCACAAAAAGTATCATCCATCTGATCTAAAATACTTGTATCAAATGCATCTCCCGGCTTCCATCCAGGATTATTTTTCTTTACCAGTGTCTCCATTCTTGAAGCATAATCTCCAGCCATTCTTCTCAATGTCCACGAAGCGGAATTTCGCTGTTCAGAAGGAATCGTATTCAAATACTGTTTGATTACATCATGTCTCTTGCTTTCTTCTGGTATATATGCACCATTGCTACTGATAAAATCCTGCTTTACAACCTTTTCTAAATCCGACTTCACCTTATCCGATACAGACACTATCTTTTTCCAATCCTTACCATTGATACAACGGTCTACCTGTTCCTTTGATAAAAAAGGTACACCATCTTTATTATAGTAATAATTGTTATTTCTATATTGACACCCAGAATCTACGGTCGTAATCCCAGTCTGCTTGTGTGAAGAATTTTTCTGAAAGAAGAATTTGTTTATTAGCAAACTTTACGAAAATAAATTTTTATTGTTAATATTTACATTCATATTTCACTCTCTCCTATAATACAAAATTGTAGCCACATTACATTTTTAATATGTATAATATACTTTTATTGTTTCAGTGGATGTTGAAACTGTTCCTTTTGTAACAATCCATATTTTCCACTTGCCTGACGGATCAAAACCATTAAAATCATTAATTGTTATTGTTCCACTCTTACTTACTGTTGTATAATTAACATTTCCATTGCCATCTTCTACATATAAATAAAACGAATCACTTCCTGAACTAACCCTACTATACACCTCTATTTAAAATTCTGAATTATGAACTCAATTCCGTTACCAGTGAAGAATATCTTTTTGTCCGGTTCTTTATATCCTCCTCACTGACACCATAATAACAATATAAATCTCTGGCTATTTTCTTAAACCTTTTTATGACCGACTTATTTCCAGAGTAAGATATTCCAAATATATTCCAGGTATAATCTACCTCTATTTCCATTAAATCCTCACCAATTTTTATTTCATATAAATGAAAATCCATGGGAATTACATTATCAGGCATTTGGTCAATCAATTTATTTCTAATTTCCATTTCATTCAAAAAATTTTTAACAGATTCTTCATTATGAAAATCTGGTTTTGGAATATCCTTCCTTTGGCCCAAAAGTTCTGGTTTATGCTGCATAATCAAACTAGCTTTTAGATTTTTCTGTCGTTCTATCCAATTTGTTGCGGCAGGATTGATTTCCACTAAATCATAATGATCCTTTGCGTATTGCACCACTTCCGCAAGGGTATGCGGGTTGGCCGCTATTCTCTTTTCTATCCTTTTTCGTCTGGATTGATAGATAGCATTTCGGATTCTAATCTTTAGAGATTGCTTTTGAGCTTCTCCAAATATAAAAACACTTGTGGGACCATCTTCACCATTTATTATGGAAACTTGATTGATACTTTTATTTTTCATAAGTGCCCTCTACTCACAAATCCCGATTATATCGGTGATTCACAATCTTTTAGCCAAAATCGCAGTTCCATAACCGTCACAGCAATTTTATACTTTACTTCGATTTCAATCTTTTCTGGTGGATTGACTAAAAGCCTGTCAATATCATTTTCCTCAACACCAGCCATTTTTGCTATCGTTAGCTTGGATATGCCATGATAGGAAACAAGCACTTCCAAAAAACCGCTTAATTGCCTATCCTTATCTTCAATCGCTCCAAAATACAGAAATCCTGCTTTCCTGCCCGTTCTGCTGTATATGTTTGCGATAATGCTCCATTCCATCATTAGAAATAGAAAACTTTACGGATTGTTCCATCGTATGTTTTTCATTTGCCTGCTTATTTTCTTTCTGAACTTTAGCATCATTTTTTTCTATTATGGGATTCATATTATTCATATAACTAGATATTTTCATATTTTTACCTCTTTCAATTATTCAAATATCCCTGATCCAGTTCTTCTTTCGACCAGACTCT
>OBXZ01000298.1_pt1 | contig 58359 bp, 49 predicted proteins | sample 1538171 | NCBI WGS metagenome assembly OBXZ01 (sample SAMEA2580161, study PRJEB22360) | human gut metagenome | biome: human gut; feature: human-associated habitat; material: faeces | place: Denmark | collected 2008/2010
TCTGCACTCTAACCAGCCAGTGAAAAAACCAGAAAAAACCCTGCCACAAACAGGATCGGCAGGCCCACGCATCGTCTGGTAAGCTCGATCAGTGCAGCAATACCGATAATACCGATCACAATCTGATAAGGGGCAAATCTGGTACCCTGATTGATGATCTGATTTGCAGAAAAAGTAAAATACAGAAAAGCTCCTGTGCCTGCGATCATAAAAATAATGTCGCCAATTGGCATGTAGTTTTCTCTGATATCTCCTTTTTTCGCCGGATAGGTAAGAAATCCGATAAGAATGATCAGCCCCAGAAAAGAAGTCAGTCGGATTTCCTCCAGGAAGGTGGCAAATAAGGTAACATAGATACACCACAGAGAAAAGGCAACCAGCAGGCCACGTACAGCCAGCTTATATTTGCCGGTCCACACACGAATATTGGATTCGCGGTCGTATTTCTTCATTACTGCATCTACATCTGCTGTGCTCATGTTCTCAGAACCAGCCTGCCCTTCCGGGGATGTGTTTGCTATTTTTATCTTATTTTCTTTCATCCTGACTATTCCCCTTTCGTATCCACTGTAATTCCATGCTCTGCATAATAACGCGCCGCACCCTTATGGAAAGGAATGGTCATACCGGAAGTAGCGTTTTCCAGAGAAAGCTCCGCTCCTTTTGCATTCTCAGCAGAAATCTCGTCTGCATGGTCAAAAATTGCCGCAGTCATATCATAAACTGTATCCTCATCCAGAGATTCGGACACTACGATCGTCGCCTTGACTGTGATGGTTTCTACAGGCTCATCCTGTCCCGGATAGGTTCCTGCCGGAATCTGGTAGGATGTATAATATGGACAGTCACTCAGGATCGAATCCCTGATCGCGCCATCAATATTGATCATATAAACACCATTGGTAGTTGCAAGCTCTGTGATAGCTGTTGTAGGTGCACCTGCAACAATAAACGCAGCATCAATTTTCCCATCCTTCAAAGATTCCTTGCTGTCCTCAAAAGACAGATACTGGGGATGGATATCATCCAGGGTAATGCCGCCTGCATTTAAAACATCCAGAGCATTGAAATATACACCGGAGTTTGCCGCACCGATAGATACGCTCTTGCCCTTCAGATCTTCCACTGTCTTAATATCAGGATCCATGGTAAACAGCTGGACAGTCTCTGCATACAGGCCGCCCAGAGTCCTGAAATCATGAGTTGCACCGTCCTGTTCAAATGCTCTTACGCCGTCCCATGCATAGGCCATTACATCTGACTGGACAAATCCAAGCTGGAAATCTCCGTCCTGTACTGACTGCAGGTTCGCTTTGGAACCACCTGTAGAAACCGCTGTAACCTTTACATTTGTATTATTGGTAATATACTGGGCCAGTACACCACCGTAGGAATAATACGTTCCCGCCGTACCGCCGGTACCGAACGTCAGACGTTCTTTACTTTGTCCGCAGCCGCTCAGAAGGCTGACTGCAAGTGCAAGAGTCAAAACAAAGCCAACAATCCTGCCAGCTTTTCTCCTGCATCTGAAAAGCTCTTTGTTTCTCATAAATCCATCTCCTTCAGGTACATAATATTTTGAATTATAACATATTTTTTCAAAAAATGATAATCTTTATTGAATAATCTTACAAAAAACGTTACAATAAAGGAAAAACGTGGATAACAAAATAAATAACAACCCAATGGAGGTATCTATTATGTCCGAAAGAAAATACCCTGTCATCACAATCAGCCGGGAGTTTGGTGCCGGGGGACACAGTATTGCAAGAGTAGTTTCAGAAAGGCTTGGTATCCCATATTACGATCGGGATTTTGCAAAACAGGCTGCTGCCAGAAGCGGATATTCCCAGGAGGATATTGATCGTGAGGGTGAAAATCTGAGCCGCAGCGCCAGACTTCTGGACAACATTCTGAATAACTCTGCAGGCTATTTCAGTTCCCATGATGCTATTTACCAGGCTCAGAAAGAGCTGATCCTTCAGTTCGCAGCAGAACAGGACTGTATTATTATCGGCCGCTGTTCCAATCTTATCCTGCGAAATGCCGGTATTCCCAGTCTGGATATTTTCCTTCATGCAGATGTGAATCTCCGCACAGAACATATTCAGAAATTAGGCTTAAACGGAAAGGAAGATCCCAGGAAATATCTCACCAAAATGGACAACCTGCGTGAAACCTATTTCAAAACCTATACAAAACATGAGCTTGGCACTTATCACGATTATGACCTGTGTCTGGATACCGGAACCCTTGGATACGATAACTGTATTGAGATTATCACTTCACTTGCAAAACAGCAGGGGTTGAATCTGAAGCATCAGTAGAAGGACCTCTGCAAGCTGTAAAACAGCAACAAGGCTGTGGCAATCAGAAAATCTGTGCCACAGCCTCTTTACTTCAGTCCTTTTAATAGTTGTTTCTAAATTTCTTTTATTTTACAAACTCATCCAGAGAACGGATCTGGATTCCTTCTTTTACAAAAGCCTCTCTGATTTTTTCCACAAACGCCAGAGCCTTGGCTCCGTCTCCATGAACGCAGACAGAATCTGCCTGAATATCAATATCTTTTCCTGTAATTGCAGTAATCTTTTTCTCTTTGACCATACGGATCACCCTGACAATAGCCTCATTTTCATCAGTGATCACAGCACCTTCCTTACGTCTGTTTACCAGAGTACCATCTTCTTCATAGGCGCGGTCTGCAAAAACCTCCATAGCTGTACGCAGGCCCATATCCTGAGCAGCCTTTGCCAGCTGTCCGCCGGAAAGAGCAAGTACGATCAGACTGCTGTCAAATTCTTTGATTGCCTCACAGATCGCAGTAGAAAGGGCATAGTCCTCTGCAGCCATATTATATAAGGCTCCATGAGGCTTTACATGCTGCATTTTTACACCGGTTACTCTGCAGAATGCATCCAGTGCACCCAGCTGATAAAGCACATATGCTTTTGCCTCTGCAGGGGAAACACTCAGATTTCTTCTTCCGAATCCCATCAGATCAGGAAAACCCGGATGTGCTCCTATACGAATTCCCGCTTCCTTTGCCATTGCCAGCGTATTTCCCATAACTACCGGATCTGAAGCATGATAACCGCAGGCTACATTTGCAGAGGAGATCAGCGGAATGACCTTATCATCATTACCGATTTTATAGTTTCCAAAGCTCTCTCCCAGGTCACTGTTTAAATCTACTGTATACATTCATCTTACCTCTTTTTTATTTATCATCCTTTGATTTTCAGCACATTTTCTATAAATCCCGTATCTGCCTTTCCGTCGCAGAATACCTGATTCTTCATAATCTGATACTGGAAATCAAGGTTTGTCTCCACACCCATGACCACCATCTCATCCAGCGCAGAGCGCATTTTCTGCAGGGCAGCCTCTCTGTCAGGTGCATGAACGATTACCTTCGCAATCATGGAATCATACTCTGACGGAATCTTGTAGCCTGTATAAAGGGCAGTATCCACCCGGACTCCGTTGCCTGCCGGAAGATGCATATGCTGTACTACTCCGGGACTTGGCATGAAATTTTTCTCAGGAATCTCTGCGTTGATACGGCATTCAATAGCATGTCCCTTAATCCGGATATCTTCCTGTTTAAAGCTTAACTCCTCTCCCATAGCCACACGAATCTGCTCAATGATCAGATCTGTGCCTGTAACCATCTCTGTTACTCCATGCTCCACCTGGATTCTGGTATTCATTTCCATGAAATAGAAGCTGCCTTTGGGGTCTACGATAAATTCAATCGTTCCCGCATTGGTATAACCTACTGTTTTTGCAGCAAGAACTGCATATTCGTTCATTTTCCTGCGGGTTTTTTCATCAATGGCAGGGGACGGGGATTCCTCGATCAGCTTCTGATGATTTCTCTGTACCGAACAGTCACGTTCTCCCAGTGCCACCACATTTCCATGACTGTCTGCCATGATCTGAATCTCCACATGGCGGGGATTTTCTACAAAACGTTCAATGTACATAGTATCATCCCCAAAAGCATTGGCTGATTCTCTCTGTGCCATATTAAACTGAAATTCAAATTCATCCTCATTGGCAGCCACACGCATTCCCTTGCCACCACCGCCTGAAGAAGCCTTGATCATAACCGGATATCCAATCTCTTCAGCCAGTTTTTTACCTGTTTCTGCATCGTATACAGGTTCCTTTGTTCCCGGTACAACCGGTACCCCGGCATCCATCATGGTTTTACGGGCATGGGATTTATTTCCCATCTTATCGATCACATCCGCATCCGGTCCGATAAAGGTAATTCCGTTTTCTTTGCATTTGCGGACAAACTCACTGTTTTCTGAAAGAAAGCCAAAACCGGGATGGATAGCATCTGCTCCCATATTTTCTGCTGCAGCAATGATCCGGTCCATGTTCAGGTAGCTGTTTCTGGCAGGACCTTCTCCGATACAGATACGCTGGTCTGCCAGCTGTACATGAAGGCTCTTAGCATCTTCTTTTGAATAAACAGCTACACTTCGGATTCCCAGATTCCTGCAGGCACGTATGATCCGAACTGCAATCTCCCCACGGTTGGCGATCAAAATTTTATTAAACAATATGAAAGCCTCCTTATCCTACAGTCTCTTAACACGGAACAGAGGCTGTCCATATTCTACTTTCTGTTCATTACTTACCAGAACTGCTTCAATCTCACAGTCATAGTCACTCTGGATCTCATTCATAAGCTTCATAGCTTCCAGAATACACACTGTCTGTCCTGCTTTTACCTGATCTCCAACCTTTACAAAAGCAGGTACATCCGGAGCAGCTGCAGAATAGAAGGTTCCTACGATAGGAGAAGTGATAAACAGACTTTCCTCCTCTTCTTCCTCTGCTTTTTCCACAATTGTATTCACAGGTGCAGATGCAGCCACAGGAACTCCCGCTGCAACTACAGGAGGATGATCCAGCTTGCTCATTGTAATCTTTACATCCTTGTCCTTATATGTGAATTCATTAAGGGATGAATCCTCAATAATCTTTACCAGTCCTTCAATCTTCTCTAAATCCATCGAACATTATCCTTTCTGTCTATTTTATATTATTTTTTACGGTTATTCTTCAAACAGCTTGCGCAGTCTCTTTGCCACCAGACGGCAATCCAGAACCTCTTTACATGGCTGATGAATGATCTTTCTCAGTCCGTCAAGTTCTTTCATTTCCTCAACATAAAGAGCCTGAGCCTCCTGTACGGTAATTGCCTTGAAATGTATCTTATCATCTGTTTTTCTCTGTACCAGCTTGGGAATATCCACAGATGCCACTGTGGCAATTTTCCCATAACCGCCCGTTGTCTGACGGTCAGCCAGCAGAATGATAGGTTTACCATGGGAAGGTACCTGTATAGCCCCAAATGCGATTCCGTCGGAAATAATATCCGAAGTCTTCTTAGGAGCAATAAACGGTCCCTCCAGCCTGCAGCCCATACGGTCAAATTCATTTGTCACTGTATACTCACTGCCCAGGAAAGTCTGGATGCCCTGTTTGCTGAACATACCATCCTGCGGTCCCATTACTACCCGCAGTGTTGCTTCTGTCTGATCAAACTCATCCATATCAAGCTTTCGGGAAAGGAAAAACGGCAGATAACGTCTCTTAATACGAAATCCGATATAATCGTCCGCTTCCAGTTTTCTTCCCTTAAATCCGCCCAGACCACTCTTTAAATTGGTGCATCGGCTTCCCATCACTACCGGAATATCCAGATAACTGGAAAAAGCAATATAACCTCTGCTTCCCGTTCTGGCGCTTCCAAATTTCAGTACATCTCCCTTATTCATATACAGGGCTGTATACATGGGAGCCGGCTCTCCATTAATGGTTGGCTGGAAATCTCCGCCTGTGATTGCAATGATAGTAGCTGATGTAAATTCAAGGGTTGGGCCTATCAGCGTTATCTCCAATACTGCCTCATTCTCCGGATTATCCAGAAGAAGATTGGCTATTTTGAATGAACGGACATCCATGACTCCTGCCACACTGAATCCCTGACTCTGATATCCATAACGCCCCAGATCCTGAACCGTTGTCATCATTCCGCCTTTTAATATACGAATTCCCATTTTATGCCTCCTCATGAACGGTGCACTGGTATTCGCCACGTTCTACTAATTCTCTGATCCGTTTGTACTCATCTTCATCGATCGGTACAAAACGGATATAATCTCCTGCCTCTACCAGAATCGGGATTTCACGGTCCGGATCATAGGTTTTTACAGGTGTCATTCCCATCAGCTGCCATCCTCCCGGAGAATCCAGAGGATAAATCCCTGTCTGGGAACCACCGATTCCCACACTTCCTGCATTGATCTTGATTCTGGGATTTGCAAGACGGGGTGTATGGATCCTTTCATCCAGCCCGCCCAGATAACAAAAGCCCGGAAGAAAACCAAGCATATAGATCAGGTAATCTCTGGAAGAATGAATCTTTATTACTTCCTCTACGGAAAGTCCGGCATGTTCTGCAATATTCTCAATATCCGGACCATATTCTCCTCCATAGCATACAGGAATCTCATAAACTTTTCTGCATCCTTCACCTGCTGTAACTTCCATCTTTAACAGAATTTCCAGTCTTTTTTTCAGGTCATCGTAGGAAATCACACGCGGGTCATAATTAACCAGCAAAGAACAGAACGCAGGGATCATATCTACAACTCCCTCTATATGCTGTTCTTTCATAAGCTGTACAGTGGCAGTGATCTTCCGGTTGATCTCCGGACTGATCTCTTTGCCAAATTCAACCAGAACAGAAGAATCACCTTCTGTTAAAATTCTAATGTCCGGCATAATCTGCTCCTCTTTTCTTAATCTTTTCGCCATGTCTTTTTATCTGCTTCTTTCTGCATCACATGGCTGTTAATGAACCAAAAAGGTGTAACCTGGACGATCACACCTTTTTGATATACTCTCCAGTCTGAAAACCGGATACATTTTCCTCAATTATAACAATGTACCGATCTTAGATACAAATGTAGTCACACCGAGGTATGCTGTAAGAATTACCACGATCACTCCAAGAATGGTAAGTACTACCGGATGATGATAATTCTCTCCCATAATAGATTTCTTATGTGCAGCGATCAGACAGATTGCCAGGGTGATCGGAAGGATCAGACCATTCACAGCACCTGCAAGTACAAGAAGTACTGCCGGATTTCCAAGGATAAACATAATGGCTGTAGAAATAATGATAAATCCGATGATCACTTTATTTTCATTTTCCTCGATAGACTTGCTGAAAGTCTTCAGGAAGGAAACTGAAGTATAAGCTGCACCGATAATGGATGTGATTGCTGCGCACAGAAGAACCAGACCTGCAAAACGGTATCCGATTTCACCAGCCCCCTGCTTGAAGGCGTCTGCTGCAGGATTTGCAGCATCCAGTGTTACGCCCTTGACAACAACGCCCAGAACAGCCAGAAACAGGAAAATACGAACAATCGTAGCAATGATCATACCCATAACAGAACTCTTGTTGATCTCTTTCAGGTTCTTCTCGCCTGTAATTCGTGCATCAATCAGACGATGTGCGCCGGAGAAAGTGATATATCCTCCAACAGTACCTCCCAGAAGTGTAAGGATTGCAGGAATCAGATTTGTGGCACCGGCTTCCGGTACAAATGTATTCTTCAATGCACTTCCTACCGGTGGTTTTACCACAATGATCACAACAAAGATTACGATAATCATAATGGCACCCAGTACCTTGGTAATAGTATCCATGGCACTTTTGGCATTTTTCAGCACAAATACCAGGATTGCCAAAAGACCTGCCAGTATGTAACCAACTTTGGTAGGTATTCCAAGCAATGTGTTAAAACCAAGTGCCCCGCCACCTACGTTTCCGATATTAAATACCAGACCACCGAATACGATCAGTATCGATACCAGATATCCCAGTCCCGGAAGTACCTTATTGGAAACATCCTGACCACGAAGTCCGGTCACACAAAGCACACGCCAGATATTCAGCTGTGCAATGGCTGCAAGGATTACGGAAACCAGGATAACAAATCCAAAACTTTCCTGATACTGTCCGGTAAAGGTTGCTGTCTGTGTCAGGAATCCTGGTCCGATTGCAGATGTGGCCATCAGAAACGCTGCGCCAAGTAAGGCTCCGCCACTCTTTTTCTTTTCGCTCATTTTTATTGCCTCCTTTTCATGTTATTATCGCACATTATACTAAAAAATGAATATTTACACAAGCAAAAATTATTTTTATAACTTTTGATGTCGAATTTTTGTTACTGTTCACTGGTAATATCCCGCGAGGTGTTTTTTGTGAGCGAAGGTCACAGAAAACCCGAGACATACTGCGCGAATTTATGCGATTAGCATAAATTAAGTTTGCGAAGCAAACGATACTCCTTGGGCATTGCACAAGGAGGTTCATATTTCCTGCATCGCGAAGCGTGTTGCTGAGAACGGAGTGAACAGTAACGAATTTTTATAATCTGTATTTTGTAATAAAAAACAGCAAAGGAGTACCCGGATTCCCATCCGATACAGCTCCTTTGCTGTTTTTTCAGTTAAAATGTAAATTTATCCGCAAAATATGCATCCAGTTCATCAATCTTCACACGAACCTGCTCCATAGTATCACGGTCGCGGATTGTAACTGCTCCGTCGTTTTCGGACTCAAAGTCATAAGTTACACAGAACGGAGTACCGATCTCATCCTGTCTTCTGTAACGTTTACCAATGTTTCCACGATCATCATATTCACAGTTATATTTCTTGCTTAACTGCTGATAGATCTTCTCTGCACCCTCATTAAGCTTCTTGGAAAGAGGAAGCACACCGATCTTAACAGGTGCAAGTGCCGGATGGAAATGAAGGACAGTACGAACGTCATTCTTCTCTGCATCCAGAACTTCCTCATCATATGCGCTGCACAGGAATGCAAGTACCACACGGTCAGCACCCAGTGACGGCTCGATTACATATGGGATATATTTCTGCTTCTTCTCATCATCAAAGTATGTCAGATCCTGTCCTGATACGTTCTGATGCTGTGTCAGGTCATAGTCTGTTCTGTCAGCGATTCCCCAAAGCTCGCCCCATCCGAATGGGAACAGGAACTCTACGTCAGTAGTAGCTTTGCTGTAGAAGCTTAACTCTTCTGCATCATGGTCACGATAACGAACTTCTTCATCCTTCAATCCAAGAGAATGTAACCAGTTCAGGCAGAAGTTCTTCCAGTATGCAAACCACTCAAGGTCTGTATCCGGCTCACAAAAGAATTCAAGTTCCATCTGCTCGAACTCACGTGTACGGAATGTGAAGTTACCCGGTGTGATCTCGTTACGGAAAGATTTACCAATCTGACCGATACCAAACGGAATCTTCTTACGGGATGTTCTCTGAACATTCTTAAAGTTTACGAAAATACCCTGAGCTGTCTCAGGTCTTAAATATACAGTATTCTTGGCATCCTCTGTAACACCCTGGAATGTTTTGAACATCAGGTTGAACTGACGGATATCTGTAAAGTTATGTTTGCCGCATGTAGGGCATGGTACATTGTGATCTTTAATGAAGTTCATCATTTCTTCCTGAGACCATCCATCTACAGAGCTCTCCAGTTCAATTCCGTTCTCCTGGCTGAAATCCTCAATGATCTTGTCTGCGCGGAAACGCTCATGACATTCCTTACAGTCCATCAGCGGGTCAGAGAAGCTTCCCAGATGTCCGGATGCTACCCATGTCTGCGGATTCATCAGAATCGCACAGTCAACACCTACGTTGTATGGGGATTCCTGAATAAATTTCTGCCACCATGCACGTTTTACATTATTCTTTAATTCCACACCAAGATTACCATAATCCCATGTGTTTGCAAGACCACCATAGATTTCGGAACCCGGGTAAACAAATCCTCTTGCCTTTGCCAGCGCAATGATTTTGTCCATTGTTTTTTCCATGACTATTCTCCTCGTTCTTTTTATAAAATGCGTGTAACTGTTCATATCCGTCAGGCAATTTGGTTCACAATCCATTCCGCTATTTGATTAACGTAATAAACAGCTACAATTAACGTTATTATAACTGTATCTGATTTCTTTTTCAAGGTATCTCAGCTCATTATTTCCAGAATTTCCAGACTTTTGAACCGTTTTTCAGTGTTCGCAGCAATATAGGTATGGATATGACGTTCCAGTTCATGGAGTACTTCTTCTGTAACAGTAAATGTATAAAGCTTCCCAAGAGAAGCAGTTACTATGTACTGCATGGCATATAATGCAGGTGCTGAGATTCTCTTTGCATCATTTACATGTCCCAGACAGGCTTTATCCAGAATACCATGATTCTGCTGAGAAAAGAAAAGCTCTTCTCCCTCCACAGGCTGTCTTTCGCAGCACACACAATGAAACAGTGAAGGACACAATCCCTGTGCAGCCATCATACGAAGTTCAAAAATACACCTCACCAGCCTGTCATCAATATTCGGGTTCAGAAGTGCCTTCACTGTCACATACAGAAGGTTCATAGATTCTTTCTCGTCAATCCCCTCCTGTCCGAAATAATCTGCCAGTTCCAGAAAATAATATCCATAGTAGATTCCAGGCTGTTCGCCTGCCAGTTCCACAAAATGATGACTGATGGATACCTGATTCAGATTATAACTGGAACGCCCCTCATAAAGGGCAAAGGTTCCAAACACAAAAGGATTGGCAGCCGCCAGAAACTGGCTGTTTGGGCGGCGGGCTCCTTTTGCAAACGCGGAAATCTTGCCTCTTTCTCTGGTGAGAAGGACGATCCGCTTGTCATATTCTCCCACAGGCATGGCAGAGAGCACTACTCCCTGCACAGTTATCAAATCACTCATTCTCTCTGTTTCCTGACTGTCTTTTTATTTAGATTTCCTTCTTATCGTAACCAAAGTTCTTGATAAGGAAATCACTGTCTCTCCAGTCTTTCTTTACTTTTACCCAAAGCTTCAGATTCACTTTTGATTCCAGCATACGCTCAATCTCATATCTTGCATTACTTCCGATTTTCTTTAACATCGCACCCTGTTTGCCGATGATAATTCCTTTGTGAGACTCTCTTTCACAAATAATTGTCGCATCAATATCCACGATTGGATTTTTTCCCGGACGTGTTTTCATCCGGTCAATGGCAACTGCGATCCCATGAGGAATTTCCGCATCCAGTGCATGAAGTGCTTTCTCGCGGATGATCTCAGCCACGATCTGGCGCTGAGGCTGATCAGTAACTGTATCCTCGTCATAGAACATAGGACCGTAAGGCAGATATTTCAGGATACAACCGATAATATCCTGTGTATTCTGTCCACGCAGTGCGGAGCATGGGATAATCTCTGCGAAATCGCATACTTTTCGGTAGGTATCAATGGCAGGAAGGATTTCTTCCTTTGATACAGTATCAATTTTGTTGATGATCAGGATTACCGGCACTCCGATTCCCTGAAGCTGTTCTGCAATATGACGCTCTCCTGCCCCGATAAAGGTACTTGGCTCTACCAGCCACATAATGGCATCTACCTCTTTTAAAGTTCGCTCTGCCACCTGGACCATATATTCTCCCAGCTTATTCTTTGCCTTGTGGATACCTGGAGTATCGAGAAATACGATCTGACCTTCGTCACAGGTATAAACGGTCTGGATACGGTTTCTGGTTGTCTGTGGTTTCTTGGATGTGATAGCGATCTTCTGTCCGATGAGATGATTCATCAGAGTAGATTTACCTACGTTTGGACGTCCGATAATCGCTACAAATCCGGATTTAAAATTTTCGTTCATTCTGTTCTTTCCTTCTTTAACAATTGATCAGTGGTTTCACTTCCATCAGTACATCAGAAGCCTCAGCCACCTTGCTCTCGCTTCCCACTACACAGATCTGATCTGCTGCCAGAACTGCCTCTATGATCTCGGCCAGTGCATGAATATCCTCTGCAGACGCATTCAGGATCTGATCACGTTCTTTCTGGAGCATCTCCTCTGTCACACCGCAGAAATATGCTGTCTTGGAAACAGAACCTTTCATCTGAGGTGTCCTGGGAACATCCTTTCCGCTGATGGTACCAATGATATATTTTGTCATCTCGCGCTCATCTGCCTGAAAATTGCGGATATAATCCGGAATCCCCTTATATACATCCAGTGTACGTTTCAGATGAGGATCGCGATAAGATACCAGATAGCTCTCACCATTCCTCTTAAATCCGCTCATACATCCATATGCACCGCCCTTTACGCGCAGATTCATCCACAGATAATCATAACTTAAGATAACCTTCAGAATTTCCAGTGCACCTGTATATTCCAGGCCTTTTTTCTTAAAGTTACCGGTCTGAGCCACATACTGAACCTGTCCGGAAGTCTTAAATCCCTCATTCTTCTTTGTGCAGGTCAGCTTCTCTTCCGATTTCTCCACCGGCTCTGTGCCAAGTCCTGCCTTTACAGCTCCCGCCAGTTTCTGAACTGTCTCCAGGGACTCTCTCTCACCTGTATAACTGATCATAAAGTTCTCCGGACGGAGAATTTTTTTCATCAGTTTGCAAAGCTCTTCTACAGTTTCCTCTTTTCGCTGTTCAAAATCTTTTTCCAGTTTCTCGATAAACTGATAATATCCGATTCCCGCCATCTCATCCTGGAATGCAGCCATCGGAGAAGAATATGCAGCAGCTCTGAGTACAGCAGTGGAATGTCCGGCACCTGTCAGGTTTACCTGTGCCCTGGACTTCACAGATGCAACAATCTCATAGAGACGCTTGGTATCCTCCAGTTTCGAGCTGTTCAGGATCTCCCCGATCATTTTGAAAAGGAAATCCATTTTCGTATAAAGTGCCTTACCTCTTACAGAGAACATAGCCTGAAACTCTTCTGTAGAATCAGCTCTGTCAAAAACCTCTACCCCACAGTTGATACCGCCTGTATTGGCATTGATTTCATTGAACAGTTCTCCGTATGTGTAATTCTCTGTATCCACATAACCCAGTACGGATTTCAAAAGTCCCAGATAAGGAATCTGCTCAGGCGCAATACTGTCAGTCTTAAACATCAGGTCTACGTAACCGATACCATTTGTGCATACGTCATGGTAAAGGAACAGACTGTCATCTACCGTTAATTCTTCATTTATGATCTTTGCAGCTTCTCTTTTAATATCACTTCTCTTTAACATCGGAATGCACTCCAGTGCTTTTGGATCTTCGCCGGCTTCCTGATATGCTTCCAGTGCTTTCGTCTTCTCAACCATTGCATCCAGCTGTTCTTCAGAAAGACTGCTTCTGTATGCTTCCAGCTTCTCCTCCAGCTCTTTCTCACGCTGGGCTGCCAGACCTTTCTTCGGCACAAGAGTCATGATGCATCCATGTGGATTCTCAAGAAGATATTTACGGATCAGTTCTTCAAAATATCCTTCGTTTACTGCCTTTTTCAGTTTTTCAAAAACTGTAAGCTGCTGTACCTGTGCAAAGGGATTTCCTTTTTCATACAGCCAGTCTCCCAGAATATCCAGACTGTACATCAGTCCTTTCGGATAAGAGGAAAAATCAGCTTCACGATAGCGGAATTCAAAGTAATTGATTCCTGCCTCTACAGCTTTCCTGTCAATTCCATTCTTAACAATATCTCCCAGTACCTGTCTGATCACAGATACGAATTCTTCTTTTCTGTCCGGATTGGAACCTTTTGCAATTACTGTAAAATATGGCTGGAGAATACCATCATCATAAGATCCATAGACATCCTTGCCTGCTTTTACATCCAGAAGTGCCTGCTTTAACGGTGCTCCCGGTGCGCTTAACAGTGCGTAATCCAATACCTCAAATGCCATCGCCATCTGACTGTCCGCAGCATTTCCCACAACCATGTTATAAGAAAGATAGGTATTGTCCTCTTCTCCCTCATTCTCAGCAACCGGATACTCAAGAGTCACATCCCGGCATGCTCCGAATGCTTTCTGTTCCTGAATAACAGAATCCACATCCAGATAATCAAAATGCGACAGATAATGCTCATCCAGGAATGCCAGTTTCTCTTCCATATCCATATTTCCATACAGATAAATATAGCTATTGGATGGATGGTAATAAGTTCTGTGGAAGTTCAGGAAATTTTCATAGGTAAGATCCGGAATATTTTTCGGATCACCGCCTGATTCACATCCATAAGTGGTATCAGGGAAAAGGTGATTCATAATCTCCCGTTCCAGAACTTCATCCGGTGAGGAGAAAGCACCTTTCATCTCATTATATACAACACCGTTATATTTCAGCGGTCCTTCCTTCTGTTCCAGATGATAGTTCCAGCCTTCCTGACGGAAAATCTCTTCTCTTTTATAGATATTCGGATAAAATACCGCATCCAGATAAACATGCATCAGATTCTGAAAATCCTTATCATTGCAGCTGGCTACAGGATAGCAGGTTTTATCCGGATAAGTCATGGCATTCAGGAACGTATTCAGAGAACCCTTTACCAGTTCTACGAAAGGATCCTTTAATGGAAATTCCCTTGAACCGCAGAGTACACTGTGCTCCAGGATATGTGCCACACCTGTGCTGTCCTTAGGCGGTGTGCGGAATGCGATATTAAATACTTTATTCTCATCATCATTCTCGATCAGCATAACTCTTGCACCTGTTTTCTTATGGCGCAGAAGCCAGCCTGTAGAATGGATATCTGTCAGATTTTCTTCTGTCACAACTTCATAAGCCGTCAAATTTTCTTTGTTCATGTATGCCTCCAGTAATTTTTTTTTGGCTTTTCTTTATAATCCGCCTTCTCCCGGGAAATGTGCCTCATAAACTTCTCTTGCTGCCCTTGTTATCATTTCCAGTTCTTCCTGCATGTTGATTTCCTCCGGAAATGCAATGGCAGTGGTATAAATATCGTTCTGAATCTTACTCTTTGCACTTTTCTCACTGATATGGACAATCCCGCACAAGATCGTGTTATAGGCCTTATCCTTCTCGCAGAGTTCCATATAGGTTTTGACCATATGGCAGCATTCTCTGTAAAGCAGTTCTCTGTGAAGCTCACTTTTCTCCTGCATTTCTCTGAATTTCAGCCTGGTAAGATTTTTCCCGATTTCTTTTCTGGCCCTCTTTAAACCAAACAGCTTTCCCGCTGTATCCTTGTTATATTCCATTGCCATCCAAAGTGCCAGATATCCATCAGCACGTGTACCGGAGCCTGCCTCTGAAGGTTCTCCGTAACGCAGTTCCCACAGTTCCTTACGGACAGCATTTGCCTCCTCATCTTCACCTGCCGCAATAGACTGGTCAAGAAACATCTTTCTTTTCATCGGATCATGCTCTCTGTAATAAAGAGCAATTGTTGGTGTGTCTGTCATATATTTGTCCTTTCCGGTTACTTTATCTGCAACTGTCTGCTGCCTTTACAGTTACCTTTCTCTTACAATCCAAAACTCTACTTTCATGGCTCTTCATAGGTAAGCTCTGTTTCTGCCAGAGACAGTGCCTCTTCAATAACCTGATCCATATCCATATAGCGATACATGCCAAGTCTTCCGCCAAAGATCACATTCTTCTCTTCCAGTGCGCGACGTTCATATTTGTCAAACAGTTCACTGTTCTTCGGGTCATTGACCGGATAGTACGGCTCTTTGCCTTTCTCCCATGTTGCCGGATATTCTCTGGTGATCACAGTCTTTGGCTGTGTACCAAATTCAAAATGTTTATGCTCGATGATCCTTGTATACGGAACTTCATAATCTGTATAATTGACAACCGCATTGCCCTGATAATTTCCCATATCCAGCACTTCTGTCTCAAATTTCAGTGATCTGTATTCCAGTTCTCCGTAACAATAGTCATAAAATTCATCGATCATACCTGTAAAGAGTACTTTATCTGCCTGTGCAGTCAGTTCTTCTCTGTTTGCAAAGAAATCTGTATTCAGACATACCTGTACACCCTCCAGAAGTTTCTTCACAATACGTGTATATCCACCTTTGGGGATTCCCTGATAAGGATCTTTGAAATAGTTATTATCATAAGTATAACGCAAAGGCAGTCTTTTTATGATAAATGCCGGCAGATCTTTACACTCCCTGCCCCACTGCTTCCTTGTATATCCTTCTACCAGTTTCTCATATACGTCCTGTCCAACCAGTGCAAGCGCCTGTTCCTCCAGGTTCTTCGGATGGGTAATGTGCATTCTTGCGATCTGTTCCTGTATCTTCGCTTTTGCCTCTGCAGGAGTACGTACTCCCCAGAGCTGATGGAAGGTATTCATATTAAACGGCAGATTATATAACTCATCCTTATAGACTGCGATCGGTGAATTTACAAAATGATTAAATTCTGCAAACTGATTGATATAATCCCACACTTGTTTTCTGGAAGTATGGAAGATATGTGCACCGTATCTGTGTACCTGGATCCCCTCTACTTCTTCTGTGTAAATATTACCGCCGATATGACCTCTCTTATCGATCACAAGGCATGTTTTCCCCCGTCTTGTAGCCTCATGTGCAAATACTGCACCAAAAAGGCCGGCTCCTACTATCAGATAATCATATTTCTTCATGTGCGACACCTTCTTCTTGTAATAATCAAGCGGATAAAATCATCCGCTTCGCTACTTGCTCATAACCGAATAACTGCTCCGCAGTTTATCAGGAGAAGTTTCTACTTCTCCTGATACAAGTAAGTCCCTACACACTACTTATTACTTTTCGCAACTTTCACAAGGGACTTACTTGATTCGGTTAAAAAAGCAGTAACGCTTTTTTGCGCTACTGCCATTATAACAAATTCATCCGAAAATGGATAGTCTTTCTATTCTATTATTTTCCTGTCACTTTATCAAACACATCTGTGATTTCTTTGGATGGTGCTTTTGTAGCCAGACTGAAGATAATAATCATCGCAAGGCTGACAGCAAAACCTACAGCCAGAGAATAAAGTCCTGTATAAGAACCAAGAGTCTGTCCTGCCGCAAACGGTATATAATCCCAGACGATAACTGTCAGACCACCGGAAACAATACCTGCAACTGCACCTGCAAGGTTTGTTCTTCTCCAGAACAGTGACATTACCACAGTCGGACCAAACGCTGCACCAAGACCAGCCCATGCATTGGATACCAGTCCCATGATACTGCTGTTCGGATTCCACGCGATCACAAATGCCAGAACAGACACCACGATAACCGTAAATCTTGCAACTGCAAGGATTTCCTTTGAGTCTGCATCCTTCTTAATGAACTGATGATATAAATCCTCAGATGCTGCGGACGCTGTTACCAGAAGCTGTGAATCCGCTGTGGACATAATTGCCGCAAGAATACCGCAGAGGAAGATTCCTCCGATAAACGGAAGTCCCAGATGACTGGAAAACAGTTTATTGATCATCTCGATAAATACACTCTCTGAGGAAGATGCACCATTTTCACCAAGTACAGTCGGAAGCAGATATGCACGACCTATAATACCGATAAAGCACGCTGCTGTCAGAGAAAGGATATCCCACACGATTGCGATCGCACTGGATTTTTTTAATTCTTTCTCACTCTTTACAGCCATGAAGCGGGTAAGGATATGAGGCATACCGCAGTATCCAAGTCCCCATGCAAGCTGGGAAAAGATTTCAACAAATGTATATGGACGCTCTCCGTTCTCAAAAGGATTCAGGAAAGCTGCTGCTCCCCCCGGTGCTCCGCTCTGTGTCAGAAGATCACTCAGACTTCCGCTCAGTGTCAGATATGCAACCAGCGGAACGATCAGAAGACCGATCAGCATCAGTGTTCCCTGTACAAAGTCAGTTACGCATACAGCCATAAATCCCCCCATAAATGTATAACAGAGGATGACTGCTGCACCAATTGCCAGAGCTATATGATAATCAATTCCAAATACTGTGTTAAAAAGTTTACCGCCGGCTGCCAGTGCAGAAGCTGTATAAACCAGGAAAAAGATTACGATCACGATGGATGAAAGCAATAACAGGATTCTCTTCTTATCCTGAAATCTGTTCTCAAGAAATGCCGGGATTGTAAGGGAATTGTTTGCTGCGATCGTATATTTACGAAGTCTGTGTGAAATACACACCCAGTTTAATACAGTTCCGATGAACAGACCTACAGCAATCCAGATCTGTCCTGTTCCCAGTGAATAAATTGCTCCCGGAAGTCCCATTAAGAGCCATCCGCTCATATCTGATGCCTGTGCTGAAAGAGCAGCTACCCATGCATTCAGTCCACGTCCGCCCAGAAAATAATCTTCCGAGCTGCTTGTTTTTTTCATATAAACCACACCAATGACTATCATAAGTAACAGATAGGCAACAAATGCGGACAATATGACCATTGTTGTACCACTCAAATTTACTCCTCCTTTTTTCTTCTTTTTTTCATACACTCTGGATTTGTCAAAGTATGTTCTGTTTCCTTCACATATTTATCCAAAAACAGAATACAGTCATTTTATATACTGCAAAAAGTAACCGGGTACCACTTCTGTACCCGGCTACTTTACCACATTACCTTAGCATTACGCAAGTGTATTTCTTGTTTTTCGACATTTTTCCGCCATTTTATGGAATTATTACTGTTACCGTCCGGCAAAGACCTTCACAGTAACTGTTTTATATTTTTACACCCAAACAGGTACTCTGTCAATCAGAAATTTATCTGTTTCTGTCTGCCAGCCTGTTTACATTCTCTTTTTGCTGTATGTTTTCTGCCTGCCAGAGCGTGTCTGAAAAATGCTTTACGCAAGATGTGCGTCACAATTTGTGGGAGATTTTGTTCGGATGAGGGCGTCGTAGTGGGCTACGACAACCGAATTCGGACAAAATATACCGCAAAGTGGGGCGTGCAGATTGCGGGAATGATTTTTCAGACACGCTCCAGGGCTTTATCTTTTTTCAGATAAACATTCTTAATATAGGAAATCAGTACCTCTTCCCCATGATCATTAAGTATCCGCAGCAGTCCCTCCAGATCTCTCTTTGTCTTCGGATGGATAAACCACAGCTTTTCCTTACCTTTCAGATAATAGTCCAGAGGCTGATGCTGATCATACTTATCCCCCAGATAATTTCTGGAAGCACTGATCCTGTCCATCACCATTTCCGCAATATATTTACGGGGCATGGGCACACCATTGATGATATGCTCATCTCCCGGTGCATAATCTACCCAGTACTCAAAATGATGTTTGTTGCGCCCTTTATGATGAAGCCAGGATTTTGATATTCCTGTATCTTCTCTTTCTGCATTGTTGGGACTTCTGTCTCCCTGATAGTATTTACATCCAACCAGAAATTCCACAGGTGCATATTTGGACAGGTCATGAAGCAGTCCCTGTTTATACATACCAGCCCGGAAACAGTAATGCATAACCAACAGCTTATGTCTGGTTATTGTTTTAAAGTGCAGCCACGGATGCATCTTTCTTCTCCTCCTCTACAGCCATCAGCACCACGATCGTACGCGGTGTGACCTTCAGCTTTTTACTATAAGTTTCCTGTTCCTGCTCCAGGAAACCATTCTCTTTCACAGCACTGGTATCAATCACTTTCTTCCATTTTCTGTATCCTGCCAGATTAGGAAGCGCAAAAATACGATCTTCCCAGTGAAAGTTATATGCAACGTATATGGAAGCATCCTCGCTGCCGTCTGCCCGGTGCGCATAGGCGCCACAATACATAATTCCAAGCAGTCTGGATGTGTTCTCAGAATTCATATACCATGCGCGTTCTCCATGAAGGGAAACATCCGGCAGTCCCCTGGTCTGATAATCCACTCCGTACATTTCTCCCGGAACATGAAGAATCGGATGTTCTTTCCGGAAAGCAACGGCATTCTTTACAAACTGAAACAGGGATTCATTTTTCTTCAGTGCTTTCCAGTCAATCCATCCAACCTGATTATCCTGACAATAGGCATTATTATTTCCGTTCTGTGAATTTCCAAACTCATCCCCGCCATAGATCATAGGAACACCCTGACTGAGCAGCACCATAAGAAAAGCATTTCTGATCTGACGTTCTCTCATCTGTCTGATCTGCAGCCTTCTGCTTGGCCCTTCCACGCCACAGTTCCAGGAATAATTATAACTGCTGCCATCGTGATTATTCTCCTGATTTGCTTCATTATGTCTGTAATTATAGGTCACCATATCATTCATGGTAAAGCCATCCTGACAGGCCATATAATTAATGACTGCATAGGTATTTGGATTCCTTCTGATATGGTAAGCAGCCGCTGAGACCATATCCTCGTCACTTTTCAGAAAACGGCGCATATCCTGCAAAAATCCCGGATTATACTGTGCAATACATTTGTCTTTCGGTTTCTTCTTTTTCCGGATCTGGCTCTCATCAAAATCGTGAAACATCAGCCGGGTATCACTTAAAACCCCGTCATGCATCAGCAATTTGGCAGAAACTCCCTCACCCAATACATGAAATCCGTCTACATGATAGTAAAGTTTCCAGAACTGCAATGCCCTGAGTGCTGTCACAGGATTACATTCTCGTGGAAAATACATTTCCATGATACAGGCAATTCCGGCCTGATGCAGTTTTTTAATGAATGTTTTAAACTCTTTCTCCGGATCATCTGTTGCACAGTAAGATCTCTTGGGTGCAAAATAATAGCCATACATATATCCCCAGAAATTAACACGTCCCTGTGTATGCTTCTCAGATACCATTTTCTCAGATTCAGAATTCTTACAGGTACCGCTTTCCATAAATTCATATGCAGGCATCAGTTCAATTGTATTGATACCAAGCTCTTTCCAGTACGGGATCATTTCCTCCAGTGCCTGAAAAGTTCCCTTTGTACCGGTTATCGTCCGATTCGCTTTTGTATATCCGCGCACATGCAGTTTATAAAGGATCATTTCGTGATATGGAATAGCCGGATTTTTGTCGTTCTCCCAGTCAAAAACTTCTTTTTTAAGAAATCCTCCCCTGACTTTGTGCGGATTCGTACCCACCTCTGCACCAAAGCGTTCCCGTCCCAGAATCCTGTACGCACAGGGATCAGTATACACCTTTCCATTTATCAGAAAATTGTACTCGTACTCTTTCAGATTAAAATCCGGAATATACATTGCATATACATTTCCGGTTCTGTTTTCTTCTGTAAAAGGAATCTCCACATAAGGTTTTGCTGATCTCTTTTTGTAGAGAATCAGAGATGCTCTGCTGTCTTCCGGTACCTCAACTGCAAAATTACAGCCATCTGCCAACGGATTTGCACCAGGCACAAGAGCCAGCCCCTTTTCTGTTTTCATCTTTCTGCTCTCAGCCATCTCTTTCTCTCCTTCATATTTTTTCTTGTTGCTCATTATACTTTTCAGAGACACTATACAACGCTATAATGTAATCTGAAGTTCTACCGGACAATGATCGGAACCCATAATTTCAGGATGGATTTCTGCGCCTTCAAGCTTATCCTTCAACTGTGGAGACGTGATAAAATAGTCAATTCTCCACCCTGCATTCTTCTCTCTTGCTTTAAATCTGTAAGACCACCAGGAATATCTGCCCTCTACATCCGGATAAAAATAACGGAATGTATCGATAAATCCACTCTCCAGCACCTTACCAAAGCATGCTCTCTCTTCATCTGTAAATCCGGCATTTTTCCGGTTGGTCTTAGGATTCTTCAGGTCGATCTCCTGATGTGCCACATTGAAATCCCCGCAGCAGATCACAGGCTTACTTTCCTGCAATTTCAACAAGTATGCCAGAAAATCCTCTTCCCAATGCATACGGTATTCCAGTCTGCGCAGTTCACTCTGGGAATTTGGTGTATATACAGTCACCAGATAAAATTTTTCATATTCCAGGGTGATCACACGCCCTTCTTTGTCATGTTCCTCAATTCCAATTCCATACGCCACAGACAGTGGCTCTTTCTTTGTAAAAACAGCAGTTCCGGAATATCCCCGTCTGTTGGCATAATTCCAGTACTGATAATATCCCGGAAGTTCCAGCTTCACCTGCCCCTGCTGGCATTTCGTTTCCTGCAGGCAGAAAATATCCGCATCAAGTGCTGCAAAGCTCTCTTCAAACCCTTTGCCAATGCATGCACGTATACCATTTACATTCCATGAGATTAATTTCATAATCAACTGATCCCCTTTGTTTTCTTATTAGCCCTATTCAGCATTTGCTAACGATTCTCCCCTGAACGCTTCTGGTCTATTATAGCACGTTTCATGACTGTAAAAAACCTCTTTTTCTCCGGTTTCTGCTCATTGCATTTTTTTCTGGTTTCTGCTACAATGAACTGACATCAGATAAACATAGTCCCTGATAAATAAGAAAGAATGAGGAATATAAAATGAGTGACGAATTTACAGCTGGCGGATGTAACCCGAGTGACTGCGCTTCCTGCGGTGGTGGATGCAGTTCAGCCGGCGGATGCGATCCTGTTGAAAACCACAAGACAATCACCCTTACCATGGAAGACGATACAGAGGTAGAATGTGCGATCCTCACCGTTTTCCCGGTAGATGCGAAGGAATATATCGCACTTCTCCCACTTGATGAGAACGGTCAGAATGAAAGCGGCGAGGTTTACCTCTACACATTTGCCCGTACTGAGAGCGGTGATCCGATGCTTTCCAACATCGAAAGCGACGAAGAATATGCAAAAGCCGCAGTTGCTTTTGACACAGTGCTTCAGAATGCAAAAGATTCTATGGATAAGATTGACTGATCTGTTAAAGAATTTCATATGTAAGACTAAAATAAGAACCATCATCATTTCATAAAATGTGTGATGGTTCTTATTTTTTATCTTATAGCAATTCCATAAAATAATGCAATCAAGACAGTTCAGCAGAGTGCGAAGGACAAGGAATATACCTGCAGGCGTGCTGACGCACGGCAAAGATATCTGACACAGGACTTCACGCTATGATGACTGGATTGTTTGCAGTAATTTATAGAATTGCTATAGTTTCCTTCTATAGCCCTCCTCGTAAATTATGTATATAAGAGGATTACTATACAGAACTTCGTCGCAAACTGCCATAAATACTACTATGAATAAAGGTTATATATCATAAACACTGCGCACTTTCAGTCCATCCGGCTTTCCATCGAGTATCTTCACTCTGTATTCTCCTGCATTTATGTCAAAATAATTATCTTCAAGAATCAGGTCATCATTCTCATTCCGGATTTCCACACTCTTTGCATATGCTTCTGCCTTAACAACTATCTCATCTCCGTCTACGCGCACAGCCAGTCCGGGATTCAGATAGTGGAAGTATTTCGGATAGGAAAAAATCACAGTTCCCTGAGAAATAATCTGATCATTTTCCCATGCCTCATAACTTACATATTCATTAAAACAGTCAATCTGGGGAAGTTCGACCTTATCCATCCATACAGCAGACAATGCCGGTACTTCCAGCCACTGTTCTTCCTCCCTTAGAATTGTGGCATCTGTCTTTCGCACTGCCCATTTCACCAGAACCCTGTGAGCATCCAGCGTTTCATTGGTCACATTCAGACGGATGGATTTTTCAAATTCAAAATGCTGACGGTTCATATCCGCTTCCACTGTCATCCAGCTCTGTTCTTCACAAGAAAGCATTACAGGCGCAAAGAATCTCTTCGCATAATAATGAAGTGCTTTCCAGCGTCCGTAATAATCAATGGATGACCAAGAAATAACCGGCCAACAGTCATTTAACTGCCAGTAGATTGCACCCATACAACGTCCCCGGTTTCTGCGGTAATGCTCGACTCCATATCGGATTCCATCTGCCTGGAGAAGCTGAGATACATAAACAAAATCGCTGAAGTTCTCAGGATAACGGTATGCTGCCTGCATATATTTGGCAATTTTTCCATTTCCTCCGTAATTTCTCTGATGTTTCTCCATCACATAAGAAAATGGATTCAATTCTTTCGGATCATCTGTTACTGTTTCAAGCGTTTTTACAGACGGGAATGACTGAAAACCAAACTCAGATGCATATCTGAAGAAATATTTACGATATTCTGAAAATGGCTTATTGCCATGCCATACTTCCCAGTAATGCACATCTCCACGGTTCGGATCATTGGGTTCATCAAAGGAACCGCCTGATGACGGGCTTGCAGGCCAGTAGAAGGTATCCGGGTCGTATTCGATGAGAACTTCCGGAATAATGCGCTCATACATAAACAGATAATCTCTCATTTCTGTCGGCTTTGTCACCCAGGTGCCCTGCTTTACAAACATTTCCATCTCATTGTTTCCGCACCACAGGGCAAGGGATGCATGATGACGGAGACGTTTGATATTATCAATAAATTCCTGACGGATATTTGCCTCAAACTCCGGTGTCAATTCATAGACAGAGCATGCAAACATAAAGTCCTGCCATACCATCAGCCCCAATTCATCACAAAGATCAAAGAACCAGTCCTCAGGATAATAGCCGCCGCCCCAGACACGTACTGTATTAAAGTTCGCTCTCTTGCACTGAAGAAGTAATTCTCTGGTACGTTCTCTGGATGTTCTCTGCAGAAGATTGTCCTCAGGGATATAGTCAGCGCCCATGGCAAAGACCTGATAACCGTTTACTTCATGAGCAAAGCTCTCGCCCCACTGGTCTTTCTCTCTATGCATGGTCAGCGCACGGAGACCGATTTTTCTGCACCAGGTGTCTACAATCTTATCTCCGGCTTTCAGGTCTACCTGCACCTGATATAACGGCTGTTCTCCCAGTCCATTTGGCCACCAGAGCTGCGGATTTTCAATCTCCATTTCATCCGGACAGTCATCCCATATGGTTTTTGTTCCATTCGGTGCAGTTACAGTCACCTGATATTCCAGTGCCTGTGCACCTTCATACCCATCTGCTTCGCTCTCTTCCTCATCAACAGTCTCCACATCTACTTCCGGAACCAGCAGGACTTTGCCATCCTTATGTACCTGACGGATATACACGCTGTCCAGTCTGGCAGTTTCAATTCCCAGAAGTGTTACAGGACGGAAGATACCTCCATCCGGCAGACATGCACCCCAGTCCCAGCCGCACATATAGTAGCTTTACGCAGATGCATAAATCCCTCAATTGTGTCTTCATTTCCCCTGTTTTTATATTTCTTAAATGCCTCTGCCATGAACTTCAACGGAGAGCGAATGATAACGCGTAAGGTATTTTTGCCGTTTTCAAGCAGCTCTCCTACCGGGAATTCCCAGATTCTGTGCATGTTATCAACTTTTCCAAGACAACATCCATTCAGATAGATGTCCGCAATCGTATCAATCCCGTCAAATCTCAGGATCACTTCCTGACAATCTTTAAACTGCGCTTCTTCATAATTAAATACCGTTCTGTATTCATAATCCTCCTCCATCAGTGCTTTCGCCTGATATTCATTATCCCCAAAGAACGGATCCGGCATCTTTCCGGTCTTAAGAAGTGCCGCATAAATATCCCCCGGAATCTGTGCCGGAATCCAGTCCAGTTGTCTGATATTGCACAACTGCCAGTTTTCATGAAGCTGTAATTTTATCATTTGTCTTATCCCTCTTTGATTATTTTTTACATATGTTTGCATTCAACTATATATATATAGTATCATACTGCCCTTTTCTAAATCAACTCTGCAAAAGAAATCATTACTGTTCACTCCGTTCACAGTAACCCGTTTACAGTAACAGGAAATCTTTTGCTTGACATTCCCGGAAATTCTATGCACAATAAAGGGAACAGAAACTATGATGTATGGAGTATATAGAAATGAAAGAAAAGTTATATACCATTCCACTTAATGATGCGGTAAATGCCAGTGATGAGTGTCCTTTCTGTTTTATTGAGCGGGAACTGGAGCAGAACTCGCTGGATTTTGTACTGGGTAACAGTTCTTCTTATATGGAAAGTGACATCCGGGATCAGACGGATAAGGCGGGATTTTGCAGGGTACATATGAAGAAAATGTTTGATTATGGGAATACTCTTGGGAATGCATTGATTCTTCAGACTCATTATCATAAACTTCGGGAAGAGATGAGAAAGCAGTTTGATTCTTTTTCACCCGGAAAATCCTCGGTCCTCGCGCGTTTCCGCCGTTCAGATTCCAGCGCAGATAAGAATCCGATTGCTGGATGGACTGCTTTTAAGGATTGCAGCTGTTTTATCTGTCAGAATATTGAGGATACATTTAAACGGTATGTGGAAACTTTTTTCTGGCTGTATCGGCAGGATAATGAATTTAAAAATAAAATTCTGCGCAGTAAAGGCTTCTGTCTGCATCACTTCGGGATTCTGTGCAACGGTGCAGATAAATATCTGAATGATAAAGAAAAGGCTGAGTTTTATCCTGCCATGTTCAGGCTGATGGATGAAAACTTCCAGCGTATGGAAGAAGATCTGGTATGGCTGTCAGATAAGTTTGATTACAGAAATAAGGATGCTGACTGGAAAAACTCCAAAGATGCGCTCCAGCGTGGAATGCAGAAACTTCGCAGCGGATACCCGGCAGATCCGGTGCATAAGGCAAAATAAAAAATTCTCTCTTAACATTTATGAACCAATATACTTCATGATCATTTGTTAAGAGAGAATTTTTTATTACATTACAACTCCATCAATTTCTATATCAGCATCCACATCCTGAGTATAGTCGATATCTTCATATCGGAATCCAAACATATGATAGAAATCTTCCCAGTAACCATCAATATCGCAATATTCCTTTACAGTGTCTGTAGTAACAGCTTTCCAGCATTTTTTTACTTCTTCCTGAATCTCCGGCGTCAGTTCGTAATCATCCATACGAATGAAACCATTCTCATCTGTCTGGAAGCCTTCCGGGGTATAGAGTTTCTGTGTAAAAAGCCTTGCAATCTGCTGAATACAGTTTTCATGATTTCCGGCCCTTTTCATAACTTTATAAAGAATAGCAAAATACAGCGGTACAACCGGAATAGCTGCACTTGCCTGAGTTACCAGACCTTTGTTTACAGAAATTACTGCGCGGACATCCGGATGTGCCTGATTAATCTCTGACATTGTTTTCTGTAAGTGCTGTTTGGCAGTTCCAATGGTTCCATGATAGTAGATTGGATAAGTCAGTTCCGGTCCGATGTAGGAATATGCTACGGTTACTGCATTCTCAGTCAGTACATCTGCTGCTTTCAGCGCATCAATCCAGTCTGCCCAGTCTTCGCCGCCCATAACCTTTACAGTACTTAAAACTTCTTCCTCTGTAGCAGGTTCCACTGTTTTCTCTGTAATCTCATTATTTCTCAGATCCAGACTCTTCTCTGTAAATGGCTCATCTGTAGTTTTCAGACAGGAAGACCAGGTCTTTCCTTCTGCATCTGTACGTCTCGGTGCTGCCAGGCTGTAGACTACCAGGTCCACTTTTCCAAGATCCTTTTTGATCAGTTCAATCGCCTTCTCCTTGATTTCCTTTGAAAAAGCATCTCCGTTAATGGTCTTTGCATAAACACCTTTCCCGGAAGCCAGTCTGTGAAACTCTGCTGTATTATACCATCCGGGTGTAGCTGTCCTTCTGCCATTTGCCTGACGTTCAAACATGATTCCAAGAGTATCAGCACCACAGTTTTCCAGTGCACAGATACGGGATGCGAGGCCGTAGCCTGTAGAACATCCGATGATCAGTGCTTTTTTTGTTCCGTTTACCATTCCCTGTTTACAGGCGTAATCTGCCTGATTGCGCACACTCTCTGCACATCCCTGCGGATGTGCGGTTGTGCAAATATATTCTCTTACTTTTGGCTCGATGATCATAACTTTTCTCCCTGAATTTATTTCTTTGCCTGATATTTTTTAGTCAAGCGGATAAAATCATCCGCTTCGTTACTTGTTCATAATCGAATAACTGCTCCGCAGTATATACGCTTGAATTGTATGTATTGCAAATATTTTGAATCTCAAAATATTATAGCAAAGAAAAAGCAGAACGTAAAGTAAAAATCTCAGATTCTTCCCTATGTTCTACTTTTTTTACATTCTGGCTCTGATTTCATCTATAAACTTTGTGAAATATGCTCCGCCAGAACATTACATTACTTTTACCCACTATTTCGCAGTAGTACTTCCAAATCCACCATTGCGGATTTCTGTAGCATCATCATCTACCGTGATTCCGTACTCTACAAAGATTCCCTGCATGAATCCTGTATCTGCCGGGATTGTCAGAGTTTTGTTTTCATTGGAATCATTTGTGATCTTTGAAAAAATGTGGCCTTCGTTATCTGAATAGAAATAATCACTGTCAATGATACCAACTGTATTGTTCAGCTGAAGACGGTATTTAAATCCCAGTCCGCTTCTCGGATAACATTTCAGCACCCATTCCGGCTGCATTTCTACCCGGATGCCTGTAGGAATCTTCACTGTCTCACCCGGTTTCAGAGTAAATTCAGCAGGTGCAAAGAAATCATAGCCTGCGCTGCCTGCTGTTGCCCGCTTTGGCAGACGGATGGCTTCGTATACTTTCTCTGCTTCTTCCTGAGACTGTGCAAACGTATCCATCCAGTCTGCTGTAAAGCGTTCTTTACTTACTTTGTGAAATTTTGCGATTCGTTTCATCTGTTTTTCCTCCTGTCTGGTCATGCAAAGCTAACACACCTGCTTCGCAGTACACTCATAGCTGAATATTTGACTGATTCAGTAAAAAAGCAGTTCAGGTACACCTGACGCATACTTGAACTGCCTGTATATTTCTTATTTATGCAATACGACTTTTCCTTCATGAAGAGTTTTGGGAACATCGATCACTCTCTGATTGCTGGAACCTTTCCATTTCAGGGAAAGTTCTTTCTTGTCCACCTCAAATTCACCGTCTACGCAAACATCCAGATAACGCACAATCTCTTCTTTGCAGATCTCCTCCCAGAGGAAACCTGTATAAAGCCAGATTGTTTTACCAGGATATCTCTTTCTGATCTCCTTCGCAAAGGCTGTTACCTCAGTGATATTTGCCGGGTGCAGTGGATCTCCACCTGAAAAGGTAATTCCGCTCACATAATCCTTATCCAGTTCCGCAAAAATCTCCTTGCGTTCTGCCTCACCGAAAGGCAGTCCGCCGTTTGGATCCCAGGTGACAGGATTCTGGCACTCCGGACAGCAGTGATTGCATCCTGCCACCCAGAGCACTACACGAAGTCCGTCGCCATTAAGCATATCGTCCTTGGTAATATTGTGATATCTCATAATTTTTTACACTTCTTCCGGTACATCCTTCATGCTGAAGCTGATTCTTCCCATCTTGTCTTTGCCAAGGCAGATAACCTTAACTTTATCACCAAGTGTGAGAACATCCTCAACACGATTGATTCTTTCTTTACAGATCTTGGAAATGTGTACCATTCCCTCTTTACCCGGTGCAAATTCAACGAATGCACCAAACTCTTTGATGCTGACAACTTTACCTGTAAAGATCTGTCCTGCTTCAAAATCAGTTGCAATGATCTTAACCATGTTAGCTGCCTCATCCATGCTCTTCTGATCGACTCCACAGATAGATACCGCACCTTCGTCTGTGATATCGATTTTAACACCTGTACGCTCGATGATCGTATTGATAGTCTTTCCTCTCTGACCTACAACATCACCGATCTTCTGAGGATCGATCTGGATCTGGATGATCTTCGGAGCATATTCGCCTACAGTTGTACGTGGAGCTGCGATGCATTTCTCCATAACTTCTGTCAGGATATATTCTCTTGCCTCTTTTGTACGTCTGATTGCTTCTTCTACGATCGGTCTTGTCAGTCCATGAATCTTGATATCCATCTGGATTGCTGTGATACCGTCATGAGTTCCGGCTACCTTGAAGTCCATATCTCCGAAGAAGTCTTCAAGTCCCTGGATATCTGTCAGAACGATGTAATCATCATCTGTATCACCTGTTACCAGACCACAGGAAATACCTGCTACCGGTTTTTTGATCGGTACACCGGCTGCCATCAGAGACATAGTGGATGCACAGATACTTGCCTGAGAAGTAGAACCGTTGGATTCAAATGTCTCAGATACAGTACGGATCGCATATGGGAATTCCTCTTCGCTTGGAAGTACAGGAACTAATGCTCTTTCAGCAAGTGCACCATGTCCGATCTCACGACGTCCCGGTCCTCTGGATGGTTTTGTCTCACCTACAGAATAGGACGGGAAATTGTAATGATGCATATATCTCTTTGAAGTTTCAAATTCGTCAAGTCCGTCAAGCTTCTGTGCTTCTGCAAGAGGAGCCAGAGTTGTGATGGTACAGATCTGTGTCTGTCCACGTGTGAACATAGCAGAACCATGTACTCTCGGGATAATATCTGTCTCTGCTGCCAGAGGACGGATCTGAGTAATGGCACGACCATCAGGACGTTTGTGGTCTTTTAAGATCATCTTGCGGACAGTCTTCTTCTGGTACTGATATACAGCCTCGCCCAGAACTGCAAGCCACTCTTCCTTGTCAGCAAAAGCTTCTTTCAGTTTCTCTGTTACCTGACGGATATTTTCTTCTCTTGTCTGTTTATCGTCAGAGAATACGGCAACTTCCATTTCTGCCGGAGGTACGACCTCTTTGATCGCTGCGAAGAGTTCTTCCGGAACTGCACATGATTCGTAGCTGTGTTTCGGTTTTCCGCATTCTTCTACGATCTTATCGATAAATTTAATGATCTCCTGGTTTACTTCATGAGCTTTATAGATAGCTTCGATCATCTTGTCTTCCGGAACTTCTTTTGCGCCGGCTTCGATCATGATTACTTTCTCTCTTGTAGAAGCTACTGTAAGCTGAAGGTCAGATACATCTTTCTGTGCCATGGTAGGGTTGATGATATATTCACCATTGATCAGACCAACCTGTGTGGTAGCACACGGACCATCAAACGGAATATCGGAAATGCAGGTTGCAATAGAGGAACCAAGCATAGCCGGAATCTCCGGATTACACTCAGGATCAACAGACATAACCATGTTTACCAGTGTTACGTCGTTTCTGTAGTCCTTCGGAAACAGAGGACGCATTGGTCTGTCGATCACGCGGGAAGTAAGGATTGCATGCTCGCTTGCTTTTCCCTCTCTCTTGTTAAATCCTCCTGGGATTTTGCCTACTGCATACATTTTCTCTTCATATTCAACGCTTAACGGGAAGAAATCAATTCCTTCTCTTGGCTCTTTGGATGCTGTTGCTGTAGATAAAACTGTAGTATCACCATAGTGCATTAATGCTGCACCGTTTGCCTGTTTTGCAACGCGGTTGATATCTACTGTCAAGGTTCTTCCGGCTAATTCCATGGAATAACTTTTGTACATATGTTCATTCTCCTTTTTTCATAATTCTGTTGTCATTTTCTGTTACCGTTCACTGCATGTCCGGTAACTACTTTATTCTTTTCAAATTTGTCTGTTCCGTCTGCTGACAATCTTGTCCATCAACGTTCAGACTTTTTATGAAATTGTCACATTAAAACAGGAGTCCGAAACAACTGAAAAAACTACTTTTCAGGCAAATATATCTGCCTGTTTTGTTACTTTCATATACAAAATAATCTTTTCAGTAGTCTCGGAAATAACTCCTGTCATGTTTCGCAGCTTCTGAATATGCAGATGCAGTCGAAACAACAAGCCACCGCAATCCTGAAAAACACCATATTTTACAAAACTGCCATATACATAAAAAGGGAGGCGGATGGAAATCCGCCCCCTTCCGCATACTAAAAGGCTATTATTTTCTTAAGCCTAATTTTTCAATCAGTGCACGGTATCTTTCGATGTCTGTTTTCTTCAGGTAAGCTAACAGTCCACGTCTCTGACCTACCATTTTCAGAAGACCACGTCTGGAGTGATGATCTTTATGGTTGCTCTGTAAATGCTCTGTAAGTTCCTGAATTCTTGCTGTAAGAACTGCTACCTGTACTTCCGGTGATCCTGTATCGCCTTCAGTTCTTGCATATTCTTTCATGATCGCTGCTTTCTTTTCTTTTGAAATCATTGTGATTTCCTCCTGTATTCTATAATTATTATTGATTGACCGCCACACATTAAGAGATGGTCGGAGCGTCCGGTCCCTGAACATGGGCTAAATTCACCTTGGTTAGTATAGCACATTGATTCTGGCGTGTAAACCTCTTTTTTACAAAGTTTCAAAATATTCCTGTCCCCAAAGTTTCAAAATATTCCTGTCCCTTCACAGCATCCCTCTCCAGCTGTGCCTTCAGTGCCTCCAGCGAAGAAAACTTCTGTTCAGGTCTGAGGAATTTTTTGAAATCTACCTTGCAGTATTCCCCATACAGATCTTCATTGCAGTCAAACAGATATGTTTCCACACCAATAAACTTCTCGCCGCCAACAGTAGGCTTATGACCTACATTGGTAATTCCCTGATAACTTCTGTCTCTGAAATGGGATACTGTGATATAAACCCCGTTTGGAGGCATCAGTTTCTCTACCGGAGGGATCAGGTTGGTGGTCGGAAGCAGATATTTATGTCCCATTCCACGTCCATGTTCAACGATTCCTTCTACTGAGAAATCTGTTCCCATAAGGAAACGGAATTTTTCCATATTTCCTCTGTTCAGTTCTTCCCTGACAAAGGTACTACTAATCTTACGGCGTCCGTCCATTTCTTTTGGCAGGACTTCCGTATGAAATCCATATTTCTTTCCGAACTCTTTGAGCATGGCAGGAGTTCCTTTCCGCTCATAGCCAAAACGGAAATCCTCTCCAACTGCCACATAGGAAACCTGCAGATCTCCTATCAGTATTTCTTTTATAAAATTCTCTGCTTTCATGTGCCGTATTTTCTCTGTGAGCGGACATTCCAACAGTATATCCACTCCCATTTCTTCCAATATACGACATCTCTCTTCCTTTGTGAGGATTGTTCTTGAGGCAGTTCCAAGCGCAAGTACAACCGCCTGTGCACCTTCCTGTTTCTGCTCAATAATTTTCTCAACCAGTTTCTGATGTCCGCGGTGTATGCCGTCAAACTTCCCAAGTGTTACCGCACTGTGTGAAATTCTGGGAAAATCATTCTCAATCCTTAAATATTCCATCATGTCTCCTAAAACATTTTTACAGGGAAATACCTGTTTCTTTTCTCGTCCCACTGGTAAACTCCGGCAAAACCGCCTTCACTGCTGCACATACGGATCCATCCGTTTTTCTCCTGTGCATCGACCAGTGCCTGTACAAGAGGATTTCCATTAGCCAGAAGTCTGTCCCCTTCTTTTGTACAGCATACCCTTGGATACTCTGCAAGAATCTCCTCAATACCGAGGATTTTACTCTCTATGGTTCCTTTCTGCACTGCCTCTTCTGTCTGCGCCAGGGTAATGGCATCATCCAGTGTAAATCTGCCCACCTTTGTCCGCAAAAGACTTTCCATGGCAGCTCCACAGCCCAGCTTTTCCCCTATATCATGGCACAGAGTACGGATATAGGTTCCCTTGCTGCAGGTCACACGAAAACGCACCAGCGGAAAACTGATATCCAGAATTTCTATCTCATAAAAATGTACAGGTCTTGGTTTACGCTCCACAGTCTTGCCCTCTCTGGCAAGTTCATAGAGTTTCTTTCCATTGACCTTCAGTGCTGAATACATTGGCGGCACCTGCATATAGTCTCCCACAAAAGAACTGACCACTGTGCAAAGCTCTTCTTCTGTAACGGAAAGCTCTGTGGTCTGTGAGAGAACAGTTCCGCTCATATCCTGGGTATCCGTAACAACACCCAGACGCATCACTGCCTCATAGGTTTTCTCTTTATCTGTGATCATATCCACCAGACGGGTTGCTTTTCCCAGAGCCACCGGGAGCACTCCTTCTGCATCCGGATCAAGAGTTCCGGTATGTCCGATTTTCTTCATATGAAGGATTCCCCGAAGCTTTGCCACCACATCATGGGAAGTGAATCCTTTTTCCTTACGGATTACAATTACTCCATCCATCAGACTTCCTGCTCCTGAAACTGTTTGCAGATCTGTTCTGTCACATTGTTGATCACATCATACACAGAACCCTGAAGATCACATCCGGCTGCTCTCATATGACCGCCGCCGCCAAAATATACTGCAATCTTGCTTACATCCACATTTCCGTTGGAACGCAGGGAAACTTTGAAAGCCTGAGTTTCCACTTCATAGATAAACATGGCAACTTCCACTCCCGCTGTAAGGCGAAGCTGACTGACGATACCGTCCAGATCCTTGCCATCCACACCATAGAACTCCATGTCTCTTTTTTTAAGATATCCGATAATACATTTTCCATCCAGAAGCAGGATACTCTCTGCAAGAACACGCCCCATTACCTGATTCTGCACATAAGTTTTCTGATAGAAAGATTCGTCAATGATCTTACTGAAATTGAATCCTGTCTTCATCAGTTCCCCGGCAATACGCATGGTCTCCGGTGAAGTTGAAGAGTACTGAAATACCCCTGTGTCATGAACCATTCCCGTATAGATCGGCACTGCAATGGTACGGACCACTTTCTCAGGATCAAAAAGCCCATAGAGAACTTCACAGGCAGAACTTACCTCTCCCCTGATATGATTCACCTGTGCAAATCCGGAGTTACTGATATGATGATCAATACATGCTGTTCTTTTTGCAGTGTCAAAATATGGACCTGCAATGGCAAGTCTGTCTTTTGCACTTACATCACAGGTAACAAAAAGGTCATACTCTTTGTCACCGTCCAGCTCTGTTTTAATCTCATCCATACAGTCAATATGTCCGAAAACAGGTTTGGGATTATCCAGGTACACATCTGCCTGAATTTCCGGATAATAGGTTTTTACATATAAATATAACGCCATACAGGAACCAACGCAGTCACCATCCGGACGGATATGTCCGCCGATTCCCATTGTTTTCACACCTTCCAGTATTTCCGCAATATTTTCCATGTTCTCATCCTCTTTTAATTCTCATCCTGCTCCTCATCCTGTCTGTGGGAGTTGCTGTCTTTCTTGGTAACATCATCAATAAGCTTTGACATATTTACACCATACTCAATAGATTCGTCCAGGATAAAACGGATCTCCGGTGTATTTCTCAGGTTTAAATTACGCGCCAGCTGGCGTCTGATGTAGCCTTCTGCACTGTTCAGACCTTTGATCGTCGCTTCCTTTGCTTCTTTTTCACCCAGCACACTGATATATGCTCTGCAGGTTTTCAGATCAGGAGCCACTTCTACAGCCATGACAGAAGTCATCGGATGAATACGCGGGTCCTTGATCTCGTTGCGGATAATGGTGCTGAGTTCCTTCTGGACTTCCCCATTGATCCGGGTATTCTTAATACTGTTTTTTCTCATTTTAAGTTTTACTCCTATATATCCGGCAATTCTGTCAAATACTGTGAGCAATCCGGATCATCGACTATCCTGATCACATTATTTTCTGAATTACCACAATCAAGTCAAGGTGCGCACCACACTGTACCTGACACTATGAATCGCGCACCCTACCTTTATAAACCATTACTATCTCGGTACTTCTACCATGATATAAGCTTCTACTTTATCTTCCTCTTTCACATCGTTAAATCCGTCAAATACAAGGCCACATTCGTATCCTGCCTTAACTTCCTTAACATCATCTTTGAATCTCTTCAGGGATGCAAGCTCACCTTCAAATATCTGCTCGCCTTCTCTGGAAATACGAACCTTGCAGTTTCTCTGGAAGATACCATCCAGAATATAGCTTCCTGCAATCGTACCAATACCGGATGCCTTGAACAGCTGACGCACTTCCGCATGACCGATAACTTTCTCCTCAAATATAGGATCAAGCATACCCTTCATGGCAGCTTCTACATCTTCGATTGCCTGATAAATAACTCTATACAGACGAAGATCTACACCTTCCTGCTCAGCAAGCTGTTTTGCGGTTGCATCCGGACGGACATTAAAGCCGATAATGATCGCATTTGATGTAGCCGCAAGACTTACGTCAGACTCATTGATCGCACCAACACCGCCATGGATCACCTTTACAACCACTTCTTCGTTGGAAAGTTTGGTCAGACTCTGTTTTACAGCTTCCACAGATCCCTGTACATCTGCTTTGACAATGAGCGGAAGTTCCTTCAGATCGCTTGCCTGAATCTGATCAAAGAGATTATCCAGAGATAATTTGCCCTTAGTCTCCTCAAGAAGACGGTTCTTGTTCTCAGATACAAATGCACCTGCAAAGTTCTTGGCTTCCTTATCACTGTCAAATGCAAGAAGAATTTCACCTGCATTCGGCACATCACCAAGTCCCAGGATTTCTACAGGAGTAGAAGGACCTGCTTCTTTAATCCTGCGTCCCTTATCATCCATCATAGCACGAACCTTACCATTGCATGCTCCTGCTGCAATAAAGTCTCCCACATGAAGAGTACCTTTCTGGACAAGGATCGTGGCAACCGGACCTTTACCTTTATCAAGCTGAGCCTCGATTACAAGACCTCTTGCGGAACGGTTCGGATTTGCCTTTAATTCACATACCTCGGCTGTAAGAAGGATCATCTCAAGAAGAGTATCGATTCCCTCTCCTGTATGTGCGGATACAGGAACAAAAATTGTACTTCCGCCCCAGTCTTCCGGGATCAGTTCATATTCAGAAAGTTCCTGTTTTACACGCTCAATATTAGCACTTGGCTTATCAATCTTGTTGATTGCAACTATGATCTCAACGCCTGCCGCCTTCGCATGGCTGATAGCCTCTACTGTCTGAGGCATCACACCATCATCAGCTGCTACAACCAGAACTGCGATATCTGTGGAGTTTGCACCACGCATACGCATAGCTGTGAAAGCTTCATGTCCAGGTGTATCCAGGAATGTGATCTTCTGTCCGCCAACCTCTACTACAGAAGCACCGATGTGCTGTGTGATACCGCCGGCTTCTCCACGTGTTACATTTGTCTTACGGATTGCATCCAGAAGAGATGTTTTACCATGGTCAACGTGCCCCATAACACAGACTACAGGTGGTCTTGAAACCATATCTTTTTCGTCTTCTTCATCCTCTTTGAGGAGTTCTTCGATAACGTCTACCTTCTCTTCCGGTTCTGCGATGATATCATATTCCAGAGCAATCTCCTGAGCTTTCTCAAAATCGATCTCATGGTTTACGGTAACCATCATACCCTGCATAAAGAGCTTCTTCACAATTACTGACGGCTGCATTTTCATAGCTTCTGCCAGTTCGCGGATCGTCATCTTCTCCGGAAGTGTGATTTCCTTAACCTCAGGTTTCTTCTCTTCCTGTTTTGGCTGCGGAGTCGGTTTCTGCAGAGCTTTCGGGATTCTGGAATTCTTATTGAATCCACCCTGATTTGGTCTGCGTCCGCCACTCTGTGTCTTATCAAAATCTTTTTTCTTGTTTTTGTTCTCTCTGTCTCTTTCTCTCTTACTGTCTTTGGAAGTCTTTGTCAGTTCCGGTGCAAATGCCATATCGTCATTCTTTCTTGTATTCTGGCGCTGTCCCTGACGTCCCTGACTACCGCCGAAGCGTCCGTCACGTCCTTCACTTCTGTTTCCGTCCGGACGACCCTGGCCATTGCCCTGCGGTCTTCCTCCCTGACGGTTTCCATCTCCCTGTGGTCTTCCCTGTCCGAAACGTCCTCCCTGACGATTTCCATCGCCCTGGAATCTTCCGCCCGGACGGCCCTGGCCATCGCCCTGGGATCTTCCCTGTCCGAAACGTCCTCCCTGGCGGTTATCTCCCTGGGATCTTCCCTCGCCCTGAGGTCTTCCCTGACGGTTTCCTTCGCCCTGAGGTCTTCCCTGGCCAAAACGTCCTCCCTGGGATCTTCCTTCACCCTGAGGTCTTCCCTGACGGTTCTGTCCGTCCGGTCTTCTGTTGCCTGTACCTGGGCGGTCATTATTATTTCTTCTTGGTCTTTCACCGTCTGTTCTTGAACTGTCGGAATTTCTTCCTTCTGCATTTCTTGGTGAACCTGTTCTCTCGCCTTCAGCTTTCACAGGTTTCTTTCTTGTTTTTCCTCCGTCACTTGCATTCTGTGCATGAAAAACGCGGATAATATTTTTTTTCTTTTTAGGTGTTTCAGTTTTATCTCCTTCTGATTTTGCTGTTACAACCTTTTCTTCTGTCTTGGGAGTCTCCAATTTCGCAATATGCTCCTTTCCCCTGTTATTATTGTCTTTTCTGAATCTATTCTTTACTTCCGAAACCGCAGGCTCATCCACCATACTCATATGGCTTCTCACATCAACGCCTTTTGATTTCAGAAACTCAATCACTTCTCTGTTCTGTCGTCCAAGCTCTCTGGCCAGCTCATGTACTCTTAATTTTGACAATCGCTATACCTCCTTCATGATTGCTTTCGCAAAGTTCTCATCCTGGACAGCCAGACAGGCGCGGTACTCCTTTCCCATTGCTCTGCCTAAGCTCTCTTTATCTGAGAAGAAGAAAATCGGAACTTCATAAAAACTGCACATATTCCTGAATTTCTTCTTTGTATTCTCGGAGGCATCCTCAGCAACGATCACAAGCAGTCCTTTTCCGGTCTTTACAGATTTCTCTGTGGAAAATTCTCCGCTTACGGTCTTGCCTGCTTTGGTAGCCAGCCCTATCAGCGACAGTACTCTGTTATTTTTCAATATCTTCCAGCTCCTTCTTAAGTCGTTCGTATACCTCATCCGGAACCGCAGTTTTCAGTGAACGCTCAAGTCCATGATTTTTAATCGCTTTATCCAGACATTCTCTGGAAAGACACAGATATGCGCCTCTGCCGTTTTTCTTACCGGTAGTATCAAGCACGATCTCATCTTCTGTAGTCTTAAGAACTCTGAGCATCTCTTTCTTGCTTTTCATTTCCCTGCAGCCGGTACACTGGCGCATGGGAATCTTATTCTTCGTCTTCATTCTCTCCTGCTTCCTGAGCCTGTGGCTCTTCTTCTACAGGAACTTCCTCTGAAACTTCTTCTGCTTCGGTTTCTTCTGTCAGGGAATCTTCTGCTGAAGTTTCCTCTGCTGATGCCTCAGCTGCATCTTCTGCAGTCTCGTCATCATCATAATCATAGAAATCTCCGGCTTCTTTTGCCTGAGTCTCACTCTTGATGTCAATCTTAAATCCTGTAAGTCTTGCAGCAAGACGTGCATTCTGACCTTCTTTACCGATTGCAAGGGACAGCTGATAATCAGGAACAACTACCAGAGCTGTCTTCTCATCAGGATCTGCCATAACTGCGATAACCTTTGCAGGGCTCAATGCATTCTCGATCAGGATCGCAGGATTCTCATCCCAGTTGATGATATCGATTTTCTCACCGCGAAGTTCCTCAACTACTGCATTGACACGTGCGCCGTTCATACCTACGCATGCACCAACTGCATCTACATCAGGATCGTTGCTCCATACAGCGATCTTTGTACGGGAACCGGCCTCACGTGCGATGCTCTTGATCTCAACAGTTCCGTCTTTTACTTCTGCAACTTCTGACTCAAAGAGACGTTTCACAAGTCCCGGATGAGTTCTGGATACCAGAATACGAGGTCCCTTCGGGGTATCCTTGACTTCAAGAATATACACCTTTATTCTCTCTGTCGGCTGGAAGGTTTCCCCTTTCACCTGTTCATTCTCACTTAATACTGCATCTGCCTTACCAAGATTGATGCTTACATTCTTGCCCATCACACGCTGCACAATACCGGTTACTACTTCTTTCTCTTTTCCATAATATTCATCATACAGCACTTTACGTTCTTCCTCGCGGATTTTCTGCAGGATAACGTTCTTTGCATTCTGTGTCGCAATACGTCCGAATTCCTTAGACTGGATCGGAACCTGTATCATGCCTCCGATCTCAGCTCTTGATGTGATCTTCAAAGCATCTGCCAGAGAAATCTCCATTGCAGGATCCTCTACGTATTCTACGATACTTCTGTCTGCATACACTGAAAAATCGCAGGTTTCCGGATTAATAGTTACATGTACATTGTCAGCTTTTCCAAAATGGTTCTTGCAGGCCTGGATCAGAGACTGCTCAATTGCCTCAAGCAGAGTATCTTTGCTGATACTCTTTTCCTTTTCAAGGATATCCAGTGCCTCCTTTAACTCTCTGCTCATTTTTTTCTTATCCTCCCGAATTAACTAAAACTCTATTGCGAGGCGTATCAGGGCTGTGTCTTTCTTATCAAAAACACGCTCGGTTCCATCCTCATCGATTGTCACACTGTTACTATCATATGCGGTCAAAATCCCGCAGAACTCTTTTTGCTTCTCGATTGGCCGGTAGGTACGGATTTCCACCAGTTTTCCCATGTTTCTCTCAAAGTCTTTGTCTTTCTTCAGCGGTCTGTCCAGTCCCGGTGAACTGATCTCCATGATATAACTGTCTTCGATAAAATCATTCTCATCCAGTTTGTCACTGAATGCTCTGCTGACTGTCTCGCAGTCATTTACCGTAATTCCGCCTGGTTTGTCAATGTATCCTCTCAGATACCAGTTACCTGCTTCCTTCACATATTCTACATCAACCAGTTCAAAGCCGTTAAGTTCTACGATCGGTGCCAGAAGTTCCTCTGCGCGCTTTTCATACTCTTCCCGTCTGCTCATTTTCCCACCTGCCTTTCCATGCAACAAATAAGAGTGGGCTCACGCCCACTCCTTTGTCAACAAGTTCTAATTTAGATGTATTGTAACACCAATTCCCGGCAATTGCAAGGCTTTTCCTGCAAAAACCTTGATTTTAGCGGATTTGTTGGTTTTATATACGTGGTTTTGTTCCTTTACTGTCCCGTTTGGACAGTTTTATCCTGTTGAGAACATAGGGTTTATCATGGTAAGTAATGGTATATTCCTGGCGGCTTTCCAGAAGATATGCATGATCCAGTTTATCTCCTTCTGCCAGTTTCATTCCACGCACCCCGATAGATGTTTTCTTCATAGCAGAAATATCCTGTTTCTGAAATCTTAAGAAATATCCGCCCTCACTCTGGAATACCACCTGCTCCATTTCATCCGCAGAACCCACAAAAATCAGGGAATCCTCTTCAGCAAGTTTCGTAGACACGATCGTTCTCTTCGCCACATCAAACTCTGCACCGCTTACCAGCTTGCACATGGATGCAGCAGTGACAAACAGAAGTGTATTTTCTTTTACAGATGCCAGTGGTGCTACATAGAGCATACGTTCCTGTGCACTGTCATAATTGCTCAGATTATCTGCCGGTGTCCCCTTATCCCTGAAACGAACCAGTGGAATATCTGCCACCTTGATACTGTGCATCTTTCCATTATCTGTAAAGATACAGATCTTATCTGTATTCATACAGTTAAACACATATTTGTTCTCTGCATTGGCAGCTTCTTTATTTCTCTCATATGCAGACTTATCAATGGTCCGCATATATCCGAAGCGGTCCATAAGGAATGTGACTTCCATTTCTTCCATCTTCTTTTCCTCATAGACAACTTCTTCTGCATTCTCGATCACTGTGCGGCGTTTCGTACCGTATTCTTTCTTGATCTGATCCAGTTCTTTCATGATCACTTCTGCCATGGAATCATAATTATTCAGGATATCTTCATAAATGGCAATGTTCTTCATTGTTTCTGCATAGTCTGCCTGAAGTGCCTCGATTTCCAGACCGATCAGTTTGTACAGACGCATATCCAGGATCGCAGCTGCCTGTTTTTCTGAGAAATGCAGCTTCTGCGCAGCTTTCTCGCTTGATTTGCTCTTGAACCTGATTCCTTCTGTCACACCGTCAACCAGGCATTTCTTTACCTGTTCTCTGTTCTTGCTTCCTCGCAGGATCTCGATGATCAGGTCGATCACATCACATGCCTTGATCAGACCTTCCTGGATTTCTTTCTTCTCCTGCTCTTTATTCAGAAGTGTGGTGTACTTTCTGGTCGTGACATCGAATACGAAATCTACGTGATGCTCTATCACCTGCTTCAGACTCAGAGTCTCCGGTCTGCCATCCGCAACTGCCAGCATATTCACGCCAAAAGTGTCTTCCAGCTTTGTCTTCTTATAGAGCATATTTGTAAGGTTCTCTACATCTGCGTCACGCTTCAGGTCAAGAACAATACGGATTCCCTCTTTGGAAGACTGATTGGAAATATCCACGATATCTGTTGTCTTCTTGTTTTCCACAAGAGACGCAATATCATTCAGAAATTTTCCGATATTTGCACCGATCATAGTGTACGGAATCTCAGTGATCACAAGCTGCTGTCTGCCGCCTTTAAGCTTCACTGTCTCCACTTTACCTCTGACACGCAGCTTCCCTGTTCCTGTCTCGTAAATCCTGAGCAGGTCATCTTTATTTACTACCAGACCACCTGTCGGAAAGTCCGGTCCCTTGAGATAGCGCATCAGCCCTTTGACACTGATGTCATTATTCTTCATATATGCTTTTACAGCATCTACCACTTCACCCAGATTGTGAGGCGGAATACTGGTTGCCATACCGACTGCAATACCGTCTGCTCCGTTTACCAGCAGATTCGGGATTCTGACAGGAAGTACCACCGGTTCCTTCTCTGTCTCATCAAAGTTCGGCATAAAATCTACCACATTCTTATCCAGATCTTCGAGGAAGACATCCTGTGTCAGTTTCTCCAGTCTGGCTTCTGTATATCGCATGGCCGCTGCACCGTCACCCTCGATGGAACCGAAGTTTCCATGTCCGTCGACCAGTGTTTTGCCTTTCTTAAAATCCTGAGCCATTACCACAAGTGCTTCGTAGATCGAACTGTCACCATGGGGGTGATATTTACCCATGGTATCCCCTACGATACGGGCACATTTTCTGTATGGTCTGTCATAACGGATACCCAGTTCATACATATCATATAGGGTTCTTCTCTGTACAGGCTTCAATCCGTCACGCACATCCGGCAGGGCTCTGGAGATAATAACACTCATGGCATAATCTATATAGGATTTCTGCATGACCTCCGCATAGTCGGTGGGAATCACATTCTCCTGTTTTGTTTCCATTTAATTTCTTTCCTCCATTTCAGACACATATCCATGTATCTGTCTTAATTTCCACATAACACTCCGGCGAAATCAGATGTCCAGCTCTGCATCCTGTGCATGCTCATAAATAAATTTCTTTCTCGGCGGGACATCGCTTCCCATCAGAATCTCTGTCACGCTTGATGCAAGTCTCGCATCTTCAATCTCCACCCGCTTCATCATTCTAGTTTCCGGATTCAGAGTCGTCTCCCAGAGCTGCTCCGCATCCATCTCGCCCAGACCTTTATATCTCTGAAGAGTAAAGCTTCCCGGCTTATGGGCACGTCTGTATCTCTCCAGTGCCTTATCATCGTACAGGTATTCCTCCTGCCCCTTCTTAGGCATGACTTTATATAATGGCGGCATGGCAATATACACATGTCCCTCAGTGATCAGATCCGGCATGAAACGATAGAATAAAGTAAGGAGCAGTGTGGAAATATGCGCCCCATCCACATCGGCATCAGCCATGATCACAATCTTGTCGTAACGAAGCTTCGTAATATCAAAGTCATTTCCGTATCCTTCGGAGAATCCACATCCGAATGCATTGATCATGGTCTTGATCTCCGCATTGGCAAGCACTTTGTCAATGGTTGCTTTCTCCACATTCAGGATCTTACCTCTGATAGGAAGGATTGCCTGGTAATTACGGTTGCGGGCAGTCTTTGCGGAACCTCCCGCAGAATCTCCCTCTACGATAAAGATCTCGCACTGGGAAGGATCCTTCTTCTCGCAGTTTGCCAGCTTTCCGTTAGAGTCAAAGGAATATTTCTGCTTTGTCAGAAGATTCGTCTTCGCCCTCTCCTCTGTTTTACGAATCTTTGCTGCTTTCTCTGCGCAGGAAAGGATGGTCTTAAGAGTCTCCAGATTTCTGTCAAAATAGAGTACCATCTGCTCTCCTACAACCTTTCCGGTTGCGCGTGATGCATCCTGATTATCCAACTTTGTCTTGGTCTGTCCCTCGAAACGAGGTTCCGGATGCTTGATGGAAACAACTGCTGTCATTCCGTTACGGATATCTGCACCTGTGAAGTTCGGATCCTTGTCTTTAAGAACGCCGATCTCTCTCGCATAAGTATTCATGACTGTAGTAAATGTAGTCTTAAATCCGGTCAGATGAGTACCGCCCTCTGCATTATAAATGTTATTACAGAAGCCAAGTACATTCTCACGGAACTCATTGGTAAACTGGAATGCCACCTCTACCTGAATGCCATCTGCTTCCCCTTTCAGGTAAACCGGATCATGCAGGACTTCCGCACTGTGGTTCAAATCCTTGATAAATCCAATGATACCGTCCGGCTCATGATAGGTAATATCCTCGACCTCTGCGCCTCTTTTATCCTCAAAACGAATAGTCAGTTCCGGATTCAGATATGCAGTCTCATGAAGTCTGCTCTTTACTTCTGTTGCTGAGAATCTGGTCTTTTCAAAGATCTCCGGATCCGGCAGAAAATTGATACTGGTTCCGGTCTGTCTGGTCTTACCCAGCTTCGGCAGCAACCCTTCCTCAAGTTCAATGGTCGGGATTCCCCGTTCATAGTGATCATGATGCACATATCCGTCACGGCTGATCTTAATGTCTAGATATGTAGACAGGGCATTCACAACCGAAGAGCCTACTCCATGAAGTCCTCCGCTGGTCTTATAGGCAGAATTATCAAATTTACCGCCTGCATGAAGAGTTGTAAATACAAGTCTCTCTGCCGATACTCCTTTCTCATGCATATCTACCGGGATTCCTCGTCCGTTGTCTGTTACTGTACAGGAACCATCTTTCTCCAGAACTACATGGATCAGACTGCAGTATCCTGCCAGATGTTCATCTACTGCGTTATCTACGATCTCATAAATGAGATGATTTAATCCTTTTCGTGAAATACTTCCGATGTACATTCCCGGACGCTTACGAACCGCCTCCAGACCTTCCAGGACAGAGATGCTCCCTGCATCATAGGTGTTTTTCTTTGCCATGTCTGTTACATTTCCTTTCTTTCTATCAACCGGATTGCTTACTGTAAATCCGGGAATGATTTTTTGCATTGCAAACACTTGTTCGTATTATAACCCAGTTTTTATTCTTTTTCAAGTGCGAACTTTCCCTTGTCAACGGAATAAAACACAAAAAATAATCAGAACCGAAATTCTGATCCTTTTCTGACTGTAAGCCTGTTCTGTTATAATTTGAGTGCATTTATCTTATCATTGGTTTTTTCAGCTGTCAACTGTTTCGTTTGCCTACAAGGCTGTTTGGCATTATCTTTACAGTAGAAATATCTGTAAGAAACAGAAGCTATTTCTTTGTCTTGAATTTCTTCATTGCGGAGTATTGATTGTAAACTCTGGATTTAAGGAAGAACAGGAAAATAATCGCCCAAAATGGACTTGATAAATAGCCATAGATGCTGTATAGTAAAAAATGTAAACGATAATCTATACTTTCTTATAAGTGATTTTTCAGGCAATATCTGCCACTGATTCCAAAGATAAAAATACATAATTTTAAAGAAATTAAGTGTTCAATAAAACTCGTCAAAATGTTATAATATAAGTACAAAAAGGAGTGTTATATGAATAATACGATTTTTGATGATGTATTCCGTACAATGATTGAGAAGATGCCATACCTGGCAGTGCCGCTGATCAATGAGGTATTCCATACATCATACCCGGAAGATGTGAAGATCACACAGCTTCGCAATGAACATCAGCAGGAGGATGGAGAGATCATTACAGACTCCTGTCTGCTGATCGGAAGGAAAATGTACCATATCGAGTGTCAGAGTACAGATGACATGACAATGGTAATAAGGATGATCGAATATGATTTTGCAATTGGCATAGAACATGCAGAGAAGCAGGGACGCAGATACCGGATAGAATTTCCAAAGTCCTGCGTACTGTTTCTGAGAAGTTCGGAGAATACACCGGATTATCTGGAAACAGATGTAGTTTTTCCGGATGGAAATACATATTTATATTCCATACCTGCTATAAAAATGACTGATTATACAAAGGACAGCATCTTTGAGAAAAACCTGTTAATGCTGTTGCCATTTTATATTATGAGATACGAGAAAAAAGGACATAATTTTAATGACAATCCGGAATTATTCCAGATGCTTTTAAACGAATATGAAGAGATCAGGGTAAATCTGGAAAAGGAACTGACGGAGACAGGTAAATCGGAACTGTATACAGATTTGACAAAGCTAATTGTAAAGATTGCGGATTATATCTTCCGTAAGGAAGAAGATGTCCGGAAAGGAATAGGTGATATTATGGGAGGAAAAGTTCTGGAACTGGAATCTGAAAGACTTAAAGCTGAGGGACGTACAGAAGGAGAAGCAATCGGGCAGATTCAGGGAGAAACTCGACTTGGAAGCCTGATTACTCGATTACTTCAGGAGAAGAGAACTGAAGAAATCCCGATTGTATCAACAGACGCCAAAAGACGTGAGCAGTTATATAAAGAATACAATCTCTAAGAAAAATGGCAGGAGAAAAGGCAGATACCTTTCCTCCTGTTGTCGTCATATATGTTTTATTTTTGATTTTTATTGGCAAATTACAAGTTGATTTTTCAGGCAGATTTCATTCAAAATCCTGTAAGAAACAGAAGCTATTTCTTTGTCTTGAATTTCTTCATTGTGGAGTATGGACTGTAAACTCTGGATTTGTCTTTGGATGTTTGGTTCCATGCCCGTATGGTCACATACCAGGTACCCTTCTTTACGTTTGTAAAGGTTACAGTTACGGTATTTTTGCCTTCTGTACGTTTCAGATATTTCTTAACCGGATATTTCTCACCTGCGGAGGTTTTGTATTTGTTTCCGAGCAGGATTTCATAACCTGTGGCATTTTTGCATTTTGTGTAAGTGACAGTCACGGTGTTTCCTTTTACAGTGATATTCCTGATCTTTGGCTGCTGTGGTGTGACAACAGTGATCTTGATCTTCTTGATCTTTGTCCAGGAACCATAGACCTTATTGCCCTGTGCATCCAGAACCCAGCTTCGGGCTGCCACATACCAGGTACCTTTTGCCAGATATCTGAAAGATGCCTGTGGCTTGCCGGTTGAGGAAACTGTCTGGCTGAATTTGCCGGTCTGGAGCATATTTGATTTCTTACTGATCACGAAGTCATACCCCTGAGCACCTGCACATCCTTTGGAAAGTTTGACAGTTAATTTATTTCTGTCAATGGAATGGCTGGAAATCTTTGTGTTAGCAGGACGCAGGTATGCACCGTTTTCATCTGTGATACTTCCGTCTGTGTGAATGACTCTGCCATTGAGAGATTCTGTACCAAATGCTATGAAATAATCCTGTCCTTTGGAAAGGGTAAAGTCAGCATATGGAATACTGCGCTCAAATGCACCGCCTACAGTTACAGTCTGGATACACTGCAGAACCCCATTCTCAACATCATACCAGAACAGATTTGCCATAAGTCCTGCACAGGAAGCATCTGCCTTTACGGAAAGCACAGCCGGGAAATCGAAAGCTCCGCTTCTTCCAAGATGGAAACCGAAATCATTCTGGTTTGTGGAGATCAGGCTGTATAACGCTGCCGGGATATATTCTGCTGTGTTTGTAACAGAAAGATCTATATCCGCAGGTGTTTCTGCTGTAATGGAAGTACCGTTGATCTTCCAAATGAAACCATTCTCCATATCAAGGTTCAGGGAAATATCTTTGCCTTTTATTTCGGATAAAACAGTGGCAGGAAGTACCTTGGCACCATTCAGGGTAATGGAAATGGTATCTTTTTCTTTGGAAGCCCTGATCAGATCGTTGACAGCATCCCAGCCTTTCTTCTGGAAACTTCCCTCAATATAAGGTTCCCCGTCACCAAGTTTTCCAAGGGTTTTTGTATCCTGATGTTTGCACCACTTACAGGTGTAAGTTATGATTCCGTCAGTTTCAGCAGTTGGCTCTGTAGTGATAACGCCGTTGTCATAGTCATGGTCGTATGCGGAAATCGTATAACCATAGGAAAGTGTTTCATTACAGTCTGTGCAGTAGGTATCTCCACTGTATCCGCTGGAAGTGCAGGATGGAGAGGAGTAGTAACGTTCTGCGGTATGTGGGTGTGTACATGCTTTTCTGGTGATTTCAAATTCAACAGATTTATTTACATAATTGTCAGCATCTGTACCAGCGTAAACTGCGGTGGCAAAGATAGGTATCCCTACTTCTAATGCTTTTGATTTATCAGTATCTTTCCATATCCATTGTGCAGGAAGAATATTGGTGATATCGCCGACCTTTTTACAGGACCATGAAACGAATATAGGATTGTTATCAGGAAATCTTGGTGCTTGATTGGCTTTAGTAATAGTAAAAGTCCAATCTGTATTTACTAAATCAGAAAATGTATAGGTGTCGTTATTTATATCTGCCCTTACGCGATAAGTTCCTGCATTGATAGCAAAAGTACATAATTCATTCTGCTCATTATAATAAGACAATGTGAAATCACCAATGTTTTCAGTATTTGTTAATGAAGCGTCTTTGGAATGCCCATCATATACTAAATTTCGGGGTGCAGCAAAAGTAAAGTTTATAGGTACGAAGGTATTATCTTTTTTATTAAAATAATAGGTCTGTGTTGTATCTCCGACAGAAATAGTATGTGTTTCACCGGTTAGCCATGCGTACAGGTTGTCCTGGACAACCGTATCTTTTACATGATTATATGTTCCCCAGTCATCACCATCTATCCTTATTGCTTTTTTTTGAGGATTAGAAATAGTACAACAGTAAACCTCACCTTGGGCGTTTGCTGGGGAACTGGATACGGAAGAGGCTTTTACCGAACCGCCATTAATAATAATACCAGAGTTTTTACCGCCGATATCAGTTCCATGTGCGGAAGATGCAGTTACTGAGCCACCAGTAACAGTAATATTAGATTTTTCACCGCCGATGCCAGTTCCATGTGTGGAAGATGCAATTACCGAGCCACCAGTAACAGTAATATTAGATTTTTCACCGCCGATGCCAATTCCAGATGTGGAAGATGCAGTTACCGAGCCACCATTAACAGTAATATTAGAGCTTTTACCACCGATGCCAATTCCAGATGTGGAAGATGCAGTTACTGAACCGCCGTTAATAATAAGCGGACTATAACTGTAGATGCCATGGGACTTAATGGATCTTACAGTCAAACTGTCATTATTGTTATTGGAACTATTATTTATTGTTGTAAGGCAAGATCTAGGATCTATTTCCAAAGTATGTTTCTCATTTGTTTCATTACTTGTTTCAAGGTAGTTATCATGTTCTAAATATATATATGCATTATTTGACTCTATATGCAGTGCTGAAGCGGAGTTGGAGTCAGTAACAATATTTACATTATTCAGATAAATAACTACATTAGAAAACCCTGCATTAATATAAATGGGGTGGGAGGTTTGAGAACCATAACCATTAAATCTGTACGAACCACCAGAGTTTATTATCCAGCAATTATATCGAGAGTTATAATATTTGGAGTATTCAGGGGCAGTAGGCGTAGTTAAATTAATTTCTATAGGTTGCTCTCCGTTTACAGTGGCTGGCATAACATTTGCTTCATTACTAAATTCAGGTACACTCTCCGAAGTAAATACAGATAGTTCCTCTTCTGTTTCTTCTGCTGACTCCTGATCGTTGTCAGTAAAGACTTCAGAAGTTTCTTCAGATACCTCTTCCATATTTCCGGAAGTAAATTCCCCCGCAAATATAGTCTGGGGGGGCATATTGGTGGAACACAGTGCAAGTGCCAGAATCCCGGCTAATAACTTTTTCTTCATACGTTCACCTCTCCTTTCTCTATACATGATCTTCTGCGTCTTGACTCTTTTGTCCTCTGTTTCTGAATTTGATACATAATGCAGTAATCACGACTGCCACAGTAAAGGAAAGCTTTTTTACCAATTCGATACGCTTTTCTGTATCGTACATGCCTTCCAACCTCCTTCCACAAAAACAATGATCAAGTGGATATTCGCAATCCGCTTCGCTACTTGATTCGGTTAAAAAGTCCTTTCACTTATATAGGTACAAAAAAAGCGAAAAACTCTCACCTGAAAATCAAATTTTTTCAAAAAAATTTGAGAGCTGCTGAAACAGCTCCCAAAAGCGAAAAATCAGGTTATATTATTGTATCGAACTGCGGAAGATCAAACCAGCAATAGGGAAATGGAATAGCCCACCCACAGCTTATTGCTTTTCCCTATTGAAACAGAGGACTTACTTGATTCGGTTAAATATCAAAAAATGCTACCATATAGAGAGGTAATGTAATAATACCCTCTTTACTAGCTCCTATATTTCCATCTATAAACTTATATCCAAAACTTATATCTTTATTATTTTTCATAATTGATTTTAGCGAATTTGCGCGTGTATTTCCACTCTTGACCTCAATAGGAATTACTTTTCCATCTTTTTGGATAATTATATCAATTTCTTTTTTTGTTGTCTCATTTTTGTAGAAATATAACGGATACCCTTTCTTATATAAAGCATCCGCTACAGCACATTCAAAGATGCCTCCTTTTGAATTTCCAATCAAAGTATTTTCTATGATATGCTGTTTTATGGAAAAATCTTTCATTGCCATTAACAGAGATAAGTCAGTTGTATAAGCTCTAAAAAAATCATCCCTTGCATAATCATCCAGATCAAACCTTATATCTGTTACACGTTTACACAAATGTACCATGTCTGCACGAAGTAACCATTCTATACTTGAAAAATATTTCTGTGCCCTGCCTCCATGCTCGACTTCTTTATATTGAAATTTATGATTCTCTTTATCCAATAACTGTTTTGCAAGGGATAGGTAACATTTTTCTGCCTTAACTTTTTCCTCAGCTGTAGCATAATGCGCTATATCATACTGGTATCCTTGTAACAGACTTCTCTGAATTCTATCAACTTCTCTAAAGTCTCTTGTGTCTATATACTTCTGAACTGCTTCAGGCATACCGCCTATTGCAATATACTGTCGAAAATACTTCATCATCTGAGAATGGATTGCCTCTGGAATAATGGCCTTCAAATCAAGATAACTGCAAAGCTTCATTATCATATCTTCAGAAATGCCCATCCCCCAAAGAAATTCTTCAAAATCGATTCCATACATTTTCAAATAATCAACATATCCAACAGGATAAGAAGATGCACGTTTATAATCAATTCCCAAAAGTGATCCCGATGCAATAACGTCAAATCGGTTATCCAATGCCCAAAATTTAAGAGAGGTAATCGCTTCCTGACACTCCTGAATTTCATCCAGAAAAATCAAACTCTTTCCTGGGATAATCTTCTTTTCAGGAAAGCGAAACCGCATAGCCATAACCATATTATCTACTGTTAAATCACCGGAAAAAATATCCATCGCAGAAGGTATCTGTTTGAAATTTATTTCAACAATTTCTTCATAGTTTTCTTCTGCAAATCTTTCGACTATATAAGTCTTTCCTGTTTGTCTGGCTCCTTGGATCACAAGACATTTTTTGTTTTTAGAATTGATCCATTTTTTTATTGAATGCGTCACTTTCCTTTTTAACATGAGGTACCTCCTATCAACAAATAATATAAAAATATCTACAGTAACTATTATAGTTCTCGCATCAACATTTTGGAAATAAAAAATGTATAGAAATCAACATTTTGAAAATGGCAAATGTATGTCTATTAACATTTTAGAATATTGTAGCATTAATCAGGATATATTTAAAGACTTTTTATCTGAGACATAGTAGAAAATAGACTACCTATTTCCCAACATTCCCTTTTTCGCCGCATTCTTAACTGTACGCCCAATGATGTGTTCGCGTTTAAAGCTGAAAAAGCTTTGTAATGCATCATAGTATAACAACAAAAGTTAAACTTAAAAAAGAGAAAGGGAATAGGGCAAAACCGGATTGAGCAGAATAAACTCAATCCGGTTTTTGGTGTTAAAGATTATATACCTATGATTTTCTAATATCTTAATATTTTTTATTTCTTTTGTAGAAAACAGAGTCAGAACAATCTTTACAGTAGAAATATTTGTAAGAAACAGAAGCTATTTCTTTGTCTTGAACTTCTTCATTGCGGAGTATGGACTGTAAACTCTGGATTTATCTTTGGAGGTTTGGTTCCATGCCCGTATGGTCACATACCAGGTGCCTTTCTTTACGTTTGTAAAGGTTACAGTTACGGTATTTTTGCCTTCTGTACGTTTCACATATTTCTTAACCGGATATTTCTCACCTGCGGAGGTTTTATATTTGTTTCCAAGCAGGATTTCATAACCTGTGGCATTTTTGCATTTTGTGTAAGTAATAGTCACAGTGTTTCCTTCTACAGTAATATTCCTGATCTTTGGCTGCTGTGGTGTGACAACAGTGATCTTGATCTTCTTGATCTTTGTCCAGGAACCATAGACCTTATTGCCCTGTGCATCCAGAACCCAGCTTCGGGCTGCCACATACCAGGTACCTTTTGCCAGATATCTGAAAGATGCCTGTGGCTTGCCGGTTGAGGAAACTGTCTGGCTGAATTTGCCGGTCTGGAGCATATTTGATTTCTTACTGATCACGAAGTCATACCCCTGAGCACCTGCACATCCTTTGGAAAGTTTGACAGTTAATTTATTTCTGTCAATGGAATGGCTGGAAATCTTTGTGTTAGCAGGACGCAGGTATGCACCGTTTTCATCTGTGATACTTCCGTCTGTGTGAATGACTCTGCCATTGAGAGATTCTGTACCAAATGCTATGAAATAATCCTGTCCTTTGGAAAGGGTAAAGTCAGCATATGGAATACTGCGCTCAAATGCACCGCCTACAGTTACAGTCTGGATACACTGCAGAACCCCATTCTCAACATCATACCAGAACAGATTTGCCATAAGTCCTGCACAGGAAGCATCTGCCTTTACGGAAAGCACAGCCGGGAAATCGAAAGCTCCGCTTCTTCCAAGATGGAAACCGAAATCATTCTGGTTTGTGGAGATCAGGCTGTATAACGCTGCCGGGATATATTCTGCTGTGTTTGTAACAGAAAGATCTATATCCGCAGGTGTTTCTGCTGTAATGGAAGTACCGTTGATCTTCCAAATGAAACCATTCTCCATATCAAGGTTCAGGGAAATATCTTTGCCTTTTATTTCGGATAAAACAGTGGCAGGAAGTACCTTGGCACCATTCAGGGTAATGGAAATGGTATCTTTTTCTTTGGAAGCCTTGATCAGATCATTGACAGCATCCCAGCCTTTCTTCTGGAAACTTCCCTCAATGTAAGGTTCCCCGTCACCAAGTTTACCGAGATTTTTTGTATCCTGATGTTTGCAACGCTTACAGGTGTAAGTTATGATTCCGTCGGTTTCGGCAGTTGGTTCTGTAGTGATAACGCCGTTGTCATAGTCATGGCCGTATGCGGAAATGGTGTATCCATAGGAAAGTGTTTTATTACAGTCTTTACAGTAGGTATCCCCGCTATATCCGCTGGAAGTACAGGATGGGGAGGAGTAGTAACGTCCTGCGGTGTGTTCGTGTGTACATTCCTCTCTGGTGATTGTGTAATTGATTTCTTCTTTTTGGTAATTTCCTTTATCGCTGCCATTGTAAATTGCGGTAGCTGTAATGGGGGTTCCAACTGGTAATTCTTGATCAGGATTAACATTTGTATCCCATTTCCAGGCGTCAGTAGGAAGAAGATTGGGAATGTCGCTGATCTTTTTATAGGACCATGAAACGTATTTTGTGGTTTCGGACGTATAGCCGGGTGCTTTAGGAGCAGGGTTAATCGTGAAAGTCCAAGAGCTATCTGTTAAATTTGAAATTGATGAATAGTAAGCGTTCTCTTCAATATTTGCCTTTACGGTATAAGTTCCTGCATCGACAGCTCCATTTGTTTGCGGAGTATTATCATCATTTTTGTAATAATCCCACGTAATGTTTCTCATATTTTGAATATTGCATTGTAAAGAGGCTGTTTTTGGTTTTCCATTATATGTTAAATTTGATGGCTCAGTAAATGTAAAGTCCTGATTTGTAATAGGTTGGAATTTCTGATTAGTTTTGTCAAAATAATAGGTCTGTGTTGTATTTCCGACAGAAATAGTATGTGTTTCACCAGTCAGCCATGCATACAGTTTTTTTCATCAGGGTCAACAGCTATATGACTATATGGACTCCAAGGAGTATCGTCTATAGTTATTGGATCGTTTCCTTCATTAGGAATGGTGCAGAGATATACATTAGGACTGTTTTGGTCGTAGTTACCAGAGCTATCCAAATTCTTGTGAGGCCTGCAATCAATTTGAGCATTTACAGATCCACCGCTAATGGTAATTTTACTGCCGGTGTTCCCTTGCCCCCCGCCAATTCCGGCACCATAAGTAGAAGTAGCAGTTACGGATCCACCGCTAATGGTAATTTCAGTGCCGGTGCTCCTTTGCCCCCCGCCAATTCCGGCACCAGAATCAGAAGTAGCAGTTACGGATCCACCGCTAATGGTAATGTCACTGCCGGTGTACCCTTGCCCCCCGCCAATTCCGGCACCAGAACCAGAAGTAGCAGTTACGGATCCACCGCTAATGGTAATGTTACTGCCAGTGCTCATAAAACCCCCGCCAATTCCGGCACCATAAGTAGAAGTAGCAGTTACGGATCCACCGCTAATGGTAATGTTACTGCTGATACTATCATAACCCCCGCCAATTCCGGCACCAGAACTACTTATGGCAATTAATTCTCCGGTAGTGTTTGGAGAGTTATCTATTGTAAGTTTGGCAGCGTTATCTTTCTGTAAGGCTGCATTCCATCCACTGTTAAGCTTATTGATTCCTTCTAAATATATGTAAACTTGAGTTTTAACACTTCTTTGAATTTGCAGCGCCGAACCAGCAGATGTTTTGATATTTACGTTATCAAGATAAATGTTGATGTTGTCTTGCTCTGAAGTATTCTTTCCATCAACTACAATTCTATTTGCTGTTTCCTGCCTATTACTGCATGTGAATTTGTAATCTCCTGCCGAACTTATAGTATAAACTCCGTTTATGACTTCATTACTATTGATTAAGTCAATTTCTTTAATCCGTGCATTTTCCGCAGCAGCCATTGCCTCATCGGGGGCATCATTGAACTCAGGAATCTCTTCTGAACCAAATGCAGACAGTTCCTCATCTGTCTCTCCTACTGCTTCCTGCTCCTCATTGGTAAAAATCTCTGGAATTTCTTCTGACACTACATCCGGATTTCCGGAAGTAAATTCCTCCGCAAATATGGTCTGAAGGGGCATATTTGTAGAACACAGTGCAAGTGCCAGCATCCCGGCTAATAATTTTTCCCTCATACTTTTCACCTTTTCCTTTCTTTATACATGATTTTCTGCGTCTTGACTCTTTTGTCCTTTTTTTCTGAATTTGATACATAATGCGGTAATCACGACTGCCACAGTAAAGGAAATGACAGCCACCAACACATAACCGCCTGCGCCTTCATGCAGCAGAATTGTGCCGTACATTCCCGTGGCGTTTATTGGTTGGCTTTGCATAATCTCCATTGCCCCCACAAGGGACAGGAACAGCAGGGTACACAGAACGGACAGACGGCAGACTGTGCGCCGCTCCTGGCGGCGGTGGTATTCATGCATTCGCTTTTTTACCAATTCGATACGCTTTTCTGTATCGTACATGCCTTCCAACCTCCTTCCACAAAAACAGTCTTAAAAGTCCTTTCACTTATATAGGTACAAAAAAAGCGAAAAACTCTCACCTGAAAATCAAATTTTTTCAAAAAAATTTGAAAGCTGCCGAAACAGCTCCCAAAAGCGAAAAATCAGGTTATATTATTGTATTGAACTGCGGAAGATCAGTTTTCCCGCTGCCAGGATCAGTACAGGCAGCAGATAAGCAATATACTGTGCTGCACCGCCATAGGCGATCAGAAGATTATAAATTGCGTGAAAGGTGATTGCTGCTCCCAGCAGACCACAGGTTCCGGCAATCTTCAGCCATGTCCTCTGCCACACATATGCAAGCCCACCGCCGACAATGGACCCACAGATCACGTGCATGGCTCCTGTCCCAATACCCCGGAAGAAAATAAAAGAAAAATGACCGGCTCCGTTTTGGATCAGATAGCAGATGTTTTCAAATGTGGCAAAGGAAAGGGCTATAACTACGGCGGTATTTTTAATCTGCTCTCTTTTCGGCTCAAATATCAGCAGATAAAAGAGCAATGGCAGAAGTTTCATCACTTCCTCCACCACCGGGGCGATCTCTGTGGTAGCTGCAAAGGTGTCCGCTTTATAAAGTGCAGCGAAAAAGGTGTTGATGTATGCGGAAAGTAGACAGACACCCATCCCGGCAAAGCAGAACAGAAAGAATTTTCTCTGCCGCTTTCCCATACACAGAGCAGCGATCAGCAGGGGCGAGGCCATGCAAAGAAATACGTTTTCAATATATGTCATACCTGCACCGCCTTTCCTGTGGCTGGCAGCAGTGCGAACAGGCAGCCTGTAAGCAGAAGATCAAACCAGCAATAGGGAGCGAAAATGGAATAGCCCGGCCACAGGCAGCCGGAGATCCAAAGGACATATTCCATCGCCACATAGCACAGTACCCCAATGTGGAAATACCGCATCTTACACGCTGTTCCTGTCTGTATCTGCGCATAGGCAAGGCCCCGGATGGAATGAAAAGAAACAACGATCATCATGCCACACCAGAGCAGATTGGAAAGAACATCCCCAAAGGTGCAGTAAAACACACAAAGCGGAACGCCGATTAAAGGGGCGATCAGGGTTTTTCCTGTCGAAAATCTTCTTTCCTCATCAGAAGAAAGGGTGTATTGCAGAAGATGAAGGAAAACCACACTGGCTACCCAGCCAAACTCTGACACATAAAAGACCTGAGGTGTTTCAGAAAACAGAAGCAGATACAGCATCCAGTAAAGAGAACCAAGGGCAAAGCAGCCATAAAAGCAGGTCAGAAGAAAATATGTCTGTTTTCGATCTTTCAGATACCGAATGCCACTCATACAAAAGCCCAACAGGGTAACAGCGAATTGAAAAAGGTTACTGATCAGCTCCATCCCCATTGTCCTCCTTTTGTTTCTCCGTCTGCTCCTCTTTGTTCAGCTGATGGATGCGAAAACACAGAATAGTCACGCACGCGCCGAGGATAAAAGCCAGCAGTCCGATCACCATATATCCCAATGCAGTGCTGCCGCCCAAAATCGTTGCCGCAGTTTCAAAGCCTGAAGAAGTACTGGGTTCGATCCGCCCGATAATACCGGGCATGGCAAAAGAAACCCCAACAATCACTGCAAAGCATGCCGCTATGCAGACAGCGGAAACAATCCGTCTGCGCCGCATTCTCTGCTGTTGTTCTTTTTTTGCAATACGCCGTTTTACCTCCGCAATCCGTTCCTCATCTTTCAGCATTTGTAATACCCTCCCGTTTCAATAATCCGCGTAAACGCTCTTTCCCCCGGTACACCATATTTGTAATCTGCTTTACACTTTTCCCCATAACCTCAGCGGCCTGTTGATAGCTCATGCCCTCAAAATAGGTCAAATAAAGAGCCTCCCGATAATCTGGATTTAACTCGTCCATGCAGAGATGCAGGATCTGGTTTCGCTCTTTTGTGCGGATGACCTCCTCCACCAGCGTTTGTGCCTCCGGTTCTCTGGCCAGGTCGTCAAGACTGAAGAAAATCCGCCGTCTGCTTTTGTGGCGCAAAGCCATGTGCCGCGCTGCTTTATAGAGGTAAGCCTTAAAACATCCATTCCGGATACGGGGCTTTTTCGTAAACAGCCAGGAAAAGGTTTCCATCATTAAATCCTCCGCTTCGTGGACATCATGCAGATAACCATCAATATATAAGGTCAGCGGGTCACCGTATTTTTTTATCAACAGTTCAAGTCCTGTCTCATCACCGCACAGATATTGCCCATAAAGTTCTTCATCAGTGGCCATATCGTTCTTCCTTTCCAAATATTACTCCTCTGTTGTCAGATGAAAGCTCCAGGTTCGTGAATCATTTTTGTCTGCGAAGACATACAATATGTCAGGAGAAATCCCTGACAAAAAAATAACCAGAGCCTAAGCTCTGGTTAAATTCTCACTATTTTGTAGCAGCCAGTACGGGAATCGAACCCGTGTTTTCGCCGTGAGAGGGCGACGTCTTAACCCCTTGACCAACTGGCCATTTGTTTATCTGTCGTTTGCTCTTCGCTGTCGACTCGTTTAATATACACCATCTTTTTCTAAAATGCAAGTACTTTTTTAAAAAAATTTCAATTTTTTTATTTTTCTCGAATTTTTCGTTCAAAAAGTCCTGTATTTATGCAATGTCATTAACTTAAAAGCAGAAGATATTTATTCCTAAAAGGATTAGATATCT
>OBXZ01000332.1_pt1 | contig 53603 bp, 53 predicted proteins | sample 1538171 | NCBI WGS metagenome assembly OBXZ01 (sample SAMEA2580161, study PRJEB22360) | human gut metagenome | biome: human gut; feature: human-associated habitat; material: faeces | place: Denmark | collected 2008/2010
CAAAAATTGGAGTGATGTTTTTAAATCTCCCAAAAAGCCAGGTCGGCTTTCGCCCGCGCGGGTTATCGTCGGAAGCTTTTTAGCGGTGATTTTATGTGGTACGCTCTTGCTGATGTTGCCATTTTCAACGAAGGCCCCGGGGGGAATTCCGTTTTTAAACGCGCTGTTCACCGCAACCTCGGCCACCTGCGTAACAGGTCTTGTCGTTTACGATACCTTCAGCGCTTTTACTTTGTTTGGCCAGGTCGTTATTATGTTGCTTATACAAATCGGTGGGTTGGGTTTGGTAACGCTGACTACCTTTTTTGGCTTGGTAATGGGCAAACGGCTTGGTTTTAAAAGCCTTAAGCTGGCAAGTGACTCGGTCAATTTTGACAATGCCGCTGCCGCGAAAAAAATTATTTACACGGTAATGCGCATTACATTTACCTGCGAAGCCTGCGGTGCCATTTTGCTGCTGCCGGCGCTTGCGCCAGAGTTTGGCGCGCGTGCGGTCTGGCTTTCGGTATTTACCGCTATTTCAGCGTTCTGTAATGCCGGGTTTGACCTGTTTGGCAGCGTTGCACCCTATACCAGCTTAACCATGTTCTCGAACAACTGGTATGTGCTTAGCATTATTATGTTGCTGATCGTTTTCGGTGGCCTCGGCTTTATTGTGTGGTCAGACATTTTGCTGTATCCCAAAAGCAGAAAACTGATGCTGCACAGCCGAATTGTTTTGCTTATGACAGGCGTTCTGATTTTGCTTGGCGCTGTTGTCATCGGTGCGATGGAGTGGAACAACACAAAAACAATTGCGGATGTTTCACTTTCGGAAAAGATACTATCAGCACTGTTCCAATCGGTGAGCTGCCGTACGGCAGGCTTTAACAGTATTGACCTTGGCAGCATGCATGTCCTCTCTAAATTGGCCTGCACGTTTTTAATGTTTATTGGTGCAGCCCCTGGTGGCACGGGCGGCGGCGTGAAGGTTACCACATTTGCGATTATTATTATGACCGTTATGGGTGTTTCGAGCGGGCGTGAAGACCCGATTATTCGCGGGCGTCGCATCGATAAAAAGACGGTTTATAAATCTCTTACCATCGTGACCATTGCGATGATGGTTGTAATGTTTACCACGCTGGTGTTGGTGTTTGATACGCCAGCCCGCAACGGAATGATTGACGGAAACCTGATTGACTGCCTGTTTGAAGCGGTATCGGCATTTGGCACCGTCGGCCTTTCGGTAGGCGTTACAGCAACAATGGGCACGATAGCAAAAATTGTAACGATTTTAGCAATGCTGATTGGTCGTGTAGGGCCGATTTCTATGGCAATGACCTTGAGCATCAGCGCTGGCGACCAGTGCAAGCGTGCCGTTTTGCCAGAAGCAAAAATCAGTGTCGGCTAATCTGGTTTTTTGTGGAAATAAGAGAAGTTAGCGTTGACTAATAAAAAACGTTGACATCCTTTGACAACTGATATATTCTAAAAGAGCGGTACAACTGTGCCGCTCTTTTTTACTGCAAAGTTAGCGCTTGCTAACTTGTAGGCGCACCGCACGGCAAGGCGGCAGCGCCGCAACAGGGAGGAAACACGATGAAACTAAGTGAACTGCCGCTTGGCACACCGGCTACCATTAAGCTGGTGGGGGGCGAAGGCGCATTGCGCCGCCATTTGCTGGATATGGGCTTAACACCCAAAACTGCGGTAATGGTGCGAAAAGTCGCTCCAATGGGAGACCCGATTGAACTGCATCTGCGTGGCTACGAGCTGACGCTGCGGCTGGAAGATGCCGATAAAATAGAAGTAGAATAGGGAGGACGCAGATATGATTTTTGCACTGGCCGGTAACCAAAACTGCGGTAAAACCACCCTGTTCAATCAACTGACAGGCTCTAACCAGCATGTGGGTAATTTCCCCGGTGTTACGGTAGAGCAAAAAGAGGGTATTATTCGCAAGCATAACGACGCAGTGGTCGTCGATTTGCCGGGTATCTATTCGCTTTCGCCCTATACCAAAGAAGAAATCGTAACCCGAGATTATCTGCTTTCGGGCAAGGTGGACGGCATTATTAATATTGTGGATGCGACGAACATCGAGCGCAACCTTTATCTTTCGATGCAGCTGATTGAACTGGGGCTGCCTATGGTGATTGCACTGAACATGATGGATGAGGTGCGTGCCAACGGCACCTCAATCGATTTAAAGGCCCTTTCTGAAGAGTTTGGCGTACGGGTAGTACCAATCGCTGCGGCAAAGAATGAAGGCGTAGACGAGCTGATAGAAGCTGCCATTAGCACGGTAGAGCGCAAGCGGGTACCGAAGCGGCTGGATTTTTGTTCCGGTGCGGTACACCGTGCAATTCACTCGACAGCGCATATGATTGAAGACCATGCAGCGGCGGCAGGCGTGCCGATGCGGTTTGCGGCAAGCAAACTGATTGAAGGCGACGAGCCGATGCTGATTCGCTTGAAACTTTCCGAAAACGAAAAAGAAATGCTTGCGCATACCATCGATGAGATGGAGCGTGAGCTCGGAACCGACCGCGAAGCCGCTATGGCCGATATGCGGTACACCTTTATTGAGGGGCTCTGCGCCAAAACGGTAGTAAAAACCGGACAAAGCAAAGAGCATGAACGCAGCGTTAAGATTGACGCAGTTTTGACCCACCGCTATTTTGCAATACCCATTTTTCTGTGTATTATGGCAATGGTATTTTGGCTGACGTTTGGCGTGGTTGGGGCGCTGCTTTCGGACTGGCTGGAGATGGGGGTTGCAGCAGTGACCGCTGCTGTGCAGCAATGGCTGATTAATTTTGGCACAAACCCAGTGCTGCGCAGCCTGATTATTGACGGCATTTTTGCTGGTGTAGGCAGCGTGCTCAGCTTTTTGCCGATTATCGTGGTACTGTTCTTCTTCCTCTCAATGCTGGAGGATTCCGGCTATATGGCGCGTGTGGCATTTGTCATGGATGGCCTGCTGCGAAAAATCGGGCTTTCCGGGCGCAGCTTTGTACCGATGCTCATCGGTTTTGGATGCAGCGTGCCTGCCATTATGGCGACCCGCACCCTTTCCAGTGAGCGCGACCGCAAGATGACCATTTTGCTTACCCCGTTTATGAGTTGCAGCGCCAAGCTGCCTATCTATGCACTTTTTACTGCTGCGTTTTTCCCCGAACATGGCGCGTTGGTAATGATTTTGCTTTATATCATTGGCATGGTATTGGCGGTATTGCTGGGGCTTTTGATGAAAGATACCGTGTTTGGCGGCAACCCGGTGCCGTTTGTGATGGAGCTGCCCAGCTATCGGCTGCCGAGCCCCAAAAGCGTGGCGCTGCTGATTTGGGATAAGGTGAAAGATTTCTTAACCCGCGCATTTACGGTGATTTTTGTTGCCTCGATTATTATCTGGATTTTGCAGACGTTTGATATCCGATTTAATATCGTGGCGGATTCTTCGGCTTCGATGCTTGCTTCGGTAGGGCGGCTGTTGGCCCCGGTGTTTGCGCCGTTGGGCTTTGCGGACTGGCGCGCTGCAACGGCGCTGATTTCCGGATTTACGATGAAAGAAGCGGTAGTATCCACCTTTGCAGTGCTGACGGGTGGCAATTTGCAGGTTACCCTTAGCAGTATTTTTACTCCGCTTTCTGCATTTTCGTTTTTGATTTTCACGCTGCTGTACACCCCTTGCGTAGCTGCTATTGCGGCAGTGCGTAGAGAGATGAACTCCAGCCTTGCTGCGGCAGGCGTGGGGCGGTTTCAAACCGGGGTGGCCTGGGCAGTCAGCTGCCTTGTTTACCAACTGGGGCGGGTTTTGCTGGGTGTTTAGCACTTGAGCGGCCAAAGGAGATATGTTATGAGCGGTTTTGATTTATTTTTGATTCTGCTGATTTTACTTTGCGTGGTGTTGGCGGTGCGTTATCGCCGCAAGCATCCTGGTTGTGGTGGCAATTGTGCGTCTTGTCAGGAGCGTTGCAATAAACCGCAAAAAATAGAAAGCGAAGCACCTCCCAAAGAAAAGTAACTTTTAAAAGCGATGTCTGTGCTACACAGGCATCGCTTTTTGCGTAAAAGAAACGACGCGCGGCCTTTGCGAGCGGCAGAATTTGTGCTATACTGGGAATGATTATAAACAGTTAGAAACATACAATACAGGCAAAGCTTGTGAAAACCTTTTAATACTATCCTTTTGTATTTTGTTTTAAAAGTGTTTTTATTTGCTAGGGTTATAAAATGTAGCGCAATTAAAGAAAAATATGAAATCAAAACGCCGGAGGCCGGCGGAAATATAGCATAAAAAGGAAGTTGCAGATATGAAAATCAATCAGGTGCGGGCGGTCTATTTTAGTGCCACAGGCACGACCGAAAAAATTGTTGCAGCAGCTGCAAAAGCTGCCGCCGAGCAACTGGGCGTGTCGGTCGTGGTAAGTGATTTTACCCTGCCCGGTGCCCGCGAAAATACGCTTACCTTTGGCGCAGAGGAACTGGTGTTCTTCGGTGTACCTGTTTATGCGGGTCGTGTACCCAACCTGCTGATGCCCTATGTGCGGGACAAGGTGAAGGGCGACAATACCCTAGCTGTGCCGGTAGTGCTGTTTGGCAACCGTAATTTTGACGACGGGCTGATTGAGCTGCGCAACCTGCTGGAGGCCGATGGCTGCCGTACCATTGCCGCAGGCGGCTTTGTAGGTGAGCACTCTTTTTCCACGACACTTGGCGCAGGCCGCCCGGATGTGGAAGATATGGCACTTGCCGTACAATTGGGCCAGACCGCGGCCGCACGCGCCAAAGCGCTGAACGAGCTGCCGACGGCGCCTGTGGAAGTGCGCGGAGAAGACCCCATTCGCCCCTATTACACCCCGCGTGACCGCGCCGGAAACCCGGTGAATATTTTAAAAGTAAAGCCGAAGACCAGCGACGCCTGTACCAAATGCGGCCTATGTGCAAAGGTTTGCCCCATGGGTTCCATCAACAAAGAAAACCCGGCGGAGGTGCCCGGCATCTGCATCAAGTGCTGTGCCTGTGTGAAAAAATGCCCGGTAGGTGCTAAGTATTATGACGACGCGGGTTACCTTTACCACCAGCATGAGCTGGAAGAAGGCTTTGCACGGCGTGCTGAGGTTGAATTATTTTAAGCCGAGGCGGTGAAAATTAGTCAACCTTTTATAATTGCTTGCCGCAAGTCATACATAGCAAAAACACTCGACGACCTATCAGGTGCGCCGAGTGTTTTTTATTTTACAATGGACTTAGGCGTGACCAACGCACTGGAGCTGGCTGCTTGCCTTGCATTACTTTAGCTGCGCGGTTTACCGCTTGCCACAAGTTGCGCAAAGCGCAGCTGAGAGGGTAGGCCGCTGCATTCTTGTTTGGCAGAGAAATTGCGGTCAAAGGCCCTGGCTTCTTCTGTATCAAAATCATACGCATCCCCTTCATAAAAAAGGCCGGCACAACCTTTCAACGCTCCGGGAACCAGCTCTAAAGCCAGCAGAGAGGGCAGATAGCTATTCCACGAAGTGCCGATGCCATAGCTTTCGGCAGGCACAAAGCCAACTTTTGTGTAGAAAGCAGGGTCGCCAAAGATAAGAACAGCCGTATGGCCCAGTGCTTTTGCCGCTGCTAGACTATGAGAAAGCAACGCTTGCCCCACCCCTGCATTTTGAAATGCGGGCAGCACTGCAAAAGGCCCAAAAGTGAGGACCGGGTGTTTTGTGCCATCATCGCCAACAATTTCGCTTTGCGCATACATGATATTACCGAGGATAGTATCTTTTTTTAAGGCTACAAAATCCAGCTCTGGCAAAAAAGCATCGGCACCGCGCAGCGTGTGTGCAAGGTAATGCTCGCTGCACCCCGGGACATAGTGATTCCAAAAGGCTTCACGCACCAGTTCTTCTACTTTTGGGTAATCGGCCGGGGTTTCGTTGCGAATTGTAATTTCCATAAAGCTGCTCCTTTCAGGCGATAAAAAGAAAACAGCGGCACGCCCTTAAAGTGGGCTTGCCGCTGCTGCATAAATAGAAAAGGCTTTGCTTTACAGCGGTTTGCCAAAGCAGTTTAGCGCTCTTCGATGGTATAGGTGAATTTGAAATCCTGCTGCAAAGCTTTAACCTTCTCTTCGTTGTCTTCGATGAAAGTAGAGGTGTAGATGGATTTGCCCTCTTTCTGGTACTCTTTTACGATTTCCTCGAGTTTTTCCCAGCACTCTTTGTGGCGGGGTTCTTCCTCTTCGTTGAGATTGATGATAAATTCACGGTGTTTCGGGATTCTGGCTTTCATGTTTTTCTTCCTTTCCAATCTAAACCCTGCGTGTAAGTTACAGGATTAACTATAATAAATTTATCTTTACGCATGCTGCGCGCAAATACTTAAGAAACTGGGGGCCATTTAAAAGAAATCTGCTGCTTTTTTGCTTTTTTTCGAGCCTTGCACGGATGGCTGCGGCAGAGTGCGGGCTATTTTGCGGTACATCTGCGAAGAAAGAATTGCGCCTGCAATCAGCTCGCCCATCTTAGAGCAACTTACCGGCACACAGCCGGCACTCATAATGTCAACGGTGCGGTAACCGTCGTCCAGTACACGGTTAACCCCCGCCTCAATCGCCTCAGCTTCTGCCAGCAGACCGAAAGAGGATCGCAGCATCATAGCAATGGATAAGATAGCACCGATGGGGTTAGCGATGTTCTGGCCCGCAATGTCGGGCGCAGAACCGTGAATCGGTTCGTAGATGCCTACAGTGCCATCCCCCAGGCTGGCAGAAGGAATCATACCGATGGATCCTGTCAGCATACATGCTTCCCCAGAAAGCACGTCGCCAAGCATATTTTCAGTGAGCACCACATCAAATTGCCAGGGGTTGCGCATCAGCTGCATTGCAATGCTGTCGGCCAGCATATCGGTAAGCTGAATAGAGGGGTATTCGTCCCGTGCAATGCGATGAACGACCTCTTTCCAAAGGCGGCTGCAGGAGAGAACGTCGGATTTGTCGACCGAAACAACCCGCCCATGGCGTTTTTTTGCCATTTCGAACGCAGTGCGCGCAATCCGCTCAATTTCAGATTCGCTGTAACTCATCAAGTCACTTGCAACACTTTGACCGCCGCGCAGCACGATGTCGTGGCTGCCGAAATAGATGCCGCCAGTCAGCTCACGCACCAGCATCAAATCAATGCCCTGCGCCGCTACCTGTGGCAGCAGCGGGCTGGCATGATAAAGCTGCGGAAACATTTTAATCGGGCGCAGGTTTGCGTAAAGCCCCATTTTGTCACGCATGGTCAGCAGCGCGCGTTCCGGCACAAGGTGCTGGGGCAAGCTGTCCCACTTGGGGCCGCCAACTGCGCCGAACAGCACGCAGTCTGCCACAAGGCAGGCCGCAAGGGTATCATCCGGCAGGCAGCTGCCGCTGTGGGCAATGGCACAGCCACCAGCCTCATACTCTTGCAGCTGAAAAGTGTGCCCGAACCGTTTACCGATGACGGCAAGCGCACGCATAGCCTCGGAAACAGTTTCCGGGCCGATGCCGTCGCCTTTGATAACCACGATTTTGGCGTTCATCGCTTGTCACGTCCTTTATAGATGGGAATTGTACCCTTAACTATATCGCGGAAAGCGGGAGCTTGTCAAGCGAACCGGCTGATACAAGCGCATTGCTGGGGGCAGGATTGCGACATAAAAAAGCAATAGCGCGAAACTATGGTGCCGGGACGCGAAAGGCAGTGAGAACTTAGAAAAGGGACAAAAAAGGCCGCCTGCAATTTGCGGGCGGCCTTTGAATTAATCTTCGAGCAGCAGGGGAAGCTCAATCTCGTACTTCGACTCGGTTGCGCTCTTATCTTCTGCCTGATTGGTATAGGCTTTGATATTGGCGATAGATCTTTCGATGGGCTGCAGGGTACCGGCACCCGCAACGCATCCGCCGGGGCAGCCCATGCCTTCGAGCAGGTAGCCGTTATATTTGCCGGCTTTTGCAAGCATAAGCATCTTTTTGCATTCCTCAAGGCCCTGCGCCGCAACCACGTTTACCTCGCGGTCCGGATCAATATGCGAGATGGCCTCTTTGACTGCAGCAGCAACACCGCCGCCCACTGCAAAACCACGACCCGCAGCAGTACCTTCACGCAGGGGATGGGTTTCGGTGATGGTATCGAAATCGATGCCTTTTGCTTCAAACATGCCCATGACCTCTTCAAAGGTGAGGACGAAATCAACATCGCTGCGGATAGAACGACGGCTGGCCTCCAGCTTTTTCGCACTGCAGGGTCCGATGAAGACGACCTTTTCGCCCGGATGCTGGCGTTTGCACAGACGTGCGGTGAGCACCATCGGGGTAAGTGCCATCGAGATATAGGGCGCGAGGTCGGGGAAGAGCTTTTTCGCCATAACAGACCAGCTGGGGCAGCAGGAAGTTGCCATAAACGGCTGCTCTGCGGGAACTTTTTCAAGGAAGTCTTTTGCCTCGTCCAGCGTGCAAAGGTCAGCGCCGACAGCAACCTCAGCCACGTGACGGAAACCGAGCATCTTCATTGCAGTTTTCAGCTTGTCGGGGGTCATATCCGGGCCAAGCTGACCGACAAAAGCCGGAGCGATGATGGCAATGACTTTTTCACCTGCATTGAGGGCCTGGATGAGCTGGAAAATCTGGCTCTTATCCGAAATGGCGCCAAAGGGGCAGTTGACGAGGCACATGCCGCAGGAAACGCATTTGTCGTAGTCAATCTCTGCACGGCCCAGCGAATCGCTGTGGATTGCGCCCATGCCGCAGGCGACCGCACAGGGACGTTCTTGCTTGATGATGGCATGGTAGGGACAGACGGTGGCGCAGCGGCCGCATTTGATACATTTGGCAGGGTCGATATGGCTGTGGCCGTGCGAATCAAACGAAATGGCATCTTTGGGGCAAACCTCTTTGCAGGGGTGTGCCAGGCAGCCCTGGCAGCCGTCGGTAACCAGAAAACGCTTTTCCGGGCAGGAGTTACAAGCGAATTTGATGATGTTGATGAGCGGCGGCTCGTAATATTTTTCGGGAATCGCGCTTTCTTCTACCCCGTAGGAAAGCGGGGCATGCTGATCTAGCGGGCGCAGATTTAAGCCCATAGCAAGGCGAATACGCTCAGATACGATGGCGCGCTCTAAAAAGATGCTGCCGCGGTAAGATGCTTTCTCACCGGGAATAATCGTGTAAGGCAATTCTTCGATGCGGGAATAATCTCCCCCTTCATATGCCATTCGGGCGACCTCGGTGAAAACTTTGCGCCGAATGTCTGTGACGGAAGAATAAATCCCTCGGATACCACTCATAACGTTCCAATTCCTTTCCTTCATGTATCAATAATCAATCTATGATGGACCGACAAAAGGTGTCGAAGACCAGTTAAAAAATTAACGAAATAGTTTCAAATATAATCATACCATGCTGTAACATAACGCACAAGCGTGAAACAGGCTGAATTTTCTTTGTGGAAACCGATGCTTTCTGTGAGTAAACCCTAAACAAAAACCCGGAAATGTACGAAAAAACGTTTACTTGACAAGATTCTTGGTTTTCTCTATTCTTTGTTAAGAGACTGCAAATATTTTAATGTAGGAGAACACAATGGAACAGTGCACGGCGATTGAACGCAGCATTATAAAAAAATACCGCAAGGTAATATGGAACCGATTTATTGGCGGCGTGAAGGATTATGAGCTGATTGCCGAGGGCGACCGCATCGCGGTTTGCATCTCTGGCGGCAAAGACAGCATGTTGCTGGCCAAGTGCATGCAAGAGTTGCAGCGCCATAGCTACATGAAATTTTCGCTGGAATTTTTAGTGATGGACCCTGGCTATGCGCCCGAAAACCGGGCCCAGATAGAGGCAAATGCAAAGCTGCTTGGCATCCCGGTGAAGATTTTCAATTCCGGAATTTTTGAAGCGGTGGAGCAGGCGGGCGACAGCCCCTGCTACCTGTGCGCGAGAATGCGGCGCGGTTACCTTTACAAATTTGCGCAGCAGCTGGGCTGCAACAAAATCGCGCTGGGCCACCATTTTGATGACGTCATCGAAACGGTATTGATGAGTATGTTTTACGGTGCAGAGATCAAAACAATGATGCCTAAGCTGCACAGCACCAATTTTGAGGGAATGGAGCTAATCCGTCCCCTTTATCTTGTGCGCGAAGAGGATATTATTGCCTGGAAAAATTATAATCATTTGGAATTTTTACAGTGTGCCTGCAGCCGCACCAAGCACCGTACTGAAACGGGCACCGATGGCGGTAAGCGCAGCGAGACCAAAGCCCTGCTGAAAACGTTGAAAAAGAAAGACCCGCAAATTGATGTCAATATCTTCCGCAGCCTGCACAACGTCAATATTGGTGCGTTGCCGGGTCTGGTAAAAAACGGCAAAAAGCAAAGCTTCCTGGAAGAGTATGACCGATTTGACCGAAAAGTAGACTGTGCTGTTTTTGATGTAGATGGTACGCTGCTCGATTCAATGTACATCTGGTGGGGTATTGCCGATAAATACCTGCGTGCCCATGGGGTTACCCCGCCCGAAGATGTAGTAGCAAAATTGCGTGGGCACAATGTGCCAGAGGCGGTACGGTGGTGCAATGAAAACTGCGGGCTTTCCGTACCGGTAGAAGAAGGCGTGGCCGAAATTATAGGCATGGTGCGGGATGAGTACCGCGACAAGGTGACAGCTAAACCGTTTGTGCTGGATTATATCCGCCAGCTTAAAGCAAGCGGTGTGCGGGTATGTGCTGCGACCAATAGCGAAAAGGCTTATCTGGAATTTGCGCTGGAGCGGCTTGGCATTTTACAGGAGCTGGATCTGTTTATCAGCGCAAGCGAGCTGGGGGTAACCAAAAAAGACCCGCACTTTTTTGAGCTGGTGGCAGAGCGGCTGGGTGTTGCACCTTGTGAAGTGACAATGTTTGAAGATTCGCTTTATGCCATGAAAACAGCCAAAGAGGCGGGTTGCCGCGTGGTGGCACTTTACGATGAGGCGGCAAAAGCAGAAAATGACGAAGTGCGCAAAGTGTGCGATTTTTATGCAGGCAGCTTTGCGGTGTTTGTAAAATAATGCAGGGGGAAACCGATGGAGCTGACATGGAACGAGTTTGGCGCAAATAAGCAAGAGGGCTATGAGCTGCTGTTTCAGATGGCCAAAGCGCTGGCCGAAGGCGAGCCGCACCCGCTGGCAAATCTCGCCAACCTGGCGGCGCTGCTTGGCGAGGCTTTGCCGGAAATCAACTGGGCGGGGTTTTATTTGATGCATCAAGGTGAGCTGCTGCTTGGCCCGTTTTGGGGCAAGCCTGCCTGCCTGCACATTGCGCTGGGGCGCGGTGTCTGTGGCACTGCTGCCGCCACAGGTAAGGTGCAGCGGGTAGAGGACGTACATGCTTTTCCCGGACACATTGCCTGTGATGCAGCCTCCGCCAGCGAAATTGTGCTGCCGCTGTATGCCGCGGGTAAGCTGGTAGGGGTACTGGACATCGACAGCCCCCATAAAGGGCGATTTACCACAGCAGACGAAGAGGGGCTGACGCGCCTTGCCGCCTGGATTGGGGAAAGCAGTGACTGGAGCCTTTGCGGTTACACATTGTGAACATAATTTTTTGATAGTTTAATACCGAAAAGCAGCAAGAACGCAGACATCGTACGGTTTTTGCTGTTTTTTATTGGTGGCGTAAATAAAAGCGTAGACGGGCAACACTAAAGCAATATAGTATTTATGCGACAGGTTTGCGCGGATGCGGCAAAATTGTACGGTATCTATCAGTTTTGGGTGTAAATTGGCTTGCCTCTACAAACAGACGCAAAGCCGGATGCGCTGCCTCGTAATAAAAAACCAGAATAGACGGAAGTTTTCCACACTGTGCCCGCGGAAAGTGGAAAACTACTGCGCCTGCAAGCGCAGCACGGTGGAAAAGAGGGAATGATATGAAAGATAAGACTTATGTTTCGGCGCAGACGGCGCGGAGGGTATTGTATTTTGTAACAGTGATTTTTTCGGTCGCGTTTTTGTATGCAGGAAATCGCCTTGCGATGCAAAGCGGCGGACTTTTTCCGCCCTTTAGTGATCCCAGTTTGATTAAGGCGAAAGTAATTTCCATCTCGAACCGCGAGGTGAAAGAGCAACAAGGCTTTACTACCACAGATATGGTACAAAGTGTGCATATCCAGTTTTTTGCACAGGGGCTGGAAGGGACACATAAGGGCGAAACGCTGCTTGCCGAGCAGGTTATTGACGGTATGTTTGGCGGCCAGATGGAGGAGATTGAGGTGGGGGACAAGGTAAGCCTTTATTTAAACCCGGACCCCATGGCGACCACAACCTATGCGATGGGAGATTATCTGCGCAGTGATGGGCTTGTGGTGTTCTGTCTGGTTTTTCTTGCGATGCTTTTGGTCTTTGGTCGCATGAAAGGTTTTCACACCATTCTTTCGCTGTTGTTTACCTGTGCCGCTGTGTTTGTGGTTTTTGTGCCGATGGTGCTTGCAGGGTATAACATTTATTATTGTGCGGTGATGATTTGTATTTACACAGTGGTCAGCACGCTGCTGCTTGTAAACGGTGCCACGACCAAAACGCTCACCGCTATTATCGGATGTGCGGCGGGCGTATTTGCCTCCGGCGCGATTACACTGCTGATGACGAAACTGCTCAAACTGTCCGGGCTTGTTTCGCAAGAAACACAGTTTTTGCTGGATTTAGGCACTGCCCAGCCGATAGACCTCAAAGGTGTGGTATTTGCAGCTATTATTATCGGTGCAATGGGCGCGGTAATGGATGTTGCGATGAGTGTGGCATCCGCATTGGCAGAGCTGGCCGATCAGGCGGCAGTGGTTACGGTGCGCTCGCTGTTTCGCAGCGCGGGGTTTTGTGGCCGGGATATGATGAGCACGATGGCAAATACCTTAGTGCTGGCGTATATTGGCTCTTCGCTTGCCAGCGTGCTGCTGCTGGCTGCTTACGCTAAATCCGTGCTGGAGCTGGTGAACCGCGAGATGATTGTAACCGAGATTGTGCAGGCAGTAACCGGCAGCATGGCTATTTTGTTGACGATACCACTGACCAGCCTTGTGGCCGCGGTGCTTTATACTCGCAAGCCCAAAACCCCGGAAAAGGAAGCCATTCAAGAATAAAGAAAAGCCCGCTGCACAGTGCAGCGGGCTTTTTTGTGGGATGTATTGAGTTAAAGATGATTATTGCTGCGCGTGGCGCAGTGTGCGCTTTTTGACAATCAGCAGAATGACGCCGAGCATTGCGAAACCGCAGAGCAGCGGCAGCCACGGATTGCGGACGATACCGGCAATAATGTAGCTGACAAAGCAGCAGCTGCCAACCAGCGTAGCGTAAACAAGCTGAGTGTTGACGTGGTCGATGTGGTTGCACTGGGCACCGGTGGAAGAAAGAATCGTCGTATCCGAAATGGGCGAGACGTGGTCGCCGTAGACGGAGCCGGCAAGCGTAGCAGAGAGCGTTACAATCAGCAGCGACGGATCAGTCTGCTCGCAGATGATGACGATGATGGGGATGAGAATACCGAAAGTGCCCCAGGAGGTGCCGGTTGCAAAAGCAAGCACGGCAGCAACGATAAAGATAATAGCGGGCAGAAGTGTGATGGGCAGGCTGCTTTCTGCAACGAGGTTGCCGACAAAGGCACCGGTAGAAAGCAGCGTGCAGATTTCACTGATGGTCCAGGCAAGCGTTAAAATGATGAAGGAAGAAACCATGGATTTCACACCTTCGGTGATGCTGCCCATAAATTCGCCAAAGCCCATAAGACGGCGGGGAACATAAAGCAGGAATGCAACAATCAATGCCACAAAGCTGCCCATAACCAGAGCAAGCGAAGCGTTGGTATTGCCGAAAGCATCCATAACCGAGACACCGCCGTCAAAGAAACCGCCGAGGTAAAGCATTGCGGTAATAGAAGCGACAATCAGTGCGGCAATCGGCACAATCAGGTCCGAAACGCGGCCGTTATGTGCATGCTCGGTATCCACTGTCATGTGAGGGTTGGATTTGGCCTCTACTGCGCCGAGTTCGCCCTGCGCAGCTTTGCGCTCAAATTTAGCAAGAGGGCCGAAATCAAGTTTCCAAGCGCAGACGGCGAAAACCATAGCCAGCGTAAGGAATGCGTACAGGTTGTACGGGATGGTCTGCATAAAGGTGGAAACACCGCTGCCGGGTGCGCCGTAGCCGGCCTGCTCGATGGTGCCGCCAACTGCAACTGCCCAGCTGGAAATCGGCATGATGATGCAGATAGGAGCAGCAGTGGAGTCGATGAGGTAAGCGAGCTTAGCACGGGAGATGCCGTGTTTGTCGGTTACCGGGCGCATGACAGTGCCGACGGTCAGACAGTTGAAATAATCGTCGATGAAGATGAGGCAGCCGAGCAGCGCAGTAGAAAGCTGTGCGCCGCGCTTGGTGCGAATCTTCTGAATCGCCCATTCGCCGTAAGCGCGAGAGCCACCGGATTTGGTGACGACTACGACGAGTGCGCCGAGCAGGGCGAGGAAAAGCAGAATTTGTGAGCCGCTGCCCATGCGGACAGACATTGCGTCAAATGTAACCATAGTTGCTGAGGCCACATTGCCGCCAGCATAGATGAGCGCACCGGAAAAAATACCGATGAGCAACGAGGTGATAACCTCTTTGGTGGTGAGCGCCAGTATGATGGCGACGAGAGGGGGCAGCAATGACAGCCAACCCGCTGAGATAGGTTCCATGATTTTGTCCTCCTTGTTGTTGATACTTCCCACGATTGCAGCTGCGCAACAGACCGGTGCAGACATACCATTCCCGCTGTATGACCACACTTGAAAAGGCCGGAGCTCAAACTGCATAAAAATGCAAAACACATTTCTTTAATGATAACAATCTTTGGCCTCTATTTCAACTGGAAAATTGCCAATGCCATAAAAAGAATGCCTCCGACGGGTGAAAGGTCCGGCAGAGGACTGTCAGATACCCACTGGCCGAGTGCAGCACCGGCAAAGAGCGCGGCGCTGCCGGTGATGGCGACAGTGATGAGCAGTGCCCAAGGGGAAATGGCATATAGCCCTGCACCAAAACCCGCACAAAAGCCGTCTAAGGCAAGCACCAAGCCTAAAAAAGAGGCCTCTTTGCCGGACAAAATGGCGCTGCGATCAGCGTCTGCATGTTCCGGCACCAGGTAGAGGTCCAGAAGAATGCCAAAGCCACCGCATTTCAAATCCACCTGATGGCTGCCACCGCATCGGCGCAGTGCAATTTTTACGGTGCTTTCAAAAAATTTATAGGCACCGACAAGGAACAGGATGAGAAAACCAGCAGCTTTTGCCAGTGAAGCTGGCAGTACAGCAAGCAGAAATTTGCCGCCTATCAGTGAGATGCCAACTGCGAGGCTGCCGACGAGACCTGCCAGCAGTGCCGACAGTAATGGCACCCGCACCTTGCTCATGCCAAGCCCAGCGCCGGCGAGAAAAGAATCGATGCTAAGTGCAAAACCGAGTGTTAGTGCGCAAAAAAAACCAGTATGTTCCAAAGAATCGCCTCCCTTGCGCAGTATATGTGGAGCAAGAGCCGAGTGACAAAGAAAAAAGCGCCCTGGGCAGGGCGCCTTGGTTTTTGTGCTAAGAACAGGGGCAAATCTGCTCCGATTTGTGTTTTTCGTGGTATTCTGCCACAAGATCCGCAAGGGTAATTTGGTCTACAACCCCGGCGATGGCTTCGTCGAGCCTGCGCCAGATGCCAATGGTGACACATTCGTCTGCACGCGGGCAAGTTTCGGTGCCCGCACATTTTGCACAGGAAACGGGGGAGAGGCTGCCCTCTGTGACCCGAAGAATATCGCCAACGGTGTACTTGTCCACTGTGCGGGAAAGCAGGTATCCGCCCTGTGCGCCGCGCACACTTTTTACAAATTCTGCACGCATTAGCATCGTGATGATCTGTTCTAAATATTTTTCGCTTAGCGATTGGCGATGTGCAATGGCTGCAATGGGCACCTGCACCCCGTTTTCACTATGCACGGCAATATCCAGCATCAGCCGCAGGGCATATCGCCCCTTGGTAGAAATTTTCATTTGGCGGTTCCCCTTTCGAAAAGCCGTAATTGCCGCCCAAACAGCGACCTAAGCTGCCTGGGCAACTGAATTAAGAGTTTTCAATAAAGCCCGCATTGCAGCGGGGGCAGGTGATGGCAATGCGGCCACGCCCGCGGGGAACCCGTACCTTTTGTCCACAGGAAGGGCAGGTGAAGTAACGATATTGCAGGGGTGCGGCAAATTTGGAAGGTCCACTGCGCAGACGGCTCCAAAATGAGAGAAATTTTTCGTTTTCTGCACGGCGCAGCATAACTTTGGTGCTCATTGTGCGGAAAAACACCCAGACAATTAGCCCCATGCCGATGAGTGGTAGAAAAATCCAGTCCGGAAACATGCGGGAAAGCAGAGAAAGTATGAGTACGATAACCATAATGGCGCCAGAAAGAGCATCAAACCCATTGCGCCCAAAGAAAAAATTACGAAATCCGTTCATTGTGATGATCTGTCCTTTCGGTTTACAGCACAAGCTGCACTGCTTTTATTATAGGTGGTGAGACGACAGACCGCAAGCACTACCTCTTAAAATTTACGAAAAGGCCATAATCCATTACGGGCAGAGCGGGAGCAAAATACAGAACTCGGCACCACCGGTGCTAAGGTTGCGTGCGAACAGCTCACCGCCGAGCTCGCGCACAGTGTTACGGGCAAAATACAGGCCCAAGCCACGCTGCTCGGTGCTGGCGCTGCGCAGCGAAACCCCTTGCTCGAAAATATGTTCCAGCTCTGTTTTAGGAATGCCGATGCCGGTATCTGCCACTGTGATAAGGACGGAATCGCCCTGTTTTTTTGCACCCAGCGTAATTTTGCCACCTTCTGGGGTGAAGCTGAGCGCGTTATAAATAAGGTTTTCCAGCACCCGTGCACATTTGTCCGGCCAGCCAAAAAAGTAAAGAGGCTCGGTAGCGGGCCGAAAAACAAAATAAATGCCCTGGGCATCCGCATCCGGCTGATTGCTGCGGTAAACTTCCATTAAAAAAGAAGAAACCACAATTCTTTCTTTTGGGCCGGTAGGAAGCTCCTGACTAGAAAAGGTCTGAAGCGTTGTAACCCGGCGGGACATCTCGTCAGACTTTTGCTCGATTACATCAAGATAGCTCTGGGTTTCTTTATCGAGCTGCAAGTTGCCAAAACGAATCAATTCCATATAAGAATGAATCGCGGACAGCGGTGCTTTGAGGTCGTGAGAAACATCGGCAAGAAAGCGTTTGCGCTCTTCAGAGAGGGCCTCTAACTGGTGAGTACGCAGGGCCACTTCTTCTTCCAGATGTTCTGTAAGGTGTCGGTTTTCGTGCGCAAGCCGAAAGCTTTCTTTTGCCATTAAAACAGAAAAGCAGCACATGAGCAAACCGGCACAATAGTCTATAGGCCATAAAAAGCGAATTGGCTCAAATTTGCCGAAACCAAAATAATTTGCAAGCAGGCCAAGCGCAAAAATGTTGGAAGCCACAACCAGCAAAGTAGGCAGAGACTCTTGCGTTGCGCTATGTAAGACGCACCAGAAAATGCTGCCAGCCATAAGCAAAAGAAAAGCGTTTGAAGCAAGGTTGAGCAACCCGTTCAAAGATGACATCTGGGCAGGTGGAATCATGGCCAGCAAAACAATCCACAAAGCATAGAATCCACAAATGACAATCATTGCTTTAATATAAGGGTGGCGCGTCACACCGCACAGCTCTGCGGTAACGGCGAGGGCACAGACTAACATAACCACAAAACTTAGGTTTTTGAGGCAGAAAATAGCTTTAATCTGGTGGACACCGAAAAAGAAAAAAAGCGGATAACTGATATACAAAGCAAATGAAAGGGCAAGGCTGCCAAAGGTGAAATGAAGATGACGCCGCTGGGTAATCCAAAGGCCCAAGGTGAACAGACAAAGCGCCAGTGAAGAAAAGCAGCAAAATGCAGAAAGGCACAAGGTGCTGAGCGCCAAATACATAATGCTGGATTGGGTGCCAATCACAGGGGCAGCGCGCATTCCAAAATAATAATGTGTTTGGTTGGATACTTGAAAAACGATTTGGGTGTCGCCTTCGAGTACAAAACTAATCAGTCTATATTGTAAAAAAGGCGTGTAATCTATCGGGTCACCACAGGACGTAGCAAGAACATCATTGAGATATAGATGATAAGATGAAAAAACCTCAGGGATAAAAATAGATAGACGGAGAGGCTCGGCTTCATATTTTAAGTTATAAACATAAGTGGCGGAGCCCAGCGGAGTGCCGGAAGGATGCATGGAGGAAAAGGTTTTATTCTCGCCCAGGTTGATTTCTTGAAAAGAATCGCTATCAGCAATTTCGTTTGGGGCGAGCAGTTGGTCGGGATAAATGCGCCATCCATTAATTAGAGGAATCAGCGCGCTATTAGAAAAAGTGCTCTCATAAATCTGGAGCGTGCCATCTACTGCCTGAGGAGCAGTCAGCGTATATTTGTTGTTGTAAAAGTAATTGAAGGTGAAAAAGATGGCAGCGATAAAAAAGCTGAGACAAAAAAGTGCAAAATTACGCATACGATGTTTTGTCTTCAGCATAGCAGCAAGCCTCTTTTCCAAAATTGATAAAATATGGACTGCAAAGCAACGGGGTGGGCAATACACGGAGAATTTTGAAAGCTGCTCCGGGTTGTTAAACCAGCGGAGAAGAAAGAGCATATCATGCTTTGGGCAAACAACCGATGTGTTTTAAAATAAAAAACAGGGCGGCTTGCAAGCTACCCTGTTTTTATGAAAACAATTCAATTATCCACAAACAGGTATCCCTTGCCCCATGCGGTGCGAATAAAGGTTTTGTCTGGACACAGAGCATTTAGCTTTTTGCGCAGCTGTCCAATATGTACCTGCACCGTGTGCGCGTCGCCCAAATCGGGCGCATGCCAGATGCGGGTATAAATTTCGCCTTGGGTAAAAGGGGTGTTGCGGTGTGTGGCCAGCAGCCGCAGAATATCGTATTCGCTGCTGGTTAAGCGCACAAGCTGCCCATTGACGGTGACCTGTCTTAATTTAAGGTTGATGATCAGCGGGTCAAATTTGAGCATCTGAAACTCTCCGCTTGCCGGCTTTTTGCAGCGGGCGTCGATGCGCAGCTGCAGCTCGCGGAAACTGTAAGGCTTGGTAATATAGTCGTCGCCGCCGCACTCAAATGCTTCAGCAAGGGTTTGCTCTTGGCAAAAATTTGTGACAAAGATAATCGGGGTGTCAGAAGTCTGACGGATGCGTCGGCAAAAATCGCAACCGTTGTCGTCGGTCAGCGCTATATCGAGCAAAATGCAGTCGTAATCTTCCTTATTAAGTAAAAAGAGCGCTTCCGCAGCATTGCGGGCGGTATCGATGCGATATTGATGCTCAGAAAAATAGATTTTATTGGCTTGCAAAATCTCCTCGTCATCATCTATACTTAAAAGCCGTAGCATAAAAACATCTCCCTTGGTGATGAATGCAAGTTTTATTAAAAGAGCTGCAACCAACACTGAAAATATGAGGCAATAAAATGATAAGTATTTGCAGTCAAAATTTGACGTATTTATATGAGAATAGTAATATTATAGCATACTTAGCAAAAAATTTACAATTATTGAGAAAAGTGAAAATAATGAGAATTCATCTTTGTAGGCATATACAAAAAGGGATAGTTCTATTCTTAGCGTTTGCATTTATTATGACTAGTTTGGAAGTTTCGGCAGCTGAAAATAATTTGCTTCAAATTTACGACACGCTGGACCATTTTCGTGAAATAGAGGTGTCGGATACTGATGTGAATGCCGTGAAGCTTCATCAAAAAGAAATCTCTGAGTTGTTGGCAGAGGTGAAAAAGCTGAATGCGAAAGAGAGGGCATCGATACCCCATAAAGATGCCGGGCAACTGGCGGGATATTTTGTTTTGCTGTATGCTTTAGAGGGCAAAGACACCGCCGAGCTGGAAAGCCTTTTTTCGGCAAAGCAAATCCAGGCGGCGTCTGCGCGGATCAATCAAGAAGAAAGTGAAACCGAAGGTTCGATGCAGTTTGCCGGACAGAGCCGACAAGTTAGTGCGCCCAGCAGCTATGTGCCGGTGCGGCTGCTTGGCGTGCTGGTGGTGTTTTCAGCGATGATACCTGCCGGAATGCTGATTCGCCGCAGGTGGCAAAGAGAAATGCAGCGGCGCAGGGCAGAAGCAGAAAATGCACAGCCAAAAGCGCGCAACATACCGCGGAAGCGCCGCACCCCGGTGGCGCGCTAACGCTTAGATAAAATACTCGATAAAGAATGCCTTGCACCATAAAAGATTGCGCCGGTACAGCCCGACGGATGTACTGATGCGAAAAATAAAATGGAGGGACTGGAAAAATGAGCATGACAAGAGAAGAGGCTTGGCAACTGCTAACCAAGTACAACAAAGACGCGTTCCACCTGCACCACGCCAAAATGGTAGAGGGTACGATGCGTTATTATGCGGATTTGCTCGGCTACGGCGATGAAGCAGATTTTTGGGCGATTGTTGGCCTGCTGCATGATTTGGATTTTGAAGAGTTCCCCGAGGCACATTGCGTAAAAAGCCAGGAACTGATGAAAGAAGCCGGTGTGGAAGAGCGCATCATCCGTGCAACCGCCAGCCACGGCTATGGCCGTCAGGTGGATATTAAACCTGAGCACGAGATGGAAAAAGTGCTGTTTGCAGTGGACGAATTGACCGGTTTGATCGGCGCAGCGGCTTTGATGCGGCCATCTAAATCGGTACAGGATATGGAGCTGAAGTCGCTGAAAAAGAAATACAAAGATAAAAAATTTGCAGCAGGCTGCAGCCGGGAAGTGATTGGCGAGGGTGCCGACATGATGGGCTGGGAGCTGGACAAACTGTTGGAAGTGACCTTGGAAGCAATGAAAAGCTGTGAAGAAAGCGAAAACTAAAATTTCTCTATTTCACAAAAGACGAGCGGTAACGCTCGTCTTTTTTTGATAAAATCGAGAAGATGAAATTGTCTATTGACGTTAAGCGGGCAAGCCCTTATAATAGAAAAAACGCCTCGAGGAGCACTGCCGCTCCCGGGGCGTAAATGCAGCTTAAACGAATGCACGAAGAGTAAATGTTAACAGCAAGAACGCACGAAGAACAGGAGAAACTAAATGAAACTAAGAGGAAACATCTGGCTGGGGCACGGTTTTGCAAACGGTGAATTGACCGTTGACAAAGGCCGTATTGCTGGCATTGGTGTTTGTGTTTCCGATAGTGACGGCGGCAGTGTTTTTAAATTAAATAATTGTTTTATCATACCGGGACTCGCAGATGTACATGTTCATTTGCGAGATCCCGGTTTTTCTATGAAAGAGACAATGTTTACCGGCACTGCGGCAGCGGCGAGGGGCGGATATACGGCAGTTTGCAGTATGCCAAACTTAAACCCGCCGCCAGACACACCGGGGCACTTGCAGTTGCAACTGGATAAGATAAAGCAAGATGCTTGCGTAAAAGTTTACCCGGTGGGTACCATCACCAAGGGGCAACAGGGCAGCGGAGAGCTGAGCGAGATGGAAGCACTGGCGCCCAATGTCATCGGCTTTTCGGACGATGGCCGCGGTGTGCAGAGCGAAGCACTGATGGAACAGGCAATGCACCGCGCTGCTGCACTGGGTAAGCCCATCATCGCCCACTGCGAGGCAAACGAGCTGCTGCATGGCGGATATATCCACGATGGTGCTTACGCAAAAGCGCACGGGCACAAAGGCATCTCGAGCGAGAGCGAATGGAAACAGGTGGAACGTGACCTTGCCCTTGCAAAACGCACGGGCTGCCAGTATCATGTGTGCCATATCTCTACCAAAGAAAGCGTAGAGCTGATTCGCAAAGCGAAAGCGGAAGGTGTACGGGTAAGCTGTGAAACGGCTCCGCACTACCTGCTGCTGACCGAAGAGGACTTGCAGGAGGACGGGCAGTTTAAAATGAACCCGCCGCTGCGCACGAAAGCGGACAGAGAAGCACTGGTTGCAGGTTTGGTAGATGGGACAATTGACATGGTAGCAACCGACCATGCACCCCACACCGCAGAAGAAAAAGCAAGGGGACTTGCGGGCAGCGCTATGGGAATTGTAGGGCTGGAAACGGCGTTTCCGCTGCTTTATACCTATCTTGTAAAACCCGGCATTTTGCCGATGGAACGTCTGATTGATGCCATGAGCACCGCGCCGCGTCGTATTTTTGGGCTGCCGGGCGGTATGGCGGAAGGAGATGCCGCAGACATTGCGGTGTTTGATTTGGACTGCGAATATAAGATTGACCCGCAGGAATTTGTTTCGATGGGTCGGGCGACCCCCTTTGCGGGATGGCAAGTAAACGGAAGAACGGTTATGACAATAGTGGAGGGAAAGATAAAATGGCAGAACAATTCAATCGTAAAATAGTGCTGGAAAACGGCCAGGAATTTTACGGCTATGGCTTTGGCGCCAACGTGCAGGCCGTAAACGAAATCGTATTTAACACTTCGATGGTTGGTTATCAAGAGGTTATCTCTGACCCGAGCTACACGGGGCAGATGGTGGTAATGACCTATCCGCTGATTGGCAACTACGGCCTTGCAGATGAGGACTACGAAACGAAAATTCCGACAATGGGCGGTTTGATTGTACGTGAGTACAATGACATTCCCTCCAACTTTCGCTATACGAAAACAGTAAGCGAAGTGCTCGAAGAGAACGGTATCCCGGGCATTTCAGGCATCGACACCCGCTGCCTGACCCGCATCATCCGCAAAGAGGGCAGCCAAAAGGTGCTGATTTGCGATGCCGACCTGCCGTATGCAGTGGCGATGAAGATTGTGAAAGATACTGTGCTGCCGACAGACGGCGTACACAAGGTAAGCTGCAAAAAACGCTGGTACTCGCGTACCTTCAATCCCAACTTTAACGTAGTGGCGGTGGACTGCGGCATCAAACTGAACATTGTGCGCAAACTCAACGAGCGCGGCTGCAACGTGACCATTGTGCCTTACAACACCACGGCCGAAGAAGTGCTGGCACTGCGCCCGGACGGGCTCTTCCTCTCGAATGGCCCGGCAGACCCGGTGGATGTGCCGGAAGTTGCCGAGCTGGTGCGCCAGCTGCACGGCAAGATGCCGATTTTTGGTATCTGTCTGGGCCACCAGATTATCTGTATCGCCTACGGTGCCAAGACTTATAAAATGAAGTTTGGCCACCGCGGCGGCAACCATCCGGTCAAAAACCTTGAGACCGGAAAAATCGAAATTACCAGCCAGAACCACAGCTACGCGGTAGATCCCACTACGCTCGAAAACACCGGGCTGACGCTGACCCACATGAACCTGCTAGACAACACTGCCGAGGGTGTACGCTGCGAGAAAGACAAGCTGTTCAGCGTGCAGTTCCATCCGGAAAGTGCGCCGGGCCCGCAGGATTCGGGCTACCTGTTCGACCAGTTCCTTGCATTGATGAACGAGCATAAGGAGGAAACCAAGAATGCCTAAGAGAACCGATATTAAAAAAGTTTTGGTCATTGGCTCCGGCCCTATCGTAATTGGCCAGGCCGCTGAATTTGACTATGCAGGCACCCAAGCCTGCCTCGCATTGAAAGAAGAAGGCTACAAGGTCATCCTCATCAACTCGAACCCCGCGACCATTATGACCGACACCGCCATTGCGGACAAAGTTTACATGGAGCCGCTGAACCTGGAATATGTGGCGAAAATCATCCGCTACGAGCGCCCGGATGCGATTGTGCCGGGCCTTGGTGGTCAGACCGGCCTAAACCTTGCAGTGCAGCTGGCTAAAAAAGGCGTGCTGGACGAATGCCAGGTCGAGATTCTCGGCACCAGCTTTGAATCTATCGAGATGGCAGAGGACCGCGAGCTGTTCAAAGAGCTTTGCGAATCTTTGGGTGAGCCTGTGCTGCCGAGCAAAATTGCGAACACGATGGACGAAGGCCTTGCAGCAGCAGAAGAAATCGGTTACCCGGTGGTACTGCGCCCGGCCTTTACGCTGGGTGGTACCGGCGGCGGTTTTGCAGACGACCCCACCGAGTTCCGTGAAATTATGAAGCATGCGCTGGCACTTTCGCCCGTGCATCAGGTGCTGGTAGAGAAGAGCATCAAAGGCTATAAAGAAATCGAATACGAAGTCATGCGTGACTCCAACGATACTGCCATTACCATCTGCAACATGGAAAACATCGATCCGGTCGGTATCCACACCGGCGACTCGGTGGTTGTTGCACCCAGCCAGACGCTGACCAACAAAGAATACCAGCTGCTGCGCGACTCGGCGCTGCGTCTGATTCGTGCGCTGAAAATCGAGGGCGGCTGCAACGTTCAGTTTGCACTGGACCCGCACTCGTTCAGTTACTACCTCATCGAGGTAAACCCGCGCGTGTCCCGTTCCTCGGCACTGGCCTCTAAAGCGAGCGGCTACCCGATTGCGCGCGTTTCTGCAAAAATTGCAGTTGGCCTGACCCTGGACGAAATCCGCATTGCGAATACGCCGGCTTCGTTTGAGCCGACCCTCGACTATGTGGTGACCAAAATCGCACGCTTCCCGTTTGATAAATTCACCGACGCTTCGAACAAGCTGTCCACCCAGATGAAGGCCACCGGCGAAGTGATGAGCGTGGGTCGTACGCTGGAAGAGAGCTTGCTGAAAGCAATCCGCAGCCTTGAGACCGGCGTTTGGCATCTGCACAACAAAAAGTTTGACAATACCCCCAGCGAAGAACTGCTCAATTACATCGCCATCGGCACCGACGACCGCATCTTTGCGATTGCTCAGCTGATTCGCAACGGCATCGACCTTGGCCTCATCTATAATGCCACCAAAATCGACCTGCTTTTCCTTGAAAAGTTTAAAAACATTGTGGACTTTGAAAAAGAACTGAAGGCACATCCGTTTGATGTTGTTACACTGCGCGATGCAAAGCGTATGGGCGTTTCGGACAAGTATATTGCCGAAGTTTGGGGCAGCAACGAAAAAGAGATTTTCTTGCTGCGCAAAAAAGAAGGCATCTTCCCGGTTTATAAAATGATTGACACCTGCGCTTCGGAGTTTGACAGCTATGTGCCTTACTTCTACTCCACATACGAGCAGGAGAATGAATCTATCGTATCCGACCGCAAAAAAATTGTGGTGCTGGGCTCCGGCCCCATTCGCATCGGACAGGGCGTCGAATTTGATTATTCGACGGTTCACGCTATCTGGGCAATCCGCGAGGCGGGCTACGAAGCAATCATCATCAACAACAACCCCGAAACTGTTTCTACCGATTACACCACCAGCGATAAACTCTACTTTGAGCCGCTGACCGTCGAGGACGTCATGAATGTGCTTGAGCTTGAGCAGCCGATGGGTGTTGTGGTATCGCTGGGCGGACAGACTGCCATCAACCTGGCAAAACCGCTTGCAAACCTCGGCGTGCCCATCATCGGCACCGATGTGCAGGCAATTGAAAATGCCGAAAACCGGGATTGCTTTGAAAAAATTATGGATAAGCTCGGTATTCCGCAGCCGAAAGGCCTTGCCGTAACCAATATAAAAGACGGCTGCGAGGTCGCTTCGCAAATCGGTTACCCGGTGCTGGTGCGCCCCAGCTATGTGCTCGGTGGCCGTGCAATGCAGATTGTTGCTGATGAAGAAAGCCTGCGGCACTATCTGGCAACCGCAGTAGAAATTGATGTAGACCAGCCGGTGCTGGTAGACAAATATATCATGGGCCGCGAGCTTGAAGTTGACGCAGTATGCGACGGCGAGTCGGTCTTTATCCCCGGCATTATGGAGCACGTTGAGAAAACCGGCGTTCACTCCGGCGACTCAATCAGCGTTTACCCGACCTTCAGCGTCAGCGACAAGGTAAAAGAAACCATCAAGGATTACACGGTACAGCTCGGCCTGGGCATTGGTATTGTGGGTCTGTTCAACATCCAGTTTATTGCGGTGGGCGACGAGGTTTCGGTCATCGAGGTAAACCCGCGGTCTTCCCGCACGGTGCCCTTCCTTTCAAAAGCGACCGGCGTACACATTGCGGACATCGCGACCCGGGTAATGCTGGGCCATAGCCTGAAAGAACAGGGCATCACCGAAGTAGTTCATCCGGAGCGTGCCCGCTGGTACGTTAAGGCACCGGCATTCTCGTTCTCGAAAATTCGCGGACTGGATGCCTACCTCTCACCCGAGATGAAATCTACCGGCGAAGCAATCGGATATGATAAAAGTCTGACCCGCGCACTGTACAAAGCAATGCAGGCAAGCGGCATGAATGTGGCAAACTACGGTACCATTTTTGTGACCATTGCCGACCGTGATAAAGACGAAGCCCTGCCGCTGATTCGCCGCTTCTATGACCTCGGCTTTAACATTGAAGCGACCGAAGGCACCGCAGCATTTTTGAAAGAGCATGGCATCAAAACCCGCGCAAAGAAAAAAATCAGCGAAGGCAGCGAGGAGATTCTGGAATCGCTGCGCCGCGGCCACGTCAACTACGTGATTAACACCAGCGAAATTGGCGGCCAAACCGGCGAGAGCGACGGATTCGAGATTCGCCGCTGTGCAGTAGAAAACAATGTAACAATGTTTACTGCACTGGATACCGTGGCGGTACTGCTGGATGTACTGGAAGAAATCACGATGGGTGTTTCGACCATCGACGCGGACTAACGCTCGTCGCAGGGCTCCTCGCTCACAAAAAGCCTTTTGCGGCGAAACGATGCCGCAAAGCCGCCGTGTGCGGCGGCACCGGCTTTTCCCCTTACCGAAAAAAGGGCGAAAGGCAGCGTCGCAGGGCTCCTCGCTCACAAAAAGCCTTTTGCGGCGAAACGATGCCGCAAAGCCGCCGTGTGCGGCGGCACCGGCTTTTCCCCTTACCGAAAAAAGGGCGAAAGGCAGCGTCGCAGGGCTCCTCGCTCACAAAAAGCCTTTTGCGGCGAAACGATGCCGCAAAGCCGCCGTGTGCGGCGGCACCGGCTTTTCCCCTTACAGAAAACAGGGCGGGAGGCAGTGTCGCGCAGGGCGGCCCGGCGGTTTCGCTTGCGCAAGGCTTCTGCGATACAGTAAGATAAAATGAAAAGCAGCGGCTATGCGCTGTAGTAAAGAAAAGAAAGGAGCGGTCGCAAAAATGGAATTTATGATTCTGAGCAACCAGCCGATTGCAAAAAGCGTATATAAAATGGTGCTGGCTGGCGATACCCGGGGAATCAAGGCAGGACAGTTTGTAGAGCTGGCATTGCCGGGCCGCTTTTTAAGGCGACCCATTTCGGTGTGTGACTGGACCGAAAATACGCTTACCTTAATTTATAAAGTGGTAGGCGTTGGCACCGAAGATATGACCCAGATGCAGGAAGGTGTCAAGCTGGATATTTTGACGGCGCTTGGCAACGGGTACGACCTTGACCGCGCCGGCGATGCGCCGGTGCTGATTGGGGGAGGCGTTGGTGTGCCGCCGATGTACGGACTTGCAAGAGAGCTTTGCCGCCGCGGCATTACCCCGACTGTTCTGCTCGGCTTTAACACGATTGATGAAGTGTTTTACGAGGCACAGTTTTTGGCGCTTGGCTGCACGGTTTATGTGGCAACAGCAGACGGCAGCTATGGTACCAAAGGTTTTGTAACCGACGTGCTGCGCGAAGAAAACCTAACCCCCAGCTATTATTACACCTGTGGCCCTCTGCCGATGCTGCGCGCGGTGGCAAATGCAACGGTGTGCTCCGGTGAAGCTAGCTTTGAAGAGCGCATGGGCTGCGGCTTTGGCGCTTGCATGGGCTGCACCATTCTGACAACGCAAGGCCCCAAACGTGTTTGCAAAGACGGACCGGTGTTTCAAAAGGAGGAGATCGAGTGGCAGAGCTGAGCGTAAACCTTGCCGGGTTGCAGCTGGATAACCCGATTGTTCCGGCATCCGGCTGCTTTGGATATGGCAATGAGTTTAAAGACTTTTACGATATTAATATTTTGGGCAGCTTTTCGTTTAAAGGAACAACCAAAGAACCGCGGGTTGGTAATCCCACACCGCGTATTGCAGAATGTGATGCGGGCATGATTAATGCTGTGGGGCTGCAAAACCCTGGCGTACATGCTGTAATCGAACACGAGTTACCCCGTATGAAAGAATATTTCCATAAGCCCGTGATTGCGAACATCGGCGGATTTTCGGTGGAAGAGTTTGTTTACTGCTGCGAGTTGATGGAACAGCAGCCGCAGGTAGGGTTGGTGGAAGTGAACATCAGCTGCCCCAATCTGCACGCAGGCGGTACTAATTTTGGCTCCTGCGCAGAAAGCGCAGCCGAGGTTACGCGTGCGGTGCGCAAAGTGGTAAAAAGCAAACCGCTGTTTATCAAACTGTCGCCCAACGTCACAGATATTACTGAGGTGGCAAAAGCCTGCGAGGCAGAAGGCGCCGACGGTCTGTCGCTCATCAACACCTTATTGGGTATGCGCATTGACCCAAGGACCCGTAAACCGGTGATAGCCAATGTAATGGGCGGCTTTTCCGGCCCGGCGATTTTTCCGGTGGCGCTGCGCTGTGTGTACCAGACGGCGCATGCCGTTAAAATACCGGTGATGGGAATTGGCGGTGTAGACAGCGCAGAAAAAGTGCTGGAAATGATGCTGGCAGGGGCAACTGCGGTGCAGGTAGGTGCCGCAAACCTGGCAGACCCTTACATTTGTAAAAAAATAATTGAAGAGCTGCCCGCAGTGATGCACAAGTATGGCATTGAGCGTTTGGCAGATTTGGTTGGCAAGGTGTAAGCTGCCTTTCCAAGGGGAATGAAAAGTAAAAGGCATATTGGCCGCTGGCGAATATGCCGCAGAGAAAAGGAGAAACAGATGGGGAAAGATGTTATCATTGCCTGCGATTTTGCATCGGCAGAAGCAACGTTTGTGTTTTTAGACCAGTTTACCGACGAAAAGCCGTTTGTGAAAATTGGTATGGAGCTGTTTTACGCGGAAGGCCCGGAAATTGTGCGGGAAATCAAACGCCGCGGACACAAGATCTTTCTGGATCTGAAACTCCATGATATCCCGAACACCGTGAAAAAAGCCATGGCAAGCCTGGCACGGCTGGACGTGGACATGACCAACCTGCATGCGGCAGGCACCATTGATATGATGCGTGCGGCACTGGAGGGACTGACCCGCGAGGACGGCACCCGTCCGATGCTGATTGCGGTAACGCAGCTGACCTCTACAAGTGAGGAGCGGATGCAGAAAGAGCTGCTGATTAACGCTTCTATCAATGATACGGTAGTACAGTATGCCAAGAATGCAAAAGAGGCAGGTCTGGACGGTGTCGTATGCTCTCCGCTGGAGGCGGGCATGGTGAAAGATGCCTGTGGCGATGCATTCTGCACGGTTACCCCCGGTGTGCGTTTTGCGGACGGCGACGTAGGTGACCAGGTGCGCGTAACCACTCCGGAAAAAGCGCGTGAAATTGGCACCGATTACATTGTGGTAGGACGCCCGATTACCGCGGCGGCAGACCCCGTAGCTGCCTATAAGCGCTGCAAAAAAGAATTTTGCGGCTAATGAAGGCGACTATGTAAAAAAGGTATAGACGCTGATGGCAGCAATCTAAAGGAAAATAACGGAAAATATCGTTGACGTCTTGTCAGCGGATTGTTTTTCGTGCAAAATAGAAATTCGGAAGCAGCCATAAAAGGGAAAATTGCCCGTGGCTAAAGGAAGGAAAACAGATGATGAATACGACAGAATCCGCAATCGCAAAAGCGCTGCTCTCCATTGAAGCAGTTTTCTTGAAACCCGACGAACCCTTTACCTGGGCATCCGGCATCAAAAGCCCGATTTATTGCGACAATCGCCTAACCCTTTCCGCCCCCGCAGTACGCGAGCAGGTAGAAGCAAGCCTGGCAGAGTATGTGGACAAATTCTTCCCCGAAGCAGAGGTGATTATGGGTACCTCTACCGCGGGCATTGCACATGCTGCTATCGTGGCTACAATTTTGGATTTGCCCATGGGTTATGTGCGCGGTGGCGCAAAAGACCACGGCCGCAAAAACCAGATTGAGGGCAAATTGGCCCCGGGCCAGAAGGTCGTTGTCATTGAGGACCTGATTTCAACAGGCGGCAGCGTGCTGGAAGTTGTAGAAGTGCTGCGCGAAGCCGGTGCAGAAGTGCTTGGCGTGGTTTCCATCTTTACCTATGGCATGAAAAAAGGCGTTGAGCGGCTGGAAGCAGCGAAGGTTGAAAACCACTCGCTGTCGAACCTGGATACGCTGGTGGAAGTGGCTGCCAAAGAAGGCTACATCGAAGAAGGCGACAAAGCGCGTTTGATTGCTTTCCGCAACAATCCTTCGGATGAAAGCTGGATGAAAAAATAATCCAAACGTTGCCGTCCGGGCAGATTTCCGGACGGCAATTTTAAAAGAAAGGACCTTTTAAAATGCGCCATTTATTAGAATCTGGAGATTTGACTGTTGCGGAAACCGATGACTTGATCCGCATGGCGGAAGATATCATTGCACACCCCGAGGCATACAGCGAGCGTTGCAAAGGCAAAAAACTTGCAACACTCTTTTTTGAACCGTCTACCCGCACACGCCTTTCGTTCGAAGCGGCGATGTATGAGCTGGGTGGCAATGTGCTGAGTGTTTCCTCGATGGCCTCTTCGTCTGCTGCAAAAGGCGAAACAATGGCGGATACGGTGCGCGTGATGGGATGCTATGCGGATATTATTGCGATGCGTCACCCGAAAGAAGGCGCGCCTTATGCGGCACGCCGCGTAGCAGAAGTGCCGATTATCAATGCCGGTGACGGAACGCACCACCACCCCACCCAAACCCTGACCGACCTTTGCACTATCCACCGTGAAAAAGGCCGACTGAATGACTTAACCGTAGTTTTTTGCGGCGACCTCAAATACGGACGGACAGTCCACTCGCTGGTCAAAGCCTTTTCTCAGCGTAAAGGCATTAAGTTTATCTTTGTTTCACCCGAAGAGTTGAGAATGCCGTCCAGCTTGCTACATGAAACGTTGGATCCACTTGGCATGGAATATGAAGAAGTGCGCTCTATGGAAGAAGCGCTGGCAGAGGCCGATGTGCTTTATATGACACGTATTCAGCGTGAGCGGTTTGATGATATGGAGATGTACGAGGCACTGAAAGACATCTATGTACTGACTTCCGAGAAAATGGCACTTGCGAAGAGCGATTGCATTGTGCTGCACCCACTGCCGCGCGTGAATGAAATTGCGGTGGAAGTGGATGCCGACCCGCGTGCCTGCTATTTTGAGCAGGTTTACAATGGCAAGATTATGCGCATGGCGCTGATACTGAAACTGCTTGGCTTAGATGGTGACACTGCTTTTGCGACTGCCCCGCATGCACAAAAGCAAAACCTCGTGCCCGAAAAGGCAGTACCGGGCAAATGTAGCAACCCGCGCTGCATTTGCACCACAGAGCAGGGGTTGCCGCATCTGGTGCGCCCTTCTTACCTGCATGAGAACGAAATGTGCTGCATTTATTGCGATACACCCGTAAAATAAAAGTAGAAATGTGATAAATATCAGCAAAAGATGCGCTCCTAAAATTCAAGAATTGTTGATTATTTGTGGAAAAAAACAGCACAGCTAGTAAGCTGTGCTGTTTTTTTGTGACGTGATACACAAAAAATACTGATTTATTTCACAGAAACATTTGAAATTTGGCTAAATTGTGGTAATATTTAGGTAAATGAGGACCGCCGTGGACATTTGCGGCTAAATCAATGATTAAGGAGTGGACAAGGACATGAACAAAGCAGGACTCATCGATGCGCTGTCGCAGCAAACAGGAATCGACAAAAAAGAGTGCAAAAAAATGGTTGAAGTCACTCTAACACTGATTGAACAACAACTTGCCGCAGGAGAACGCGTACAGCTGGCAGGATTTGGTTGTTTTGAGGTACAAAGCCGGCATAGCCGAGAAGGTGTCAATCCGCGTACCAAAGAGCGGATGATGATTCCGGCTTGCAAATGTCCCTCGTTTAAGGCGGGCAAAGTGCTGAAGAGCGCAGTAAACGAATAATAGAAGCCCCTTGTGCTGTAAAGTGCGAGGGGCTTTTGTTTTGCAAAACATGCCCTCCTGAGATAGATGCTGTGCATGTGTTGATTAAAAATCTAAAAATCCTCGCCAGACGTTTGTACTGGCGAGGATTTTTGTAAGCTTATAGTATTTTTAAGTCAGTGCAGTGAAATTGCAAAGGGGAAAAGCGACCGGTTAGAGAAGGCGATTCATTACCACACTTGCTACACCGATAATCTCTGCGTCTCCGCAGGCGAAATCTGCTGCGGAGAGGATAATCGGCTGGTAGGCCTGGTTTTCGGGCAGAAGAACAATGGTGTCGCCTTTTTGCTGAAACCGCTTGAGTGTAGCATCATCGCCATTTAAGCGGCAGGCTACAATATTGCCGTTTTCGGCAGTGGACTGGCGGTGGATGAGCACCTTAGAGCCGGGCAAAATGCCAGCGCCCTGCATGCTGTCGCCCTCTACTACCAGCCAAAAATATTCTTCGGGGTTGCGCACATCTACCGGCAACCAGCCAAGGATATCCTCTTTTGCTGCAATCGGCATGCCGGCCCGAATCGTACCAACCACCGGTGCACTGCCGGTGGGCGCAATGGCGACCTGGTTAATAATTTCTTGCCGTGCAGCGCGGTCGGTTTCACCGAGGAGGTAAGAGGTGCTGCATTGCAGCGCATCGGCAATGGCTTTTAGGCGGTCTGCCGGGATTTTAGGAGTTGCCCCGGTAGCATACCGCTGCAACGCAGATTTTGGCACCCCGGTTAAACTTTGCAGGGTGGCATAAGAGATGCGCTGGGCTTTCATCGCGGCCAGCATGCGTTCGGCAGTGAGGCTCATAGGGGATACATCCTTTCTTACACAAAAGTGTGACAGGTAATGATTTTATTATAAATGAAACATCCCAATTTTGCAAATATTTGAAAATTGTTCCAAAAATGGGTTGACTTTGTCCCAAAAGTGTGATAAACTGATGCCACGATGAAAAAAGCATCAAAGCGATAAAAAGTTAACGAAAGAAAAGCAAACAGCGCCTAGAGGCGCATTTTGTTTCACTTGATTGTCCCAATAATGGGAAAAATGAAATGCTTTTTTCTTGGACAATAAAAACGGATCGTTAATGGGACAGGAGGGAGAAGAATGACATGGGAAGAACGATTGTATGACCACCAAATAGATGAGGCCTGGCCCCCAAAACCGCCTGCAAGAGAAACTTGCTGCCCGGAATGCGGGGCGGTGCTTGATTCGGATGAGGACGAGCTGTACGAGAGCCGAGAGGGGGATTATATCTTGGGTTGCAGCCGCTGTGTGCAGGTGCGCCCCGCAGGCGAAAAGGAGTGGGAGGAATGAGTGCAAAACCCAAAACCGGGCTACGGCTTGCGCAAGACATTTTTACCGCTGCGGCACCCGAGGCTGCGAAGCTGCTGACCGAGATGATGCAGAGCGAGGAGGCGAGTGTGGCACAGCGTATGGCCTGCGCAGAAAGCGTGCTGAGCCGCGCAATGGGAAAAGCGGGAGCAACCGCAGTGCAAGAACCGGAACCGGTAAAGGTGACCTTTTCACAAGCGGCAAAGGAGTATGCGAAATGAACTATGACTTTGGCAGCCCGAATACGCGGCAGGAAGAGTTTTTTCGGGCGCAGGAGCGGTTTATTGCCTATGGCGGTGCACGCGGCGGCGGAAAATCGTGGGCGGTGCGAAAAAAAGCGGCACTATTGGCTTTGCAGTACCCCGGTATCCGCATGTTGTTGGTGCGGCGCACCCTGCCGGAAGTAAGGGAGAATCATATTCTGCCGCTGATTACAGAACTGAAAGGGCTGGCGGAATACAAAAAAAGCGAAGAGGTGATGTTGTTTACCTGCGGCAGCCGGGTGCGGGTTGGCTATTGTGATAAAGAAACTGGTGTGGTCGTACACTAAGGGCAAGAGTATGACGTGATTTTTTTGGACGAAGCAACGCAGTTTACTGTGTACCAATATAATACGCTGACGGCTTGCCTACGCGGTGCGAACAGCTTCCCCAAGCGGATGTATTTGACCTGCAACCCTGGGGGAGTAGGGCATGACTGGGTGAAACGCCTTTTCATTGATCGCAAATTTACGCCGACCGAAAAGCCGCAGAACTATCGGTTTATTCCGGCAAGAGTGTACGACAACACCGCACTTGTGGCGCAGGATACGGGATACATCGCGATGCTGCAAAATCTGCCGGAAGACTTGCGCCGCGCCTGGCTTGACGGCGACTGGAATGTTTTTGCAGGGCAGTATTTTAAAGAGTTTCGCCGAGAGCTGCATGTTACCGCACCATTTTCGATACCGCGGCATTGGAACCGTTACGTTACGCTGGATTACGGCCTTGATATGTTGGCGGCATATGCCGTTGCGGTGGACGAAAAAGGCACTGCCTATGTAGAAAAAGAAGTGTATGAAAGTGGGCTGATTGTAAGCGAAGCTGCCCAGCGAGTAAAAATGCTGCTCTGCGATACCACAGCGACTGCGGTGCTTGCACCGCCAGATTTGTGGAACCGAAGACAGGAGAGCGGCAAAAGTGTGGCGGACCTTTTTGCGGAGTATGGTGTTTTGCTGACTCGTACCGGCAATGAGCGAATCCCCGGCTGGCTTGCGGTAAAAGAACGACTGCGTATAAGCGAAGAAGGTCTGCCGCGGCTGCGCATTTTTGAGAGCTGCGTCAACCTGATTCGCACACTGCCTGGTTTGCAGTATGACCCTAAGCGCCCAAATGATGTGGCAAACGAGCCACACGAGTTGACCCATGCCCCGGATGCACTGCGCGGTTTTTGTAGCTGGTGGATATCAGTGCCGGGAAAGCCCACGCCAGTGGCGGGCAGCTGGAGCGGTGACTTGCTGGAGGATTATAACAATACCGATGCGGCGGGCAGAGCGTATTTGGAAGCAAAGTATGGCCGACCGCCTTGCTGAGAGGAGAAGAAAATGAAGGAGAAAAAGCAGACAAAAGCGACCGAAAAAAGGCTGGAACTTTGGCAGGAGCGGTTGGTGCAATGTTGTAGTGCTTATGCAGAACGGCTTTTACAGATGCAGGAGGACACCGCGCTTTATGAAGGTACCCGAGAAATTACAGGGGCAAAAAAGCAGGCGGGTAACGTGCGCAATATTGTGTTTGAGCTGATTGAAAGCGAAGTGGATTCTACGATACCACAGCCACGTGTGACGGCACGTGCAGCAGAAGATGCGGGGCTTGCTGCGGTGATTGAAGATATGCTGCGGGCACAGCTTACGAGGCTGCCTTTTGACCAAATGAATGATTTGGACGAGCGCAATACTTATTTGCATGGCGGCAGCTTTTACCATATAGAGTGGGACAATACTGCCCGAACCCACACCGCAGTGGGCGCACTCGCGGTAGCGGTACGCCACCCGCGTCAGATTTTGCCGCAGCCGGGAGCGGCATCTTTAGAAGAGAGCGATTACATTATTTTACGAATTGCCGAGACCAAAGCGGCAATTCGCAGACGGTTTGGTGTGGATGTTGCCGATGAGACTGAGGCGGATGCAGGAGTGCGCGGTGCAGAGCATCCTTCGGATGAGTTGATAATCCGCAACATTGCCTATTACCGCGGCAATGAAGGCCAAATTGGTTTGTTTAGCTGGGTGGGCGATACCGTGCTGGAGGATTTGGAGGATTACCAGCTGCGCCGGATAACGGTTTGTGCCGAGTGTGGTGAACCAATGACAGAAAATGTTTGCCCGGCATGTGGGGCGGCCCGCGCGAAAACCCAGTGGCAGCATGAGCTGTTGCTGGCGGCCGATGTGCGGCGCTCGGACGAAAGTGTGATTCCGGCGCAGAGCTATGCGAAAAGCACGCAGCTGCTGTATCGGCAAGATGGTGCCCCGTACCTTGGTACAGTAGCCAAAACGGTGCCAACGCGTATTCCGTGCTACCGCCCCGGGTGCTTTCCGCTGGTGCTGCGGCGCAGTGTTTCTCGCTTTGGCAGCCTGCTGGGGACAAGTGATGTTGAGGTAATTCGCGACCAGCAGGAAACGGTAAAAAAGCTGGGCAGCAAACTGAATGAAAAGCTGATGAAAGGTGGCAGTTATGTAACCTTGCCACGCGGTGTGGATATTGAAACCACCGACCGCGAGCTGAAGATTCTGCGGTTGGATAACCCCGCGCAGAAAGCGCTGATTGATGTACTGACGGTACAGGCGGATGTTTCGAGAGATATTCATCTGCTGGAAGAGAACTATCAGTGGGCAAAATCTACGCTTGGCATTAATGACAGCTTTCAAGGAAAGTCGGATTCCACTGCAGTTTCCGGCACTGCAAAACAGTTTGCGGCAGCACAGGCGTCTGGCCGACTGGAAAGTAAGCGCCGCATGAAAAATGCTGCTTACCGTGCGCTGTTTGAACGGATGTTTCAATGGATGCTGGCTTATGCAGATGAACCGTTTGAAGTGCCTTCGGTAGATGACAAAGGTGTTTTGACCTATAAAACCTTTAACCGATGGGACTTTTTAAAACAGGATGCGGCAGGTGAATGGTACTGGAATGACGCCTTTTTGTTTGACGTAGACACCAGTGGCGGACTGGCACAAAACCGCGAAGCAATGTGGCAGAAGCTGGATGAAAAACTTGCAGCCGGAGCGCTGGGCAACCCCGCCGACCCGGCAACACTGGTGCGTTACTGGTCGCTGATGGAGCAGCAGCAGTTCCCGGGCGCAAAGACAATCAAGAAAATGCTTTCGAGCGCAGCGGAGGAGGTGAAGAGCGATGCTTTGCCCTAAATGCGGCACAGAGATGCGCATCGGCAGTACGGTGCAGCAGGTCACAGGAGATTCTTCTCCGGAAACGCCGACCGTGGTGAAAACCGTACAGACGCTAGTGTGCAGAAATCCTCAGTGCATGAATTTCGAAAAGGTGGTTGCAAATGCGGAGACCGAAATTTACCGCAGTGACGGCCAGAAATAAGACCCATTGCCGCTGTGCGGCTTTAGGAATAGAAAGAAAGGGAGAGAAGGATGGAAGAAGAACAGTTGACTTTGTCGCAGAGTACCCCAGAGCTGCCGCCTGAAGAGCCAGCAGCGGAACAAGCCGAAACAGGCATTTTGCCGGAACTGCTGGAGGACTTTGCCCGGCGCGAGCTGGAATTACTGAACCAAACCTATGGGCTGGAGCTGCCCGAGCTTGCGGCCCTGCGTGAAGAGCCGGAGGGTACGCGGGTGCTGGCGCTTTTTGAGCGAGGTGTGCCCCTGCCCGATGCCTATGCAGTGGTACATCTTGCAGAGATTACCGCCCAGCGGGAGCAGGCTGCGAAACAAGCAGCCTTGAATGCGGTAAATGGCAGAGCACATCTGCGCCGTACCACAGGCGTGCCTGTGCAGGAGGCAGCAGTGCCGGCAGAGGTATATGAGCAGTACCGCGCTATGATGCCGGGTTGGTCGGACAGCAAAATCAGACGTAGTTATCAGGAATACAAAAAAGGAGAGATGTGAGATGTTTCATGTTATCAAACGCAGAATCGCAGACGTAGAGCCGACTCTTTATAAAACCCCGAAGTCGGGCGAAACCTTTACCCTTGGTGAGGCACTGGTGGAGGCAGAAGGCGTACTGAGTGCCGCTGCCGCAACGGCCATGCCGGATTATATTTGCGCCGGCCCTAAAACAGCAGCGGGTATACTGCCGGTCATTCCGGTATTGCCCACCACGGTTTTTGCAACGGAAAGTTCGGTCGCGGTGGCTGCGAACCTGGTAGGCGCCAAAGTGACAATGACCGCCGACGCACTGGGCGTAACCGCGACCACCACCGGGGGTGTGTTTAAGGTGGAAAGCACCGATGGTGCAGCAAAATCTGCGGTGACCGGCCGTTTTGCAGGCTGAGCAAAAACAGGAAAGTAAGACGGTACGCAAAAAGAGAAGAGCGACCGGGCAACCGGCCAAAGAAAAGGAGAAAAGAATATGAGCGTGATTTATTCCGAAGGCAGCGGCCTTGCCAATAGCATTTTTGGCAAATCGCAGGCACCCATCCGCGCCTGCATCAAAGATAATCTCGAACAGTTTCAGAAAAACAGCATGGTCGAGAAAATCTTCTTTATGGATACCTCCAAAAACTATGCCGAGAAATATACCAGCGAAACAGCACTGGGTGATTTTGAGGATGTGGGCGAAAATGGTGCTTACCCCAAAACCGGCATGCAGGAGGGATATGCGAAAGTAATCGAGCCGACCACCTGGAAATCGAGCTTTGAGGTGACGCAGGAGATGGTGGAGGATGCTAAGATGGGTAAAATTAAGTCCCGTGCGGGAACATTTGCCCTTTCTTACAGCCGCACCCGCGAAAAATTTGCAGCAGACCTTTTGGCTGGCGGCCTTGGCAATGCCATGACCTTTGGCGGCAAAAGCTATGACACTACCAGTGCAGACGGTGTTTCGCTGTTCCATAGCGCACACCCTTCGGTGACCAATGCAAAGCACACCCAGAGTAACCGTTTTGCAGCAGCCTTCAGCATTGCGACGCTCGACACCGTGGCGAGCCGCATGCAGGAGTTTCGCGATGATGACGGCAATCTGCTTGCAGTTACCCCGGACACCATCATTCTACCGAATGACCCGGCGATGATTCGTGCCGTGACCGCCGCGATTAACAGCGAAAAGAATCCAGAATCCAACAGCAATGCTGTCAACTTCCAGTGCGGGCTGTGGCAGGTGCTGGTGTGGCGTTACCTGCCGAAATCAATCGGCGGCAAGCCCTACTTTATGATGATGGACTCGAAACTGAAGGATACCTGTATGGCAATGCCGTGGGTGGATCGCATTCCTCTGACTGTGCGCAGCGATGTAGACCCCAATACCGACGCAAACGTTTTTAAAGGTCGGGCACGTTTTGGTGCGGGCTTCAACAACTGGCGTTCGATTGCGATTTGCGGCGAAGGTGTAAGTGCGGCAACAGCATTGGTATAGCCCAAACGGCAGCCGGGGTGGGGCAGGGCTCCACCCCGTTTTGCCCGAAAGGAGAAAAAGATGACCTGGGGTGAAATTAAAAATACCGCGTTGCAGCGTATGTTCGCCGAGCGTGCCGACAGCAGTGCTGCGGCATATCTGCGCAGTATGCCGGCAGCTGCAAACGAAGGTGCACTTTTGCTTTGTACAACCGCTGCACCTTTTGTGAAAAAAGCAGAGTTTCTCGCAGATGCTGACCAAAAGCTTGACCTTACCGTGTTACCGGATTATTACAATTTGCAGGGGTGTACCGTGTACTATCAAAACAATGGCAGCACCATGCCTTGTTACGACTGGCAGCTGCAAGGAGAACACGACCTGCTGCTCAGGGGCAAAAAACGGGGCAGCTATCTGATTTACTATAATGCTTATCCGCCAGCACTCACAGCAGAGACGCCTGATGAATTTGAGCTGCCGATTGCAAGGCAGGCTGCTGTGTTGCTGCCCTCTTATATTGCCTCGGTGCTATATAAAGAGGATGACATTGCCCTTGCAACCGCACTGCGCAACGAGTTTGAATCTGGTTTGGCACGGCTGACGGCAGGGGCCGGACGCACTGGGCGAGAAGATTTTGCGAGCGAAAGCGGGTGGTGCTGATGGAGCGCTTTTCGGTACCCGCGGCAAAGCCACTTTCTTACTTACAGGTGGACCGCTTTCTCGGCTGCAATTTTACCGATCACCCGTCTAATGTAGAAATAACAATGAGCCCCAACGCGCCGAATATGATACGCGATGTGCCGGGTAAAGTGCGCAAGTGTATGGGCTATGAATGCACGACAAAATACGCCGCACGCATCAACGGAGCGCATTTTTATAAAGGCGGCGGGCAGCCGATGATCCACGCGGGCACTGGTCTTTATCAAGGCGAAACATGCCTTTACAGCGGTATGGCAGATGCACGATCCCTTTCTTGGCAGTTTGGGGATGCACTTTATCTGCTGGATGGGCAGAACTTTCTTCGCTTTAACGGCACCACGGTGCAGACGGTGCAAAGCTGTGCCAGCGTGCCCACTGTAACCATTGCCAAAGCGCCAGCGGGCGGGGGAACTGCTTTGCAGCCGCTGAATCTGCTTTCGGCAGCCTTTTGCGAAAAGTTTGCCGGTACGGCAACCGATAAAATCTATCAGCTGACCTTTGCTCCGCTGGACGCCACCGAAGTAAAGGTGCAGGTGCAAACCGCTGCGGGGTGGCAAACACTGACAGAGGGGGCCGGGTTTTCGGTGAACCGCACAAGTGGAACCGTCACTTTTGTGACTGCCCCCGGTGAAAGCCTGGTACGCGGTGAAGATAACGTGAGCATCACGGCAAGCCGCACGGTGGAAGGATATGCAGAACGCATTACTCATTGTTTGGCCGGCATTCCGTTTGGTATTGGCGGTGCTGCCGACCGATTATTTTTAGGGGGAGCACCCGAGCGGCCGAATTATGATTACTTTTCAGCCAGCAGCGACCCCACTTTTTTTGGTGATATCTCTTATGGCATTTTGGGGCGAGACGACAGCACTGTAATGGGGTACACCGTGGTGCAAAGCCAGCTTGCGACGCATATGAAGGGCGGAGAGGACTCACGCAATATTGTGCTTCGGCAGGGCGAGCTGCGTGAAGGAGAAACAGTGTTTCGGGTAACGGCGCTGCTGCAAGGGCCCGAAACTGCCGCGCGAGGCAGCTTGGGCTACTTGACCTCGGAGCCGGTTTTTTTGACACCGCAGGGCATCTATGCCCTGACCCCCGCCGACACGACAGGAGAACGCTATGCGCAAAATCGCAGCTACTACTTAAACGGCAGGCTATGTGATGAAAAGCATCTGGAAGAAGCGGTGTCAACGGTTTTTCGGGATATGTACTGGCTGTGTGTCAACGACCGTGCATATTTGCTGGACGGATTACAGCCACTGACACTGCGGCAGGGGATGCCCTATGCGACACGCCAGTATGCGGGCTTTTACCGCACCAATTTGCCAGCCCGTGTGATTTGGCAAAAAGAAGGCAGGCTTTGGTTTGGCACAGCGGACGGCAGAGTATGCCGGTTTTATGATGATCCGCTGGCGTTGAAAAGCTATACAGATGACGGTGCGCCGATTGCTGCGCGATGGGAGCTGCCTGACTTTTCCGGACAGCAGTTTTACCGCAGTAAATCGGTACGTGCATTGCGGTTGCGCCTTGCAGCGGCCCCGGTTACTTCGCTTAAAGTGTTAGCCATGCAAAATGGCTTGTGGCAGGCTATTGCAAACGAGGATACCAAAGCGCGATATTTTGACTGGCGCAATTTAAACTGGGCGAAGTTTACCTGGTCGTGCGACAGCACACCGAGGCTGATTTCGCTGCGCACCAGCGTAAAACGAACGGATAAGGTGCGATTTGCTTTTGAAAATTCTGCCCCCAATGAACCGTTTGGTTTATTTGATATTGCGCTGGAATACCGCCAGGGCGCGGTGATGAGGTGATGAGGTGACGAGTGCAGGCGGCTATGCCGCATCGGAGCTTATAAAGATGAAAAGGAGAGAAAAGGATGCTGAATCAAATTTTATCATCTGAGCTGGAGGGGAAAGGGATACTGGGGCAGCCGGAAATTCCCGGTCTGACTGCGGCACAGATGCAGGAAAAAATGGAAGAACTCACCCGTACGGTGGTCATTCCGGCATTTAACCACTTGGTCGACCAGCAAAACAAAGAAAACGATGACCGCTATACCAAGCTGCAAACAGAGCAGCGCATCAACCAAAAAGTGATTGATATTGGCACTGGTGATATGGCAAAAGCCATCTACGATCCACGTGGGTGTGGGGCAGATATTTTCGCTTCCATCCCCGGCCGCAACCTGTTGGATAACAGCGATTTTGCACAACCTGTAAACCAGCGAGGCAAAGCAGCGTATACCAGTGCGGGCTACACCATCGACCGCTGGGCAATTGCATATAATCAGCTCGCCGTGGTGCCGGGTGGAATTTCAGTAACACATGCGGATAATCTGACGAGCCATATTTACCAGCTGCTGCCGAGCAATTCCACAGGCAAAACGATGACCCTTACTATTGCAACCGCAGACGGAACCTTCTCGGTAACCGGTACGATGGGCAACGTAGAGGTAGCAAAAGACACGCCGTTTGGTGCGATTAAGTTTTATCTCTCCAACAGCTGCGATGCGGTGTTAATTGACTTTAGCGTGAAAGGGTCAGTACTTTATTGGGCCAAGCTGGAAGAGGGCGCGGTTGCTACCCCTTATGTGCCGAAAGGCTATGGTGCAGAGCTGGCCGAGTGTTTGCGGTATTTTTACCACGGAGAGAACAAGTTGCAGTTTGGCAATACGGCAACAGCAGTTTGTCCAGGGCGGGATTTTCCTTTGCCGATGCGACTGGACAAGCCCACCGTAAACATTTACGGCAACGGCACCACCGCCGGGTACGTGGGCGCCTGGGGCAACGCAACATATGCGACAATTGCAGGCATTGCGGTGAAAAGCACCGGCATTGCTTATGTGCAGGCAAACAAAAATGCGGCTGCGGATGGCCTTTGGGCTTATTCGTTTGACGCATCGGCAGATTTATAGGGAGGCAAGGATGGAGAGCTACAAAGTCTATGTGAAAACAGACAGTGCCGGGCGTGTTACAGCGATTGATTCCTCAGCTTTTGTGCGGGAGGCAGCTGGCTGGGTGCTGATTGCAGAGGGGAGCGGAGATGAATTTCACCATGCCCAAAGCAATTTTTTGCCGCTGCCACTTATGACCGAAGAGGGAATTTATCGTTATAAACTGGCAGGAAGTGCACTGGTGGAACGCACAGCGGAAGAGATGACAGCAGATGTCACTCACCCCTTGCCTACACCTAGCGATGCAGATCGCATTGCGGCGCTGGAAGCTGCGATGCTTACATTGATGGAGGGGACGAGCAATGTTTGAGTTTTTACGGTTGCAGTTTTTGATGCGAAAAATTGGCCCGGCAAAGCTGAATGGATTTGTGCCGCGCTTTTTGACTCAAACGCAGGTAAATGAGATTTTGGCACAAGAGAAAGGTGGTGTGTAATGCAGGTAGAAGAATGGCTGCTGCCAATCAGTAAGGCGCGTTGCGGCAAAAAACTGCGTGGCTTTTGCGGTGTGACCATTCACGAAACTGCCAACACCGCGCCCACGGCTAATGCAAAAAGCCATGCCGTATACATGAACCAAAATGGGGGCAAAGACCGAGAGGTCAGCTACCATTATGTCGTGGATGCGCAGCAGGCGTTTCACCTGGTGCCGGACGACGAGGTTGCCTGGCACGCGGGCGATGGCGCCAGCGGCAAAGGCAATAACGAAACGATTGCTATAGAGATTTGTGTAAATGCGGGCGGGAATTTCCAACAGGCGGTGGACAATGCCGCAGCGCTGGCGGCACAGCTGCTGTATCGGCGCGGCGTAAAATCGGCAGAAGGGCGAATATTTGAACACCATGACTTTTCAAGCTATCAAAAAAACTGCCCCGCCAACCTGCGGGCAGGGGTAGCTGGGGGTATGGCACACCTGCGGGCAAAAGTGCAGCAGGTTTTAATCCAGCTGTGGGGCACCGCCGAAGTTCCGCCGGAAAAAAGCCCCGATTCTCTTTATCGGGTGCAGGTGGGGGCATTTGCGGCAAAAGAAGGAGCAGAGCGTTATGCAGACCAGCTTCGCAAAGCGGGGTATCCCTGTTTTGTTGTGGTGCCAGTGCAAGGTTAGTGGCAACTCGTTTACCGAAAACGTGAAAAAGAAAGGGTATAAAAGACAGTTTATGTGAGGAGCTACAAGGGATGGTATGTCTTGTAAAAGTAATTGCACCATACCATGAGGAGAAGAAAGGAAGGGCAATGGATGGAGAGAATGCAGGATGTGATTAAAATGGCATCTGCCGCTGCGGCAGGGCTATGCACCGTGCTGTGGGGCGGCGCGGACGCATGGCTGATGGCGTTATTGCTGTTTTTACTGCTGGATTATTGCAGCGGTGTGGCAGCCATTGTACGGTGCGAGCTTTCAAGCCGCACGGGATTTCGCGGTTTGCTGAAAAAATTACTGGTTTTGCTGATTGCTGCAATTGCAAGCCGCCTTGATGCCCTGCTGGGTGCCGGGGGTGCGCTGCGCAGTTTGGTGCTGGGCTTTTATATTGCCAACGAGGGCATTAGCCTGCTTGAAAATGCAGCCCGCTGCGGGGTGCCGGTGCCACAACGGCTGACAAAGGTGTTGGGCCAGCTGTGCAGCGAATCGCCCCAGGCTTCGGCCGATGGAGCAAAGGAGGAAAACCATGAAGCATAATAATGTAAGCAGCAAAAAGAGCAACCAGTTTAAAACGGAGTATGGCAACAGCGGCTATGTCAGCGGGGGATGGGTAGACCCTTCCTGGGCGGACCGCGGCAATACCTCGACTGCCACTTTCACGACGCAAGCCAGTGCCAAGAAAACAACCGCCAGCCAGCTTGCGGCAGAAAAGGCAGCGACGCAGGCAGCAGCGGAAAAAGCGCAGCGGCAGGCTGCGTTAACCGCACAAATGAACAGCAGTATTGCGCAGCTGGAGCAAGCATACCAAAACCGGCGCACTTATCTTGAAAACAGCTATCAAACCTCGATAAGCGCGGCGGAAGGTAATCATAAAACAACAGTGGCCGGCGTGAATGCAGGCATCGATCGCTCTTTGCAGGAAGCATATATCAGCTATATGAAAAACAAAGAAGCGCTGCCGCAGACGCTTTCCAGCCTGGGCATCCATGGCGGCATGGCGGAATCCACCGCGGCGCGGCTGGCCAATAATTATGGTGCTGTGCGCGGAAATTTGGAAAGCACGCGTGCCGGGCAGCTTGCAGATGCACTGGCAGCCCTGGAAAAGCAGCGAGAGGCATTGCAGCGCGAGTACCAGGCCGGTTTAACAACCGAGCAAAGCAATCGGGCAAAAGCAGAATCAGACTTGCGGCTACAATATGCCAAGCTGTTTTAACCAGATGAAAAACGTCCAGAAAGCTCTGGACGTTTTTTGCGTTTAGGTAAAAATCTGCATTTCTTCCGATAATTAAGCGATTCCTCAAATACTATTTGAAAAAGTGAAGAAATTGTGTTAGGATAAGGGCAATATCTGCAATTAAACTTTATCCCCTTTTTCAGGGGTTCATTTTTAAACTTTATCCACTCTTTCAAGCATAGGATGTGAGGGGAATCAAATTGCAGCAGGAGAAAGAAACCTTATTGCCGCAGTTGCCATTGCCGGCAGACCACCTTTTACAGGATATTTTAGGCTGCGCAGACGGTGGGGTGTGTTGTATCGCCTTTTATGGGCCCGAACAGGCAAAGGCCAGGCTGCTGTATGCCAGTGAAGCACTGTGCCGGATGTTTGGGAAAACCGAAGAGGAAATTGCGGCCTCGATTGCGGCCCAGCCGGATTGTCTGCCCATCGGTGAGGATGGCGGTATGGCTGTTGCTATGGTACGCCGTGCCATTCGAGAAAAAAGGCCCCGTCTTGAGATGGAGCTGCGCATTGAAACGGCGCCCGGCAAAACGCAATGGGTGCGCTGTAAAGGAACATTGCGTGAAACTGCGGACGAATGGATTGTTACAATTTTGCAGCAGGACATTACGCCCTATCGTGAGCTTGCAGGCAGGCTGCGCCGACAGGAGGAGCAGTTGATGCTGGCTGTTTCCCGCATTTCGGCAGATGTCTGGGAGTACGATATCCAGAAAAAGATGCTTTCCACCGGCCTTAGCACCGGGGTACATCGCATTTTGTATGATGTGCCGGAGTCTCAAATTCAAAATGCGGATATCCACCCCGACGATAAGGAAGCTGCGCGAGCGATGTATCGAGAGATGACGAGTGGCGCGAGCCAGGTAGACTACACCCTGCGTATGAAAACGTCTACCGGCATTTACAGCTGGCGCAAATGCAGCTTTTCGGTGATTTTTGACCAGAGCTACCAGCCCGTGCGTGCGGTTGGCATTATTACAGATATTTCGGACGAGATGGAAACGCGCCGCCGCTACCAGCAAGAGCGGCAATACCGTGCGGCACTTAGCCTGCGCACGGTTACGACTGTGGATATCGATATAACCGCAGATACTTTTGTACGCCAGTTCGTAGCACCCGGCTCACATGTTGTCGGCACCGAAACCGAGCGGTTTACTGAGTTTGTAGCTGCTTTGTGTGAACAGTGCGTCCACCCCGAAGATAGGGGGCGAGTGCAGCAGGTGCTGGATTTGGGACACCTGCAAATGGCGCTGCAAAGCGGTGAACGGGAAATAGAGCTGGACTATCGCAGCTATAATCTGAGCACGCAGTCTTATGGATGGATGAAGATGACGATTCATCTTTTTCGTGATCAGGACAATGGACATATATGCGGTGTGCTCTATGTGCGAGATATTGATAAGAAGAAAAAAGAGGAGCTGCTGATTCGCGAGCGTGCGGATCACGACCCTCTTACGGGGCTGCTCAACCGCAGCTCTTTTGCGGCGCTGGTTGAAAACGTGCTGCAAAACCGCAAAGATAAACGCCACGCATTTTTGATGCTGGACATTGATAACTTTAAACAGATTAACGATACATTTGGCCATGCTACCGGGGACGAGCTGCTTGGTACCGTAGCCCAAAAATTGCAGGCGACCTTCCGCGAGCAAGATTTAATCGGCCGTATGGGCGGCGACGAATTTGCTGTTTTTTTGGTTGACATCAATGATAGAGACACCGTAGTGAACCGCGCCCGTCGCCTCGGCGAAGAGCTTGATATTCAGGTGGAAGAGGGCGGATATACCGCACATATTTCATGCAGCATCGGTATTACCTTTGCGCCGGAGCATGGCGATACGGTTCGTACGCTATATGCAAACGCCGACCAGGCGCAGTACCGCGCCAAACGAAACGGAAAGAATCGCTGCGCGATTTTTGGACAGGAATCCACCTCCGAGGTGGATGGACTGGCGGCAATTGCCACAATGCTGTACGAAAAGGCCATCGAGCCGCGTAAGGCGTGGAGCCGCTTATTGCATTTGATCGGCACCCGTATGGACGTTGACCGTGTGCTTTTGTACCAGCTGGACACTGCGCGCAGCGACGTGAGTATTCAGCAGCAATGGACCGCCCCGGGCGTGGCGGAATACCGCGAGCCACCGGTTGGCCCGGCACGCCCACAGGCGATAGAATATTGGCATAAATCGTTTGAAAATAACCAGTCGCTTGTCGTGTTCCGTCGAGAAGTCCCCTCTGCCGTGGCAGCTTTTTTAACGCAGGACGGCGCTGAGACGGTGCTTTATTTTCCGCTGCGCCGTGGCAGGCGAGACTATGGTATGCTGGTGCTGACCAATATCGAAAAGCACCGGCTGTGGACCGAGCGGGAGAAAAAATTGCTGCTAGCGGTTGCGCAGGTACTTGGCAGCCAAATGGCAGAGCAGGAACATCAAAAAAGGCGAAATATGAATCCTTCCTGCGCGGTGCGAGATCCGCTGACTCAATTAATCAGTTATGATGCGTTCAAGGTACAGGCGCAAGCGTTGCTCTCGAAAGGCGCAACAGAGGCGTATGTACTGGTTTGCACTGATGTTTGCAACATGAAGCAGCTAAACGAGCATTATGGCTATACCGCAGGCGATCATGTGCTGCTGGCGCTTGCTGCGCTTTATAGGCAGATGCCCGACGCATTGGTAACGCGCACCTTTGGTGACCATTTCTACGCATTGTATCCTACCGAACAGTCGTTGCCGATGTTACAGCAAAAGCTGGAGGAATGGCAGCAGGAAGTTTGCACAGAGCTGCAGGCCGAGATACCTGGCATGCAGGTTAGCCTGCGCTCTGGCATCTATCGGCTGCGTTCTACGGACAGAGATATTTCTTTTGCACTTAGCCGCGCCAATGCGGCACGCAAAGAAAAGACGCAGAGCATGGGATGCCAAATTTACAACGACCAGTTAGAGGCAAAGCTGCGACAGGCGGAAGAGATTGCCCACAAGCTGCCCAAGGCGCTGGCGAAAGGCGAGATTTGCACCTATTTGCAGCCAGTAATAAACCTGCGCACCGGCCGCATTGTTGGCGCAGAGGCCTTAGTTCGCTGGCACAGCGAAGAGGGCCAAGTCTTTTTGCCCGGTCAATTTCTGCCTTTGCTGGAGCGTGCGGGGCTGATTGCTGAGCTGGACTTGCATATGCTGGAACGCGCGACCGATTGGCTGATAGAGCGCAGCCGCGCGGGTAAGCTTCTTTGCCCGATTTCGGTCAACACAAGCGCAAGCACCGCCTTATTACAGACAAAACTCGGTGAATTGGCAAAGCGGCTGCTGCATGCAAAAATTGACCCGAGTACTCTGATTTTAGAGCTGACAGAACATACATTCAGCAATCATCGGGAACGGGTGTATGGCGCAGTAGAGCAACTGCAAAAACACGGCTTTGGAACTGCCATGGATGATTTCGGTACCGGATGCACGGCAATTTCGCTCCTCGCGGAGCTGCCTGTAGACTGGATTAAGCTGGATCGCTCAATGCTTCTTGCCAGCCAAAAAAGCAAACGCGGTTTGGATTTTCTTTGCCGTATGATAGAATTGCTCAAAAGCATGGAGTACACTGTCGTTTGCGAGGGTGTAGAAACAGCAGAGGAAGCAGAGATGTTGCGTCACATCGGCTGCGATTTGGCACAAGGGTACTTTTTTGATTCCCCCATGCCAGTGTCGGATTTTGAAGTCTGTTTTGACGCACAGTTTACTAAGGCACAATAAAACAAAAAACACCCGCACCGAAAAATATGGTGCGGGTGTTTTTTATAAACTGCAATTATTTTAGCTTAGCGTACTCTACTGCAATGCGGCTTGCAACGCGCGCATTGTTGTATGCCAGCTGAATATTGGTGTTGAGGCTGGTGCCGTGGGTATGCTCTGCGATATAAGCAAGCAAAAACGGAGTGATCTCTTTGCCGTGTACACCTTTTGCTTCAGCTGCGGCAAGCGCCTGGTCTACCACAGCGCTCATCTCGCCAAAGTCAAGTGCGTACTCCTCGGGTACCGGGTTGCCAACCAGCACACCGCCGGTAAGACCAACATTCCATTTATTTGCCATGATTTTGGCAACTTCAGTTTCGGTTTCGGCACGGTAGTCTACACCAAACCCGCTGGATTTGCAATAGAAAGACGGGAACTCAGAGGTGCGCATACCAAGTACAGGAACGCCCATTGTTTCAAGGTACTCAAGCGTACGGCCGATATCCAGAATCATCTTAGCACCGGCACAAACAACGGTAACGGGAGTATGTGCAAGCTCCTGCAAATCGGCAGAAATGTCCATCGTAACTTCGCCTTTGCGGTGTACCCCGCCGATGCCGCCCGTAGCAAACACAGAAATGCCCGCCATAGCAGCGACAATCATCGTGGTAGCAACGGTGGTGGCAGCTGTCTGCCCAGTGGTCAAAAAGATGGGCAGGTCGCGGCGGCTGGCTTTGGCGACGTTCTCGTTTTTGCACATCAGGTCTAGCTCGTCGGGGGTAAGGCCAACTTTTAATTTACCGCCAATGACGGCGATGGTTGCAGGCACAGCACCCTCTGCACGAATGATATCCTCAATTTCGTGCGCAAAGCTTTTATTTTCAGGCCAGGGCATGCCATGAGAAAGAATTGTGCTTTCCAGCGCAACCACGGGTTTGCCCGCGGCAATTGCTTTTTGAATTTCAGGGGTGATAGAAAGATAGTCCATCGGATTCATAAGACATACTCCTTTTCATATTGCCGAATGAGCGCAGGGCTCATATCGGGATTGATTGTATCGGGGCTGCTGATTGCCGCAATACCGGCAGCCAGCGCAAAAGACACCGTCTCTTCGATAGAAAAGCCGGAAAGTCGACTGTAAATAAGGCTGGCCATTGTGGCATCTCCCGCGCCGGTGGCGTTGGCGATGCTGGCAACAGGCCGGCTTTTTTTGCTGACACAGCCCAGCGTGCCTTTATAATAAATACCCTCGGCACCGCGGCTGACAAAAAGGTGCTTAGCGCCTTTTGCCAATACCGTGTCACAGGCAGCGGAAAGATCATCCTCGTCGCGGATACTGCCGCCAGCGAGAATCTCCATTTCCATCAAATTTGGCTTAATTGTGTCGAATTTTCCTACCAAATCAACCATAGTGCGTGCATAACTGGTGGATACAGGGTCAATAAATACAGGTATAGCTGCGTTGCAAACGAGAGCTTCCAGTGCTTCAGGGCAAAGGTCGGTGTCGCAAACGCAAATTTCGCTTTGGTTGATGATGGGCAAACGCTGCAGAATAAATTCTGCCCCGCGCGATTTGATGACGCTCATATCGCTCATCGCGACGAGCATGTCACCCTCATCATCCATAATAGAAAGGTAGCAAGAGGAACGTTGCCCTTCGCAGACTTCTACGTGCTGCATATCTATACCGAGCTTTGCGCATCCTGCTAAAATCGCATCGCCAAAGGTATCTGTACCAACGGCACTGCACAGTTTTGTGGCAATGCCCAGCCGGCTGAGGTTGTCCAAAATGTTCCGGGTCACGCCGCCCAATGAGGTGTAAAGGTGGCCGGGGTTAGAATCCCGCATAATGATAGGTGCATTCGAGCGCCCGTGCAGGTCCATATTCGCGCCGCCGACGCCAGTGACATATCGCATAAAAGACTGCTCCTTTCGCTATTGGCAAGGGCAAAAAATGCCGTTTGCCTGAATTGAGTATTTTAGCACCTTTGTAAGAAAAATGCAAGCGGCACCGGGCAGCGAAAAATGAATAAATCACGGCAGTCTCGTCCACAATAGCAGCAAACAGCAATATTCAGCCGCGGTGCGGCGCGAAAGGAACCGAAATATGAAAAATAAGAAAAATTTTTTCAAAGGTAAAGGCTTTTACATGAGCCTGGGCTTGCTCGTCCTTGCAGCCGTCGTGGCGAGCGGGGTTGCAATCAACGGCATGGTAGGCAAACTGGAAACACAGAATCCGTCAGCAGAAAGTGGGGGAACAACATGGCAGCAGGGAACACAGGAGGCAAACAAACCGCAGAGCAAAGTGCCCGTGCTGCCCGCGTCGCCCTCTCCGTCACCGAAGGCGTCGTCTTCCTCTTCCTCCTCTACAAAACAGTCCGGCACTGGCGCTGCTACTGGGAATGGAGCCGCCGCGCAAACCTCTACCTTCGTCTTGCCAGTAGCCGGCCAAGTCACCGCGGGTTATAGCGGCGACGAGCTGGTTTACAACGAAACGCTGGGCGATTGGCGTACCCATAACGGTATGGACATTACCGCCAACACCGGTGCAGAGGTAAAAGCTGCAATGGCAGGCACCGTAAGCGCAGTAAAAGAAGACCCGATGTGGGGCACTGTGGTTGAGGTGCAGTGTGATGCAGGCACCCTGCGTTACTGTGGCCTTGCTGCCGACGTAAAAGTAAAAGAGGGCACCTTGCTCAAACAGGGCGACCTGCTTGGCACACTTGGGGAGATTCCCGCAGAAACGGCACTGGAGCCGCACCTGCACTTTGAGCTGCTGAAAGACGGCGCTCTGGTAGATCCCGAAACGCTGATGAAATAAGCAACATAAATAAGGACAACAGAAACCAAAAGCCGCACCGAGCCTCTGGAATCTGATAAAAACAGGCGAGCTGCCCGAAAGGACGGCTCGTCTGTTTTTGCGTTTTGCGATAAAAAAGCTGGCAAGGCTGATTTCTTTTCTTTCGTAAAATGGATTGGTCCCAAAAAGAAATTTGCGCAGCGGCGGCATTTCACCTATCGAAAAAACTTGGCAAAAGTAAACTTTATCCTAAACTGCTTCATTAAAGAAACATGTGTGATGCAAAAAGCGCTGAAAATAGGTAAAACATATTTATAATAAAAAGATTGGCAGAATTTTAACGAGTAAATTTTGTTTTATAAATAAATTGTTAAAAAAACTACTTAATCGAAATCTATTGCAAAACAAAAAAACCTTCGATATACTGGGGCACATAGTAAATAAAACTGACTACCTGTCACAATTTTGACAAACTACCAGGGCACAAAATAATTTTGCAACGAAAAGAGGCGCGAAGATGAACAAACAATCTCCCGAATGCTGCGGGGGCGGCGAAACCAAAGAGCAACAATTGCTAGCCTGGATCCAAGCGCACCGTGAAGAAAAGGGCCTTGCCCTGCCGGCACTGCAAAAAGCGCAGGAGCTTTACGGTTACCTGCCCGTAGAGGCACAGCGTATCGTGGCCCGGGCTTTGGATAAGCCCCTGACCGAAATTTACGGTATTGCTACCTTTTACTCTCAGTTCAGCTTGGTGCCCAAAGGGCGCAACTGCGTCAGCGTTTGCCTTGGCACTGCTTGCTATGTCAAAGGCGGCGGACGTATTTATGAGCTGCTTCAGCAAAAGCTGGGTATTGCGGGCGGCGGCTGTACCGAAGACGGGCGTTTTAGCTTAGATGCCTGTCGCTGCCTTGGCTGTTGCGGAATGGCACCGGTTATCATGATTAACGACGACGTATATGGCAACCTTACCGGCGATGAGCTGGATGCCATCTTGTCGAAATATGAATAGGGGGACAGTGGCATGAAAAGCGAAAAGACAAAAATCAAAAGCCTGGGCGATTTACAGCGGGTACGTACCCGCACACTGCCCCAGCTGGACCCAGCCGAAGGTGGGCATCCCCGCGTGGTTGTCGGCCTTGCTACCTGCGGTATTGCCGCGGGGGCGCAAGGGGTCTACGATGCACTGCAAACAGAGTTGCAGCAGCAAAAAATGCAGGATGTCTTGCTGCTGCCCACCGGCTGCATCGGCATCTGCCAGTTTGAGCCGGTGGTGGAAGTGTTTATCCCCGGCCAGCCCAAAACTACTTATGTACGCGTAACTCCAGAAAAAGCAGTACGCATCGTCGACCAACACCTCAAAGGTGGCAACCCGGTAGCCGAATTTACCATCGGCGCCCGGCAGTAAGGGGGAGGCGACGGATGTACAGAAGTTACGTAATGGTCTGTTCCGGCCAAACTTGTGGCAATACCCTAAGCGACAGAATCGCAGAAGAATTTGAGGTGCAGATTAAGCTTGCCGGTTTGCGGCAGGAGGTACAGGTACTGCGCGGCGGCTGCCTTGGTATCTGCGGCTCTGGTCCCAACGTCGCAGTCTTTCCGGAAGGTACGCTTTACAGCCATGTAAAACTCGAAGATGTAGCCGAGCTGGTGGCGGAACACCTGCTGAAAGGCAAAAAGGTAAACCGTCTGCTGTATGACGAAAATGAAGCGACCAATACCGTGCGCAGTTTGAGTGAAACTGCATTTTACAAAAAACAAATGCGTGTTGCGCTGCGCAACTGCGGTGTAATTAACCCCCGCAGTATAGAAGAATACATAGCGCGCGATGGTTACGCCGCGCTTGAAAAAGCACTGACTCGGATGATCCCCGACGAAGTGGTGGAAACTGTGCTGGCCTCCGGATTAAGAGGACGCGGCGGTGCAGGCTTTCCAACCGGTCTAAAATGGAAATTTGCTTCCGGCAATCGGGGCAATGTGCAAAAATACGTTTGCTGCAATGCAGATGAGGGCGACCCGGGCGCATTTATGGACCGCTCGGTGCTGGAAGGCGATCCGCACACTGTTATTGAAGCTATGGCGGTTGCGGCCTATGCCATCGGCGCAGACACCGGCTACGTCTAT
>OBXZ01000342.1_pt1 | contig 52754 bp, 54 predicted proteins | sample 1538171 | NCBI WGS metagenome assembly OBXZ01 (sample SAMEA2580161, study PRJEB22360) | human gut metagenome | biome: human gut; feature: human-associated habitat; material: faeces | place: Denmark | collected 2008/2010
CCTAGCTGCGGTTTCTTTCTCCTGCCCGGATACTTCCGGATGACTGTGGAAAGCATGCCGCAACTCTATAAGATGATCGTTCAAATTTTTTGCTGTTTCTGCAATCATGGTTTTGTCCTTACTATAAAATTATTTTGCGTTGCTATTGGGTTTAATTTCGGACGGTATGGGGCATTCATAGGCTTTTCCGTCGGTGCTTTTGATAAACTCTTCGCGTGCAGCTTGTGCGATGCTCGGGTCGTCTACGATTTTCTTTGCCGCATCTGTGAGTACATCCGCCGCATAAAGCATGCCTTTTACGGCAATTTCAGATTTGCCCTGCGCAACCATCTGCCATGAGTGTGCGGGGGTGCCCGGCGTATAGCACGCTGCTATAAACTGGGCAGTAGGCACTACGTGGCTGGCGTCGCCCACATCCGAAGAACCAGGAATGTTGATTTCGAGATGCCGATGCTCCAGCACAAAATCAACCATGGGCTTTGCGGCATATCGCGCGATTGCCTGCTTTTTCTCCTGCCCCTGAAGCATCATTAGCGAAAGGTCGCCTGCAACATCCTGTTCGCTTACCGTTGCTTTAAACTGCTCTGCGTAAGCCAACTCTTCTTCGGTATACCGGGGCATAGGGATTTGAATCATGCTGTCGTAAAGAAGCTGCTCCAGCACGCTGTTGGAGATGATATTGGAGCAAGCTTTGTCAAAAACAATTTCCACCTGGGTTTCAGTCATCAATGCCGCACCGCGTGCAACATTACAAACACGTTCATACAGTTTTTTCACCTTCTCGGTTTCTGTAGAACGCACGAGGTAAAGCACCTCTGCATGGTTTTGCACCACATTGGGTGAGCTGCCGCCGGTATCGGTGACTGCATAATGAATACGATCGGTTGACTCCATATGCTCACGCATATAGTTGACGCCCACATTCATCAGTTCCACCGCATCCAGCGCGCTGCGCCCCAAATGGGGAGCAGCGGCCGCGTGCGAGGAAGTGCCTTTGAAGCGGAAGTAGGCTTGGCAGTTGGCCTGCAGCGACCCCGTCATTACGGCATTGCCACTGCCGGGGTGCCAGGTAAGAGCCACGTCGAGTCCGTCAAAAGCACCTGCTCTTGCAAGATATGCTTTGCCGGAGCCGCCTTCTTCTGCCGGGCAGCCGACAAGCACCACAGTGCCGGGCTTTCCGGTTTTCTGCAAATAATCTCGCAGCTGCAAAGCAGCACCAAGGGCAGCAGTGCCCAGCAGATTGTGCCCGCAGCCATGCCCGCAGGTGACACCTGCTCGGGGCATCCGCATCGCAACATTGGCCTGCTGGCTTAAACCAGAAAGCGCATCGTACTCTGCGAGGAACCCGATAACCGGTTTTCCGCTGCCCCATTTTGCAAGGTAGGCAGTTTCCATGCCCGCAATTCCCTGCTCTACGCTAAAGCCTTGCTGAAAAAGCAGTTTTACCATAGCATTGGCAGAGCGATGTTCTGAGAATTTGATTTCTGCGCTGTCCCAGATTTCAGCATTTAACTGGGTTAAAATTTCGCTATACTTTTCCATTTGCTCCTACGCCTTTTGCTGTACTATTTCCTGTAAAGGATTTGCCAAAGCAGACACGGCTGGCGATACCGCCCGCTGCGAGGCAAACAATGCCAAGCACCAGTGCAATGACCGCGGCCATACCTGCACCGAGATTAATCGGCAGGTTGATAAACATGTTCAACAGTGCAAAGTAGATAACACTGGTAACCGTATATGAGAGCGAGTAGTTTGCGAGTGCCGGACTCTCAAGTTCGGGGTCGCAGATGCGAAGCAGCAAAACGCCGGTGAGGAATACGCCGGTGCTCATGCCCAGGGTGCCAATCATCTGCTCAAACCAGTAGCCTTTGAGGAAACGTTTGCAGAAGAAGAAAAGAACGCCGGTGGTTACAATGTAGCCAAGCACAACCATGATAAGAATCGGCACAATGTAAGCAGCAACTGCTTTGATGGGCAAGCTGGCGATTGCAGCGATAACGGCAAACTCAGTAAACGCGCTGGAAACTTTGCTCTTTACTTTGCCGTCTACCAGATAATCAATTTTGAGTTTGCACATGATGCCCCAGATGATGAACATGACAATCATGCCGTAAGCCCAAACAGAAATGCTGGACAGGACGGGGATACTGAATGCTTTTGCTGCTTTCAGTACCATGTAGGCAAGGCCGCAAGCAACAAAGATAAGTGCAGAGTGGAATGCAAAGGTATCGATGGAAGAAGACATTGTGGTCTCACGGCCGCAAGATGCCTGCTTTGTAATGTCTTTTTCGAAACCGACACGCAGCGGTTCGGGGATATCAGCCGGTTTTTTCAGCAGTGCGGTGTGGCCGTGACGTGCTGCCCAGTTGATAAGAGCGATACCAATCAAAATGCCGCCAACGATGCCGAAGGTTGCAGTGGTGGTAGCAACGCCCTGTGCAGTCTCCCAGTAAGGCAGGTTCATCTCAGAGAGCATATTGCCCAGTGTACCGGCAGTGCCGTGGCCACCTACGAAGCCAATGCCCAGCTCGATACCAAAGGTGTCATACAGACCTTCGCCGCCGAACCCTGCGTGAACACCGTAGCCTACTGCAAACTGGAGAATAGAAACCCCAAGGCCAACGCCAATCAAGGGAATGATATTTTTCATTATGCTTGCATTTTCGCCGCCGGCAGATTTGCCGCCGCCAATGCGCAAGCCGAGGGGAACCGCTGCAACAACGGGTACAATCAGTACGCCCGGCAGCAGCGAGTAAACAGAGAACCATTCACTCGGTACGGGAAGTACGTTAAAGCACTGGGGACCAAGAATCAGTAATAAAAAGCCGCCAATTACGGACGCAGGGATAAAAGTTTTCTGAAAAGCCTTCACCTTAGCTCGAAAAAACACACCAATAAGCAAAAATGCGCCTAAAAGCCCAAGGCTTTTCAGCAAATCTGTAAGTAACGCGCTGGTCATATGAAATTCCTCCTCATTTATTAAAGGACACATTTTATTCAAGTCCTTTATTGTGTTTTTACAGTATCATATTTATCTACTAATTGTCAATGGTTTTAGGATTTTTTTGTAACTTTTTTGACCATTGTTCCAAAATGTGGTACAATGCCCATACTCAAATTATCAATTTTCGGGCTTATTAAAGAGGTAGTATAATGATTTCTGTTGCCATCGTCAGCCCCGAGCTTTCGCTGGGGCCCATTAATAAAGTAATTGAAAGCCGCGATTTTGGCTGCGAGTTTCATCGATACGTTTATAATCAGCTGGATGATATTAAGTGGATTTATGAAGATTGCAAAGATAGCTGCGATGTTATCTTCTTTAGCGGAGAGCTAGGATATCACTACATTCTCAACCACATTCCAGACATCGAAATCCCCTGCAGTTTCATCTTTTATGACACCAAACACATTCTTTCCATCCTGCTTAATTTCGTGTTGGAAACGCCAAATATTCCACTGCAGCGCGTTTTGGTCGATTTTTTAACCCCCCTGAACAATTTCATGAACCTGAAATCTTACCTCAAGCCGGAGTTTTGTCCTTACTGCTACGAGAGCTTTGTATATGACTACGCCCACATTACTCGCCGCGCCTGCGAGCTTTGGGACGCCGGTAAAATCGACCTCGTACTCACCCGCAGTATCAACAATATCCCGACCTATGAAAAACTAGGTATTCCCTACCTTGCCATTTTCCCGACCGAAGATATGATTGCAGAATCCATCGGTTCGGCACTGAAAGAAGTACGTCTTTCGATGAAAGAAAACTGCGATCAGATTACCGCAATCATCAAGTTGATGCTGGAGCCTTCACTTGCCAATACCGACCGTGAATACCTCGAAGCTACCTTATATAAACTGCTTGTCGATTTTAGAAAAGACAAAAAGCTGGATTATAGCATTCAGCCTTCGTTTGACCGTTTTGAATTGCACACCCAAGCAGGCGCCCCCAGCGATATGTCTGGTATTCTGCAAGAACTGGTCCGTTATCTCCAAAAACACTTTGATGCATCGTTCCGGATTGGCATCGGTGTTTCTCCCTCGCTGGACCAAAGCCACTATTACGCCGAAAGTGCGCTGCTGGAGTCTTTGCGGTACGGGTGTAACGATGCGTTTCTCATTACCGGCGAAGATGCCTTGCTCACCGGACCCCTTTCTCTCTCGCGTCAGCTGACTTACAGCTATACCAACCACAAAGCGTCTTCCTATGCAAAGCAGGTTGGCATTGACGAAAGCAATTTGGTGCGTATTATTGGTCTGTTCGAGATGGACCCCGGCACTGTGCTTACCTCTGCAATGCTTGCCAAATGGCTGAACATCACCTCCCGCAGCTGTAATCGTATTCTGCAGCAGCTGTTGGACTCACAGCTAATCTACGAAACCCCTTCTCAGGGACCCGCACGCAAAGGCAGACCCGAGAAGGAATACCATTTTGACGCAAATAAGATGCGTGAGATTTTGCTTTAGGGCGTTTTCACCCTTGATGGGGCAGTTGTTTTATGAAAAAGCGTTAAGACTTGATGCAGTTTTGATGCGCAAAAGATGATTTTACCGCCGCATTTCTTTGACAAAAGACAACAAAAAAGGACGGGCAACTTACGTTGCTCGTCCTTTTTTATTCTGTTTTAGGTGCTTTTCAAGGTTTGCTCTCGCTAAGAAGCTGCAAAGCTTACAAGAGTCCTATCCGCCTTTTTTAAAAAACCGACCTATTAAAGGCTGCTGCGTCAGGCCCCTTCGCGTTTAGAATCTGCTAAGCTTCAGGGGTAGTTTTTCGCAATTCCGTCCTCTGCCCAATCTTGTACCAGCGGGTGCGCATGGAACGGAATGTTCTGCGCTATCTCACAAAAGGCTGCCAGGTACTTGGTAATGTAGGCACCCTTTTTGTATGCAAGGTAGAACTCGCGCGTATATTCTTCCCCTTTAATAAAGTAATAACTTTCTTGTATAGAGGAGCGAGGCAACCGGTTTGTCACCAGCGTTTCCGGGTAGAGCGCTACCATATCACAGCTGAGCGCAAGGTTTTTTGCAAGAACCACGCTCTCGGTTTCAAGGAAAATCTTCGGTTCCATCCCCAGCTCAAAAAACATATGGTCCTGCATACTGCGCACGCCGTGGCCCTTTTTTGCCAGCACAAAAGTCTCGTTTTTTGCTTCGTCTATGCTGATTTCCGAGAAGGGTGGAATCCGCTTTGCAAGGTCGGTATTCTTGCCGGCATACAGCACCATACGCTCCTTACAAAGCCTTAAATACTCTATTTGATGGGTTTTTTCCTGCACTGAAATCAAAAAAGCAAGATCCACCTTACCATTTAACAGCATCTCTTCCATCTGGGTGGAGCCGGTTTCTACCAGCTTTATTTCAACGCTTGGATATTGACGATGAAACTCTGGCAAAATACTGGGTAGAAACACTGCGCCGCGCAGGGTGGAAACGCCGATGACCAGCCGCCCGCTTTCTTCTTTTTTAATTTCTTCCAGCTGCAGCGAAAGGTTATGGTTCAGCTCCATCAACTGCTTTGCTGCTTCCAGATAGCGCTCACCTGCATAGGTCAGCGAAATAGGCACGGTGGTGCGGTCAAAAATGCGTGCCCCAATTTCTTTTTCTACTACTTGTATGGCGTGGCTCAGTGCCGGCTGTGAAACGTATAGTTCTTTCGCCGCTGCAGAGATACTTCCACATTCATAGACTTTCAATATGTAACTTGCTTGCTGAAGATTCATATCGGCCCCCTATAAATGTTTTTTATAGCACGTATGCTATTTTTTCTATTTGCTTTATATCAATCATTATACTACACTGAACACGAGGAAAACGCAAGGCAAAAAATGTGCAATATCACAGAACTTTGTTTTATCTGGAAAATAGTTACATTTGTTGCCTGCACTAAAATGATTTGATCTTTTGCTGCGAGTTGCTAGCATCGCAGCAAAGAGAAAATACAGAGCAGCCGTGTTACAGGCTGCAAGAAGAATAAGAAGAATTGTTTTTGTTATGGGAGGAAAACATCATGCTGACTTTTCTCGGTTTTGCAATGATCGTCGTGTTCATGGCATTGATCATGACGAAAAAGCTTAGCCCCTTCACCTCGCTTATCCTCGTCCCCATTGTCTTTGGCCTGATCGCGGGATATGGCTGGGACACCTTCGGCTACGCCATGGATGGTATCAAAAGCGTAGCATCGACCTTCGCGATGATGACTTTCGCGATTCTTTACTTCGGTGTCATGCTTATCTCTGGTATGTTCGACCCGATGGTAAACAAGGTTGTGTCCTGGTGCAAAGGCGACCCCCTGAAGGTGCTTGTTGGCACTGCAGTGCTCGCTGGCTTCGTTTCTCTGGACGGTGACGGCACCACTACTGTTATGATCTGCTGCACCGCTCTGCTGCCCATCTACGACAAACTGAAGATCAAAAAGATCTATCTTGCAACCCTTATCATTCTGCAGAACTGCATTATGAACCTTATCCCCTGGGGCGGCCCGACTGCTCGCGTTATGTCTGTACTTAACCTCGATGCAGGCGTTATCCTCGCTCCGCTGGTTCCCGGCATGGCTATCTCTGTGGTTTATGTGCTTGCCGTTGCTTACTACCTTGGCCTCAAAGAGCGCAAACGCCTTGGTGTCAGCAGCGCTGAAGCCGGTGCTATCCAGGCAAATCTCGTCGAGATTTCTGAAGAAGAACAGGCTTGGAAACGTCCGAAGCTGATCATCTTCAACCTACTGCTCACCGTTGGCATCATCGTCTCTCTGGTTATGGGCCTTGCTTCTTCTGCTATTCTCTTCGGCGTTGGCACCGGCATTGCTCTGTGCGTCAACTATCCCAACCAGAAAGTACAGCGCAACGTCATCAGCCACCTTGCTCCGGATATGATTAACGTTGTTATGATGGTTTTGGGCGCAGGCGTTCTTATGGGTGTTCTTAACGGACCCGAAGACGCAGGCATGTCCAGCGCTATCGCACAGTTCCTCGTTTCCATCATTCCGGAATCCCTCTCTCGTTTCTTCGCGGTTATTATCGCAATTATCAGCGCCCCCGGCACTTACCTGCTCAACAACGACGCATTCTACTATGGCGTGCTGCCCCCGCTGGCTGCAACTGCTGAAACCTACGGCTTTACCGCTCTTCAGGTCGGCTTTGCATCCCTCATGGGCCAGGCGTTCCACTTCCTCAGCCCGCTGGTTCCCTTCATCTATCTGCTGATGGATCGCACCGAGATTACCCTCGCTGAGTATCAGGCTTATATCGCCAAGTGGTGCGTAGGTATCTTCGTCATCTTCATGGCAGTGGGTCTTGCTCTTGGGTACTTGCCTATCTTGTAATTACTATTATAGGAGAAAGCGGCGCAAACCATTGGAAGGAGAACTTTGATCTATGGAAATCTTAAAAGCGGCTATGGCCGGCACCTTGGAGTCTAGCGACGCCCAGGTGACGGTTGAGCCCGGCAACCAAGACATCGAATTGTCTATCGAAAGCAGTGTTATCAACCAGTTTGGCCGACAAATCCGCACAGCGGTGCTGGAGACCCTTGATCGGCTTGGTGTCACTGCTGCGAAGGTCACCGTGGTGGATAAAGGCGCACTCGACTGCACCCTGAAAGCACGGGTAGAGTGCGCGGTCTACCGCGCCAATGGCATCACAGAAAATTTTCCCTGGGGAGGTGACATCCGATGATTCACCCGAACAAAAAAAGGCTGAGACGCAGCATGATGTTTTTGAATGCGCAGAAGCCCAGCCTCATTAAAGACCCGTATGTTTACGGTGTTGACTCGATTATGCTCGACCTCGAAGATGCTGTTGCGGAGAATCAGAAGGATTCCGCTCGCTTCTCGCTCTATCATGCATTAAAAGAGATTGACTACCATGGCATAGAGCGCGTTGTTCGGATCAACGGCCTGGATACCCCCCACTGGAAAGAAGATATCCGTGTTTGCGTGGCAGGTGGCTGCGATGCGATTCGCATTGCAAAAACCGAAAGTGCCAAGGATGTCCAGATCGTCGAAGAACACGTACTCGCTGCCGAGCGGGAGTTCGGTCGTCCCGAAGGCAGCACCTTGCTGATGGCTGCGCTTGAGTCTTGCCGTGGCGTACTTAATGCGCTTGAAATCTGCGAATCCTCTGACCGTCTGTTTGGCATTGCGCTGAGCGGCGGCGACTATACCAAGGACCTGCAAACACACATCACCGGCACCGGCATAGAGCTGGCAGGCGCACGGCAGCACATGATTATGGCTGCCCGCGCTGCCGGTGTGCAGTGTTTCGATACCGTCTTTACCAACCTGGATGACATGGAAGCCTTTGAAAAAGAGGTTGAAATGATTAAACTGATGGGCTTCGACGGCAAATCTCTCGTCAACCCCCGCCAAATTGCGGTGGTGCATCGCGTCTTTACCCCGACCCCAAAAGAGATTATCTTTGCGGAAAAGGTAGTGCGTGAGATTGACGAAAAGAAGGCACAGGGCATCGGTGTATTCACTGTTGACGGCAAGATGATCGACATCGCCTTCTATGACGGCGCAAAACGGACGATTGAACTCGCAAAAGCGTCCGGCGTATATGAGGGGGATTTGTAAGATGAAAAACGCAGTAGGCAGAGAAATTCCGGAGGCAGTACTCGCTGCAACCGGTAAAGATATCTTCCGCGGCACCTTCGCTCAGGAGGGCCGTGAATACAAAAAGGCAGCCCCCACCGTCCGCGCGTGCATGGACCCCACCCGCAGCAAGCTGATCGCTTCGATTCACGATGCACTGGTGGCCTGCGGCATCAAGGACGGTATGACGCTGTCCTTCCACCATCACTTCCGTGATGGCGACTATGTTTTAAATATGGTCATGGAGGAAGTCCGCCAGATGGGCATTAAAGATATTACCATCTGTGCTAGCTCTATGGGCAAAGCCAATGACCCTATTGTTCCTATGATTGAAGAGGGTGTCGTCACCGGCATCCAGTCTTCCGGCGTGCGCGGCAAGATTGGCGAAGCCATCTCTGCCGGCAAGCTGAAAAACCTGGCCATCATGCGCTCGCATGGCGGCCGTGTACGCGCCATTGAAACCGGCGAAGTGCACATTGATATTGCATTTATCGGTGCGCCTACTTCTGATGAGTACGGCAACCTGCGCGCTGTCGGCGGCAAAAGCGACTGCGGTGTGCTCTCTTATGCAATGTCCGATGCGCAGTATGCAGACAAGGTCGTAGCAGTCACCGATTGCCTCGTGCCTTCTCCGAATCTTCCGGCCAGCATCTCGCAGGTGGATGTAGACTATGTTGTTGTGGTAGACGCAATTGGCAACCCTGCCAAAATTGCTACCGGTGCAGCAAAGCCTACCACCGATATGCGCAAGCTGCTGATGGCCGATTACTGCACCCAGTTCGTCATTAACACTCCGTGGTTTAAAGACGGCTTCAGTTACCAGACAGGGGTGGGCGGTGCTTCCATCGCATCTACCCTTTCGCTCGGCAAAATCATGAAAGAGCGAGGCATAAAGATGAAGTTTGGTGTGGGCGGCATTGCCGGCCCCATGTGCCAGCTTCTCGAAGACGGGCTCATCGAAACACTCGTCGACACCCAGGACTTTGATGTCGCGGCTATCGATTCCATCAAAACCAACCCGCGCCATTTTGAGATCTCGGCATCCGAGTATGCGAACCCGTTCAACAAGGGCGCCTATGTCAATCAGCTGGATTTCGTCATTCTGGCTGCCCTTGAGGTCGATGTCCACTTCAATTGCAACGTCGTGGTCGGCTCTGACGGCGTCATTACTGGCGCACAGGGTGGCCACCCCGACACCGCCGCCGGTGCAAAATGCACTATCGTAATCGTACCGCTGTTGCAGGGCCGCATACCTGCAATCTGCAGTGAGGTTACGGCAGTCACAACCCCCGGCGAAACGGTAGACGTAGTGATCACCGATTACGGCATTGCAATCAACCCGGCACGTAAAGACCTGCTGGAAGCCATGAAGGACGTCAACTTGCCCTTCTGCACCATTGAAGAATTACGCGACAAAGCGTATGCCATCACCGGTGCACCTGACCCTGTCCGGTTCGAAGACCATGCGGTGGGCATCATTGAGGCCCGCGACGGCACGGTTATGGATGTGGTATATCAGGTAAAGCCCTACCAGTTTTAACCCATCTACTACTCACCTTTTGTTCTCGGGGCCCAACCGCAAAGTGCCACTTGCGGTTGGGCCCCAACCTCTTTATACTTAATATTGCCGGTTTTATCATCTTATATGTCAGGAGCGAGCGCTGTGTTCAGGTTTATAATAACGCTTTTTATAGCAATTTCGATAGGCTATATAGCCTACCATGTGAAAATACCCGGCGGCTTTATGGTCGGTGCGGTGCTTGGCAGTGCAGTGCTAAGCATCTCTACCGGTGTTGCCTATATGCCGGGCTGGACCAAAATTGCCGCACAGGTAACCGCCGGTGCTTTCATCGGCTGCGGCATTAGCAAAAGCGACCTTGCCGGGTTTCGCAGCCTTCTACGCCCTATCCTGACTTTACTTTCTATGATGCTTGCGCTCAACCTTTTAATGGGCTATCTCGTCTACCGGTTTAGCCCACTGGACGCAGTAACCGCCTTTATGTGTGCTGTGCCGGGCGGTATGAGCGATATTCCTATTATTGCAGCCGAAATGGGGGCAGATGCCGCCAAGGTAACTGCGGTGCAATTTTTGCGCATGGTGGCGGGGATTGCTATTTTTCCCTCCGTAATCCGCGCTATGACCCGTGGCGAACCTCAACCGCAGCCTGCGGATGCCTCTGTTGCTGACAGTGCTCTTGCCGAAAGCAGCAAACCACGGCAAAGCTTTTTTCTTACCCTGCTTGTGGCCACGGCAGGCGGCCTGCTGGGCCGTGCGCTCGGTATGGCCTTTGCCGTGATTGCTTCGGTACTGTTTAAACTGACCACCGACCGCGCTGTTTTGCCCATGTGGGCAAAACGAATGGCGCAGGTTCTTTCAGGTGCCTACATAGGGAGCAGTATCAGCGCGCCGGATTTGATAGAAATGCGTCAGGTGCTGGTACCTGCCCTGCTTATTTTAGCGGGCTACGCGGTAAACTGTTTTTTAACCGGGCTACTGCTTCACCGCGGCTGTCACTTTACCCGCCGCGAAGGTATGCTGGCTGCAACCCCTGCCGGTGCGTCAGACATGGCCTTGATTTCGGCAGATCTCGGTGTAACAAGTCCCAACCTTGTTGTGATGCAGACCCTTCGCTTGCTTGCGGTAGTCATTATCTTTCCGCAGGTGATTCATCTGGTGCTGCTGTTTTTGCATTGACCCGTAACTGAGAAAGGAGAATGGCCCGCCATGTCGGACTATCATTTTAGCGAAATACGCCCCGGTGACCGCCGCGCAGTGCGCGAGATGGAAACCCTGCTCAAAGCAGAGGGCATCTCAAAAGATGGCAACCTTGAATTTTCTGTCGGCTTGTACGATGAAGACTATCAGTTGGTTGCCACCGGCTCTGCTTTTGCCAATACACTGCGCTGCCTTGCAGTAGACAGTGGGCACCGCGGAGAAGGCCTAATGGGGCAAATCGTCAGCTATTTGGTAGACTGGCAGTTTCGGCGCGGCTATTCTGACCTTTTTCTATACACCAAAACCAGTACCGCCCACTTTTTTACCGACCTCGGTTTTTATGAAGTGGCGCGCGGCGGTGACAAGGTTGTGTTTTTAGAAAATCGCAAAAATGGCTTCGCCCGTTATCTTGCCCGCTTGCAGGCAGAAACCGAAGCCTCTGGGCTAAAAGGTAGCCGCATAGGTGCGGTGGTGATGAACGCAAACCCTTTCACGCTGGGGCATCAGTACCTGCTGGAAACCGCCGCCGCTGACTGCGATATCCTGCACCTCTTTATGGTGTCGGAAGATGCTTCTCTTGTGCCGTTTGCAGTGCGAGAGCAGCTTGTGCGCGCTGGGTCTGCGCATTTGGGCAACATTGTGTATCACTATACGGACAGCTACCTCATTTCGTCCGCTACCTTCCCTTCTTACTTTTTAAAAGACTCCGAAACAGTGATTCGCTCGCAGGCTGCGCTGGACACTGAGCTATTTACCAAAATTGCACAAAAGCTTGGCGTGACAGTGCGTTATGTGGGCGAAGAGCCTTTCAGCGAGGTAACCAACATCTATAATGAGGTGATGGCCGAGCGGCTGAGCGCTGCCGAAATCGCTTTGCGGGTGACACCGCGCAAAGCGCAAGACGGCAAAGCCATCAGTGCTTCTCAGGTGCGGCAAGCCATTCACGATGGCAATTTGGAAGTACTGCGCGGATTGGTGCCGGAAACAACTTATAGCTATTTTGCATCGGACGAAAGCCGCCCGGTGCGCGAAAAGATTCAGCAGGCTGCGGAGGTGATTCACTATTAACCCGGTTACTACAGTTTTTCCCGAAGAAGTTACACTGCTTGAAATGCTGGAGGCGCGAGAGCAACGCGCGCAAAAGCAGCAAATGTTGTTAAACGGGCACAAGCAACCTGTAATTTCACTTACTTTAAATATCCCCGGCCCTACCAAAGTGTTCAGCGGCGTTGCGGAAGCCTTTTGTGAGGGCTGCCGCAGGGTGGAAACCCTGCTTGTCCAAGAAAATCTGGCGATTAGCGACCAGAAGGAAACACGCGCCAAAACCGGCTACGAAATGCTTTACAGTGTAGCTGCCGAAGCAGCTGCACTAAAAGCGTTGATGGTAACGTTGGAAGAACAGGATGCGCTTGGGCGTTTATTTGATATTGACGTGCTGGATGCAAACGGGCGCCAGATGAGCCGTACCGATATTGGTGCAGCACCACGCCGATGCCTGATTTGTGAATCCCCTGCCCATGCCTGCGCCCGCAGCCGGCAACACAGTGTGGAGGAATTGACCGATGAAATACACCGAATCCTGTGCACAGCCTTTTCTATGCAGTAACACGGCCGTAAAAATGCCTTTAAAAGGACATGCCGAACTGTGCCGTGCCCGTTTTTTGACGAAATTGGAGCAGGCACTTATTTTCGGCCTGATGGAAGAAGTGCGCACCACGCCAAAACCAGGCCTGGTAGACCTGGCAGACAATGGGGCACACCGCGATATGTGCTATGATACGTTTGCATCCAGTACCCGCGCCATTACGCCATACCTCACTGCAATGGGCGCCCTGGGATACGATTTTGACGGTGCTTCAGACGTATTGTTTCCGCACCTGCGCCGTTTGGGCGCCGAGGCCGAAAAGGCAATGTTTGCAGCGACAGAGGGCGTCAACACGCACAAAGGCGCCATTTTTTCGCTTGGGCTTCTCGCAGCTGGCATCGGTTATCTGTTCCGCCGCAAGGGGTTCTTTTCGACGGGAGAGCTTTTCGAGCTTTGCAGCGCAGCAGCAACCCCCTGGCTGGAAAAAGATTTTGAAGAAATGCGTTGTCGCCAGCCTGTAACACACGGCGAAAAGCTGTTTGCCCAATATGGCTTCCGCGGCATACGCGGCGAGGCACTGGACGGATTCCCGGCTCTGCGCTGTGTGGGGCTGCCAGCATTGGCAAAGGCAAACCGTACCCAGCCTTGCGCCAACAGCGCACAGCTTTTTATATTGCTTACATTGATGGCACAGGTGGAGGATACGAATATTTTAAACAGGGCGGGCCCCAGTGCACTCAATCAAGTACAGGCCGAGGCCCAGCAGTTTATCGCCGATTTCGCCGTCATCGACAACCACGCGCTCTCAGCACTGGCCGAAATGAACCGGCGTTTTATCGAGCAAAACATCAGCCCCGGCGGTTGCGCAGATTTACTTGCCGCTTCGCTGTTTTTAGGCCGGTTGGAAGAGGCTGGCATCTTACGACTGATATAAGCATTGCTTCGCTCATCTCATGTCCCCTCAAATTTTATAAATCTTTCTCCTCTTATCCCCCAACCCTTCTGCTTTTGACCAACCGGTAAAGCAGGAGGGTTTCTTTTCGCTCTAGCGTGCCGGCACGCAGTTGATTTTCGCTTATTTTGTGCTATATTAAAGAGGTAACTATTGCTGGGTTGCCTTGTTTTAAGGCAACCCATACCGCCGCGCTTTTAAACTGCCAAGCGGTGAAATCTTCAGTCTTTTGACCGGACAAGAAAGGAAGATCGCATGAAATTTTTTATTGATACCGCTAATGTGGAGGAAATCCGCAAAGCAAATGACATGGGTGTAATTGCAGGTGTTACCACAAACCCCAGCCTCATCGCCAAAGAGGGGCGCGACTATGCAGAAGTTCTGCGTGAAATTGCCGCCTTTGTAGATGGGCCGATTTCGGGTGAAATTAAAGCAACGACCACCGATGCCGAAGAGATGGTAAAAGAGGGCGAAGCGATTTATGCGCTGGACCCGAAACACATGGTCGTGAAAATCCCGATGACCACCGAAGGCTTAAAAGCCATCAAAGCGCTCAGCGCAAAGGGCATCCCGACCAACTGCACCTTGATTTTCAGCGCAAACCAGGCGTTGCTTGCCGCCAGAGCCGGCGCTACTTTTGTCAGCCCGTTCCTGGGCAGATTAGACGACATCAGCCAGCCGGGCATTGAACTGATTGAAACCATTGCAGCGATGTTTGACAACTACCCGGACATCACTACCGAAATTATCGCGGCTTCAGTGCGCTCCCCCATTCATGTGACCGACTGCGCTCTTGCTGGTGCGCATATCGCCACTGTTCCGTATGCGGTACTTGAGCAGATGACTCATCATCCGCTGACCGACCAGGGAATTGAAAAATTCAAAAAAGATTACCTCGCCGTGTTTGGCGCATAATTTCGCTTATTATTGCTGTTTATAAAAAGAGCCCTAAAACCCAATGCAAAACGCTTTGGATTTTGGGTTCTTTTTTTGTTGCATTTTTTCAAAAGTACGTGTATATTAGTTATACAAGTATAACTTTTAATACCAGCGGGAGATGAAATAGATGAAAAAGCAACCAACGCATTTTATGGCAACAGTGAAAGTTGGGCCTAAAGGGCAGGTCGTTATTCCCAAAGAGATTCGAGAAATGTTCGGAATTGAGCCGGGAGACAGTGTCATGGTTATGGCAGACAGCAGCCGCGGCATCGCTATTCATAAACAAAGCGTTATGGAAGGCATTGCAAAAGCAATTTTTGAAGGTAAGCCGCAGACCTTCGACCCCGATGGCGATTCTTCTGGTCTTACCGGTTTTGCCAGCGCGATTCAAGAAACAACGGAAAAAGGCCAGGTGAGCAAATGAGCGCGGAAGTGTTAACGGTAAAAAACCTTTGCAAGACCTACCCTGCTTTTACGCTCAAAAATGTTTCTTTTTCGCTGGAAAAAGGAAAAATAACCGGCTTCATCGGCCGCAATGGTGCCGGTAAATCCACTACCCTAAAAGCATTGTTTCATTTCTTGCACCCAGACAGTGGTGAAATCCGTTTCTTTGGTGATTCGATTACCGAGCATGAGCTTGCCATCAAGCAACGGGTGGGCTTTGTTTCGGGCGGGATTGATTATTACACTAAGAAAAAAATAAAGACAATCACCGCCGTAACCAAAGCCTTTTATCCCACTTGGGACGATGCTGCATACCAAAAATATTTGAAGCTGTTTGCTTTGGACGAAAACAAAACGCCCAGCCAGCTTTCGGCAGGTATGCGGGTAAAATACGCTCTTGCGCTGGCGCTTTCGCACAATGCAGAACTGCTGATTCTGGACGAACCTACCAGTGGCCTTGACCCAATATCGCGTGACGACCTGCTGGATGTTTTGATGGCTTTGTGCGACGAGGGTAAAACGATTTTATTTTCTACCCATATCACTTCTGACCTCGACAAATGCGCTGACCGGATTATTTACATCCAAAATGGCCAAATTTTAGCTGATTCTTCGATTCAGTCATTTGTGCAGGGGTATAAAACCGTAACGCTGACAGAAAAGTGCCCCTTAGAAAAAGAGGCGTTGCTGATTGGAACCAAGCGCAGCAAAAATGGCTACACCGCACTGGTAAAAACCGAAAATGCTACAGCACTCGGTTTGCCCTGCATTGATGCAGACCTGGAATCTATTATGATTCATCTTGAAAAAGAGGTGGCAGAATGAAAAACGTACTTAAAAAAGAGCTGCTGCTTGCGCTGCATCCCACCGCACCATTATTTTTGCTGCTTTCTGCAATGTTGCTCATTCCCAACTATCCTTACTATGTAGTGTTTTTTTATAATGCACTGGCAATCTTTTTCACCTGTTTGCTGGGGCGCGAAAACAACGACGTTTTTTACTCGCTTACCCTGCCTATTCCAAAGCGGGACATTGTAAAGGGCCGTTTTGCTTTTGTGGTGCTGTTGCAGGTAGCTCAGCTTGTTATCGCGGTCCCGTTTGCTTTACTTCGCCAACAAATGCCGCTGCCGGGCAACCAGGTTGGCATGGATGCAAACATTGCCTTATTCGGGCTTTCGTTGATATTGATGGGACTTTTCAACCTCGTTTTCTTCGCTATTTACTATAAAGACATCAACAAAGTCGGCACTGCCTTTGCCTGGGGCAGCGCAGTGGTTTTTGTTTATATCTGCATTGCCGAGGCTGCCGCACACGTGGTGCCGTTCTTCCGCGATGTACTGGATACCAAAGATCCTCAAAATCTTTCTGCAAAACTGCTTGTTCTCGCAATTGGCGGTTTGCTTTACGCAGCTTTCACGCTGCTTGCATATCGCAGAGCCGTCCAAACGTTTGAAGTGCAGGACCTTTAAAATACAGCAGCCTTGCTTTATCCATACCAAAAGGGTGTACCGTTTTTCGGCGCTGTTGACAAAGTGGCATAAAAATAGCGGATGTCCAGATATTCTGAGCATCCGTAAAATTTTCAGCCATATTAAGTTCTCGGGGCTATGATTTAGCAGCCGTACCATCCTCTTTAGATTTAATGCCGTCGCCGAAAGCAGGCAATGCTCGTAGGCATTGCCCAGTCCACGCTTCCGCAGGCGTGCTAAATTATGGTTTGCTTTCTGATGGGAGAAATTACCCTCGCACCAAATTTTACGCAGTCGCATAGCTGCAAGATATTCTGGGGAGCCATTTGCTCTATGCTGTTTATCTGTAGCAGACTTATGGTACGTACGCTCTACCTCTTTGTATTTTGCCGTGCCGGAAATGCAATTTTCTCTAATAGGGCAGGTATTACATTGCTTGGCGGTAGATTTATAACGCTTACAGCCTAACTTCTTGCGATAGGTGGAAAACACCAATTTACATCCGTTAGGGCAGGTTAAGCTGTCACTTTCTTCATCGTACTCAAAGTCGTGTATTGAAAATACAGTCAATTCTTCACATGATGGCGCCCTTTGCGGAATATAGGTTTGGATGCCTTTATCAAGCATATCCTTATGAATCTCTGAGCTGTCATACCCAGCATCGGCACACACAGCATCCGGTTGAAATCCAAATGTATCAATCTGGTGCTTAATTCGCTCGGAGTGAACCGAAGCATCGGTTGCATTACCCGGCGTTACACAAACATCGGTTATGATGCCATGCTTTCCATCACAAGTCTGGTGGCTGAGATAATGAAAGCCTAAAGGCTTTCCGGGACGTTTCATGAAGCCAGCATCCGGATCAGTTGGACTTTTTAGTTGTTCCTTTTGTTTGGCTGGTTTGGTGTCTTCATTTTCCTCACACAAAATTCCATCCCGACGTGCCTCGTCATTAAGGCGACTGAGATATGCAGATGGTTCTATATCTACTAATATTCGTTCTGAGATATCGTTCCGTACATTGGCTCGCACGTGAGTTGAATCGGTAAGCAGCAGCTTGCCTCCCACCAATTCATATTCTATACATTGCTTGACTATTTCAGCAAAAATCTCTTCAAAGATAGTGCTGCCTTTAAATTTTCTTCGACGTAGTTGCGATAATGTTGAGTGGTCTGGCACTGCTTCATCTAAATCTATTCCCAAAAACCAACGGTACGCAATATTTACTTCAATTTCCTTTTCTAATCTGCGTTCAGAGTTGATGCCATAAAGATAACCTAAGAGGAGCATTTTTACAATAACTACAGGGTCAATGGAACGCCTGCCTGTTTGTGAGTACATGTGCTCGACCCTTTGATAAATGAAGCTGAAATCAATAAATCTATCCAATTGCCTTAAAAAATGACCCTGCGGCATTAAATTTTCCATTGTTACACACATCATTTTTTGTTGTACACAATTTTTTTGATTCATCATAACAGCCACCATCCCTTTGTTTAATTATACCATATTTGATGGCTTGCTAATATACTTTGCTTTGTCAACAGCTCCGTTTTTCGGTACACCCTTTTTGTTCGCTTACAGGTCTGCAATATTCATTTTTTCAATTTCTGCAAGGCTTTCTCGTTTTTCTTTTTCGAGCATTTTATTTACAAAGTAAATTGCAAACAAAATCGCTGCCTCAAAAATTGCAGGAATGCCAACTATAATAAATCCGCACGCGGCTATAATGGGCAAAATGAGCGCCATTTTAGAATGTCTTTTGCAGAAAAAGACCTGAAGCCCGATTAAGAGCAAGAAAATGCCCAGAAAGATAAAAAGCCCCACACTCACAATCAACATACATCTATTCTCCTTTTACTTTTTTATAGCCTTGTATCAGCAGTTTTGCTGTGTCAAAATCAATTTTCTCATTGACTGCCAGCCGTTTGACCAGCGCTATATATGGATCGCCAGAAACTTCTTCGCTGATTTGTATTTTCTGAATCAGCTTATCCAGCCGCAGCCTTACTGTAGGATAAGTAACGCCATACTGCTGCGCAATTTCTTTTAAAGAGCCAGATGCAAGCACAAACTTTTTCATAAAAGCCAGGTCTTCATCTTCCAGCCCTGCCATCCACTCCGGAATCATTTCTATTGCCATAGCCACCACTCCTTTAATAATATTAAATATAAACTATAATTTTATTAAAGTCAATGTGTAATTATTTCTTTGATTTTAATTTTACATGTTATTTATATTATTCTTTTTCTGCGCTTACCTTTGCAAACACCAGGCTAGGTTGGTATAATCAAGCTAATAACTACTGCTAGATTTTCTGGGTGTGCAGACACGAAAGGATAAAACGATGCTGGAAGTTTGTTTTAGTGATTCGGTCAAAGGGGCTTTGCATTATGCGCAGCACTGTAAAAACAGCATTGGCGGAGCCAGTTGCATTGCCGTCATTGGTCGCGGCAAGCTAAGCTGGTGGCAGCGCAAAAAAGCAGAGGCAAAAGCCCGCGCCAGGCAGCAAAAACTGCAAGCACAGGCCGTACCGCTGGGTGGCTGCAAAGAAGACCTTGCCTCACTTTCGTTTGACTTTTCTATGGGCGATATTGCCGCACCTTTCGGCGATGAAAACTGCCCGCGGCAGCAACTGCTGCAACAGTGGTTCACCGCAGACCCTTGGGGTGAACTGGAACAGATGGAAGCCACCGCCACAAAGTTTTGGCAAGATTGCCTTGTCGACCTTGAAAAACTAAAAGCCCGCGCAGCGGCGGGGGACACAATCCGCATCTGGGCAGACGATCTGCCCTCCAGTGCTTGCGGGTTGCTGTTTGCGGCAGATATTTTGCAGCACTTTAATACACCTGTCACGCTGGTACCGCTGCCGAAAGAATATACCATGGGCGATGACGCAGTCGTTCAGCCGATTGGCTGGGGTGATATAACACCCGAGCTTTACGGTGTTTTTGCCAAAGATGCCGTGCCCATTTCTGCATCGCAGTTAAAAGAGATGTCCGTACGCTGGCAGCAATTGGTGCGTGAAAATGCCCCGCTGCGGGTGGTCGAAAACGGACACGCCATCAGCGCGCCGATAAACTATTACGATGCTGCCATATTAGAAGAGTGCCCGCCAGAAGGCTGCCGGGTATGTGAGCTAATCGGCAAGGTGCTGGGGCGCCGCAGACTTGGCATCAGTGACTGGCTTGTGGCCCAGCGTATTCGCGCACTGCTTGCCTATGGTGTATTCACCATGCAAAAGGATGACCCACGCCGCTTTTATAATGCGGTTATTGCCCACACATAACATTTAATCGAAAATGCAAATAAAAAAGCCTCTTCTTACACAGAAGAGGCTTTTCTTTTATAAAGCGCAAGCAGCTGTAAACCAGCAAGCTATTTTCGCCTTTTATTGTATCTCAATTTGCTTTGTCTAAACGATTTTTGTTGTCCAGTCTTCCAGGTTCCAAACATCAGTCACAAGGTCGCTGTAAAACTCCGGCTCATGGCTGACCAATATCACTGTGCCCTTAAACTCTGCTACAGCCTGTTTCAAGGATTCTTTCGCATACACATCCAGATGGTTGGTCGGTTCGTCAAGCACCAGCAGGTTCATGCCGCGCAGCATCAGCTTGCACAGCCGAAGCTTAGCATGCTCGCCGCCGCTCAACACCCGCACCTGGCTTTCGATATGCTGGGTGGTCAGCCCACAGCGGGCCAGTGCACCGCGCACCGCTGCATTGGTCATCGAAGGGAATTCTTGCCACACCTCTTCCAGTGCGGTGTTTTTACTCGCTGCATGTTCCTGCTCAAAATATCCTGTTTCTACAGTGTCGTCTACTGTTACTTCGCCAGCAAACGGCGGAATAATACCCAGCATCGTTTTCAGCAAAGTGGATTTACCAAGGCCGTTCACGCCTTTGATGGCAATCTTCTGCCCTCGCTCTACCACAAAGCTCAGCGGTTGGGTCAGGGCTTCATCGTAACCCAGCACAAGGTCTTTTGCTTCTATAATAAACTTGCCCGGCGTGCGCGAATAGGTAAACCCGAAGGTTGGCTTCGGCTTTTCTTTTGCCAGCTCGATGACTTCCATCTTATCCAGCTTTTTCTGTCGGCTACGCGCCATATTTGCCGTAGCAGCACGTGCTTTGTTGCGGGCAACAAAATCCTCCAGTTGAGCAATCTCTTTTTGCTGCTTTTCGTACGCCTGCTCCACCTGCCGTTTTTTCAGGTCATACATCGCCAGAAAATTATTATAATCGCTCTTATAGCGGGTTAATACGCCGTTTTCCACATGGTACACTACATTAATAACGTTATTTAAAAACGCTTCGTCATGCGAAACAAGCAAAAATGCATTTTCATAGTTCTGCAAAAAGTTGGTCAGCCAGACAATATGGTTTTCATCGAGATAGTTGGTCGGCTCGTCCAAAATTAAAATCGTCGGATTTTCCAGCAGCAGTTTGGTCAGCAGCACTTTGGTGCGCTGCCCGCCGGAAAGCTCTGCGACGTCACGGTCGAGTCCAATTTCGCCAAGCCCAAGGCCGCCGGCATACTCTTCTACGCGGGAATCAATGCTGTAAAAGCCGCTGTGGTCGAGGATATTTTGCAGATCGCCGACCTCTTCGAGCAGCTCGTTCATTTCGTCTTCGCTGGCATCGCCCATTTTTTCATACATGGCCAGCATTTCTTGTTCAAGCTGGAACATGGGAGCGAATGCATCGCGCAGCACATCGCGGATTGTTTTGCCCGCGGTGAGGCTGGTGCGCTGGTCAAGGTAGCCTACCGTGACATGCTTGCCCCAAGTAATGGTGCCTTCGTCGGGCGGCAGTACCCCGGTGATGATATTTAAAAAGGTGGATTTGCCCTCGCCATTCTCCCCTACCAGGCCCACGTGTTCGCCTTTGCGCAGGCGAAAGGAAGCATCGTCGAGGATACAGCGCGCGCCATACCCATGTGTTACGTTTTGCACATTCAGCATCTGAGGAACCTCCGGTAAAATCTCTTACAAAAGCAAAACCCCGATGCATCACATCGGGATTTTCAGCTTTTCTATTATATCCAATTTTGCGCCGGTTGTCCATTGGCAAATATGCGCTCGCTGTGCTTTTGCAGATGACACGCCAAAACAAATATGGTAAAATTCAGATACTGCAAGCTACTGTGGCTTTTTCGGCCACCCTGCCAGGAGGGCTTTATGCTTTATCATGCAAAAAATTGCATCGTTTCTATCGGCAATACTGATATGAACTATATTACCTTTGGCAATGGCCCTAAAACACTGGTGATGATTCCAGGCTTGGGCGATGGGCTGAAAACCGTAAAGGGCATGGCCCTTCCATTTGCGTACCTGTACCGTGCTTTTGCAAAAAACTACCGGGTATTTGTGTTTAGCCGAAAAAATGAAATGCCACAAAATTATTCGCTGCGCGACATGGCCGAAGACCAGGTTGCCGTGATGAAAGCACTTGGACTTTCTGATGTTTGCCTTTTGGGCGTTTCTATGGGTGGTATGATAGCCCAACACATTGCGCTTAACCATCCCGAAATGATAAAAAAGCTGGTTTTGGCAGTTACCGCTGCGCAGCAAAACGAAACTTTGCAAAATGTGGTTTGCCGGTGGATTGCAATGGCCGAACGCGGCGATTATAAAAGCCTGGTCATTGATACGGCTAAACGGTCTTACAGCGAAGCCTACATCAAAAAACACAGCGCCTTTCTTCCACTTTTGGGGATAGTGGGTAAACCGAAGGACTTCAGCAGATTCCTCATTCAAGCAAACGCATGCCTTAGGCATAATGTGGCAACACGGCTACCTGAAATAAACTGCCCCACCCTTGTGGTTGGCGGTGACAGAGATCATGTTGTCGGCACCGCCGCATCTACCGAAATCTCAAATAAAATTCCCGGCAGTAAGCTCGTGCTCTACAACGGACTTGGCCATATGGCCTACGAGGAAGCACCTGATTTTAACCAGCAGGTATTGGCTTTTTTAGATGACTGAGCTTACAGCCGCCGCTTTTTCACCTAAAAAAGTCCTGCACTTGCCCTTTGCGGCCAGCATATTTTTATAGAAAACAAAGTAGCCCGACACCTTAACAAGTGCCGGGCTGTTTTGCTTTGCATGCTTAATTCAGTTTTTGCTCGCCGCGCACAGCTTCGGCGGCAGCGAGCACTTCTTCGGCCGAAGCGCCAAAACCTGCGGTAAGGGTGGCCGCAATCGCCCCTTCCACAAATGGCGCATCCGCCAGCAGCAGCTGGGTTTGCGGCAGTGCTTCCTGCACCATCTCGGCGGTCATCACTGCACTGCCCATATCCATCAGCAGCACTGCGCCATCGCCATCATCCGCTTGTCGCACCGCCTCATACAGCGCATCATAAGAGGTGCCAAAGCTGCCGTCTGGCAGGCCGCCCGCAAAGGTGACTCGCGCTTCGGGCGCCATCATTTTGGCAAGCCCGGCGACGCTTTGCGCCACCGCACCGCTGTGCGAAATCAGTACAATGCCCACCATCAGCCAAGCACCTCCTGCGCAATTACCTGCAATATCAAAAGCGAGCTGGCGGCGCCGGGGTCGGCGTGGCCAATGCTTCGATTGCCGAGATAGCTTGCGCGGCCCTTGGTTGCAATGATGGTTTTGGTGTATTCGACGCCGGCTTCGGCTGCTTTTACGGCACGCCGCAAACCGTTTGCAAAGTCCGGATCTTCCCGCAGTGCATTGAGTGCGGGAATCAACGCATCCAGCATCGTCTTTTCGCCCTGCTGCGCTTTTCCGCGCATTGCGATACCTGCAATGGCGGCATCAAAGGCACGAATAAAGTCGTTGCTGTCCATCTCTGTTTTTTCGCCTACCGCCGCGCCTGCCTTTAAAAAAGCTGTGCCGTACAACGGGCCAGAGGCACCCCCCACGGTAGAAACTAGTGTCATTCCTGCCATTTTAAGGATTGCCCCAACGCTGGCATTCGCCGCTTCATCCAAACGTGCTGCAACTGCACCAAAACCACGCGCCAGGTTAATGCCGTGGTCACCGTCGCCAATGGCACGGTCAAGCGCTGTCAGCGCATCTTTTTCCTGCTCTACTGCCTGCGCAATTTTACGCAGAACTTCAGCTACCTTTTTGCTGTCTGCCATAACTATGGCCCTTCCTTTCTTGGAAACTGTGCCGCGCCCGGCTTTGCCAAGCTATATAATACTATTAAATAATGAAAACGGCACAATACCGAAACTTGAAAGTGCTGCCTTTCAAGTTTTCTACTTTTCTATTTGCCGCGAGCGCAATGTCGCCGAGGCTGCTTTAGTTTTTCCAGGCCGGTGCATCGCAGGGTGCATCCAGCAGCTGCTTAAGTTCATCATCCAGCCGCAGCAGCGAAATCGAAAATCCCGCCATTTCAATCGAGGTCATATAGTTGCCCACCATCGTTTTGTAAACTTGAATTCCGCGCTCTGCCAGCAGGTCCTGTAATTTATTGTTGAGCAAAAACAGCTCCATCAGCGGGGTGCCACCTGCACCGTTTACAAGCACTGCTACTTCACTGCCCACGTAGTCGATATCCGCGAGAATCTTTTCGGTCAGCATCGTCACAATTTGATCGGCCGGGGCAAGTTTTTCGCGGTGGGTGCCCGGTTCGCCGTGGATGCCAATGCCGATTTCCATCTCGTCATCCGCAAGGTCAAAGCCAGGGGTGCCTGCTGCCGGTACGGTGCAGGGCGAAATTGCCATGCCCATGGTGCGCACGTTGTCGATTACTTTTTGTGCCACTCGCTGCACCTGGTCAAGCGGGGCCCCCGCTTGTGCTGCGGCGCCTGCAATTTTGTGGACAAAAATGGTGCCTGCAACGCCGCGGCGCCCGGTGGTGTAAAGGCTGTCTTCAACGGCCACGTCGTCATTGGTTACAACCGAGCGCACCTCAATGCCGTCCATCGCCGCAAGCTCTGCCGCCATTTCAAAGTTCATAATATCGCCGGTGTAGTTTTTCACAACCATCAGCACGCCTGCCTCGGTGGCAATCGCGCGGATGCCTTCATAAATCATATCCGGTGTGGGGGAGGTAAACACTGCGCCTGCAACTGCCGCGTCCAGCATTCCGGTGCCTACAAAGCCACCGTGAGCCGGCTCGTGTCCGCTGCCGCCGCCGCTGATGAGTGCAACTTTACTTTCTTTTTTCTCGGCTCGTACCACTACATTTCCGCAATCCAATTTACGCAGCATATGCGGATAAGCTTTTACGAGACCTTCTATCATTTCGCGCTCGACATTTTCGGGCTGGTTGATAAGTTTTTTCATAAGTAACGCCCCTTTCGTATTGGCAGGGTTATTTTTCAACATTGTCTTAAAACTTGTGTGGAAAGCTGGTGGAAAACTCAAAGCACCTCACTGGTTGCAATCAAATCTACATCCGTATCGCAGACATGCGGCAGAATCACTTCCCCGATTTTCACCGGGCGCAGTACCGAAACTGTAGCGGCTGCACGCAGGCAGTCAAAAACCAGTTTTTTATCAATCGGCTTTGAGGTTTTTACCGAGAGCGGCTCTCGCCCGCCGGAAAGACGCACCAGTGCCGTCACCATGCGCTTTGGTGCAGTCAGCTCTTCTTTTGCGTAATTCTCGCCCACCTTGCAGGTAAACCCGGCAAGCGAAAGGATGTGCCCTTCCTCATCCAGCTCTGCTGAGATCTGGCAGCCCATCGGGCAACCAATACAGGTAAGCTCTTTTTTGTTGCTCATACCTGCTCGCCTCCTTCCTGCGGCAATACCACCCGAACAGTAACTTTTTGCGCCTCCGGGTATTCTGCCGCCCATGCGGGCAAAAATGCCATGCGAACCATCTCGCCCGGCGTAAGGATGCGGAATTTGCGGCGCGCTACCTCTGCACCGTCCAGCTCTATGGCTACCGCGGCATTTGGATATACACCGCGCGGGCGGAACATCAGCTGCACCGGCTCGGCAAGGGTTTTGGACATGCGCTGCGGTACAACTCCGCCTGCGCCAAAGCCGCTTTCTACAACCATCTGGTTTTCTGGCTGCGGCAGCTTGCCTTCTGCATAATGCAGCGCTGCCAGCCCGGCTTTTGCAGCTTCTTCCGAAACAAAGTCCACCAGGTCATGCACATGCAGTACGTTACCGCAAGAGAAGATGCCCGGAACGCTTGTTTCCAGTTGTTCGTCTACCAACGCGCCGCTCGTCGCGGCAGAAAGCTCGACCCCTGCCATCGAAGAAAGCTCGTTTTCCGGAATCAGTCCCACTGAGAGCAGCAGTGTGTCGCAGTCAAAAATCTGCTCTGTGCCGGGGATGGGGCGCAGTGCTTCGTCCACCTGTGCCACCGTTACACCGGTAAGCCGCTCTTTGCCTGCAACGTCTACCACGGTATGGCTGAGCAGCAGCGGAATGTCGTAGTCGTTGAGGCATTGCACGATATTGCGTTTGAGCCCCGAAGAATATGGCATAAGCTCAACCACACCCAGCACTTTTGCGCCGAGAAAGGTCATGCGGCGCGCCATAATCAGCCCAATGTCGCCAGAACCCAAAATCACCACACGTTTGCCCGGCATCATCCCTTTGCGGTTAACCAGCTTTTGTGCTGTGCCAGCCGTATAAATACCGCTGCACCGCCAGCCCGGAATGCCCAGCGCACCGCGCGGGCGCTCGCGACAGCCCATTGCCAAAATTACCGCACCTGCCTCAAACTCCTGTACGCCTTCGCTGCGGGAAACGGCAGTCACCACCCGCTGCTCAGAAATATTCACTACCATCGTGTCGCATTGGTACGGAATACCGTATGCCTCTACCTTCTCTATGTAACGCGCGGCATACTCGGGGCCAGTCAGCTCTTCACCAAAGGTGTGCAGTCCAAACCCATTATGAATACATTGTTTCAAAATGCCGCCCAGTGCTTCCTCCCGCTCTAAAATCAGCAGGTCTCTGCAACCGGCTTCCCACGCGGCCACGGCAGCAGCAAGCCCGGCAGGGCCGCCGCCTACAATGACAATCTGCACTTTTTTCATTCCTGCTCGCCCCCTTCTTCCTCTGCATTGGGCAGCACATCGCCCTGTACAAGGTATGAATCACCGCCGCATTTGGTAATTTCAGTTGGGTCAAGCTCCAGCTCTTCGCAAAGCAGCTCAATGGTGCGCGGCGTGCAGAAGCCTGCTTGGCAGCGCCCCATACCGGCGCGGGTACGGCGTTTGATGCCATCTACTGTGCGCGCACCTACCGGGCGGCGAATCGCTTCGCGAATTTCTGCCTCGGTCACGGTTTCACAGCGGCACACCACCTTTGCATAATCGGGGTTATGAGCAATCGCGCGGGCGCGCTCTTCCATTGTCATCTCGCGAAACTTCGGGATGCTGTGACGAATCGGGTCAAATGCTTCGTTGCGCGCGGCACCCAGCTTATCGGCAATGCTCTCTGCAAGATATTGCCCGATGGCCGGCGAAGAAGTAAGACCCGGAGATTCGACACCGCCAGCATTAAAGAATAGCGGCGCATCGGCCGGTTCTCCCAAGATAAAATCATCTTTATCGCTATGCGCGCGCAGGCCCGAGAATGTCGTGATAAAGTCCTTGCGCGGAATGTTCTCCCAGGTCAGGCTGCCATAACGCAGCGCTTTTTCCAGCCCCTCTGCTGTGGTGCGGGTATCGGCTTTGTCGTCGATATCCTCCGCAGTAGGTCCGATGAGCACTGTGCCATCTATGGTGGGCGAAACCAATATCCCTTTACCCATCTTGGTCGGCAGTTGGAACATCGCGGCGTGGAAAACATCTGCGTATTTTTTATCCACAATGTAATATTCACCACGGCGCGGGTGGATGTGGAATTCATCCTCCGACACCATATTATTGATGCGGTCTGAGTAAAGGCCTGCCGCATTTACGACAGCGCGGGTACGATAAACAGCATCTTTGCAAGCCACTCTCCAGCCGCCCTCGGTTTTTGCCACCGAGATTACTTCGGCATTGCGGCGGAACTTCACTCCATTTGTTGCGGCATTTTCTGCAAAGGCCGCCGTCAGCTCATACGGGCACACGATGCCGCCGGTCGGCACCAGCAGTGCCTCGGCCGCGGTGCGGCCTACATTCGGCTCACGGGCGCGCAGCTCATCTTGCCCGATAATGCGCAAATCCGGTACCCCGTTGACTGCGCCCTGCCGCAACAGTTCTTCTAATTTGTCATGGTCGTCAAACGAAAATGAAACCACCAGCGAAGTGTTCCACTTGCGCGGCACGTCGAGCTCTGCACAAATAGACTCGTACATTTTATTGCCAGCTACGTTGAATCTCGCCTTTTGGGTGCCGGGCTTGGCATCATACCCGCCATGGATAATGGCAGTGTTTGCTTTGCTTTGCCCATTACAGATATCGTCTGTCTTTTCCAGCAGCAGCACCTGCAGTTTAAACCGTGACAGCTCTCGCGCAATGGCGCAGCCGATAACACCGCCGCCGATAATAATGACGTCCAGCATAGAAAACTCACTTCCTTCAAAAAAATGCGAGAGGCAGACGTTGTCTGCCGACGTGTCTGCCCCTCGCGGGTGCGCGGCTGATTGCCGCAAATGAATAGCGCGCTATGGTTTAGAACGGAATCGCATTAAACAGCAATGCTGCCACGATACCGCCGATGATGGGGCCAACGACCGGCACCATTGCATAACCCCAGTTGGAGTCGCCTTTGCCCTGGATGGGCAGCAAAGCATGCGCAATACGGGGGCCAAGGTCGCGGGCGGGGTTGATGGCATAACCGGTGGTGCCGCCAAGGGACATACCGATTGAAACGATCAGGCCAAAGACAAAGAGTTTATCCACTGCAGAGGCCGATGCACCAGCAACGTTGCCAAAGCCAAGAATAGCGAAAACGAGGATAAAGGTGCCGACTGCTTCGCAGAAAATGTTGCGGGGCAGGTTTTTAACTGCCGGGCCGGTAGAGAAGCAGCCAAGTTTTGCTTTCGGGTCGTCGGTGGCATCAAACTGGTCTTTAAAGAACATAAAGACAAGTGCTGCGCCTACCATAGCACCGAGCATTTGGGCAATGATGTAACCGGGAACCATACTCCACGCAAAGTTGCCGCCGAGCGCGAGTGCAATGGTGAGAGCCGGGTTAAAGTGCGCACCGGAAGCCGCCCCGAAAATGCATGCCGGAACAAGAACCGCAAGGCCCCACGCCAGCGTGATTTGGATAGAGCCCGCACCCTTCATGCCGGATTTATTGAGCGAAACGTTTGCGACAACACCGTCGCCGAGCAAAACAAGAATTGCTGTGCCTAAAAATTCGCCAATGTACGGTAACATGAAATCCACCTCTTCCTTTCTAACCTTTGCTTATTTGCTCCAGCCGAACGAGCATTTTACGGCCTTGCTCCAGCCTGCCAGCTTCTCTGCGCGCTCCAGGTCCGCCATAGCAGGGTCAAACACTTTAGAAATCTGCCAGTTGTTCACAACATCTTCTTTGCTCTTCCAATAGCCCACTGCAAGCCCTGCCAGGTATGCAGCACCCATTGCTGTGGTCTCAATGCAGACAGGGCGATGCACCGGCGCGCCGATGATATCGGACTGGAACTGCATCAGGAAGTCGTTTGCGCAAGCACCGCCGTCAACTTTCAGCGCAGCAAGCTCAATGCCAGAGTCTTCCTGCATTGCATGCAGCACGTCGTAAGTCTGGTAGGCCAGGCTCTCCAGCGTTGCACGGATGAGATGATACTTGTTGACGCCGCGGGTAATGCCAACGATGGTGCCGCGGGCGTACTGGTCCCAATAAGGTGCGCCAAGGCCGGTAAAAGCAGGCACAACATAGCAGCCGTTGGTGTCTTTTACTTTTTTCGCGTAATACTCAGAATCCGGCGAAGAATCGACCAGCTTCATCTCGTCGCGCAGCCACTGAATAGCGGCGCCTGCCACGAAGATAGAGCCTTCCAGCGCATAGTTGACCTTGCCGTCAAGGCCCCATGCGATGGTGGTGACCAAGCCGTTTTTAGAGAAAACAGGGGTTTCACCGGTGTTCATCAGCATAAAGCAGCCGGTGCCGTATGTATTCTTTGCTTCGCCGGGATGGTAGCAGGTCTGGCCAAACAATGCTGCCTGCTGGTCGCCCGCAGCGCCGCCGATGGTAATCGGGCCGCCGAACCACTCTGCATCTGCATCGCCGTACACGCAGCTGGAGGGTTTGGGCTCCGGCAGCATGCATTTTGGAATGTCGAGCTCTGCAAGAATCTCTTCGTCCCATTTCAGCGTGTTGATGTTAAACAGCATCGTGCGGGAAGCGTTGGAATAATCCGTAACATGCACGCGGCCTTTGGTCAGTTTCCAGATCAGCCAGGTATCAATGTTGCCAAACAGCAGCTCGCCCGCTTCTGCGCGCTCCCTTACGCCGGGCACATTGTCCAGAATCCATTTCAGCTTGGTGCCGGAGAAATAAGCATCAATGGTAAGGCCGGTCTTTGCACGGAAGGAATCCACAAGACCTTTTGCTTTTAAGCTGTCGCAGTATTCTGAAGTGCGGCGGCACTGCCAGACGATGGCGTGGAATACCGGCTCGCCGGTTTCTTTATCCCATACAACAGTAGTTTCGCGCTGGTTGGTAATGCCGATTGCCGCAATATCCTCTGCCGCAACGCCCAGCTTTTTCATTGCCTCTCTTGCAACAGAAAGCTGTGTTTCCCAAATTTCTTTGGCATCGTGTTCTACCCAGCCCGCCTTCGGGAAATACTGGGGGAACTCTTTTTGTGCAACGCTGCACATTTCCCCTTTTTCATTAAAGAGAATGCAGCGGTTGCTGGTTGTGCCTGCGTCCAAAGCCATGACATACTTTGCCATACGATAGAACCTCCTTCATTCTTTTCCCGTAGGGCGGCTACGGGTTGCCTTGCAAAAGCATTTGCGCTTTTGCCTGTGTTAGGACAATCTTATTCGGCGTCAAAATCGAATAGACTGTCCGCTTTTAAAATGAGCCCCCAAAAGTAATTGCATATTTTTTGTGCAATCGGTCAAAAATGGCTTTGGCTCCCAGTAACTACTGCCAAAAAAAGGTTAATTTCATTGTCATTTTTATTGAATATTTCAAAAAACTATTGACAAACAGCTATTCGATTTATACAATATAATGGATTATAGATATTAACAGCGAGATATTATTGTTGTTATCGCAGCGAGGTTTGTATGACACAACCGATCGATCCGCTTCGTCTCGAAAAGGCCCAAAGCGGTGATGAGGCAGCCCTTGCAACCTTAATTGCACGGTTCATGCCTACCATTCGCAGCCTCGCAAAACGTGCTGAAAGCCCGGGCCTTGATTTTGACGATGCCGTACAAGAAGGCTACATTGGCCTTTTTCATGCCGTTAAAACCTATGACCCCGCCAAAGGCACTGCCTTTGCTACCTATGCCACTACCTGCATCCGTAATTCGATTGTTACGGCCATGCGCGCTGCCGGACGTAAAAAACACGCTCCTCTGAACAGCTCTGTCCCTTTGCGAGAATCCGCTACCGTACCTGGCCCGGAAGAGCTCGCAATTTTAAAAGAACAGTACCGCGAGGCGGTTCGGGGCATCAACACAAAGCTTTCCGGCTTTGAAAAAGAAGCCCTACTGCTATCCCTGCGTGGGCAAAGTTACAGCGAAATCGCTAAAGCTTTATCCCGCACACCGAAAGCAGTCGACAACGCTCTTGTTCGCGTGCGACAAAAATTAAAGCCGCACACCTAACCTTGGTATAAGCCATTCCGGCTTATATATATTTACACATGCCCCTGTAGCTTATAAACAGAGCGTTGGTCCTTACCAAAAGTATCAGTTTAGATCCTTTCGCGGGCAAATACTATTTTAGAGGAGACTCACTTATGTACCAGGACAAAACTTTAGTATGCAAAGATTGCGGTCAGGAATTCGTATTCACCGCCGGCGAGCAGGAGTTCTACGCAAGCCGTGGTTTTGAAAACGAGCCCCAGCGCTGCAAATCCTGCCGCGATGCCCGCAAAAACGCAGGCCGTGGCCAGCGTGAAATGTTCACTGCTACCTGCGCCGGCTGCGGTGCAGAAGCACGCGTTCCTTTCAAACCCCGTGAGGACCGCCCCGTTTACTGCAGCGAGTGCTATGCAAAAATGAAAGACGCTGAGTAATTTCAGCTTTTTCGGCCGGTAGCAGCTTCGCCTTTTCGGTGTGGCTTTACCTGCTAATCGCATTGTTGCAATCCAAACAGCAGATCTGGCTTTGGCTGGACCTGCTGTTTTTATTTTCTTCTGCAGCTTTTCTTTTCACTCAATACTAATTTTATAGGTCTGGCAACCGTAACACTTAGGTTTGTTTTATTGCTTTTGCCATAACACACTGGGCCATCGGCAAAATAAATAGGGGGAGGCCGCGCGCATTATTCGGTCACAAAAATCAGTAACAGTAATTTCACATTTTTAATTTTTCTTTCTTTTTTGTTACCTTTCAGCTATAATAGATATTGCAAAATATATAAAGTAAGTCTCACGCTTAGGGAAAGTCTTTTTACCGTTACATTTCCCTTCTATTCTTTTATTTGCGCCGCGGCATGCGCGGGGTTTCAGGTGCGTCGAGGCTTTAGGCTTGAAAAGAAAGGAAGAAAGTTATGCGCAAAAATTCTATCCATCGTGAAGACATCATTGAAGCAACAATCAAACTTTCTGCTGCGGTCAGCCTTGAGAATGTTACCACCCGTAAGGTAGCTGCACTGCTGGGAATTTCCGAAGGCTCTATCTTCAACTATTTCCCCTCCAAATCAGAGCTGCTGCTCTCCTGCTTTTACTACATCGATGCCTATGCAGAAGCTGCCGTGCTCGAAGTTTCGATGGAAGGGGAAGATTTTTTCGGTGGCTTCAGACAATTGCTGAATGCCTATGTCGATTTTTTCCTTCAACATCCCGACTACACCAAGTTTTACTGCCAGATGCGCCATTCCGCTTATTTTGAATCTTACCGTCTGGTGCAAGACGCCCCTTCTTTTGCTGCATTGCTTGGCCGTATGGCAGATTATGACCCGCTGCTCGCCCCGGATTCTGCGCTTAGCCCCATGATTGGTGAAATCGCGTTGGGTCTGGCCTTGCAGATAGTGTGCGGTGTAGTGCCCAGTTCACAAGAAGTGCGCGATAAAACGTTTTCTCTGCTCTGCTTTGGGTTGCAGGGACCTTACGCCACGCATCTATAATCTTCTGGTCTTATCTTTAAATATTTACAATTTATTTCTTGATTTTGTAGGCCCCCACAGCATATACTAAAAAGCGAAAGAAGGTGGGGCCCATGGCTCATCAAAAAAATGAGCTGGCCTTTTTTTACCGCTGCGCCGGTAAAACTTTAACTCGGCACGAAGTGCAGCAGATGGCACAATATGTCCAGCATGGCAATACTACCACATTAACCCATTGCCTTGCTGTCGCTTGGTATAGCTATAGGCTTTATCGTTTTCTTGGCTTTCATGGCCAGGAGCGTTCGCTGATTCGCGGAGCCCTGCTGCATGATTTTTATCTTTACGACTGGCACGACCCCGGTCATGGGCGCTGGCACGGTTTTTACCATCCCGGTATTGCCGCACGGAATGCTCAGGAATGCTTTGGGGTCAACCCTCTGGAGCTGGATATTATCGAAAAGCATATGTGGCCGCTGACGGTCATACCCCCGCGTCATCGTGTTGCGGCCATTGTTTGCCTGGTAGATAAGCTATGCAGCCTGGCCGAAATCTGCCGCATTCCTTATGCTCAGTTTTTGCGCCAGCTGGCACAGCAACCACACCAGCCGGTCAATTTTCCTCTGGCGTCATAAAATTGCATTGTACGACAACAAAAAAGCCGCCCTTTCGGCAACGAAAGGACGACTTTTTTTGTTCTCTTTATGCGTTGTAAAGACCATGACTCGACATATAGTCATAAATCTGTTTACCATGTCCCTGCTCTTCGCCCTGGATATGGTTCAGCGCGTTGCGCAGCTCCGGCTGTGCAAATTCAAACACACTGGTATCGTAAACGGAAGACACATGTTTCTCGGTCGACAGTGCATCAGCGCAAAGATACCCATCCTGCTGGCTGGGGTTTTTGCGCGCGCGGTTGCCGGTAGGCGGTGCTTGGTTTTTTCGTCCGCCTTTTTTCAGTGTCGGAACTCCGCCCGCCATCATCAGATTGATGGTATCCAAATGATGCTGTTCGGTTTGTCCGATGGACTCGAACAGGTTGGATAACATCGCATCCTCTGCATCAGCAGCGTATTTGGCATATTTGTCCACGCAGAGCTGTTCTTCCGCTTTGAGATCCCGCAGCAGAGAACGTTCTTTTTCGGTCAACTTCATACAATCACCTCGATGATAGGGTGTGCGCGGTTTTTACAAATATTCATGGGCTTTGGCTCGGCTTTTTACAACGTTTCAGAGCCTTGTTTGAAAGGAGTGATTTCATAACCCTCAACTTATACCCTATACCAATGTGTATATAATGTCCAAAACGCATTGACCGCTTCTCCAAGTTTGTGTAGAATATGACCATAATCTCATGAGATACGAAACGAGAAAACAGATTGATCTCCTGTTTTCACCCAACAACAACAAAACGGAATTCGCAACGCTTTTAAAAGGAGGGTATCAAATTGGACTCTGCGGCAAACCAGAAACAGAGCAAACCGGCTAAGAAAAAGATGCCGCTGCACATTAAAATATTTGCAGCCTTGGCAGCCGGTATTCTCTTCGGATATGTCTTAAACATCCTGGGTGGTGTTGATAATCCCATCATTGGCAGTTATGTCCTTCCGTTCTTGCAGTTTATCGGCGACCTGTTCCTGAAACTGATTAAGATGGTCGTCGTTCCCTTGGTTTTCTTCTGCATCATCGATGCAGCGCTTTCGCTGGGCGATATTAAAAAACTACGCAGCGTAGGTCTCAAAACCATTCTTTGGTTCCTTGGCAGCTCGGCCATCGCTTCCACCATCGGCCTTACCCTGGCAAACCTCATTCAGCCCGGCAAGGGCATCGTGCTTGGCAGCGCCGTAGCAAGCCCCGAGGTAAAAGAACTGCCCGGTATCTATCAAACCATTCTGGATCTTATCCCTGCAAACCCGTTCGCTTCTTTGACCAGCGGCGACATGATGCCTATCATCGTCTTCTCGCTGTTCATCGGCTTTGCGATTATCAGCCTGGGCAAACGTGCAGAGCCCCTGGCACAGATTATTACCTTGCTTTCTGAAACCATGTTTAAAATCATCAACCTCATCCTGGGCATCATCCCCTACGGCGTTTTCGGCCTGATGAGCGTTGCGCTTGCCAAATACGGCCTGCAGATTTTTGGACCTGTCTTCAAATTTATCGCAACCGACTACCTGGCAAACGCCATCATGGTTATCGTTGTGTATGCAATCTTCCTCAAATTCGTGGCACGCGTCAGCCCCATCATGTTCTGGAAAAAGGCTTTCGAGCCTTGGATGCTGGCTTTCAGCACCTGCACCAGCAGCGCTGCACTGCCCGTTTCTATGGAAGTTGCTCCCAAAAAGCTCGGTGTTCCCCGTGATATTTCGAACTTTGTTCTACCGCTCGGTGCTACCGCCAACATGAACGGCACCTGCATCTACTTCGGTATCATCGTTCTTTTCGCATCCCAGCTTTACGGCATTGAACTTTCTCTCCAGCAGCAGATCATGCTGGTTGTTCAGGCCACCTTCTTGAGCGTTGGCTGCGCTGCTACCCCGCAGATTGGCCTCGTTATCAGCATCACCTTACTTACCCAGATGGGTCTTCCCCTGGAAGCCATCGCTCTCGTTTCCGGTATCTATCGTATCATCGACCAGGCACACACTTCTACCAACTCTTCCGGCGACCTCGTTACCAGCGTTTGCATTGCTGCACTGGAAGGCGACCTCGACCGCGATGTATTCCACGACCCGAATGCGGGTAAATCAGAAGTGGCTGCCTAGCCAACCTTAATCGTACCCTACTGATGCCGCTACGGCGGCTTCAGAATTCACACTATTCTACATAAATTTAAAGGAGCTACTTATCATGGAAGACAATCGTATTATTGAGTGTATTGAACGCGCTGACTATCTGCTGAGCAACCTTATGGCTGTTAAGCCGGGCGAAGAAGTTTTGATCGTTATCGATCCGCAGACCGATATGCGCATGGCAAACGCTTGCGCTGCTGCCGCTCTGAAATGCGGTGCTGAGTATGGCATCTACATGATGCCCATCCGTGGCAAAGACAAAGCCACCATCTTCCCGAAATCTCTTGAGCTCGGCATGGATGCTTGCGATGTTTTCATCGGCATGACCACTTCCTCCGGCGCTGCTATCTACAACAATCACCTCAAAGAGCTCGTCAACAAAAAATCTCTGCGTGAGGTTTCCATCTGCCTGCGTCACATCGACAACTTTACCCGTGGCGGCGCTCTGGCTGATTACGAAGCTGTTTATGCAGACGGCGAGAAGCTGCAGGCTGTCTGGCGCGGCAAGAAAAACGCTCACATCACCACCCCGGCAGGCACTGATCTGTACATGGAAATGAACCAGATGGAGCCCATCATCGAGTGCGGCATTGCCCGTAACCCCGGCGATGCAATGGCATGGTCTGACGGTGAGGTTTCTCTCGGCCCCGTGATTGGTTCTACCCACGGCAAACTGGTCATCGACGGCACCATCTGCTACTATGGCAAACCGTCTGTACCCGTTTAGCTGCGCATCGAAGGCGGCCGCATTGTTGAGGTTGTCGGCGGCGATAGCAACGTCTGCCGCGAGATTCGCCGTCAGCTTGCTGAAGTTAAAGACAGCGACAACATCGCAGAGATCGGCATTGGCTTGAACCCGGCTTGCCTCTTCAACGGCGACTTCGAAGAAGAGAAAAAAGCACGCGGCACCTGCCACATTGCTATGGGCAACGGCTTCTACTATGGCCAGCCGGCACGTTCCACCGTTCATATCGACATGGTTCAGTACAACCCGACCATCGAATTTGACGGCGAGATCATCGTAAAAGATGGCAAACTGACCTGCCTCGGCGAAGTCTAATCTTCCAGACTCCTTTCTCATATATCAATAATTACATTTCTTTTCTTCAAAATCTCCAAGTAAATACTTACTTTTCACGTCACAATAATGCCTATGAGCGCCCTGCGGCTTTCGATTTCACCGCAGGGCGCTCATTTTATGCGTTATTATTTCAGTTTTAGGGCTGCTATACTTTCTTTCGTTTTCATTCAACCAACACTGTGCTACACTGCTTTGCTAAATTTTTTGTTGTCATCGCAATCAAAAAGAAGGTATAATAGAAAACGGAATATTAAAGACAAAGGAGGATGGCCCTTGCTGAACGAAATGAAATATGTTTATGCCGTATATCAGGAAAAGAGCTTTTCGAAAGCGGCAAAGAAGTTGTACATTACTCAACCAGCCCTAAGCGCAATGGTGAAAAAGGCTGAAAAAAAGATTGGCTGCCCGATTTTCGATCGCACCACTGTGCCCCTTCGAGTGACGGAGTACGGTGCTTATTACATCGAAAACATTGAGAAAATTCTGCTGGCCGAAAGCAATGTGCAGGATTATTATCAAGACCTTTCCACTCTCGGCAAAGGCCACCTTTCGCTGGGCGGGTCTTCTTATTTTTGCTCTTATGTTCTCTCCAGCCTGATTGGTGAGTTTCAGAAAGAACACCCCGGCATTACCATCGATTTGTTGGAGGGTAATTTGGCTGACCTAAAATACGGGCTGCACACACAGGCGCTGGACCTCATCATTGAAACGGCGCTAACCGAAAAAGATGAATCGCTGACCCGCTATATTATGGGGCATGAAAACATCATTCTTGCAGTCCCCTCCTGCTTTAAAGAAAATGCGCGAGTGAAAGATTATGCACTCACCTTCCAAGATATTAAATCCGAGCGTTTTGTCTCACCGGATGTCCCCGCTGTGCCACTGCATGAGCTACACGACATTCCGTTTTTGATGATGAAACCGGGCAATGATATGTACAAGCGTGGCATGTCCATCTGTCGCAACGCAGGTTTTACTCCTCAAATACATATGTCATTGGATCAGATTCTTACCTCGTTCTTCATCTCGCGCAACGGTGCCGGCGCTGTATTTATGCGTGCTGCACTGTTCCGCTTTTTGCCCGAAACAGACAACATGGTTTATTACAAGCTAGATGACCCCTTAGCGGTCCGTCCTGTTTATCTGGCAAGCAAAAAGGGCCGGTATATGTCGCGTTCCGCACAAGCGTTCCTGGACCTCTGCGGGGCGGAAGAGCTACCCGAAGAATCCTGCGCTGAATTCGAGTAGCTATATGCTGTCTAATAAGTTTTCAGGGCGTCCATCGTAAAAGTTTCCGGATTGAAATCGGTCATGTAAGGAATCTTGGCGCGCTGCTCTTCAATCTCGGCAAAATCTATGGTAGTGACAAGCACTGTTTCTTCATTATGCACTGTTTCTATCACGCGCCCGTCTGGTGCAACCACCCGCGAGTGCCCGCAACAGTACTGGTCTGCAATATTAACGCCTGCTACAAACAGCAAGTTACACAGCGCATTGCAGGAAAGCTGCAACTCCCACCGGCTTTGCCCGGTAAAGCTCCAGTTTGCTCCCACCAGAATCAGCTCTGCGCCCTTCAGCGCCTCGATACGGAAGGTTTCGGGGTATTCGGCATCATAGCAGTTCAGGATGCCAATGCGGCCCAGCTTGGTGTTTACGACGGGCAGGCGATGCCCCGGCGTAAAGCGCTGTTTTTCTCTGCCCCAGAGATATATTTTTCGCATATTTTCAAGAATTTTGCCCTCGTCATCAATCAGTACGCAGGAATTATAGAGAGCCTCCTCGCCGGTCGGCGCTTCTGCATAGCCACACAGCAGATGAATATGATGTTCTGCTGCAAGTTCCTGCAGCTTGGTTACAAACGGACCTTCTATCGGCTCCGCAAGGGCGTTCAGAGTTTCTTTTTTCATATAGAAGCCGCACTGTGCCAGTTCGGGGAAACACACGATTTGTGCGCCTGCCTGGGCGGCCTCCGCAGTCATGCGGCAGATGGTTGCAAGGTTCGGGGCAACTTCGCCATGGGTCACCGTCATCTGTGCCAGAGCAATTTTTAAAGTAGCGTTGCGCTTATCCATTCCATGTTCCTCACTTTCGCCGCAGCGTGCGGCACCTTATTGCCTTTATTATAACAAAAACGCGCCTTGAGGGTAAACTCAAAGCGCGTTTTTTTGTTATAAAAGCCAAATTTAGTTGAGAATAGCTGCCTCAGACTCGCTGTCGAACAGGTGCATTTTGGTGGTATCGAAAGCAACCTTGATTTTAGAGCCGGTGCGGCTGGTGGTGTTCGGCGCCACACGAGCGGTCATCTTGCTGCCACGGCACTCGAGGTACAGATATACTTCACTGCCCATGAGCTCAGAAACATCGACTGCTGCTTCAAAGTTGGCATCGGCATGTGCCGCCAGGAAGGCTTCGTCATCTTTGATATCTTCGGGGCGGATGCCAAGTTTGACATCTTTGCCAACATAAGCTTCGATGCCGGGGTTGGCTGCGATTTTCTCAGCGGGGATGGACATCTTCTGCTCGCCGAAATCGCAGTAATAGGTGTTGCCCTCTTTAATCAGTTTTGCATCGAGGAAGTTCATCTGCGGGCTGCCGATAAAGCCTGCAACAAACATATTGCAGGGGAAGTCGTAAAGGTTTTGCGGGGTATCAACTTGCTGTACCACACCGTCTTTCATAACGACGATACGGTCACCCATCGTCATAGCCTCGGTCTGGTCGTGGGTAACGTAAACAAAGGTAGTGCCGAGTTTTTTATGCAGCTTGATAATCTCGGTGCGCATAGCAGTACGCAGTTTTGCGTCAAGGTTGGAAAGAGGCTCGTCAAGCAGGAAGACAGCCGGGTTACGCACCATAGCGCGGCCCAGTGCAACACGCTGACGCTGGCCACCGGAAAGTGCTTTCGGGCGACGATCCAGCAAGTGCTCAATATCCAGCACCTTTGCAGCTTCGTGAACGCGGCGGTCAATTTCGTCTTTCGGCGTTTTGCGAAGTTCCAGGCCGAAAGCCATGTTCTTGTAAACCGTCATGTGCGGATACAATGCATAGTTCTGGAACACCATTGCGATGTCGCGATCTTTCGGGGGTACATCATTTACAAGGCGGTCGCCGATGTACAGCTCGCCTTTGCTGATTTCTTCCAGGCCTGCAATCATACGCAGGGTAGTGGATTTACCGCAGCCGGAAGGGCCGACCAATACGATAAACTCGCGGTCATCGATTTCGAGGTTAAAATCACGGACAGCCGTAACGTCGCCCGGATAGATTTTAAAGATGTGCTGTAAAGAGATACTTGCCATAATAAACCTCCACAAACTATAAAATATTGATTATATTGACTAGAAATTTATCTGCTACTATAATAATAACACAGTTCTATCGTTTTAAAATGGTAATTTATTGATGTGTGGTGAAAAATTTTGATTTTCAATTCTTCTAGCCTTTGCTTCTTTTCAAATTTTTTTAATTTTACTGGTTTAGCACCTTTTGCAACCCATACAGGTCTGTGGCTTTTTTTCTGTGCGCGAGGTCAGGCTGCAGTGACCTCCGAAGAAGACGCGCCTTTTTTGGTGCGGGACGGTGACCTATTACTGACCGCCCTACCGCTTCAGTTTGCACCAGTGGAAGAAACAGAGCTTTACGGCGTAGCGCTAAGTGGCAGCGCTATTTCATTGCCACCAGAGGCACTCAGGGGTGTTCTGGTGCAAAAAGCTGCCTCGTTACCCGGCCTTGCCGAACAAATTATAGAGGCTGCAAAGGCACAAGTCAGCCCTTCACCAACCTTTTGTTTTGCGCTGTTCTGCCGGCTCGCCTCTTTTGACGAAGCAGCCGAGCCTTTGCCAGAGCTGACTCCCCGAAAATTACGGCTAATTCAGTCACGCTATGCTCATCTTTACGGAGTAGAGGAGCTGGCTGAGGTACTGGAAGTCAGCAAAAGTCATTTGGTTCGCAGCTTTAAAGCCGCCACCGGCAAAACGCCGGGGCAATATCTCACTGAACTTCGTATCGAAGCTGCCAAACAACTGTTGGCTGCCGAAGACTGTCCCTTAGAATTGCTTGCGCAGCTGACCGGATTTTCGGGGGCGAATTACTTCTGCAAAGTGTTTCGCAGCAGCACCGGTATGACCCCTGCCGCTTACCGCCGCAGCGTGCGGGTACCAGCCACGGAAAACAGTTTGGTACCTCGCAGCCTTTACCTGTAAGGCCGCAAGCGAGACAAAAGTGTATAAAAAATGCCAGCTTTATGGCTAGAATTAACAGTCTTAGACATTTATAATAAAAGTGTAATCCTTTGAGCGACACAGCAGCGACCTTGTCGCCCTTTGCGTCGTTCTGCAATTGCAGAAAATTTCTGCCTGCCAGTGGAATGGAACAATAGAAGGATCACCGAAAACAAAAGGAGGGTCATGTCTTGAATGTGATCGTTACGAAAAGTTATGAAGACTCCTGCCAGCGCGCAGCAGAACTCATCGAAGCTGCTGTTTTGGCTAACCCGCAGGCAAAGCTGGGCCTTGCTACCGGCGGGACACCGCTACCCATTTACCGCAGACTGATTGAAGACTGCAAAGCCGGTAAAATCAGTTTTGCCAAAGTCCGTACGGTCAACCTTGATGAATATTGCGGCCTTAACGGCAGCAATACACAAAGCTATCGCTGGTTTATGGACCACAACCTTTTTAATGAGATCGATATAGACAAAACCAATACTTATGTCCCCAGTGGGCTGGGTGACCTTGCTGCCAACTGCCGCGAAGTTGATAAAAAAGTGCGTGAGAACGGCGTGCCAGAGCTCCAACTGTTGGGCATCGGCAATAACGGGCATATCGGCTTTAACGAAGCCGCCGACCTGCTGCATACCGAAACACATATCGAACAGCTGACCGAAAGCACCATCGCGGCAAATGCACGCTTTTTTGATAAATCAGAAGATGTGCCGACACAGGCGATTACCATGGGGCTTTCCAGCATCCTTGCCGCCAAGTCCATCGTGCTGGTAGCAACAGGCGCTGCTAAGGCCGCGGCAATTCGAGGGCTGCTTTGCAACGATGAGGTGACTACACAAAATCCCAGCACTTTTTTAAAGCTGCACCCCAATGCCACGGTAATCATTGATGCAGCGCTTGCAACTGCTGCCGGTTACGAAAATTAAACCAAAGCATTTTCATGCGCAGACTAACAAAGTCTGCGCATTTTACATCTTTTACTTTCAACATAAAAAGAAAACAGCCGCCCGGGAATGGCGGCTGTTTTCCTTATAGAGGGGTGGGAAAGTATCAATAGATTTCAAAATCTATGCTATCATATCTGAAACATTAAAAAAGTCAAGCAAACCCAGCGAGCCAAAAAGCACAAGGGGCTTTACAAACCCAAAAATATTTAATATAATTTAGTGAATGGGTATAAAAATAAAAAATACAAAATGTATCCTTATTTTTTTAGCCGGGAACTAAAAAAAGAAAAAACTATGGAGCGTGAGGGTAAACTTATGGATATGTTGGACAAACAAATTCTTGCATTGCTTGAAAAAAATGCACGCATGACGGTAAAAGAGCTTGCACAGCAAGTTTCGCTGACTCCGCCTGCCGTATCGCAGCGTATCCGTCGTATGGAGCTGGAAGGCATCATTGAAGGATACACGACCATCATTAATCTGGAACAGGCAGGGCGCAGCATTCGCGCGCTAATCAGCCTTTCCGTTCCGCCAGAGCGGCGTGAAGAGTTCGAACAGCTGGTAGAACAGCAGGCAGCCGTTTTGCAGTGCCACCATGTTACGGGTGCGTACAGCTTTATTGTAAGTGTCGCTGCTAAAGATATGTCCTCACTGGAAAAGCTTATTAATCGCTTCCAGAAAATCGGGCAAACCAGCACTCAGATCATTCTTTCGAGCACCAATGCCAGTGTAAAGCTGCTGTAAGCTTTACTTTATGCATAGCGGCTCCTAGTCCCATGTTTCAAACAGCGGCAAGGTCCCGTCTAAAAAAGAATGTGACAAATTACAAACGCAGAAGATGCTATGGTATCTTCTGCGTTTTTTGCGGTCTAAAACAAGGTTTCTATAGAGAGCTTTCCCCTGCCGCGCCTACTTTCGCGTTAAGAAAACGGAATAAATAAACGGGAGCCTTTTTTGCAAGGCTCCCGTTTTTATGTAACTTCTAAAAGTTCTTATTGGTTTTTGCTGGTCTGGCGCAGGGTTTGGCGCACATTTTTCACTTCAGCAGCACCTCTTGCAAGAGACTCCTCTGTTTGGCGCAGCATATTTTCGCAGTAGTCGGTAATCGTTGTACGCATCTCACGCGCCTGCTGCTGAGATGCACCCAAAAGCTCAGCAGCGCGCTGCTGGGCAATCTTCACAATCTCTTCCTGGTCTACAAGCGCACGGGCGCGATCCTCTGCTTTTTTAATGATGGCCTCTGCTTCTCTGCGGGCAGCCGCCACAATATCGGCACGGTCGTTAACAATTGCTTTTGCCTGTTTAATTTCGGTGGGCATCGCAAGCCGTACATCATCGATGATGTCACGGATTTTGTCCACATCTACCATGCGTTTTCCGCCTGTCAAGGGCAAACTGGGCGATTCCTCTAAGGTCTCATCCATCAAATCGAGCAATTCATCCATATTCATGGCGTTCACCTCTCTCTTGTTATCTTCTTATTGTATCGTTATTCGGGCTGTTTGTACAGCCTTTCCATAATTTCTTCACATAATTCTGGTGGCACAAACTCTGCAATGTCACGCCCTTCGGCTGCAATCTGTTTTACCATGCTCGAAGAAAGGTACATATATTGCGGCGCGCAGCTCATAAACATCGTTTCCATATCTTCCAGCTTCTTATTAATCAACGCCTGCTGAAACTCATACTCAAAGTCGGTTACAGCGCGCAAACCCTTAACGGCAACGTGTGCCCCATGCTCTTTGGCATAGTCCACAAGCAAGCCTTCAGAGGAATCTACCGATACATTCGGCATGTTGGCGGTTGCGCGGCGAATCAGCTCTACGCGTTCTTTCACACTAAAGCTTGGTACTTTAGCACGGTTCACGAGCACCAAGACAATCACTTTATCGAAAATTTTCGCGCTGCGACGGATGATATCCATGTGGCCCAGCGTAACGGGATCATAACTGCCGGGGCAAAGTGCAATATTCATGAGGAGATCCTTCCTTTCGGGATCGGCGGTAACAGCTTGTCCGCAGGCAAAGCTGCACGGTGGCAAACGGCGGTCAACAGGGTTACCCGTACGCGGTCAATCTTGCTCTTTTTCGTAGCGGGTCACAAGCACTGTGCCATATTTGTACTGCTTTTTCAGCACAAGTCCCTCTACCTCTTGCGGCATCTGTGCACCTTTTTCGCTCTCTGCCAGCACAATGCCGCCCTCTGAAACAACTGCGGCCACCTGAGGAAGAATTTCTGCCAGAGTGTTATGCCGATAGGGCGGGTCGAGCAACACAATGTCAAACGCATCGCGTGTACCTGCAAGGTAGGAAAGTGCGTTCATATTGGTAACGACTGCCTTGGTAAACATGCCTGCTGCTTTCAGGTTTTTGGTCACAACGCCCACGGCTTCGCGGGATTCATCTACAAATACACAGCGTGCTGCGCCGCGCGACAGCGCTTCAATGCCCAGCTGTCCGCTGCCTGCAAAAAGGTCCAGTACGCGGGCACCGGGCAGCACAAACTGTACTGCGCTGAACATGCCCTCTTTTACTCGGTCAACGGTGGGGCGGGTTACTTCGCCACCCGGCAAAGTTTCCAGCCGCGTTCCGCGGGCGTCACCTGCAATTACTCTCATCATAAAATCCTTTCGGAAAACGCAGCCATTACATCGCCGCGCAATGTTATGTTTTATTCGGATTTTTGCCAGACAAAGCCAGCAAAATACCAGCTACGACAATCTGTGTCGCCTAACTATTATCACGGTTCTCGCGCGCTTTGTCAAGGGTTGGCGTGATAATGGTGGAACACCGCCTCAGCAGCCTTATAGCTAGCCCCTGCGGCACAAAGTTCTTCAATTGTCGCCTCACTGATGGCGTGAATCGTCCTGAACTCTTTCAGTAATTTTTTCGCAGTTACCTCACCCACGTTTTCGATTTCAGTCAAGCTGCTTTTAAACGCTTTCTTTTTGCGCTGCTGGCGCTGAAAACCGACCGAAAACCGGTGCACTTCTTCTTGTATTGTGCCGATAAAGGCAAAGACTGATTTGTGCATCGAAAGTGCGATTTCGCCGCCATCTCCTACAATACCGCGGGTTCGGTGGCGGTCGTCTTTGACCATGCCAAAGATAGCAACATCTTCAAACGCGGTGCCGCGCAAGGCCGCGCGCACAGCAGAAAGCTGCCCTTTGCCGCCGTCCAGCAAAATCAAATCCGGCTTAATGCCAAACTGCCCGGTTCCCTCATGCTCATACTCCCAGGTGCGTCGCTGCAACACCTCTGCCATCGAGGCAAAGTCATCGGTACCGACCACGCTTTTCACCTTAAATTTGCGATATCCGCTCCGTTTTGGTCTGCCTTTTTCAAATACAACCATACCCGCAACGCTTGTACCGTCGCCCCAGTTTGAAATATCGTAACTTTCAATGACCTCTGGCGCCTGAGACAGCCCGAGCGTGCGTGCCACCTCGTCAAGCAGCCGTTCCTCTTTCGAAACACGTCCGCTGCGCAGCGTTAGGCTTTCTATGGCGTTCAGGGTCGCCATCTGCACCAGCCGCGGGCCATCCCCGCGCTGCGGCACTGTGATTTGCACCTTGCGCCCGGCTTTTTCGCTTAGCAGCTGCTCCAATTGATCTGCATCCTGGGGCAGTGCATCAATAAGCACCTGTTTAGGAATCTCATGCCCGTCATCATAATAGCGGGGCAACAGCTCATCGCGCACTTCATCCACCGAGTCGGTTTCTTTAAACAAAAACTCGTTTTTATCCACCAGCCGCCCTTCGCGGAACACCAGCATTGCCGCGCAGACGGTGTTATCTTTCACCGCAAAGCTGAATACGTCAGCATCTTTAATACTGCTCTGCACCACCCGCTGGCCCGCTGTTACCTTTTCGATTGCGGCAATTTGGTCGCGCAGCAGGGCTGCTTTTTCAAACTCCAGCGCTTCCGAAGCCGCCATCATCTGCCCATGCAGCGTTTTGATGATTTCATTCTTGCCCTCTTTAATTAGCCGGGCAGCGCCTTTGACGCATTCATCATAGCGTTCTTTGCTAATCTTACCGGTGCATGGTGCCATGCATCTGCCAATATGCGCGTTCAAGCAAGGCCGATCTTTGCCGAAATCTCGCGGAAATACGCGATTGCAGGTTGGCAAGCGAAATGCCTGTACAGCGGTTTCTACCATCTGGCGCACCGCGAAACTGCTCATATACGGGCCGATATACTCGGCACCGTCGTCCTTTTTTTGTAATTCTGCCGTAATACGCGGGTATTCGTCTTTTCCTACCCGGATAAAGCAATATCCCTTATCATCTTTCAACAGAATGTTGTATTTTGGCGAGTGCAGCTTAATCTGGCTGCACTCCAGCACCAGCGCTTCAAACTCGCTAGTGGTTACGATAAAATCAAAAGAATAAGCATTCTCAATCATTCGGGTGACTTTGGTATCATGCGGAACACCTTCGCGGAAGTATTGTGAAACCCGGGTGCGCAGCCGCTTGGCCTTGCCAATATAGATAATGGTGCCATGCTTATCACTTATGATATATACGCCCGGTAAAAGCGGAAGTTTCGACGCCTTTTCGTATAATTCTGCTTTGGTCATGGAAAAGCGACCGCCCCTTTCGGATATAAAATTAGAGTTAACACACGCTGCCATTCTGTTTTTTAACTGCGGCAGTTTGTTTGGTTTTCTATGGTACAGATTATCCCACAATACAGCGGCAAAGTCAAAAAAATACTGCCCGTGGGCAAACGCTCACAGGCAGTATTTCCGGTTATGAAATAATTAGTCGCTGAAGCCGGAGTTGACCAGCTTAATGAGACCTTCGACAGCAGCTTGCTCGTCTGCGCCGTCAGCAATGATGCGAATGGTGGTGCCGCCTACAATGCCCAGGGACAGAACGCCCAGCAGGCTTTTTGCGTTGACACGGCGCTCTTCTTTTTCAACCCAGATGGAAGATTTGAACTCATTTGCTTTCTGAATAAAAAAGGTTGCCGGACGTGCGTGCAGACCAACTTGATTTTCAACGGTGACTTCTTTTACAAACATAGTAAAAACACTCCTGTTTCGTCAAAATTTTCATGAAGTGACAGATACGTTATCATATCTTTATGATATCCTAAACTTGTTTCTGCGTCAACCACAAACCTGCAGCTGCCTTAAAATTCAGCGGGTCGCTGTTTTCAAAACATAGTTTTTGCAGGTATATTGTATAGTATTACCACAAAGTTTTCAACATCGTTAGTGAATTAAAACAAGGATTTCCAACAGGAAACGTTTTCATTCATTTTCTTTGTGCGCTGCCAGATATTTTTCCAGCAAATCCGGGCGGCGTTCTGCGGTGCGTGCAAGCGCCTGTTCCTGTCGCCAGTCGGATATTTTTTTGGCATGTCCACTGCGCAATACATCGGGTACCGCGCGGCCGCGCCACACCTCCGGGCGGGTGTACTGCGGGTATTCCAATAGTCCGGAATAAAAACTCTCGTCCTCATACCCTTCCTGGCAGGACAGCACACCGTCGCACATGCGAGCAACACTGTCTGCCACCACTAACGCGGCGAGTTCGCCGCCTGTGATGACAAAATCGCCCAGACTGATTTCTTCATCGGCCAGCTCCTGCAATGCACGCTCGTCCATGCCTTCGTAGTGGCCGCACACCAGCGTAATCGCCGGCAGCTGTGCCAGCTCTTTGGCACGCTGCTGCGTAAACCGCTTGCCGCCCGCTGTCATAAAGATAACGTGGGGCTTTTCTACCTGCTGCTGCGCTTCAATGGCTTTGCAGCACAGGTAAAGCGGCTGGGCCTGAAGCACCATACCGTGTCCTCCACCGTACGGATAATCGTCTACGCTTTTCTGCCGGTTAATCGTGTAATCACGGATATTGTGGCAGTGCATCTCGATTTTGCCATTGCGCCGGGCACGCCCGATGATGCTTTCACTCAAAACGGTTTCGCACATTTCAGGAAACAGCGTCGCAATGTCAATCCTCATCGTCAAACATACCTCCGATGGGGCGTACCAGCACCTTGCCGGCATCTATGTCGGTGCTGGCGAGGAATGCTTCTACCGCAGGGAACCAGACGGTCTTGCCATCCGGCTTGCGGATTTCGTAAATGTCAGACGCACCGTTGTTGCTGACGTCGATGATTTCACCGTAGACCTCGTGGGTCTCGGCATCTTCCACTGCGCAACCAATCAAGTCCTGCACAAAATGCAAGCCTTCTGGCAGCTCTACGTCGTCACGGTTGATATAAAACACCTTATTGATAAGAGGACGTGCGTCCTCAATAGAATGGATTCCTTCAATTTCAAGCAAGGTTACATTTTTCTGCACCCGTGCAGAAACCACCTCAAGTTCTTTTTTACCGGCATCATCAAGATAAAACCGGTCAAAATCGCAAAGAAATTCCGGCCCGTCGCAGTAGGGATAAGCTTTCAGCTCTCCCATAATGCCGTGAGTGGTCACAAATTTGCCGGCTTCCAGATATTGTTTGCGCATAAGCTGTACCCTCTCTTTTTCTGGAAAAGTTTGAAAAAAGCGCGCCGACGGGCATCGCATCCCGCGGCACGCTTTAGTTCATAAGCAAAAATCTTAGTCGATCTCGACCATGATTTTCTGGTTCTCACGGACAGCAGCCGCACGCATGACAACGCGGATCGCTTTCGCGATACGGCCCTGCTTGCCGATGACGCGGCCCATGTCGTCCTCTGCCACGCTAAGGTGGTAGACAACAACGCCTTCTTCGTTCGGCTCGTCAACTGTCACGTTGACCGCTTCCTTGTTTTCCACAAGGCCGGCTGCGAGCGTGATAAGGAGTTCTTTCATTAGGAATTACCTCCAAATCAGTCTAATTTAATTGCTTAGATTAGATGATTTCTTTTTTCTTCAGCAGAACGCGAACGGTATCGGTCGGCTGTGCGCCAGTAGCGATCCATTTTTTAGCTTTCTCTGCATCAATCTCGAAAACGCTGGGCTCTTTGGTCGGGTCATAGTAGCCAAGCTCTTCGATGAAGCGGCCGTCGCGGGGGAAGCGGGAATCCGCAACAACCACACGGTAGAACGGGTTTTTCTTTGCGCCCATGCGGCGCAGTCTGATTTTAACTGCCATTGTCTTATCCTCCAAAATATCAATAAGTTGAAAAATTTATTTTAACCGGTAGCCGGTAAAAACCTAAAATTACATGCCCATCATTCTGCCAAGGCCGGTTTTGCGGCCAAACGCTTTGGGGTTCTTTTTAAACTGCTTCATCATCTTTTGCATCTGCTCAAACTGGCGCAGCAAACGGTTGACGTCCTCTACCCTTGTGCCGCTGCCCGCCGCAATACGGCGTTTGCGCTTGGGGTCAATCATCGACGGCTTTGCGCGCTCTGCTTTGGTCATGCTCTGGATGATAGCTTCAATGCGGCGGAACTGCTTTTCGCCGCTTTCCACGTCATCGTCAGACAGCTTTGCTCCGCCGGGAATCATAGAGAGCATTGCGCTTGCGCCGCCCATCTTCTTCACCTGCACCAGCTGGTCCAGCATGTCGTTCATATCGAACTTGTTTTCCATCATCCGGCGCGCGGTTTCAGCAGCTTTTTTCTCGTCCTGGACATTCTGTGCTTTCTCAATCAGAGTCAGCACGTCGCCCATGCCAAGAATACGGCTTGCCATACGCTCGGGGTGGAATACTTCGAGGTCATCCAGCTTTTCGCCGATGCCTGCGAATTTAATGGGTTTGCCGGTAACGGCACGCACAGAAAGCGCTGCGCCGCCACGGGTGTCGCCGTCGAGTTTGGTGAGGATAACACCGTCAACCCCGATGCGGGTGTTGAAGTTTTCCGCCACGTTCACGGCGTCCTGGCCAACCATCGAGTCGATGACCAGAATGGTTTCGTCTACCTTAACAATCTCTTTGACGCGGCAGAGCTCTTCCATCAGTGCGTCATCTATATGCAGACGGCCTGCGGTATCGAGAATCACGATGTCATTGCCGTGATCTTTCGCATGGCCCAGTGCTTTTTTTGCAATCAAATCGGGCTGTTCGGTGCCCATCTCGAAAACAGGCACACCGGCCTTTTCGCCAACCACTTTTAACTGGTCAATTGCCGCGGGGCGGTAAATATCGCAGGCAACCAGCAGTGGGCGATGCCCCTGCTTAAGGTAATACTTTGCAAGTTTTGCCGAGTGGGTGGTTTTACCACTACCCTGCAGACCACACATCATAATCACCGTAGGCGGTTTTGAGTTGATATGGATGCCTTTGCTTTCGCTGCCCATCAGGTTCGTCAGCTCTTCGTTGACGATTTTGATGACCTGCTGTGCAGGGGTCAGGCTTTCCATTACCTCTGCGCCAATGGCACGCTCGGTCACAGTTGCGATAAAATCTTTGGCTACTTTATAGTTGACGTCGGCCTCCAGCAGCGCCATGCGCACTTCGCGCATTGCTGTTTTGATATCCGACTCTGAGAGCTTACCTTTTTGCCGCAGGCGTTTAAACGCGCCTGCCAGTTTTTCGCTTAAACTTTCAAAAGCCACGGGCGTTTGCCCTCCTATTCGCTGATATGCTGAATGATTTGAAGAATCTCTGCGGTTGCGCGGCTGATTTGTGCATCGCCGCCATAGCTGCCACCGCTATAGCTGCCGCTGTTAGAAAACTCAATTTCTTTTGCAAGCTCGCCAATGCGGGAAACGCCCTCTTGCACGGCGCGATAACGCCCTGCAAAGCCGACCTTTTCTTCCAGGTCGAGCAGGATGGCTTCGCCGCGTTTAACCGCATCGCGCACGCCTTGGCGGGTAATGCCAAAGTTGTCGGCCACCTCTGCAAGCGAGAGATCGTCATTATAATACTGTTCCATTACGTCGCGTTGCTTTTCGGTCAGCACATCGCCGTAAAAATCAAGAAGGAAGGAAATCTCCAGGTTTTTCGCCATTTGGCTGGCCTCCTTCGCAAATTCTGTAAAGCTTTTTGCTTTACACAACTGTTATTATACTTGAAAAAGCAGATTTCGTCAAGTAGTTTTACCTAACACCTATCTTATTTTTTGTATTTTTCACAACCGACCGCTTGGTCGTTTTTTCATTGACAAGCTATGAGGAAAAGTTTACCATATTTAAGAAGATTGCATTGAGGAGTGAAGAAATTGCCAGAAACAATTTATCATGATTTGAATCAAGCAGTCAGCACAGGTGTGCTGGTACGCTGCCATGGCTTAGAAACACGCTACCACCCCCATGCAGAGCTACTTTGCTACATTAATTATTTTGGCCCTACCGGCACCTTTAAAGATGGGCTGGCGGAGGGTATGATTCGCCTTGCGGAAGAAGCAGGCGCACTGCTGCCCGGTCAGCCAGTGGTAGAGATTGGCCACGGCAGTTTCGCTGCTGCACTTACCCTGGCAGGTTATCGTACCGGCCACCCCGTAACCCTGGTGCTGCCGGCCACCGCCCCGGAGCCGCGACGCAAACAACTGGCTGCACTTGGTGCTAAACTGGTGCTTGCAAATTCGTTTGACGGGCGCCGCGGCTGCGAAGAAAAGGTTGCGATGGTGGTAAAAACACAACAGGCATATTATGTGAACCACTGCGAAAACGACCTTAACCCCGAATATCACCGCCGCGTCACCGGGCCGGCTCTGCTGGCTGCCTGCGGCAACCGATTGGACAGGCTGGTGGTTGGAGTTGGCAGCGGCGGCACCATCACCGGTTGCGGCGAATACATAAAAGCCTGGACAAATGGCGTGCAGGTCATCGGTGTAGAGCCTTCTGAAAGCCGCGTGCTTTCGGGTGGCCCCGCCATGCGCCATGCACTGGAGGGCATCGGTCTTGGTTTTGTGCCGGAAAACTATAATCCCTATATCGTAGACAGCATTTTGCCCGTGACCACCGGTGACGGTAAGAAATTTGCAGGCGAAGCACTGCTCTGTGACGGCATTGCCGCCTGCCCTGCTTCTGGCGCAGTAATCGGCGCAGCACTTGAAACTGCGATGGACCCCGCAAACGCTGGCAAACGCGTGATTGCGATAGTGGGCGGCTGCATGAAATATTAACAGAAAGACTTGCCTTCCACCTTTCTGCCATACGCTAACAATTGAAAATGAAAGCTCTGTACCTAAGCCAAATGGTACAGAGCTTTTTTAAAATAAAAAAATCCCCGGCAGAAAATCTGTCGGGGATTCGTTTGCAAAACGATTGCTTATTTCTTTTTGGTTGCTGCTTTCTCGACTGCCGGTGCAGGTACGCCGCCGCAAAGTGCGAGGGTATCGCGTGCAATCATCAGCTCTTCGTTGGTAGCGATGACATAGGTTTTGACGGTAGCGCCAGGAGCGGTGAGGTCGATGACATCGCCGCGAGTTTTGTTTTTCTCGAGGTCGATTTTCACGCCGAGGTATTCCATGTTAGCGCAAACGTTCTCACGCACGGTGGAGCTGTTCTCGCCGATGCCGCCGGTGAAGACGATAGCATCAACGCCGCCCATTGCTGCTGCAAAGCCACCGATGTATTTTTTAATCTGATAGCAGAGCATATTAAGTGCGAGAGCCGCATTCTCGTTGCCGAGCTCTGCTGCGTTCTCGATGTCGCGTGCGTCGCTGGAGATTGCGGAAACGCCAAGCAGACCGCTGCGCTCGTTGAAGGTGCGGAGGAACTCGTTGCCGTGCAGGCCGGTTTTCTCAGCAATATAGGTAACGAGGGAGGGGTCAAGGTCGCCGCTGCGGGTGCCCATCATCAGGCCGCCGGTCGGGGTGAAGCCCATGGTGGTGTCAACACTGCGGCCGCCGTCAACTGCAGTGATGGAAGAGCCGTTGCCGAGGTGGCAGGTGATGATTTTGAGGCCTTCGATGGGGCGCTCCATCAGCTTTGCACAGGTTTTGCTGACATAGCGGTGAGAAGTACCGTGGAAGCCGTAACGGCGGGTGGGGGACTGGTTTTTGGTGGTGTTGATCGAGAACA